>Ga0265320_10002934_pt1 | contig 11687 bp, 5 predicted proteins | sample 4827metaG_FD_202087 | JGI IMG/M metagenome (GOLD analysis project Ga0265320, IMG submission 202087) | Rhizosphere microbial communities from Carex aquatilis grown in University of Washington, Seatle, WA, United States - 4-8-27 metaG | ecosystem: Host-associated > Plants > Roots > Rhizosphere >...
TTGTTAGCGGTAGTCATGCCTTCAAATTGGAACGCGGCGGCGCCTATATTCACACCACCGGCCCCCCCTTTTTTGAGTTTGGGCGGTCCGATCAACCAACCGCGCCGCCGCGGAGACTCGAGTAGCGCCGGGTAGAAAATGGCGACCCTAACGGGAATCGAACCCGTGCCGCCGCCGTGAAAGGGCGGTGTCCTAACCGCTAGACGATAGGGTCGCGAAAGGAGGGCCGACTATAGGCGTCCCGCGCTGCTTGTCACGCGGAAAATTACGGCGAGTTCAGAAAATAAGCAACGGGTGCGGCGCGAAATTCAATCGGTCGCAATAAAACCCTCATTCACAACCAGTTAATTACGCAGCCGCCTGCTTGCCTCAGGGCCAACGTTTCGAGCCAAACTTGACGGCCCGCCGCAATCGAGCTGGACGACAGCCGCTCGCCGCGCTTCAGGATCGGCGCTCCCAGCGCTATGAGCGGCTCACTTTAGAGCCGCGATGGCGTCCTTCATCTCCGCGAGATGGACGTCTGCCTTCGGGTCGTCGGTCACGTGGCGAATCACGCCTTTCTTGTCAATGAGGAAGCTGACCCGTCGGGCCATGTTCTTGCCGTTCATCCGAACCCCATAAGAATCGGCAATCTTGCCGTCGGTGTCGGCCAGCAACGGAAAATTCAAGCTGTATTTGCTGATGAATTTCTGGTGACTGTCGGTCGAATCAAAGCTGACGCCGATGACTTCAACGCCGTCTTTCTTGAGATCGCTCATGCGATCACGCAACCCGCACGCCTCTTTGGTGCAACCCGGCGTATCGTCTTTGGGATAAAAATAGAGCAGCACGACCTGCTTCCCCAGGGCGTGGCTAAGCTTCCACGTTTTGCCGTTCTGATCAACGCCTTCAACCAACGGAGCTTTGCTTCCGTCCTTTGGCGTCTCGGCGGCCCGTAGCGCCGTCGGATGATCTAAGGCCGCGAGCAAGAGAACCGCGGTCACACTCCGGAGGATGTTCAATTTCATAATCGTATGAATCGTTGCGCAGCCAAGTCACATCGTTGGAATGGATTTCAGCATACCGAAGACGCCACGGCTTTCAAGTCAAAACGCGCGTCGATAGCCGGAACGCCTGCGCCGGATTACGCCGGCGTGCCGTGACCAGAGATTCCGGTCGCCAGAATCTCTGCCAGGCCTCCCGGTGCGATTTGAAGTCAGCAACATTGTTCTTCGAGGTCGGCAATGCAGAACGCGGCCAGGGCAAAACCCGGCCGCGTTCATTGGCTTCAACAATTTCGCCTACCGAAGACGCTTCACATGACGTACGGATTGTCGATCGTCGTCACCGGGTTGTGCCGATACCGGTAGAATTTCTGGCTCGATTGTGACCGCGACGAAAACGGCGAAGTCGCGCCGGGAACGTCGGTGTAAGGGCCATTGACGGAGTCGGCGGATTGAAGCGTAGCGCCGCTGATCAGCCAACTCATGGTCACGCCGGGGACAGGCGCCGCGTCAAAGTTCAACCGCAACTGAAGCGCGCTCGTGTCCGCCAGACCATCGGCGGCCACTTGAGCAATTTCAGCGTCGGTCAGCGCGCGGTTGTAAATGCGGAAGTCGTCCAGCAGACCGTTGTACGGTCTCCAATAGCTGTCGTGCGACCGGCCCAACTCAATCTCCTGCCCAACGGGCCAAGACCATGTTTTTGTATTCGCGCCAGAATTGTCGAGGTGGCCGTCGATATACAGATTGATAAAGCCGGTGGCGCTCTGGTCCCACGTCACCGTGATTTGGTGCCATGAATTGTCGCTAACGTTGCCCAACGACCCGAACTGATCCGTCGAGCTGGGCGCCGTCTGGACGTACAGCGTCCCGTCATCCTCCTGGGCGATGACAAATCCGGAATCGGTCCGGCGGTCAAATATGATCGCGCCCTCGTTGCCGGTATTCGTGACGGTTCCGGCCGAGCGCATCCAAAAGGTTATCGTTCCCGTGGCCGAGTCCATGTTCGTCGTCAGAACCGGCACGGTGATTTGGCCCGGACTCGCCGCGCTGAATTGCATCAGTCCGGTCCGCGTTGTCCCGCGACTATCGCGATCGGTGGCGAGCCAAAGCGCTCCGGAATCCGCGGCGTCTTGTTCGACTCCCTGCGGTTTGGAATCGAGCACGAATGGCTGCGGGGCAACGGTGAGGTGATCGACGGTTATCGTCGCGGTCGGACTGGTAACCGAGCCGTAGAGATTCGTGACCGCGAGCGTATAATTTCCGCCGCCTGCCGCCGTAATCTTATTCAGCGTCAAGCTCGCGTTAGTCGCGCCGGGCACCGCCACGCCGTTTTGGAGCCACTGGTATGCAAGCGGCGGCACGCCGATAACCATCGGCGACAAAGTCACCGTATCACCCGGAGCCGCCAAAACGGAGCGCGGAGGCATGGTGACAACCGGTTGGTCAGTGATGATAAATCCCGCGATGGTGCTCGCAAAGTTAAACCCACCCGGCGACGAGTTCGTCCCGTGCGCCGCGCGGTTGCCCATGATTATCAAATGATCCGTGCTCACGGAACCACTGCCGGTGGAGAGGCCCCCGCCGACGCCGCGCGTCCAAGGCGTATCACCGGAATTCGATACCGGCGGAATGCTCGGATAGACGACCGACTGCGTCGTTGAAAGCGTGGCGTCAATCACGAACGCGTTCGTTAGTGAAGAGAGCGAATCGCTCGACGCCACCAGTTCGACGACGAACGGATTGTTGGGAAAAAGACTTTTTAGCCCTTTGATGTCGATCTGGTAACCCGGCTGATTGTTATCCCCGCCGCTCGAGCCTGGTCCAAAGTTGACGCCGTCCCGAAGAAAACCCCAGTACACCTGCTCTTCTCCCGGGTGATAACTATTGCCGCCGAAGGTATAATGCGGGCCACTGCGATCGTAACCGCCAAACCCGCTGACATTGGCCGAGGACGCGGACCAGGTGACGTTCAGCGATCCCCGAGGCAACGGGTTGAGCCCGGCGCCCGAACTCAGCGAATCGATGACCTGGTTCAGCGTGTAGGGGCCGGAGGCGTCGCACCCGTAGCCGGTCGGCATGGGCGGGAGGCTCTCCCAATTGTTGGTCCCGATGCCAAAGGCAGGGGCCGTCACCGTCGCGCCAGTATAGGACGCCGCGGAGCAATATTGAGCCTGAAAGTTGAAGCCGACGGTGGCGGCGTGACTGACGCCCAGCATCAGCGCGGCGGCCGAGACGGTGCAAACGGTTTGGGAGGCGAGTGGATGAGGGAAACGGCGAAGCTTTTTCATGTATGATCGAGTGCGCGGTTGAGCGGACGACAATGAGAGTCTGATGGCGCCTTCCGCGGCGCCGGGAGCAATGAGCTGTTTCTCCCGACTGTCAAAAAGGGTACGGTATGCCGTTTTGACAGCCCCCATCGAAGTCCGCTGCAACGTAATCGACGTTTCCGATTTGTCAAAATTCATTTTAAAGTTTCACGCGTGCATGTCATTTCGAATTCCGTGAAACTGTCGCGCGACCATGAAGTTCGATGACGGCCAGAAGAAGTTGAAGCAAGCGCGGGACCTGCTCCTCTCTCAACGACTGGCGGAGGCTCTGCCTCGTTATGAAAAACTGACCCGCCAATTCCCCAACTCCGCGGTCATCTGGTTCGAGTATGGCAACGCGGCCTCCGGACTCCGTGACTTCGAACTCGCCGACCGCGCGTGGTTGAAAGCGCGCCACCTTGAGCCGCGCAACGCCGAACTCATCGGTCTGATCGGCCACCAATATCAATCCAACCGCCAGCCCGAAATCGCCCGCGCCTGTTTCGCCCAAGCCGCCGCCGTGGCGCCGCGCGACATCAATTCACGGATCAGTCTCGCCGTCCTGCTCGAACAAAACCACCAACTCGCCCCCGCGCGCGCGGCGGTTGAAGAGTGCCTGACAATCGATCCCCGGGACGATCAAGCGCGCTATTTTTTGGCCGTCCTCGATCGGCGCGAAGGAAAATTGGCCGAAGCCGAACAGCGCCTGCGAGATTTACTCGCGACTGAACCACGACACCCATACGTTCGCTACGCGTGTCGGTACGAACTCGCCCAAGTGTGCGATCGGACCGACCGATTCGATGAGGCGTTCCGCCTGCTGGCGGACGCCAAGGCAATCGTGCGCGGATTGACGAATACCGACGCGCTCTTGAAGGGTTACGATGAGGGAGCCGACCGTGCCCGCCATTTCACCAATGCGTTGCCGAAAGACATTCTGCGCGTCTGGACGGAAGCGTTTCCCGCCGGCGAGCGGAGCACGATTCCACCTTTGGTTTTCCTGGGAGGGCATCCACGCAGTGGAACGACGCTCATCGAACAGGTTCTCGACGCGCATCCTTCGATCGCCGCGCTCGATGAGCCGACCGCGTTCCTAAACGTCCTTCAGCCCGCCTTCTTCGAATCACGCGAGTTATCGAGTCAACGTCTTAACGCCCTCAGAAACAGTTACCTCGCCGCGTTGCGTCAGGAACTGGGCGCCGCGGGCGTGGGCAAGATCCTGGTGGACAAGAATCCCTCCCCCACCGCGAGGCTTCCCATCTGGCTGCGCGTCTTTCCTGAATTGCGCGTCCTGATCGCGTTGCGCGACCCTCGTGACGTCGTGCTGAGTTGTTACTTTCAGAACATTCCATTGAACGCGATCAATGTGAACTTCCTCACCCTGCCTCGGCTCGTCAAACATTACGCCGATCTCATGGATATTTGGCTCGCGGTGCGGCAATGGGACGATTTCGCGTGGCTCGAGACCCGATACGAGGATACGGTGGCGGATTTGGGCAAGGAAGGCCGCCGAGTGACGGAATTCCTCGGCTTGACGTGGCACGAAGACCAAGGACGCTTTTATGAAAAAAGCCAGCGAAAGCAGCTCTACTCGCCAACGTATCAGGATGTCACCCGCCCGGTTTATGCTCGCTCCGTCGCCCGTTGGCATGCGTACGAGCCGCACCTTGCGCAAATCCTGCCCAGTCTGGAACCGTATTGTCGCACGTTCGGCTATTCCTAAGCCCTTTTCCACGGGAGCACGATGCTTGAGCGAGTAGCGCTACAAGTCCTCGCCCGGCTTATTTCCGGCTCACGCCTTGGGTTTTATTTGAGTTGTAACTAACTTATCTGCAAATCGATACGGACCCTTATGACGGCATTGATTAGACCCGCGCCGCATCCCGTCGCGGGCGAACGCCGCCGCGGTTCATTGCGGCGCCGCGCCAATCGGGGACCTTCGTCAACCACCCCACGTTGGTGTGGCACACGGAGTGCTTTTGCTTATCCTGTGGTAGTGTATCTTCCCGGCTCGCGATGAGCTTTATGGAGAAAAAACATCGAGATACCCGTGCCAGCCGACGCCGCTTGGCGAATAAGCTCGGGCTTCCCGCCGTGCGCGGGCGCCGGAATGGGATCGGCAAAGCTAAAGCCGCAACCTAACATCGCGCCTTGATCGAAACCGAAACTGACTAATGCCCAATCGCGTCCAACCGAAAATCTGGATTGTACCGCTGGCCATCGCCGGCGTAGTCGCCGCCTTCGGCTGGTGGGGTAACGTACGGCTGCGCGAGATGATTGAGGCGCAGTTGCGCGCCGAATTGAGCGTCGCGCTCGACGCGAACGTCACGGCGTTGGAGATTTGGACCACCAATCAGACTAAGCTCGCCTCCGCCCTCGCGGATGAGCCGAAAGCGCGGGAACTGTCGCTGCGCATCCTTGATGAATTGGTAAAGATTGAGGGGAGTCCCAAACGGCTGCCGGACTTGGTGGAAATGGAAGAAATCGGATCCCATCTGGCGCCCCGTCTAGGCAAGGTGGGCTACCAGCTCGCCCATTTGGTCAGTACGAACTACACCGTGTTTACGGTTTCCAATCGGCCGGGCCAGGGTCGCCGTCCGCGCCTCGGTTTTCCGGTCGCCGAGGATCACCTCGCCAAATTCGCTGAGCTTTTCGCCACCGATCAGCCGGTAATTATCACGCCGTTCAAACCCCGCGTGCCGCCGAATCGACCGCCACCCGACCGACCGCGCCTCGGGTCCACGAATGCGCAACGTTTGCTCAGCGGTGAGATTCCGCCGCGCCCCCTGCTTACCAACGGCGCCGAGTTTCCCGACCGTCCGCCCCGCTTCCCCGGGCCGCGCCGAAATCCGAACGGCGACGTCACCGTCATGCAGGTTGCGACCCCGATTCATGACGATCAAGGGGTCGTACGCGGAGCGCTGGCGCTGATCATCAATCCCGACGCGGAATTCTCCCGGATTCTGACGGTCGCCCGGCCCGGAAAATCCGGCGAATCCTATGCCTTCGACCAGCACGGATTGATGATTTCCCGAAGCCGCTTCGACGAGCAGTTGAAAAAGCTTGGCTTGCTCGAAGACCGGGAAGGCGCCAGCTCGGCGCTCAGCCTCCGCTTGAGCGACCCCGGCGGCGACTTGAGCGCCGGTTTCAAGCCGGTCGAGAGCGATTCGGCCGCGCGGCCGTTGACGCATATCATCGCCGGCGCGGTGGCCGGTGGATCGGGAGTCGAAGTGCGGCCGACGCGTGATTACCGCGGCGTGCCGGTGGTGGGCGCCTGGCGCTGGCTCCCGCAACTCGGCTTCGGCGTGGCGACCCAAATCGACGCGCAAGAGGCCTATCAATCGCTGAAAGTTCTGCAACTTCTCTTCGTGATCCTTTTTCTCCTGTTGGTCCTCTGCGCGAACGGGATGTATTTCCTCTCCTATTTCAATTTGATTTGGCGCCGGCGTTTGACCGAAGCCAATCTCAAAATGAAACAGTTGGGCCAATACACCCTCGAGGAGAAAATCGGCGAAGGCGGCATGGGCGTGGTCTATCGCGCGCGTCACGGCCTGATGCGGCGGGACACGGCCGTCAAGCTCTTGCTGCCCGATCGCGCCGACGCCGCGTCCATTCAACGCTTCGAGCGCGAGGTTTGCCTGACCTGCCAACTCACGCATCCGAACACGATCCAGGTCTATGACTACGGGCATACCCCCGAAGGCATCTTCTACTACGCGATGGAATTGCTCCGCGGGCTTAATCTCCACGACCTGGTCGGTCAATTCGGGCCTCAACCGGAGGCCCGGGTAGTGCATATTCTTACGCAGGTCTGCGAGGCTCTGGCCGAGGCGCACGCGCTTGGTTTGGTCCATCGCGACATCAAGCCGGCCAACGTCTTTCTCTGCAATCGCGGCGGCGTCGCCGACTGCGTCAAGGTTCTCGATTTTGGACTCGTGCGCGAATATCGGGAGGGCAACGGTACGCCGCTCAATTCGACGATCGGCGACCGCGGCATGGCCGGCACGCCTTCGTTCATGCCGCCCGAGTCGATGAAGAATTCCTCGCTGAGTGATCCGCGCAGCGACCTTTATTCGGTCGGAGCCTTGGGCTATTACCTCGTGACCGGCCATAGCGTCTTTAATGCCGACTCGTTGATCGACCTCTACCATCAGCATCTTACGAACGCGCCCGTTCCACCCAGCAAGCGGACCACGAATCCTATCAGCGACCCGCTCGAAGCGCTGCTTCTGCGCTGCCTGGCAAACGAGCCTGCGCGCCGGCCACAGTCAGCCGGCGAATTGCGAGCGCTCCTTTTGCGCACGCCTCATGCCAGCGAATGGACCCCGGAGTCGCGTGCCACCTGGTGGGCGCTGAACGGACCAGCCATCCAAGCGAGATCAGCCAGCGCCAAGACGCCGGTTGCCGACCGCACGGTGGAGACGCCCCGTACCGGTCCACGCGTGACCGCCGAATAGCGGCCTTCGGCGCGCGGGAGAGGCTGCTTTCGCTCCGCCCACCGGGCATCCGGCCGCGCGATTCTGCGGCCCAATTCTGCTTGAATCAAGCCGGTCCACGGGCCTAGTTTTTTGGCATGAACCAAATCAAATTGCCTTCGGTTCTGCTTTTGCTTCTGCTGCCCGCGCTGGCAGCCGCCGAGCCGCCCAAAAAATTGGCCTCGGTCGAAGGACTCACCGAATACCAATTTGACAATGGCCTCCGCGCCCTGCTGTTCCCGGACAACTCGCGCTCAAAAGTCACGGTCAACATGACCGTGCTCGTCGGCTCGCGCCACGAAGGCTACGGCGAGACCGGGATGGCCCACTTGCTCGAGCACATGGTTTTCAAAGGCACGCCAAACCATCCCAACATCCCCAAGGCGTTGCAGGACCACGGCGCCCAATTCAATGGGAGCACTTCCGCCGATCGGACGAACTACTATGAAACGATGGGCGACGACGATGAGAATCTTGAGTTCGGAATCGGTCTGGAAGCCGATCGTCTCGTCAACAGTTATGTCAAACGTGAGGATCTCGATTCCGAGATGACCGTCGTGCGCAACGAATTCGAGCGCGGCGAGAATTCTCCCCTCGCCGTCCTCGGCAAACGCATCAGCGCCGCCGCTTACGACTGGCACAACTATGGGAAATCGACCATCGGCAACCGGAGCGACATCGAGCGGGTGCCGATCGAGAATCTCCGCGCCTTCTATCGCCGTTTCTATCAGCCGGACAACGTGGTTCTCGTCGTCGCCGGGCGGTTCGACGAAGCCAAGGCGTTGGGATTGATTCAGAAGCATTTTGGCGCCATCCCGCGGCCCGAGCGAAAACTTACCGCGACCTACACCGAAGAGCCGGCTCAGGATGGCGAGCGCCTCGTCACGCTGCGCCGCGTCGGCGACGTCGCCGCGGTGGGAGTCGCCTACCATATCCCCGCCGGACCACACGAGGACACCGCCGCTTTGCAGGTGCTGGCGAATATTCTGACGACCCAGCCTTCCGGAAGATTGTTCAAGGCGCTCGTCGAAAGCAAAAAGGCCGTCAGCGTGTCCGCCTACGCCAGTTCCGAGCACGACCCCGGTTTGATGAGCGTCGATGCGGAGGTCGCGCGCGACGGCTCGCTGGAAGCGGTGCGTGACGAATTGATCGCGACGCTGGAGGGCCTCGGAGCCGGGGGCGTCACCGAGGTCGAAGTCAACCGGGCCAAGCGACAGATTCTCAAGGCGCGCGAACTGGCTGCCGGCGACACCAGTCAGATCGCCATCTCACTGAGCGAGTGGGCCGCGCAAGGTGACTGGCGGCTTTATTTTCTTCACCGCGACCAAATCGAGCAGGTCACCGTGACCGGCGTGCAATCCGCCGCCGCCCGCTACTTGCAACGCAACAACCGGACCGTCGGTTTGTTTATTCCCACCGCCGCGCCCGACCGAACGTCGGTGCCCGCGACTCCCAATCTCGAGACGCTGGTCGGCGGCTACCAGGGGCGCGCGGCGCTGGCCGAAGGCGAATCGTTCGACGCGTCACCCACGAATATTGAAGCCCGCGTCCAACGCCTCGACCTGGGTCCCGGCATCAAAGCCACGTTCCTCCCGAAGAAGACACGCGGCGAGGAAGTTCATCTCTTGCTGACCTTGCGTTATGGCGATGAGAATAATTTAAAGGGGTACGAGTCGGCCACCGGGTTGCTGCCCGAACTCATGCTCCGCGGCACCAAGCAATTGGACTATCAGCAGCTCCGCGATGAGTTGGACCGTCTTAAGGCGTCGCTCACCAGCGGCGCCGGTGGTGGCGGCGGACGCCGTGGCCGTGGCGGCGGCGGCGGCTCGGGCGCCCTGGGAAGCGTGACGTTTTCGATCCAGGCCAAACACGACACGTTGCCCGCCGTGATCAGCCTCCTGGGTCAGGTGATCCGCGAGCCGGCGCTGCCGGTTGACCAATTCGAGATCCTCAAGCGGGAGCGACTGGCCAGCCTCGAGAACAGCCGCGCGGAACCGAGCGCGCTGGCGCCGCGCCTCCTCCAGCGCGAATTGGCTCCCTACGCCAAAGAAGACATCCGCTACGTCCCGACCATTGACGAGGCAATCGCCCGGCTCCGCGTGCTCAACTACGAACAAGTCGCCAAACTTTATCACGATTACCTCGGCGCTCAGGCCGGTGAATTGACGGTGATCGGCGATTTTGACTCGCAGGCTTGTCTGCCGATCTTGCGGCAGGCGCTGGATGGTTGGACCTCCGCGCAGCCATACGCCCGAATCACCGCGCCGCTGACCAGTGAGGCCGCCGGGGTCGAACGACAGATCAAAACGCCGGACAAGGCCAACGCCACCTACGCCGCCGGGTTGCTGTTCGCCCTGCGTGACGACGACCCTGATTATCCCGCGCTGGTGATCGGAAATTATATCTTCGGCGGCGGCTCACTCTCCTCGCGACTGGCCACGCGCGTGCGGCAGAAGGAAGGCCTTTCCTACAGCGTGGGCGCGAGCTTCAGCGCCTCGCCATTTGATCAAAGAGCGAGCCTGACGATCAGCGCCATCTGCAATCCGCAAAACATCGGCCGACTGGAAAAAGCCGTCCAGGAGGAGTTGGACCGATTGTTGCGCGAAGGGGTGACCGCGGAAGAACTGGATCAGGCGAAAGAAGGCTACCTGCGCACCCAAAAAGTCGCGCGCTCCAGCGAAACCACCCTGGCCGGACTGCTGTCCAATTTTCGTCACCTCGATCGCTCCGTTACTTATCAAGCGGAACTGGAACGGCGTATCCAGGCGCTCACCCCCGCGCAGGTTCAGACGGCGTTGAAGCGGCATATCGACCCCAAGAAATTAGTCATCGTCACGGCGGGCGACTTTAACGCAAAAGCGCCGGGTAATTAGAGCGCCGCGCCCGTGGCGGCGATCGTCAGACCCCGCCCGCTACCGGCCCAAAGCGAACCACCGGCTTAACCACCGCTTGAGCGAGGGCGTAAGCCGCGTCCGATTGTAGGCGTCGGCGCAACCCTTGATCGCTTCGGCTTGGGTTTGGTACGGGTGGATCACGTTCGCCAGCTTGCCCAATCCCATTTTCGCTGCCATCGCGACGCCGAGTTCCCCAATCATTTCTCCCGCGTGTCGGGCCACGATCGTCGCGCCCACGATGCGGTCGCTCCCGGCCAGCGTCCGAATCCGCACGAAGCCCTCGGTCTCCCCATCGGTGATCGCCCGGTCAACGTCGGCCAGCGGGCGCTCAAAGGTTTTCACCCCAATTCCCGACTCACTCGCGTCGCGCTCGGAAAGTCCGATCGCCGCCACCTCGGGATCGGTGAATGTCACTCGCGGCACGGTTAACGCGCTGAGGCGCTTGCGGCCAAAGAACAGCGCGTTTTGGATGACGATCCGCGCCGCGGCGTCGGCGGCGTGGGTGAACTTCCATTTCATGCAGACGTCTCCCGCGGCATAGATTCGTGAATTGGCGGTTTGCAAGTGGTCGTTCACGACGATCCCGCGGCTCCGATCGTACCCGACGCCAGCCCGCTCCAGATCCAATCCTTCAACGTTTGGCGCCCGACCAGTCGCGACCAAAACGTGATCCGCGACCCATTCCGTTTCCCCTGCCCCGGCGCTCACAAACGCCATCGTTCGTCCTCCCCGCGGCGCCAGGCGATCAACCGTCGCGCCGAGGATGACGCGCACGCCGTCTCGGGAAAGCGACCGCCGAACGATTTCCGCCGCGTTCGGGTCCTCGCGGTCGAGCAAGCGCGGATTTTTGTGCACCAACACGACCTTCGATCCCAAACGTTGGAACGCCTGCGCCAGTTCGCAACCGATCGGGCCGCCGCCAATCACCGTCAATCTTTCCGGCCGCCGCGTCAGGCTGAAAATCGTTTCGTTCGTGAGAGCGCCCACTTGATCCAGCCCGGGAATCGCGGGCATGATCGGACGGCCGCC
>Ga0265320_10002937_pt1 | contig 11683 bp, 7 predicted proteins | sample 4827metaG_FD_202087 | JGI IMG/M metagenome (GOLD analysis project Ga0265320, IMG submission 202087) | Rhizosphere microbial communities from Carex aquatilis grown in University of Washington, Seatle, WA, United States - 4-8-27 metaG | ecosystem: Host-associated > Plants > Roots > Rhizosphere >...
TGTCTAAACACCGGTCATTCGAATCATGAGCAAACCTCGCGTCGCATTTCTCGGCCTCGGTATCATGGGATCGGGCATGGCGCGCCGGCTCCTCGACGCCGGCTTTCCGCTGACGGTCTACAATCGCAACCCCGAAAAGACGGCTCCCTTCGTCTCGTCGGGCGCGACCTCAGCCCGCTCGCCGCAGGAGGCCGCTTCCCAGGCCGCTATCATCATAAGCATTGTGGCCGACGACAAGGCGGCACGGTCCGTCTGGCTCGGCGATTCCGGAGCCCTGGCAGGCGCCGCGCCCGGCTCGGTGTGCATCGAATCGAGCACGGCAACCGTCGGCTGGATCCGCGAGCTGGCAACCGCTGTCGCCGCCAAGGGCTGCGAATTCCTGGATGCGCCCGTGACGGGCAGCCGGGGCCACGCGGCGGACGGAGTGCTGAATTTCCTGGTCGGCGGGGCCGCCTCCACCCTTGAAAGGGCCAGACCGGTCCTGTCGGCCATGGGAAGATCCGTCACCCTGCTCGGGCCGGTCGGAAGCGGGGCGACGATCAAGCTCGTCAACAATTTCGTCTGCGGGGTCCAGATCGCCGCACTCGCCGAGGCGCTCGTCATGATCGAGCGCAGCGGGCTCGATCGGACGGCAGCCCTGGAAGTGCTCACCCAGGGCGCGCCCGGAAGCCCGCTCATAAAGACAATTTCCGCCCGGATGACGGCTCCCGACTACACCCCGAACTTCTACCTGAAGCTGATGGCCAAGGATCTCGGCTACGCGATAAACGAGGCCGCCCGGCTCTCGGTTGATCTGACGACCGCAACAGCGGCTCTGGGAGCCTTTGAGAGGGGCATCGCCGCCGGCCTCGGGGAAAAAGACATGGCGGCCATCGTCGAACCGATCCGGAGAAGCGGAACCGCCAAAAAGAAATAGCCATGCCGACCCACCCCGTCCTGATCGCCGGAAAATGGCGCGATTCCCGGGCAACCGGGACCTTTCACTCGGTGAATCCCACCAGCGGCGAGCCGATCCCGGGAGACTATCCCGTGAGCAGTTGGGCCGACTGCGACGACGCGCTCGATGCCGCAGTCGGAGCGGCGGGAGCGCTGCGGAGCGCGCCACCCGAACAGCTCGCCCGATTTCTGACGCGTTTTGCAGAGCGGATCGAGGCCCGCCGCGCCGAGCTCGTGGACATGGCCCACCAGGAAAGCGGCCTGCCCAAGGCGCCCCGTCTCGCCGACGTCGAACTACCCCGGACGACCGGGCAATTGCGACAGGCCGCCGCGGCCACCCTCGAGGGTTCATGGTCACTGCCGACCATCGACACCAAATTGAACATCCGCTCCCGCCTCGGCCCGCTCGGCCCGGTGTGGGTCTTCGGGCCGAATAATTTCCCGTTCGCCTACAATGGCATCGCGGGCGGCGACTTTGCAGCCGCCATAGCCGTGGGCAATCCCGTGATCGCCAAGGCCAACTCCTCGCATCCCGGCACGTCGCGCCTGCTCGCCGAGGAAGCCTTTGCCGCCGTCGCCGATGCCGGCCTTCCGCCCGCGACCGTGCAGCTCCTTTACCGCACGGAACACGCGGACGGCGAACGCCTCGCAGCAGATCACAGGACCGGCGCACTCGGCTACACGGGCAGCCGCGCCGCGGGCCTGAAGCTGAAGTCCGCCGCCGATGCCGCGGGGAAGCCGGTCTATCTCGAGCTATCGAGCATCAATCCCGTCGTCATTCTTCCGGGCGCCCTCGACGAACGCGGCCCAAAGCTCGTCGAGGAATTCGTCGGGAGCGCCCTTCTCGCGACGGGCCAGTTTTGCACGAGCCCGAGCCTCGTCGTCCTTTTCGCGGGCCCGATGGCGGAGCAGTTCGTCGCGGCCGTCAAAGCCCGGCTCGATGCCGCTCCCGTCTCCGCCCTGCTTTCGCCGGCCGTCGCCCGGTCCCTCGCAGCAAGCGTCGGAACGCTCCGCGAAGCGGGCGCCCAGCTCGTGACGGGCGGCTCCCCCGTTTCCAAGCCGGGCTGTTATTTTTCGAACACCCTCCTCCGCATCGATGGCGACGGATTCCTGGCCCAGCCCGAGAAACTCCAGACAGAGGCCTTTGGAAACGCCTCGCTCATCGTCACCGTGCGCGACCCCGCCCAGGCGGCTGCCGTGCTCAGCAGCCTCGACGGCAACCTGACCGGATCCATCTATTCCGACACCCGCGGCTCCGACGATGCGCTCTACGCGGAGCTCGAGCCGTGCCTTCGCAGCCGCGTGGGCCGGCTGCTCAACGACAAGATGCCGACGGGAGTCGCCGTGAGTCCAGCCATGAACCACGGCGGTCCCTATCCGGCGACCGGCCACCCCGGCTTCACAGCCGTCGGCATTCCGGCATCGCTCCGCCGCTTCGCCATGCTCCAATGCTATGACAATGTCCGGTCCGCAAGACTGCCCGCGCTTCTGCGCGACCAGGGTCCGGCCGGCCGCCACTGGCGGCTGATCGACGGCGAGTGGACGACGGACGCCGTGGCCGGCCCGAAGACTTCCCCATGAAAACCCCCGCCCTTCTCCCCGGCATCCTCCTGTGCCTGGCGTCGAGCCTGCCCGCCCTCGGCCAGGAGACGTCCGGCAGCACCCCGGCGGAGTTTCCCGTCGCGATCCAAGTCGATGCCGCGAAGCCGATCGGCGAAATGAAGCCGATCTGGCGCTTTTTCGGCTGCGACGAGCCGAACTATGCAACGATGAAGGATGGCCGCAGGCTGATCGGCGAACTCGGCTCGATGGCACCCCAATCCGTATACTTTCGCTCGCACAACCTCATGTGCACGGGCGACGGCACTCCGGCTCCAAAATGGGGCAGCACGAACATCTACACCGAGGACTCGGAAGGAAGGCCGGTCTATGACTGGACGATCGTGGACCACATCTTCGACACCTACCTCGCGCGCGGTGTCAGGCCCTACGCCCAGATCGGCTTCATGCCGGAGGCCCTGTCCATCAAGCCCGAGCCCTACCAGCACGAATGGCGGCCGGGGCTGAGCTACGGGGCAATCGGCACCGGCTGGTCCTACCCGCCAAAGGACTACGCGAAATGGGCGGAGCTCGTCTACCAATGGGTAAAGCACTGCGTCGCGCGCTACGGCCGCGGGGAGGTCGAGCAATGGTACTGGGAGGTCTGGAACGAGCCCAACGGCGCCTCCTACTGGCACGCATCGCCCGAGGAGTTCTACAAGCTCCATGACTACGCCGTGGACGCCGTGCGCCGGGCGCTGCCGACCGCGCGTGTCGGCGGGCCCGACGTCGCGGGGAGCGGCGGCAAGTTCATGCAGGATTTCCTGGCGCACTGCGTCTCGGGAACCAACTACGCCACCGGCGCGAAGGGCACGCCGACCGACTTCCTCTCCTTCCACGCCAAGGGCCAGCCGAGCTTCGTGAACGGGCACGTGCGCCTCGGCATTTCCTCGCAGCTGGGCGGCATCGACAAGGGCTTCGCGATGATCGCCGCGGTGCCCGAACTCAGGGACAAGCCGATCGTGATCGGCGAATCCGATCCAGACGGCTGCGCCGCCTGCCTCGGGCCGCAGCTTGGCTACCGGCCGGGCACCATGTATTCCAGCTACACGGCCGCTACGTTCGGCCGCGAGCTCGCGATCGCCGACAGGCACGGCGTTAACCTCCGGGGCGCGCTGACGTGGGCGTTTGAGTTCGAGGACCAGCCGTATTTCTCGGGCCAGCGCGTTCTCGCCACGAACGGGATAGACCTGCCCGTCCTGAACGTATTCCGCATGCTGAGCAAGATGGACGGCCAGCGGGTCGAGACAGCGAGCTCGGGACAAGTCCCCCTCGACTCGATCATGCGCACCGGCGTCCGGGGCGCGCCGGACGTCGGCGCCCTGACGAGCCTGGAGGGCCACAGGCTCTGCGTCTTCGTGTGGCACTACCACGACGACGACGTGTCCGGTCCGGACGCGAAGGTCTCCCTTTCGGTTGCGCATCTTCCGTTCGCCGCCGGAAACGCCCGGCTCACGCACTACCGGATAGACCAGACCCACAGCAACGCCTACACCCAGTGGAAGGCGTTGGGCTCGCCGGCGGAGCCGAATGAGGCGCAATACGGGCAGCTCAAGAAGGCGGGCCAGCTTGCCGCAATCGCGGATGCGCCCGCCTCCGTCGCCGTTACGGACGGCGCCGCCACGCTGGAATTCACCCTGCCGCGCCAGGCCGTTTCCCTTCTCGTCCTGGAATGGTGAACCCTGCCCCGCTGTGCTGAAGGATGTCCTCGCGGGCCGCCCGGCCGCGCTTGCGGCAGTCGCCGCGGCGCTCCTCGCAGGCGCCCCGGGAATGCGGGCGTCGGATTTTTCGTGGTCCGAACTATTGTCGAAGGCGTCGCCGGCGGCGGGAGCCACAGGCGTCTGTCCGGACACGCCGCTCCGCCTCGTCTTCAAATCGCCGCCCGAACTCGGAACCGCGGGCAGGATCACGATCCGTGACGCCGATGGGACCGTCGTCGAGGCGATAGACATCGGCGCGCGCACGGGCGCCAAGACGATCGGCGGGCTGTCGGGATTCAAGTACTACCCCGTCATCGTCGAGGGGAACCAGGCGACGATCTATCCGCTGAACGGCGAACTTCGCTATCACAGGACCTACACGGTCACGGTGGACGCCGGAGTCTTCCGGTTCGGACCCGAAGCCAGCCCTGCCCTCGGCCAGACCGGTGCCTGGCGCTTCACGACCCGCGGCGCCCCGCCGGCCGCGGGCCCGGCGCGGCTGACGGTCGCCGCGGACGGGACCGGGGATTTCTGCACGGTGCAGGGGGCCCTCGACTTCATTCCGGACGGAAACACGACGCCAACCACGGTCTTCATCCGCAGCGGCACCTACACGGAGCTCGTGTTCTTCACGAACAAGCACGCCGTGACATTGCTGGGGGAGGATCGGAAGAAGACCGTGATCGCCTATGCGAACAACGAACGCTTCAACGCCGCGGGCGGAAACCCGTACGGCGCCGGCGCCAATCCGGTGCTTGCCGCACGGCACATCTACCGCAGAGCCGTCCTCCTCGCGCACCGCGTGAACGGCCTTACGATTGAAAACCTCACGATCCGGAACACGACGCCCCACGGAGGATCCCAGGCCGAGGCGATCATCCTCAACGGGACGCCGGAGGCCCGCGCCGTGATCGCGCACGTCGATCTCTCCAGCTTCCAGGACACGCTCCAGATCAACGGACAGGCGTACATCGAGGACAGCGCGATCGAGGGCGACGTGGACTTCATGTGGGGCACGGGCCCCTGCTTCTTCGAAAACTGCGGATGCAGATCGGTCCGCTCCGCGGGCTATTACACCCAGATAAGAAACCCGGCCGCCAACCATGGGTACGTCTATCACCGCTGCACGTTCGATGGAGCGCCGGGCGTCGCTGGAAACTATCTTTCGAGGATCGCGCCGGGCCGTTTTCCGGACAGCGAGGTCGTCCTCGTCGATTGCGTGCTCACCTCCGCGGTGAACCCGGCCGGCTGGCTCCTCCAGGGAGCCGGCGACACGAGTCGGATCCAATTCTGGGAATGCGGAAGCCGCGATGGATCCGGGGGGCCCGCCGACGTCAGCGGGCGACTGCCGGCCTCCCGTCAATTGCGGCTGCCCGCCGATGCGGGCGTCGCCGCGAATTATTCCGACCCGGCCTTCGTGCTGGGAAGCGGCTGGAATCCCAGGGATGCGAACGGCGCCGACCGCAAGTAGCTGCGGCCGACACTCTACGCCAGGCTGCGCAGCCGCTTGCGGGCAAACCAGGGATCGATCTTGATCAGGCAAAACCGGGCGAGGAATCCGTAGAGACGGTCGGCCCACGTTCGCCCCGCGCGCCATTCGCGAAGGGATATCGGGCGAGAGAGCGCCCAATCAGCCTCAAAGATCGCGCGGCCCTCCTCGGCAAAGGCCGGATTGGAAATGCGCACCATCAGCTCGTAATTCACGGAGAGGGAGCGGGCGTCCAGATTCGAGGATCCGGCAAAGACCGCATCGTCCACAATCGCGAGCTTCGCGTGGAGCACCCGGGGCTGGTATTCGGCGATTTCAATCCCGGCACGCAGCATCCTCGAATAAAAGGTGTGGCCCGCCGCCCGGACAAACGCGACGTCGGTCTTGCCCGGAAGGATCAGCCTGACCCGATGCCCCCGCCGGGCGACTCCGCACAATGCCCGGCGCAGCTTCAGGCTCGGGACAAAATAGCCGGCGATGATCCGGACCTCCCTGGCCTCCCGCACGTTGCGAATCAGGAGCTCATGGAAAGCGTTGCGCCCCAAGGCCGGCCCCATCGACATGACCTGAATGCCGGCCTGCCGCGCCACGAACCGGCGCCGGTGGGAGGCGAGCTTGCGCATCCCGCGACGATTGAGGTCCCTGTGATCCCACATCGCGTCAAAGGATGCGGACAGGGGAGCAACCGGCGGTCCGGCAAGGGCGACGCCCAGATCCCGCCAACCGCCGTTCACGCCGTCCCCCTCATACTCCGGGCCGATATTGAAACCGCCAACGATGGCGACGGAGTCGTCGACGACCAGCAGCTTGTGGTGGTTGCGGATCGGAATGCGGAGCAGAAACCCGGGATTGAACGAGCGCGCCTCGCCGCCGGCCGTGCGCAGGCCGGCCCAATAGGCGGAGGGCAACCCGGCGGATCCGAACCCGTCGAGAAGCACGCGGACCTTCACACCCCGCCGCGCGGCCGCAACAAAGGCGTCGCGAAAACGATCGCCCGGGCCGCCGGCCTCGAAGATGTAGAATTCGAAGCGGATGGACACCGACGCCCGCGCGATGGCAGCAAGCATCCGGCGGTACCCGTCGTCCACCGTCGGCAACCAGCTCGCGGGAGGCAATGGCGCAGCCCGGCCGCCTTCGGGCCTCGGTGGTGGTGCGCCGGCATGCATCAGGGATTTCACTTGGAGGTAGCCCCTTTGACAGCGTCCCGCCCGTTTCGGGTGCACGGAATCGGGCCTTAGCCCGGACTATTTCAAGGCGGCAGGCGCCGCATCCGCCTGCGGGAGGCGGGCGCTGGGAAACGAGAAGTGATAGACGCCGGCTGCCAGGGGCAGGCGGGTCACCGCATCCCCGGCGGCGGCGATTGGCTGGCCGGCCTGCGCCACATCCTTCGACGGGACGGGCAGCGTCATTTCGGCCGAGCTGTTCGGCGGGACGATGACGTCGTAGCGGATGAGATCCCCATCCACGCGCCAGCGGGATGAGATCGTTCCGTACGGGGAGTGGATCGAAGCTCCAAGCCATGTGAGCCGCGGGGTGAGCTGCGGCCTCAGGAAGAAGTGCTTGTAGCCGGGATGGGCATCGTCGGGCTGGATGCCCGCTGCGCCGGAATAGAGCCAGGCGCCCACGGAGCCGAGCGAGTAATGGTTGAAGGAATTCATTGCGGGATCCTGGAACCCGTGTTCGGGAGTCCAGCCGTCCCACCTCTCCCAGACCGTCGTGGCTCCGTTTTTTACCGAGAAGAGCCAGGAAGGATAGGAATCGTTGAGAACGAGCCGCCATGCGAGGTCGGAGCGGTCGATCGCGGTCAAAACCGGGCAGATCAGCCCCACCCCGATGAACCCGGTCGTGAGGTGGCCCTGCGCCTCGATATTCGCGACGAGGCGGCCGGCGGCCAGCGGGCGCAGGCTTTCCGGGAGAAGCCCAAACTCGAGCGCCAGAAGATACGCGGTCTGCGTGTCCCCCTTGATCGCTCCATCCGGAACCACAAAGGCGCGGGCGAACGCATCCGTTATCTCATGGAAGAGCAGGCCGTATTTGGCGGCATCCTCCTTTCGGCCAAGGACGCCCGCGGATCTCGCGAGCAGATCCGTGGAGTGGGCAAAGTATGCTGTCGCGACAACGTCGAGAGGCGTCGGAACGCCCGGGCTGAGGTGATCGCCAACACCGGCGGCGGGACGCAGAAGGTTCTCGGAATGCAACCGACAGTATTCGACCCAGCGGACCATCGCGGAGTAATTCCGCGCAAGGAATTCACGGTCGCCATAGGCGGTGTACATGACCCAGGGGCAAATGACGCCGGCATCCCCCCAGGCGGCCATTCCCGGCTGGGGCGCCGCAACCCGCGGGGAGAAGTTCGAAAAATCCCCCTGCGGACCCTGGGCGTCGTCCACATCGGCAAGCCACTTCTCGAAAAATGCGGCCACATCGCTGTTTCGGGCGGCCGTCGGCGCAAACACCTCAGCGTCGCCCATCCAGCCCATCCGCTCGTCCCGCTGCGGGCAATCGGTGGGGACGCTGAGGAAATTCCCGCGCTGGCCCCAGACAATGTTCTGATAGAGGCGGTCGAGATCCGGGTTGGAGGAATCGAAGGTGCCGGTCGCCGGAACGTCCGAGCCGACCACGATCCCGCGGATATCGGCGGGAGTCAGGGTTCCCGGAAAGCCGGAGACTTCGACATAGCGAAAACCGTGGAACGTGAAATGCGGCTCAAAGACCTCGCGGTCGGGACCTCCTCCGAGGATGAACGTGTCGGTTGCCAGGACCGGCCGGAGGTTGGCGGTGTAGAGGGAGCCGTCGGCATTCAACACCTCGGCGTGGCGGACGCGTATCGTCGTTCCCGAGGGACCCGTGGCCGCGAGCCGGACATGGCCGACCATGTTCTGGCCGAAATCGACAATCCAGGCGCCCCCGAGCCGCGAAATATTCCGGGGGGGAAGTTCGTCGAGCTGGCGTACCGGAGGGCCGAGCATAGGAGCGGGCGCTGCGGCATGCTCCTCGACGACCACCCCCGCCCAGGAGGAGTCGTCGGAAGACGGCCGGTCCCAGCCGGGAATCGCCCGGCGGCGGTCGATCACCTCGCCCCATTGCTCGTCCGAGCCGATGATTTCCCCGCGGCCGGCCTTCCATGAACCATCGGTGACGATCGTGTCGGAAGACCCGTCGATATAGGTGATCTCAAGCTGCGCGGCAAAAGCCGGCCTCGTCCCGTATTGCGCGAGCCCCATCCAGCCGAGCCTGCCGGCGTACCATCCGTCGCCGAGGATCGCCCCGATCGTGTTTCGGCCAGGCAGGACGAGCCGAGTGACATCCGTCACCTGGACCATCACCCGCTTGGCATAGTCGGTCCAACCGGGATTGAGAAGCGTTTCGCCGACGCGCTGGCCGTTCACGGACGCCTCATAGACGCCGAGCGCGGTGGCGTAGAGCCGCGCCCGCGCGACCGGCTTTTCCACCGTGAAGCTCTTGCGGAGGTAACGGCCCGGGCCGATCGTGTTGTTTGTCAGGAATTCGCCCCAGGGTTTGGCCCCGTAGGGCCCGAGGACGGCGGCCTGCGCCCACGCCGAGTCATCGAGAGCGGGCGCCTGCCAGCCATCGGGAAGCAGAGCCGAGCTCTTCCATGAGCCATCAGAGACAAGATTAATGTGCTTGCCGTCGCCAAGTTCGATCGAGAGGCGCGCGATAAGGCCGCCAGGGCCGGCTGAAAACGCCAGGACGTTGCGCCCTCCGACCAGCGCAGTGCCGAAATCGCCCCGGACGGGATTAACCCAGGCGCCGGGCCGTCCCCCGCCGCTTCGGGCCATCCGGCCGTTGACGAAAAAGGTGAATCCGCCCTCGGCGCTGACGTAGACTTCTGCGCTGCGGACTCCGACGCCCGCCGGCAGATCGAGCTCGCGCCGGTACGCCACGGATTCTCCGGGAGGGCCCGTCCGCCCGATCCAGGAAGCGCCAGCAAAGATGGGCGGCGCGGCGACATATCGGGAAAAGTCGGCGGCGATCCAGCGCGCCTTCCAGTCGGAAGCGGAAACCAGCCCGACCTCGAAGGAAGCCGGCGCGCTCCACGCGGACAGGATGTTGTCCTGATCCCAGACGCGCACCTGCCAGAAGACCCGGGAGCGGGAAGCAAGAGGCTTTCCGCCCCAGGGAACCAGCACCGACCGGTCCGACATCACCTCCCCGGAGTCCCAGATATCCGGATGCGGCGCGGCCAGCCCGGCCGCCGTCGAGCCGGCGCGGATTTCGTAGGCCGTCTGGGCCTCGCCGGTTTCGCTGGAGACGAGCTGCCAGGAAAGCCTCGGCTCGAGGACGCCGATTCCCATGGGATTCTGCAGATGCTCGCAGCGCAGCTGCTCGACGCGCACCGTCGACTGCGCAAGTCCGGTCGCCGGGGGAAGGGCGAGCCAGCAGGCGACCCAAAAGGCGTTTTTCATTGGATCAAATTGAAAGGCGGGTTCACTGTTTTGGTCCCCGTAACAGGGGACCGCAATAACATCACAACCCCCGCCAATGACACTCCGAGGCGTTGGATCCGCGCCCGGATCGTTGTTGGCGATCAAGCGTCAGGCAGGATCGATCCCAAAAACCCCATGCACACCCGGACATCACCCGCACCAGCGTCGCTCCGTGCGCGCGCGTTCCTGATCCTGTTTTCAATCGGCGCCGCCATTCCCGGGTCGGCCCAGGTGCCGCCGCTGCCGCCCGTTCCATCCACCCCGCCCCAGGAGCCGACTCACCCCGCCTCGGTCCCTCTGTGGCCGAACGGAGCGCCCGGCTCGGAGATAAGGAAGGACGAAAAGGAGCGGGTCGGCTGGCGGCAGGACCCCGGCATCGTCTTCCCCGTCATCTTCAACATTCACAACCCGTCGATCACCCCCTTCCTCCCGGCGCCCGGGAAGGCGACCGGCGCCGCGGTGATCATCGCGCCCGGCGGCGGCCACATGTTCCTCACGATCGACCGCGAGGGCTACGATCTCGCAAAATGGCTGGCCGACCGCGGCATCGCCGCCTTCGTCCTCAAGTACCGTCTGGCGCGCGATCGGGCCGCGGTGCCAAACGTCGGCAGGGACGAGCAATCGCTGACGCCGAACGACCGGGTCGCCGGAAATTCTCCGTACAAAGTCGGCGTGGATCCCGTGGCCGACGGGATTCGCGCGGTCCGGCTTGTCCGCAGCCGCGCCGCCGAGTGGGGGGTGAATCCGGGCCGGATCGGGATTCTCGGCTTCTCCGCCGGCGGCGTGCCGGTCATGGGCGCCGTGCTTCACTCAGACCGGGGAAATCCGGCCTCAGACGATCCCGTCGAGCGCCTGAGCTCGCGGCCGGACTTTCAGGTGCTCATTTATGCGGAAGTTCCCCGCGGCGATTTTGCCGTCCCGGCGGATGCGCCCCCGGCGTTTGCGGCTTGCGCATTCGACGACGCCCAGAAGGCGACGCCCCTCGCCGGCCTGTTCCTGAAGTACAGGGCGGCGAACATCCCCACCGAGATTCACATCTACAACAGCGGGGGCCACGGATTCGGCGTGCGCGCGGACCGGCCCCAATTGCCGATCTCCAGCTGGCCGGACCGACTGGTGGACTGGCTCGGGGATCTGGGGATGCTGAAGCCCTGAGGGCCGGGCAGCTCAGGCCTGCGGCTGGCTGTCCCGCCTCCTGACCCACTTGTAGCACTTCACGGAATTCCGCCAGAAGTACTTCTCGGCGGATCGCGGACCGGAAGGTTCCCTTTGACTTAGGGGTTCGGGGGCAAAAGCATTCCCGCCTCCCGCCGTTTTCAAAAACCTCAGACGGATCATTTACCCCCCGTGCTCGTCCATCCAGGAAGCTCCTCCGCCATGAAATGTCCCAAAGCCGCACGCCGGATGAACTCGTGGCGCACCGTCGCCCTGTCCCTGATCGCTGGCTTTTCAGCGACCGTCGCGCGGCCGCAGGCCGCAGGCAATCCCGAACAGCCGAGGCAGGCGCCGCC
>Ga0265320_10002938_pt1 | contig 11682 bp, 7 predicted proteins | sample 4827metaG_FD_202087 | JGI IMG/M metagenome (GOLD analysis project Ga0265320, IMG submission 202087) | Rhizosphere microbial communities from Carex aquatilis grown in University of Washington, Seatle, WA, United States - 4-8-27 metaG | ecosystem: Host-associated > Plants > Roots > Rhizosphere >...
GCTCATCTCCCAGCGCGAACGCTTTCAAAGCGTCGAACGAACCGGTAGTGGCCTCCTCGATGGGCGCCCCGAATCTCTGGATCGATGACACAGACTCGCCCAGCTTTCGGCGAATCGCCCCCGTGGCATCGTCCAGCGCCCTCAGTACCCGGTCTTTGCTCTCAGCTTCGGCTTTGGCCCCCGCGAGCGCACTACCCGTGGCGCAATTCGAAGCTTCCAGGGTCAGTACGTAACGATTCCCCAGGCTGGCGATCGAGCCGCTCACCATCGCCTTAACCGCATTGCGCTGGCAGATTTCGAGGCCCACCTGTTTCGTGATCGGTTCATCTGGGCGGCGGCGCATATCTTCCAGCGTCCGCCGCACATCTTGATCGGCCAGGATGTTCAAGTATGGCGACTGGCGGATCTCCACTTCGAGCAGCTTCTTCAACGTACCGTCAAAAGCCGGGTCGCCGGTCCGGTTCTCGAAATCGGCCAGTACGATGGAGTCTCGATCGGCCACGAGCGGCGGCGGGCGCCAGAGTGTGGACCAGACTACCCCGCCCACGCCCAAAAGTATGGCGGCAGCGACCAGGGCTTTAGACTGAGCCGACCGATAGCCGGCATGCGGAACGGGCGGAGCGGAAGTAGGTTGCGGTGCTGGCTCAACGGGTGCCTCCGGGACGCCGGAGCTTACAGGAGCGATAAAGCGATACCCCAGACGAGGCAAAGTCTCGATGTAGCGCGGGCTTTCGGCTGAATCCCCCAGCGCCTGTCTCAGTTTCTTGATCGCGCTATTGAGACTGTGTTCGAAGTCGACGAACGTTTCGGCGCACCAGATGCGACTGCGCAACTCATCGCGGGTGACCACCTCGCCTGGCCGCTCTAGCAATATCGCCAGAATCTTGAAAGGCTGGCCAGGCACGCGGATCCGCAACCCGTGCTTCCTCAGCTCGCCGGAGGAAAGTCTGGCCTCGAAGACGCCGAATCGCACCACCTGGTTTTGAGTTTGCCCCCCCATCCAGCGCCTCCGGTTTGAACTGATCTTATCACCGACTCCCACCGGCCGGCCACATCTATGCTTATCTTCACTGTTTCCAAGGAGTTGCCCGGTCACCCAAAAACCCGATGCCGGCTATTGTCAACCTGCTCGACTCCAGTCAAGCTCGGCTCAATTGCCTGACCAAATGCTCCAGAGGGGGAGAGTTGAGATGCTAAAAATCGTACGTTTGTCAGTAGTCTCTCTTATCGGCGCCTTGCTAGCCTCGGCGCTGAGCGCACAAACACCCGGTAGCGCATCCGTGCCCGGCCACGTCATCAGGGCCCTCGCAAACGCCACCCGACTGCCGCACACGCCCCAAATGGACGAGGAGCCGATCACGGTCACTGTGGTGCTCAGTTTATCGGACCCCCAAGGAGCCAAAGCTCTGGAGGAGGAGGTCTCCACTCCGACCTCGCTGAACTATCACAGGACCATCACCGTCTCCGAATTCGCGTCGCGCTTCGGACCATCGCAGGAGGCCTGGAATGCTGTGCTTGCCTATCTCGAGGAGAACGGACTCACCCTGTCCCATAGCACGATCGATCGGATGACGATGAGCGTAACCGGCACGCGTGCGCAGGTTCAGAAGGCGTTTCACGTGATTGTCGACGATTACCAGTTGAGGGATCGTGCCTTCCATGCCGTCGCTAGTGATCCGGTCCTGCCCGCGACAATCGCGCCTATGATTGCCGCCGTCGCCGGCCTTTCCAATCTCGCTCGCCCGCATCCATCCTTCAGCCCCACTCCCCCTGTTCCTGCGTCCCTCGCGACTGCCTACAACGGCACGTTGACGCCATCTGGCACCACGAATACAGGCGGGCTCCCTCCTGGCCTCGACGGGTCCGGCGTGACCATCGGACTGCTGGAGGATGACGGGTTCGATCTCGCCTATGTGAGTAGCTGGCTTAGCTATGCCCACCTGCCCGCAAATCTGGTCAATCACATTCATGTCTACTCTGCGGTCTCGCCGTCGGGATGTACTCCGGCGGACCTTGGCTGCGGCACCTCTGAGGCTCTGTTGGACATAGCTGCCGTGCTGGGAATTGCGCCGGGAGCCAGGATCGAGATCTTCGAATCCCGGCTGGATTCCTCCAGCATCGCCACGGCCATGGACGACGCCATAATAGAACTAGCATCATCTGAACCCCGAGCTGTACTCTCGATGAGTTTTGGCTTCTGCGAGGACACCATCAGCGCGGGGGAAGCTGCCTATCTCGACGAGTTCGCGGCTGTCAGCCTGCTCTATGGCATTTCGCTGTTTGCGAGCACCGGTGATACAGGCACGACGTGCGATGGATCGCCGAACACTACACAGACTCCAGCAGACTCGCCGCATGTTGTTGCGGTCGGCGGCACGATTCTCCACGTCAACGCCGATAACAGCTATAACAGCGAGGTCTGGTGGGATTGTTGCGGTGGCAGCGGAGGTCTCGGCGCCAGCCAGTATTTTTCAGAACCCGGGTTCCAGTCGAAAGTGGTTCCCGGGACTGGTGGCCGCTTTGTTCCCGATGTCTCGATGGAAGCTTACCCTGGCCTGACCATCTGCCAGCCCGCCTGCATTTGGGTAGCCGGAGGTACGAGCTTGGCAACGCCGCTTTGGGCTGCGACTTGGGCCCTCCTCGAGCAGGCCAAGTCCGATGCCGCGCTAGCCCCCTCGAGCGCGGCGCATGGGTACGTTTACACCCTTGCAGACGGGTTCCACTCGGCTTCCACGATGAGCGGCGTGGGGAGTGACTTCCGCCACGTGGGGCTCGGCACCCCCAACATAACCAAGCTCATCGCCATTGCCGTCCCTCCCCAGATCGGTAGCTTCAGTCCGCAGGATGGTTCTTTTGCGGGCGGGACAAAAGTCACCGTCTACGGGGTCGGCTTTATCGGGGTCAACGAGGTGACGGTTGGCGGATACGCAGGAACGAACCTCAAGATCGAATCCGATACTAGGTTGACCTTCGACACCCCTTTCGCGCATGATAATGCGGCAGCGGCGATCAAGGTGCGTACCCCAGGCGGAACCGCGACCTCCTTTGCCAAATTCGACTACGATCCCGTAGTCGACTACGTCACCCCGACCAGCGGTTCAACAACGGGCGGGACAGTCGTAACCGTGTCCGGCGTCGCGTTGGCTGCCGACATGACCTTTGAGTTCGGCGGCAGCGCTCACCCGGCTACCAAAGTGTCTTGCCCTACCCATGCATCCTGCACCATGCTCAGCCCCGCGCACGCCGCGGGAACTGTGAACGTTAGAGCAGTGGCGCCGTGGGGCTATACCACTCCAGTTTTGCCTATTGACGACCAATTCACGTACAAGTGACCGACAAGCGGGAGCTGTAATGGCGCGGGCCCGCGAGCCCTTCTTTCCCGCGGGCCACAGCGTCCTCTTGGGGGGTAGCCCGGCTAGTGGCGGCCAAGGGCGCCGTTGCGCGTGGCTTCGAGAAGGTGCGCCAGGGAAGCGCCCGGCAGCGAACGGATGATGGGGTTGACCAGCCAGCCGAGGCCGAGAGGAGCGGCTCGGGTCAGCGAGATGGCCTCGCACTCGACGTACACGCCGCCGTCCTTCTCCTCCAGGCGCCAGTAGGTATTCAGCCTCCAGACGATGGTGCTTTCCTTGCGCGGATCCAGTTCGCGCTCCGTGGGTTTCTCCGCATCCTTCACTTCGGCGATGCGCGTGGCGACGGACCGCGTGATCATGCGTGTGCTGGACAGAGGATAGAAGTTCGCGGTCTGGTCCGTGTTGAACACTATGGTGATGAGATATCTCTTCACGATGCGGTAGCGCAGCGTCCACGTCTCTCCGTCGCGGCCGAGGAGCCGCGAGTCGATGACTTCCGGCCGGTAGTAGTTCTTGTGGCTGCCGTAATCCTGGAGAAAAGTGGTTACCCGAGCCAGGGTCGTGCCGGGAGCGAAGACGGCTCCAACCCAGTCGTGCAGGATCCCGTTGCCAAGCTGCATGTCCGCTCGAGCGTTCCGAGGTTGGACAATCGTGTGGCCTTCGCGGATGTGCAGCCGGCGTTCGGCGGACTCATCCGACCACAGGTAGGCGGGCGACCGCACCTCGCGTTGAATGCGGGCCTCGGTGGCCGCAATGTAGGCGTCGTACTGTTTCTGAAGATCGCCTTTCAGGGGCGGCAATCCCGGAATCCCACCGAGCTCGGCAGCGCAGGCGAGCAGAGGGCCCAGCAAAAGCTGGACGGCGGCTCGCCGGGCACGAAGCATCACTGTATTGTACAGGCCGCGGTGTCCGCTGGCAGGGCATGATTCCTGAGGACTAGGAGAGCGCCGTTCTAGCATGCGGTTTCTGCCATTGCCCAGTGGGCGGTCTATCGCCGAAGGCGCGGACGGAGACCGTCCTGCCTGCAGACCTGGGCGAAAAAGGGGTTTCGGTGGGCAACTTCTTCGTCGTTCCAGGGCGGCGGCAGGCAGCGAGGGCACCAGTGACCGGCCAGCAGAACCAGGGTGGGACTGGCTTCGAACCGATGCCCGAAAGCGCACTCCCAGCCCAGCTTGGTCGTCAGATCGCCGCGGGTCATTCGAGACGACAGGAAGCGGCCTCCTCGGAAGTCGGCCGCGGACCGCATGGCATCGACGTCAATCTCCCCCAGCGGGCAGCGCTCGTCATAGCCGTGATCGAGCCGCAGTGGACGGCTGGATGGCCGGGCGGTGTCCAGAGCGTCCCAACCCGGGATGGACTGGCAGCGTGAGCGCGAGCCGAAAAAGGCCTCGATGAGGTCGTCGGCAGCCCAGGTTCTTTCGGCGAAGGGCTCCAGCGCCAGCCTGCGGGCCATTCTCAAGACGAACGCCGGTGTCGCGGCGGCGAGTGGCGCGGGAACGGGCACGTGCTTCCGGAAGTAGGCCGGGAAGTCAACCGAGGTCTGCCGCCTGAAGTGGAGAACGTCTTCCAGCAGGTCTGAGTCTTCAAACCACTGCCCGTGGAAATTCTGAAGGGCGAACCAGCGCGGGTCGAACAGAGCTTCGAGGTGCCGTTTGCCCAGCCCTAAGCCCTCGAAAGCCGACAGCATAAACTCGAGGTTCGTGACCCGGCAGCCGGCGCCTCCTCCGATGTTAAAGACACGTCGCCAGAAGTGCTCCGGGACGTCGCCGCCGCAGACGTTGGCCAGCAGGCGGCCCGAGTCCTCCGCCGTTATCCACTCAAACACTCCGCCGAGCGGGACATGAAACATGATCGGGTCCAGCTGTATGGGGCCCGAACGGTTGGCGTGCAGGATCGCGGTCTGGCGCAGGGAGACCCAGTAGCGGAGGCCGGATTCGATCACCTCGCGCTCGGCTATGGCCTTTGTGACCGCGTAGCGATCAAACCTGCTGATGCGGATCGGATCGCCAGTACGGCCCCAATGCAGAGGTGGATTGCGGTCTCCGGTCTCGGCCACCGATCCAATGTAGACTAGCTTGACGCGGTCGGGGTCGGGTTGCGCGCGGATGGCACGCAGGATGTTCCGCACGGCTCCGATATTGATTTCCGCCGTGCGTCGCGGATCGCGATCCGCCAGGGGAGACACCATGCCTCCGACGTGCAGAACGTAGTCGGCGCCGGTTACGCCTCTGCGCACATCGTCGTAGTTGGTGAGATCTCCCCACACCACGGTCAGGTCGGGATCGCCGTCCCAAGCGGACAGGATGCGCTGGTCGCTCCTGGACGGCAGCACAAGGGCCGTGACTCGTAGGCGGTCTCTTGCTTCGAGCAGGTGCTTCAATCCCTCGCGCCCCATGTTTCCCGAAGCGCCCGTGAGGAACACTGTTTTCCTGCGCGTCATGCCAGGGTCTATCTTACGCCCGGGGGCTGGTCCCCCACTTGGCTTTCCATGCCGGCAGACTTCCGTGTGCTCTGCGCCACGATCGACCACCTCTACCCATAGGACAAGTGCGGGACTGCGGCAAGAGAGATGGAGTCTTCTGGAGGCACAGGATTCAGCGCAGCCCAAGCGGGTTTCGTAAGCTACTGATTCGAGGAAGGTTTGGAGCGGGAGATGGGACTCGAACCCACGACGTCCAGCTTGGGAAGCTGGCATTCTACCACTGAATTACTCCCGCTCAGTTCTCATACGTAAATATAACAAACAAAACATGATTCATCAATGCCTAAATCGATCCGGCAGGAGAAGCAAGGTTCTACCACTATCGCTCCTATCATGTTGAGTCTTCGTATTGCATGTAGCTTCCAAGAACACTGACCGTACAAAAACAGACACCACGAGCGCCCGGCATGAAACCTGAATCAGCGTGCTGGAGACGCCGGTCATCTCGTCGGGTGCGCGGTGTGCCCTCGTCGGGGCTGCGGACACTGAAGTCGGCCTGACCGATGCCGCCCCTTCATAACGAGAAAGCCTGCTGCTTGGGCACGCCCTCGAGGATCTTGTCGCCCATATCGCTATAGCCCTTCAATCGTCGCTCGTACATGCGCGCCAGCATTCGCACGTTCCCGTCGATGTAGTCGTAGACTTCGACGACGCGCTTGCTGTCGTACAGCCGGTGAAGCCGGCCTGCGTACTGCTGCAACGTCCCCTTCCAGGAGATCGGCATCGCCAAGAACAGCGTGTCGAGCCGGGCGTCGTCAAACCCCTCGCCAATGTAGCTCCCCGTGGCAAGGATCACGCGCTGCTCGGTTTCAGGAACCGCGGCGAGCTGCTCCGCGATTGCCCTGCGCTGCTTTCGGCCGAGGCCGCCCCTCAGAACGAACACGTTCTTCACCAGCCCGCTCACCTTGCTCGCAAAGACATTCAGGTGCTCCGTTCGGCCAGTGAGCAACAGTGGGGAGCGGCCCGCATGAACCGCGCGGACCAGATCTCCCGCAATCATCTCGTTGCGCGTTTTGTCGCCAACAAGACCGGCGTAGACGTCTTGAATGGTGATGTCTCCTGCTTCGGAGGGCAACTGGAAATCGGTGGGCCGAGGGATGACTACGTGGTCAAAGGGACTGGCCTCGGTCATTGTCCGAGCGCTCATGCGATAGCGGATCGGGCCACACTGCATGTAGATGATCGGATGATGGCCGTCCTTTCGGGTCGGTGTCGCCGTGAGGCCGACCACGAAGCGCGCCTTGGTCTGGCGCATCACCTTCTCGAAGGTGACCGCCGACAGATGATGGCACTCGTCAACGATTATGTGGCCGTACTCAGCAACGAAGTCCTTGACCTCCTGCTTTTGGTGTAGGCTCTGAAGAACCGCGACATCGATTCGTCCGGTACGGCTCGTCTTCCCGCCTCCGATCTGCCCTATCTCATCGACCGGCAGATCCAAGAACATCGCCAGCCTCTCGCGCCATTGGTCGAGCAGTTGTTGCCTGTGTACCAGCACAAGCGCGCTCACATTTCGATGGGCGATCAACCAAGCCGCCACTGCCGTCTTGCCGAAGGCGGTCGGAGCGCACACGACGCCCTCGTCGTGCTGGATGACGGCTTTGACCGCCTCCTCTTGATGGACGCGCAGGCTGCCTCGGAACTGGACATTGATCGGCGCTCCGGAGAATCGCTCGTCTCGAACCAGGGGCTTCACTCGATGACTCTCGAGCAGCGCAGTCGCATCGGCCAGGCAACCGCGGGGCAGCGCCAGATGTTTGGGCAGATCCTCGCCGCAGCCGATAACCCGGGGCTTGTCATAGGTGGAAAGGCGCAGGGATTGCGCTTTGTAGAACTCCGGATTCTGGAAAGCGGCGATCCGGAGCAGCCGGTTCAGCATCGCCGGCGGCATTCCCTTCTTCTCGATGAAGAGAAGATTGGCGCGGACGATGTTCACCGAGGCAGGCAGTGGGCCTTCGATGGGACGATCCGCATGCTTCCGCGATGGCGGAAGCGTCCAAGGGTCAGGGGCATCGTCGCCCTCGGTCGCGCTGATACGTACCCCGATGAGATCGCCCCTTCGCTGAACCTCACCGACCAGCGATTCGGCCGCTGCGGAACTCATGCGACGGACCGAGGAGAGAAACGCCCACTGATCGGGGTACGGCACGATCCTGTCATCGACAAACACGCTGTTGCCGGCCTCGCGTGGCGTCTTTTGCAGCGGGAGTGCGATCAGGTTGCCGAAGCCTCCCTTTGGCATGGTGTCCTGGTTTGGGAAGAACCGATCGTAGGAATCGAGGCCGATCTGATGGCGGCGCTCCATGGTGCGTGTGAGCAGCGCGCAGCCGAGCTTTCTTGCCACCACCGCTGAAATGGCGCGATCGAAGAAGATCCAGAGGTGACCGCCGTCTCCGGATCTCGATCTCTCCAGGGCTGCCGGGACATCCCAATCCCCGCAGGTGGCGAGAAACGCGGCGGCGTCCTCTTGCCAGGTCTTCTTGTCGAAGTCCGCCGCAAGGAACCAACACGTTTCCTCGAGTAGCAACGGGTACACTCCAACGGTGATCTTGCCCCTGAGATGCGCTCGAATCACGTCGTCGCTGAGAGGGAGGAGCTTCCGAGTCTCCTTGTCGACTCGCTGCCGGTCCTCCTGCTGCGCCGCATAGTATGCCTTCCAGTCCCGTTCCGACTTGGGGCTGTACCCATTTCGGCCGTCCGGGCTTTCCCAGCGGACCGCGTACACATCTTCACGACCGCGAAAGAGTTCTCGAAACAGCTTGACCTTCTCTTCGGGCGGCAGTACCGGAGCGTTCTTGGCCACGGCAGGCTGTCCGGCCGTACCCGTGTCGGACGGGACCTCGATGCCATGTTCGGCAAGCAGCTCCCGGAGGCGCCGATTCTCGCTGCGAAGACGAAGGAGTTCGTCACCCATCGGCCCTCGCGGCGAGATCCAACATCTGGATGACTTCCAGAAACCGTTGCTCGATCGCGGAGGAGGTCCGCAGAGGAAAGCCGAGTTCGTCTGCCAACCCCTCTAACTCAGCACGCCACTCCTCTGGCATGACGAACTCAGGAGGGAATGCGTGAGTTGCGCGTTGCTCGAACACGCGGCGCGCCGCACTGGCGGTCTCGCGATAGTCGAGCTCCCCAAGCATGTCGATCAGAAGGATATCCAGCACGTCCCGTGCGCGTCCCGCAGCCGCTGGGCCAGTGCATGCGTGCAGCTTCTGGGCTACCTGGTCGGCAAGCCCCAAACATCGAACGTGCGAAATCACAGGGATCCCCAATTCCAGCAGACCCTGGACTTTTGGCTCGACGAGGTCAACGTGGCCCGCCTTGGCGGCCCCAAGATCGACCTCAATCGTCTGCCAGGCACGCGTTCGATATTGGATGGCCACCTGGACGCGGACCGTATCCGCCTGTTCCATGTCCCGAGTCTGGGCCTTGACGCGAAACGTGAACTCGTCGAGGCTCAGGCGCAGGGCCTCCGCCAGCGTTTGGATGCGGCTCGCGCGAGTGCCTTCCATCCCCAAGTCCAGGTCCTTGGTGGCGCGGGCACGTTGTGCGAAGCGCAGCTCCATCGCGACACCGCCTTTGAGACAGTAGGTGCCCAGGACGCCCTCTTCAAGAGCTCTCTCAAGCACCCCGCACAGCGCCAGAAAAGAGATCCACCGCCGCAACCGCTCCTGATCGAGCCCCAGCTCCCGCGCGACACGAGCCAGTCTCTTTTCCAGCCGCTCGGGCGGCCGCGGCCTGGAACTCATCGGGCCGCCGGCTCCGTCCGGCCACGGGCGGCGCTCAGCGACTTGATGTGCGCCTCGACCCGTCGCCGAAGCCGCCTCGCCTCAGCATCGCCGATGAATCCCTCGCGCCGGGCGTCGGAGATGGCTTGGCGCACCAGATCAATCCTCCCGCCGGAGCGAAGTAGGTCGGTGACGGTCCTGCCGATCGTCGTGACCGGGATTCCTTCTCGGACGGACACGTCTTCGGGTGTCAGGTCCTCGCGATGCACCACTACGCCTTTTGGCTTCTGTCGCCGCAGCCGGGCGGACTTAGGAACCGTGAGGTGAATGGCGCTTGGGTTCGCATCGGAGATTCCGTAGACGACGAGAGCTGTTGCACGCGACAAGGCGACGTCGTGCGGCCCGCGGTTCGCCCTGGCCCACAGGACCGCTTCCCGGTATTGCGAGAACCGTCCAGGAGGGAAGTGCGGGATACGAAAGACACCTCGTGCAGTCCGCTCGATCCGCGCCCGCTGTGCCAGCCTTGCCAGCACAGAGTCAGTGAATCCAGCCTCTCGAGCTTGTTCCGCAGTCACGAGACCGTCGTTCTCCTCGGCGAGCGCGATGAGTTCGTCGAAACGTGTGCGGGGCACAGACTCATTCTGGCATGATCAGGATCGCGACCGCAAGGTCGCGGTGTGTCAATATAGTTCCATTGTGGAACCATATTGACGGAGCCGCTCACTCGAGCTCCTGAGTTGTCCCCCACCGTTCTTCTTCCGTGCTCTTTTTCGGCCGGGCCGTGTCGAGCGAGGTCCCCGGAATGTTGATCTGATCCAGTTTGGCGTGGACCTCGGTCGCAGGTACCAGGTAGCGCATCGTTGTTTCGAGTGACTTGTGCCCCATCCAGTGCTGCACGGTTCGCACGTCGAATCCAGCCCGCAGCATCCGGGTCGCATATGTGGAACGAAACGTCTTCAGGTCGAACTTTTCAGGATTCAACTCTGCCCTGCGGGCGACGTCTTTGCAGCGGTCGAGCATGTGCTGCTCGCGGTTTCCTCTGGAAGAGGGAAACACGAACCTAGTTTGGTCCTGCCTGCTGTGACCCTTCAGGATTTCGATCAGATGCACCGCAACGGGCACCTCACGCTCCTCCCAGCGTTTCGGGTAAAAGCCGAGAGCGGGCTTCGCTGTCACCCGGATCGTATGCAAGTCGAGGTTGATGTCGCCCCAGGATAAGTACATCACTTCCTGCTCGCGAAACCCGGTCAGCAAGAACGTGTAGAACAGAGCGCCCTCACGGTCATCGCAGACCTTGAAGAACCTGTCGAGATCATCCTGGCGGTACTCCTTCGGCAGCGTCGTAATCCGCTCCGGCAGATCCAGGAGAGCTGTGATGCCACCTCTGCCGCAACGCTTCAAAAACTGGGCAATGATGATCGTGTTGTGCAGAACCGTATTGGCGGACATGCCAGCATCGCGCTTCAGGTGGACGACATAGTTGTTCAAGTCGGCGATCGGAATTGCCTCGACTGACCGGCCTTCGAAGCATTTTGAGAATCGCTGCAGGACAGCCTGATACTTCCGATATGTGTTCGGCTTCTTCAAAGTCTCGACGTGCTCAAGGTAGTTGGTAACGGCCGCGGCGAGAGGTTGCGTGGCGGGAGAGGCCGGAGCCGGTCCGTAGCCTGGAATACCAAGTTTGCGGCCCTCTAGTTCGTGGCGCTTCTTGCGCTGAGCCTCCAGAGCTTCAGCGGCGGTTACGCCAGCCGCTTCGCGCCGGCGTTTACCCTCCTCGCGCCACTCGACGAAGTACCGGCCATCGGGCAGCGCGGTCCAGTCGTAACCGCCACTCGGCTTTCGCGGGATGGAACGCAGTTCCCACTGACCATCGGTATGGATCTTCTTGAGGATGTTGACGTGCGGCATGGCGCCCCTCGTTTGCTCCGATTCTATACGGAGACCTGGACACCATTCAAGACACCACGGAGAGAATTGGCTTTGGAATCAGCGGAAAAAGGGAAGCTGGCATTCTACCACTGAATTACTCCCGCTTCTGTCCCACCCGTGAGTATAACAAAAGCTGCCATTACCGGAACCGGCTTTCAGCGCCTGAAATATGCGCGTCACGCTCGCCGGGGGCGGA
>Ga0265320_10002939_pt1 | contig 11678 bp, 7 predicted proteins | sample 4827metaG_FD_202087 | JGI IMG/M metagenome (GOLD analysis project Ga0265320, IMG submission 202087) | Rhizosphere microbial communities from Carex aquatilis grown in University of Washington, Seatle, WA, United States - 4-8-27 metaG | ecosystem: Host-associated > Plants > Roots > Rhizosphere >...
GTGAGTCCCTTCGATCCGGTGGCCCTCGGCAGCGGGTCGCTGCTGCTTGCAGGTGTCGCGACGCTGGCCTGCTGGCTGCCCGCCCGGCGCGCGGCGCGGATCAATCCGACGGAGGCGCTGCGTTGCGAATGAATCCGGATCTTTCTCGTTTCTCTTCATCTTTCTCCTCCGAAATCCGAATTCCGAGCCGGAACCTCCTGACGAAAGATAAAGAGAAAGAGGGAAGAGAAAGATAACTGAGATCATGAAACTCCTCCGCAAAATCCGCGCGCTGTTCCAAAAGCCCAGGCTCGACCGCGAGATGGCCGAGGAGATGCGCACGCACGTCGAGCTGCAGACGCAGGCGAACTTGAACGCGGGAATGTCTCCAGATGAGGCGCGCCACGGGGCCCTGCGGCAGTTCGGTCATGCGGATGGGCTCAAGGAGCAAGTGCGCGAGCAGCGCGGCTGGTTGTGGCTGGAAAACATTCTCCGGGATCTCTGTCTGGGCGCGCGCATGTTGCGCAAGAACCCGGGGTTTACCGTTGTGGCCGTGCTGACGCTTGCGCTCGGTATTGGCGCCTGCACCGCGATTTTTTCCGTCGTCAACGCCGTGTTGCTGCGTCCGCTCGATTATTTCGAGTCGGAACGAATCGTGGTGCTCCGGGAAATATCCCCGCCGCCGGCGGTACAGGAGAGCGTGGTCTCGGCGCCCAACTTCCTTGATTGGGAAAAACGGGCGGCGTCATTCTCGAGCCTCGCCGCTTACACGAACGCGGCCGTCAATTTTACGGGCGGCGACGAGCCGCAGCAACTTGCCGGTTTGAAGGTCACGGCGCGTTACTTCGACGTCTTCGGCATCCGTCCGGCCCTGGGCCGCGTGTTTTTGCCTGCGGACGATCGGGCCGGAAACGAACGTGCGGTGGTGCTGAGCTATCCCTTCTGGCAGCGCGCATTTGGCGGCGCGGCCGATATTGTTGGCCGTACGCTGCAGCTCGATGGCGAGCCTTTTACGGTGATCGGCGTCGCTTCCTCCACTCCCGTCCGCACCGACGTCTGGTTGCCCATGGCCTTCACCACCGAACAAACCTCAGAGGAAAACCGCGGCGCCCACTGGTTGAATGTGGCGGGCCGGTTGAAACCGGATGTCGCGGTGACGCAAGCGGCCGCCGAGATGAAAGTCGTCGCGGCCCAGGTGGCGGAAGCCAATCCCTCGGACCGGGGTTGGAGTGTGCGGGTCATGACTCTGCTGGACTTCAGCGTGCGCGGCGGGCGAACGGGCCTGCTGATGTTGTTGGGCGCAGTCGGCTGCGTGCTACTGATCGCCTGCGTCAATGTCTCCAACCTGTTGCTCGCGCGGGCGACGGCACGGTTGAAGGAAATCTCGATTCGCGCCGCACTGGGAGCCGGGCGCGCCCGGCTGATCGGGCAACTGCTTACGGAGAGCCTGCTGCTGGCGGCGATGGGCGGCGCGCTCGGGGTGACGGTCTCGCACTGGATGTTGCGGGCGGCCATGATTTTTGCCCCGGCGGGCTCGACGACCGTCGCGCTCGACGGCCGGGTTCTCGCGTTCGCCGTCGCGGTCAGCCTCGCAACGGGGTTTCTCTTCGGACTGGCGCCGGCCTGGCTCGCGGCACGGGCGGGGGTGAACGAATCGCTCAAGCAAAGCTCCGGTCGGGCCACGGAGAGCGGCGCCCGCCGCCGTCTCCGGGGCTGGCTCATCGTGGGCGAGCTGGCGGCGACCGTCGTGCTGCTCGCGGTGGCAGGTCTGCTTGGACGCAGTTTTATCGCGCTGGTTCAGGCTGATCCGGGGTTCGTTGCGAAGAACGCCGTGGTGATGCGGCTCACGCTGCCGCAGAAAAAGTATTCCCAGCTCGAGCAGCAGGCAGCCTTCGCCGATGCCCTGCTCGCGCGCGTGCGGGATCTGCCGGGGGTGGTCGCCGCAGGCGCCACGCATGTCATGCCCATGCTGGGGAGCCAGGGAAATGGCTTCACGATCCAAGGCCATCCCGTGCCTGAAAACCTGCCGGTGACCACCTATTTTGCCGTTACTCCCGGCTATTTTAAGGCGATGGGGATCAGGCTCGTCCGCGGCCGGTTTTTCAATGCCCAAGACGACGCCCGGGGACTGCGCGTCGCCCTCATCAACCAGACGCTCGCCCGCCAGCAATTTCCCAACGAAGATCCAATCGGCCGACAGATCAACTTCACCACGGGATCGGATGAATGGAGCGAAATCGTTGGGGTCGTCGCCGATGTGGCGCAGAATGCCGTCGACCGGTCGGTGCCCGGCCAATCCTACGAGCCGTTTGCACAGAGGCCCCGCCCCGGACTTAATCTCGTCGTTCGGCTCGCGGCGGGAGAAGGGGGAGCCGGCACCGCGGCGGCCCTGGCGGGTGGATTGCGCTCGGCGGTTTACGCCGTGGACAAGGATCAGCCGGTCGGAAACATCGCCGGGCTCGATGAAATTCTCGAGGGCGGTCTCGCCCGGCAGCGATTCACCCTGCTCCTCCTGGCGGCATTTTCGCTCATGGCGCTGACCATCGCGGCCGTCGGTCTTTACGGCGTCATGGCCTACAATGTCACGCAGCGCACCAGTGAATTCGGCATCCGCCTGGCGCTTGGGGCCCGGCCGGTCGATCTTCTGCGGCTCGTTTTGGTGCAAGCGGGCGCGTTCGTCGGCTTCGGCCTGCTGCTCGGGATCGCCATGACCCTCGCCGGTGCCCGCCTCATCCGATCGATGCTGTTCCAGACCCCCGCTTACGATCCCGCCACCTTGGGGGGCATCGCGCTGCTGCTCGCGCTTGTCGCTTTGGTGGCCTGCCTCGTGCCGGCCCGCCGTGCGGCGAAGATCGATCCGATCGTGGCGCTGCGAGCGGAGTGACGCGCTGGTTGTAACCCGAACGCCATGCACCGTGTAACCTGTGATAAGAATATGAAACAGTCCGGGAAACTCCGCTGTCGACTCGGCGGGTTTTCTTGCATGAATCCTCCGACCCCAGCATGAGCGTGGAAACGCCCCAATCCGACCGGACGGAGGGAGAGAGTGGGGCCATGTATTCCCGGAGCGCATGGGTCTGGCTGGAGCAGTCGGTGAAGGACCTGCTCCTCGGTCTCCGGCAGCTTGCCAAGGCTCCTGTTTACACTTCGGTCGCGGTGCTTTCGCTGGCGCTGGGCATCGGTGCGAACACTGCGGTGTTCACCACCATCGATGCGCTCTTCCTGCGGGGACTGCCCGTGCACAAGCCCCAGGAGCTGGTCCGGCTGGGCGTGTCCGGTTTTGCGGGCAATCCCGGGCGCCAAGAGACCATGCCCTCGCCGTATTTCGAGCACTTCCGCGATCAGGCCCAATCACTGGCCGGAGTCCTCGAGCAGACCGTCACCGCCGTCAACTCGATCGCCAACGGTGCGGGTGAACGTGAGCCGGTGACCATCCGGATCGAGGAGGTTTCCGGAAATTACTTTTCCGTGCTCGGCGTTCCGGTGGTCTTGGGCCGGGCCCTGACCCCGGAGGACGATCGTACCGACACCCCCCGCGCCGTGGCGGTCCTGAGCTATGCCTGCTGGCAAAGCCGCTTCGGTGGGGACGTCGCCGTGGTCGGCAAGACGATCCGGTTGGAAAACGCGGATTTTTCAATCGTGGGGATCGCGCCCGCCGGCTTCATCGGCCTGGCCATCGGCCGGCAGGTGGATGCGTGGATCCCGATCCATAACATGCCACTACTCTCACCCGGCATGGCCCAGCAGTGGCGGACAGGACGTTTCTTTCTGGGTTTCATGGGCCGGCTCCGCCCGGGCGTCACCAGCGAACAGGCGGAGGCGGAGTTGGATGGGCTCTACGAACGTGGGTTCGACGAGTTTGTGGCGCAGTTTGTCCCCCAAAACCCGCGGCTCGCCAATGTTCACGGCAAGATGGAGCTGATCCCGGGCGGCTCGGGCTACGTCCCGTCCGGGGAACAGCTCAAATATCTGCTCAAGATCCTGATGACCGTGACGGGTCTGGTCCTGATCGTCGCGTGCGCCAACGTCACCGGCCTGCAGCTGGCGCGCATCGCCGCGCGGCAGCGCGAGCTCACCATTCTGGCGGCCTTGGGCGCCGGGCGGGCGCGCCTCATCTGGCGCCTCATGGCGGAGAGCGTGTCGCTCGCGGCCGCCGGCGGGGCGCTGGGGCTCCTGCTGGCGCATTGGGGTACGGTGGCCATCTTCAACACCGCACCGGACCTGCCCAAGGTTCTCGATCCGAATCCCGATGGCCGGGTCCTCCTGTTTACCTTGTCGATTTCTGCGCTGGCCGCGATCTGCGCCGGGCTGATCCCGGCGTTGAAGTTCAGCCGGGTTGATCTCGTCGGCGCCATCAAGGACCAGTCGCACACCCATACCGGCGGGGCCGGCCGCCGGATGACCGGCGCCTTGGTCTCCGTGCAAATCGCGCTCTCGGTCTGCCTGCTGGCCGGGGCCGGCCTGTTCATCAGGAGCCTGCAGAACCTGCAGAATGTCGATCTCGGCTTCCGCCGGGAAAATCTCCTGCTGGTCAACGTCGCCCCGCGCACGAACTACGACGCTGCCCGCCGGACCGCCCTTTCCAACAGCGTGCTCGCGGCCCTGGCGGAATTGCCCGGGGTGCGCAGCGCCACCTTCGGGATCGGCGGGCAGTTCACGGGGACGAATGCGCGCGTGCGCTTCCCGATCCACGTGGACGGCTTCGACCCTCCGCCGGGCGATACCGGGGACACGAGCCTGCTTTTTGTCGGACCCCGGTATCTGGAAACCATGGGGATCGCCCTGACCGCCGGACGTGATTTCGGCGAAGCGGACATGGTGCCCAAGCCCGGGCAGCCGCCCGTGCCGTGGGTCCCGGCGCCGGGCGCTGCCGGCGCTTCGCCTCCACCCGGCGTGGTCATCGTGGACGAGTCGCTCGCCAAAAAATATTTTGGGACGAATGATGCGGTCGGCCACGTCATCCGCATCGGCACGGGAAACCAGGCGAACCGGATCATCGGGGTGGCGAAGAACATCAAGTACGACACCCTGCGGGAGGTGGCATCGCCCGAAATATTCTTCCCGTACTCCACGGTCGGGGTCGTCGGTTATTCGTTTCAATTGCACACCGCGGGAAACCCGCTCGCGCTTGCGACCAGCGTCCGGGCCGCGATCAAGCGGATCGACCCCAACGTCAACGTGAGCATCCGGACGGAGACCGACGTCATCGACGGCATGACGTCCACCGAGCGGATGATCGCCCGGTTCTCGAGTGGATTCAGCCTCTTTGCGCTCGGGCTCGCCTGCCTCGGGCTTTACGGCGTGCTTTCCTACAACGTGGCCCAGCGCACGCGCGAGATCGGCGTGCGGATGGCACTGGGCGCGCAGGTGCGTGCCATCGCCGAGCTTGTGATCCGGCAAGGGGTGGGGCTCGCGCTGATCGGCTGCGTCTTTGGCGTGGCGGCGGCCGTGGCGCTTTCCCGCTATGTCACCAGTACATTCTACGGTGTATCCGGCGCCGATCCCGTGACGCTCGCCGTGGTGGTCATGCTGCTGCTCCTGGTCGCGCTCATCGCCTCCTGGCTGCCGGCGCGGCGCGCGACGCGGATCAATCCGATCATCGCGCTGCGCTCGGAATGATCGGTCTACGAGCTTTCTCTTCCGAATTCCTAAAACCGATCGATCCCTCTGACGAAAGATAAAGATAAAGAGGAACGAGAAAGATTACTTCGGAATGAAACTGCTGCATAAAATCCGCGCGCTGCTCCTGGACGATCTCGGGCAGGATTTGCACTACGCCGGCCGGCAGCTGCTCAAGTCGCCGGGCTTCACCGCGACGGTGGTCGTGACGCTCGCGCTCGCCATCGGGGCCTGCACCGTCGTGTTCACAGCGGTGAACAGCGCGTTGCTGCATCCGATCGACGGCCCGGAGCCGGAGCGCAACATCCTGATCTACGAGACGAGGCTGCCGGAGGTCCCACAGATGAACGTGTCGCCCCCGACTTTCCTCGACCTCGAGCGCGAAACCAAGTCGTTCGACGACCTGGCGGCATGGGCGGCCACGTCGGTGAACCTCGCGGGCGACACCGAGCCCCTGCAGGTGTCGGCCGCGATGGTCACGCAGCACGTGTTCGATGTCTGGCACACCCAGCCGGTGCTCGGCCGCGGGTTTGTGCCGGCGGAGTTCAGCGGCAGCCAGGCCAATGTGGCCGTCCTGAGCTACTCCCTCTGGCAGCGGGCGTTTGGCGCGTCCCCGACGATCATCGGCCGCACGCTCAACCTCAACGGCAGCCCCTGCACCATCGTCGGGGTGATGTCCCCGCAGTTCGCCCGCTTTGGCAGCGACCTCGACCTCTGGATGCCGCTGGTCTTCTCCGACCAGCAGCGCAACCAGCAGCGCGGGGCGCGCTACCTCCGGACCATGGGGCTGCTGAAGCACGGCGTGACCCTGGCGCAGGCGCAGGCGGAACTGGATGTCTTCGCCGCGAACCTGGCCCGGCAGTATCCCGACACCAACAAGGGCGGCGGGCTCATGGTCAGGCAGTTCACGACCTACCTCAACCGCAGCATGGCGCCGATGCTCTATGTGTTGCTCGGGGCGGTCCTCTGCGTGCTGCTGATCGCATGCGCGAACGTCGCGAACCTCCTGCTGGCCCGCGCGACGGTCCGGCAGAAGGAGATGTCCATCCGCGCTGCGCTCGGCGCCGGCTGCGGGCGGCTCATCCGCCAACTCCTGGTCGAAAGCATCCTGCTCGCGGCGCTCGGCGGAGGCGCCGGGATCCTGCTGGCGCAATGGGGCCTGAACTTCATCCGCATCTACGGTCCCTCCGCCGGCACCGACCTCGCGCGCCTGGCCTACGTGGAAATGGACGCCGGCATGCTCGTCTTCACCGTCGGATTCAGCCTCCTGACCGGCGTGGCCTTCGGCCTGATGCCGGCGTGGTTGAGTTCGCGGGCCGACCTGAACGAGGCGCTGAAGCAAGGCTCGCGCGGCAGCACCGAGGGCGGCGTGCGCGGCGGGTTGCGGAGCACGCTGGTGGTGGCGGAGGTCGCCCTCGCGCTCGTGCTGCTCGCGGGCGCCGGCCTGCTGGTCCGGAGCTTCACCCGGCTCGCGCAGCTCGATCCCGGATTTTCCGCCGGGCGCGTGGCGACGATGCGCGTGATCTTGAACGGACAGAAATACGCCAAGCCCGAGACGCGCCAGCATTTCGCCGACGCGATGGTGGACAGGCTCAGGGGACTTCCCGGCGTGGATGGGGTGGCGTTGACCACGTCGCTCCCGGTTTTCACCGGAGGCAGCTTGTCCTTCAATGTCGAGGGACGTCCGCCGGCGACGCCCGGCAGCGAGCCATCCGCCGTGCCGTATCTGGTCACCCCGGAATATTTCCGGGCCATGGGGATTCGCCTGTGGCGGGGCCGCGGGTTTGCCGCGAGCGACGAGCCCTCGGCGCCGCCGGTGATCGTGATCAACCAGGCGCTGGCGAGGCAGTATTTCGGCAACGAGGACGCGCTGGGCCGGCGGCTCCAGCTTATCTTCGGCCGCAATCCCGGTCCGACCTGCGAAATCGTCGGCATCGTGGGCGACGTCATGCAGGGCCAGCCGGGCCAGGATCCGCCTGCACAATTTTATCTGCCGTGGGCCCAGGAGAACTCGGGCGCGTTTTACGCCGTCGTGCGGTCGACCGGTGATCCGGCGCGGACGCTGCCACAGCTCAAGAGCCAGGTCTACGCGGTGGACAAGGACCAGCCGGTGGGGCAGGTCCGGACGCTGGTCGACCTGATGGGCGACACGCTGGCCCGGCCACACCTGATGCTCACGCTGCTCGGCGCCTTCGGTGCCATCGCCCTCGTGATCGCCGCGGTGGGCATCTACGGGGTCATGGCGTACTCCGTCAGCCAGCGCACCATGGAATTCGGCATCCGGATGGCGTTGGGCGCGAGCCGGGCGGAAGTCCTCCAACTGGTGCTGCGAAGCGGTCTGAAGATCGTGTCCATCGGCCTCGTCATCGGCCTGGCGGCGGCGCTGGGCCTCGGCCGGGTGGTCGAGTCGTTGCTCTACAAGACCAGCCCGCACGACCCCGTGACCCTCGCGGCGATCGTCGCCGGGCTGCTGGCGGTCTCGTTCGTCGCCTGCCTGGTGCCTGCGCGCCGGGCCACCAAGGTCGATCCCATCGTGGCGCTGAGAACGGAGTGACGCATGAACTGTAACCTGGGCGAGAGGCACCGTGTAAGCTGTGGCATGAAGCTGAAGCCATTCCCGGAACTCCGCCATCGACTCCGACGGCCCTTATGAATGAATTCCCCAGCCCCAAGATGAGCGAAGTGAAACCAACCGTTCGCCCGGCCAAGTCCATGGCTCCGACCTCGTCGATGGATATCCCGCGCCCGTCGCAGGCCAAGGCGAAGCGCAGGCGCCGGATCATGCTTGCGGCCATCGGCGGCGTGGTGCTGATCGGCATCACTTGGGGGCTGTCGAGGCTCAAGCCCGCCGCGCCTTCCGTCGACCGCAACGTCGTCTACATCGACACGGTTAAGCGCGGGCCGATGGTGCGACAGGTGCATGGGATCGGTACGCTCGTGCCGGAGGATATCAGCTGGATCGCCGCCCGGACGCAGGGCCATGTCGACCGCTTGGTGCTGCGTCCCGGGGCCGAGGTGGAGGCGGACAGCGTGATACTCGTGCTGAGCGATCCCACCGTGGTGCAGGCGGCGGCGACGGCCGATTCGCAGCTCAAGGCCGCCGAGGCGAGCCTGGTGAACTTCAAGATGCAGCTGCAGAACACCGTTCTGGCGTCCGAGGTCGCCGCCTCCAATGCGCGGTCCGACGATGCACAGGCCAAGATCACGGCCGACGCCAACGACAAGGGGCGCGACAAGGGCTTCATCTCGGAGGTCCAGGCCAAGCTCTATGACATCGCGGCCGAGGCGGCGGCGACCCGCAGCGCCATTGCCCAGAAGCAGCTCGCCTTCGCGAAGGACGCGGTGGCCCCGCAGCTGGCCGCGCAGGAGGCCGCCGTCGAGCAGCTGCGCATCCAGTCGAAGCTGCGGCACGGCGACCTCGATGCGCTGAACGTTCGCGCCGGCATGCAGGGCGTGCTGCAGCTGGTCCCGGTCGACGTCGGGGCGGTCGTCAGCCCCGGCACCAACCTCGCGCGTGTGGCCAATCCCAAGCGGCTCAAGGCGGCCATCCAGGTCGCGGAGACGCAGGCCAAGGACATCCAGATCGGTCAGCTGGCCCAGGTTGACACCCGCAATGGCATCGTCGCCGGCAAAGTCGTCCGCGTCGATCCGTCGGTGCAAAACGGCACGGTCACCGTGGACATCACCCTGACCGGGGATCTGCCCAAGGGCGCCCGGCCCGATCTCTCCATCGACGGCACGATCGAGCTGGAGCGCCTCGACAATGTGACGTATGTCGGCCGGCCTCCCGTGGGGCAGGAAGGCGCCACGGTCGGGATCTTCAGGCTCGAGGCCGACGGGGTCTATGCGACCCGCACGCCGGTGCAGCTCGGCCGCAGCTCGGTGAACAGCATCGAAATTATCAAGGGCCTCGAGCCCGGCGACCGCGTGATTCTCTCCGACATGTCCCAGTGGGACGCCAACGATCGCATCAAACTGAACTGAGGATTGGCCACGGAGGCACTGAGACACAGAGATGAACAAACAGACACTAGATCAATTGTCCGAGCGGGTGATCGGGCTGGCTATCGAGGTCCATCGGAATCTCGGACCGGGCTTGCTGGAAAGCCTCTATGAGTCCGCTTTGTGTTTTGAACTGGAGTCGAGCGGCCTGCCGTTTGAGCGGCAAAAACTGCTGCCGGTATCCTACAAGGGGCGAATGATCGGTGATTTCCGTGTGGATCTCGTTGTTGAGGACGCGCTGCTGCCAGAGCCGAAAAGCGTGGAACGGCACGATTCCGTCTTCGAAGCACAAGTCCTCAGCTATCTTAAAATTTCCAAGCTGCGCCTCGGCCTGCTCCTCAACTTCAACACCCGACTGCTCAAAGACGGCGTCAAGCGTTTCATTCTCTAACTCCGTGTCTTCGTGCCTCCGTGGCCAACATCTCCTACATCATGAATCCAGAAACCCTGATCAAACTCGACCAAGTCACGAAGGTTTTCCTGACCGACGAGGTCGAGACGCACGCACTGGCCGGCATCGACTTCGAAATCCACAAGGGCGAATACGTCTCCATCGCGGGCCCCTCCGGCTGCGGCAAATCCACGCTGCTCTCGATCCTCGGCCTGCTCGACACCCCCTCGGGCGGCATCTACGAGCTGAACGGCCGCCACGTGCAGGATCTCACCCTGCCGGAGCGCGCGCGCATCCGCAACCGGGAGATCGGCTTCATCTTCCAGTCGTTCAATCTCATCGGCGACCTCAGCGTCTACGAAAACGTCGAGCTCCCGCTGACCTATCGCGGCATGCTGGCCGGCGAGCGCAAGGAACGCGTGAACGAGGCGCTCGAGAAGGTCGGCATGGCGCACCGGGCGAAGCACCTGCCCTCCCAGCTCTCGGGCGGCCAGCAGCAGCGCGTGGCCGTGGCTCGCGCGCTCGGCGGGCATCCGGCCGTCCTCCTGGCCGATGAACCGACGGGCAACCTCGACTCGAAGAACGGCGACGCAGTGATGGAACTGCTTCACGACCTGCACCGTGGCGGCGCGACCATCATCATGGTGACGCACGACGCGCGCTTCGCCCGGCACGCCCAGCGCACGGTCCACATGTTCGACGGCCGGGTCGTCGCGGAACCGGTCGAGGCGGGGTAAGCCAGCCGCGATCCTGTTTTGGCCACTGATTGCACCGATGGGCACGGATGGATCGGATGTCTGAATGTTTCCATTTGGGTTTTATCTGTGTGATCAGTGGCCAAAAAATCCGTGATCGGTTGCCGGCATATTCCATTCTAATTCTTATCCCGACCCGATGATTCAGCTTCGCTCCATCAACCGCGTGTATCCCCTGAAGGGCGGACCGTTCTACGCGCTGCGCAACATCAACCTCGAGATCAAGCAGGGCGATTTTCTCTCGATCATGGGGCCGTCGGGCTCCGGCAAGTCGACGCTGCTGCACATCCTCGGCCTGCACGACAGCGCCTGGTCGGGCGAGTACTGGTTCCGCGATGAACCCGTGCACAAGTACGACCAGAAAAAGCGGTTCGCGCTGCAGAAGCAGAACATCGGCTTCGTCTTTCAGAGCTACCATCTGCTCGACGACCTCACGGTCTACGAAAACCTGGAGATTCCGCTGTCCTATCGCGACGTCCCCAAGAAGGAGCGCGAGAGCATCGTCTGCGACACACTCGATCGGTTCCGGATCGTGGGGAAGAAGGACCTCTATCCCTCGCAGCTTTCCGGCGGCCAGCAGCAGCTGGTGGGCGTGGCGCGCGCGCTGGTGGCGAAGCCCGCGATCATCCTGGCGGACGAGCCGACCGGCAACCTGCACTCGGACCAGGGCCGCGAGATCATGGCGCTCTTCCAGAAACTGAACCGGGAGGATGGCGTGACGATCGTCCAGGTGACCCATTCCGACGAGAACGCCGGCTACGGTTCGCGCATCGTGCGCCTCGCCGATGGCGTGATGCTGGGGTAGGGCGGTTCAAAAAATCCTGTAGCCGGGGTCGCTGACCCCGGGTTTGCCATGCTTCAGTCGTGATCTCCAAGCACCGGGGTCAGCGACCCCGGCTACAACAATTATTAAACCGCCCTAGGGCGCAAAT
>Ga0265320_10002940_pt1 | contig 11676 bp, 10 predicted proteins | sample 4827metaG_FD_202087 | JGI IMG/M metagenome (GOLD analysis project Ga0265320, IMG submission 202087) | Rhizosphere microbial communities from Carex aquatilis grown in University of Washington, Seatle, WA, United States - 4-8-27 metaG | ecosystem: Host-associated > Plants > Roots > Rhizosphere >...
GTGCTCGTACGGGCCGGGAGGATCGATGTACGCGAAGTTCCAGCGCATGTAAGGCGGCGACTCGCGCACCTCGGCCTGTTCGTCGCCCGGGATCGACACGAGACCCTTCTCGACCACGAATGCCTTGAGGCCGGCGAGCTGCGCGCGCGCGGCTTCGACGCTCCCCTGCGCGGTCTTGTGCGCATTCATCTTCTCGGTGCACTCGCGCAGGGTCTTTCCCGGCGCGTAGCGCGCGCACGCCTGTTTCAGTGACTCGAGGTTTCGCGCCAGGTCGGCGCGCCCGATCGCCTCGACGTCTGCCACGGTCAGCTTCACCCGCTCCGTCATCCAGAGCATCTTCTGATAGCGCTCGGGCCCGAGCGCGAAGCTGCCGGCGGCGCTGGCCTTCAGTGTGTCGAACCAGGCGCCCATGTCGCGGAACGCGGCGGCCGCGCGGGTGCGCGCGCTGTCGAACGCGGCGCGCAGCACCGGATCGGTCACCGCGGCGAACGCTTGTGGAACGTCGTGTTCGAGGTAGGTCGCCAGACCGCCGAAGCGGAGCTTGCCGATCTCGGTGAGCGGCCGCGGCATCGGTGTCTGCAGTGTCGCGCGGATCTGCGCCAGCGCCGCGGGGGCGCCGTTGGCCCAGGCGGTCAGCGCCTTCATCCGCACCGGCAGCGACGCATAGGGGCGCGCGATGTAGACGTTGGGATCCAGGGCGTCCCCATAGAACGCCGGGTTGGTCCAGGGAGAGCGCGCGACCTCGAGCCAGAAGAGGTCGCGGTCGACGACCGCGAGGAGATATTCGCGCTGGAATCGCCGCTGCACGTCCAGCTGGGCGGCGTCGAACGCCGACGCCCGCGCCTGCTCGCGGTGCAGGCGCGCGATCTCCGCCTCGACGCCGGCGGCGCTCCAGTTCGGGAATTGCCCATCGTATTCGTGCTTGCCCTGAAAGACCGCGAAGGTCGGGTTCGCGCGAAAATAGTCGTCGAGGAATCCCTGCACATAGGCGTCCCACGCCTCCGGCTTCGGGGGCGCCATGGCCCCCGACTTGCCCCCTGACTTGCAACCAAAGGCTATGAGGGTGAGGGCGGCTGCGACCGAGATGCGCGAGCGAGTCATCGACGGGACGCTATCGTCCCGGTATCGTTGGAGCAAGCCCGGGTTCGGGCTTTGCCCCGCTCATGAGCCTGCGTCTCTATACGTGGCTGCGCATGTTCCTCCGCCTGGTGGTCGGTGTCTTCTTCCGCCAGGTCGAGGTGGTGGGGCTCGAGCACGTGCCCGAGCGCGGCCCGGTGATCTTCGCGGGCAACCACCCCAACTCGCTGATCGATCCGCTGCTGATCGTGGTTTCCTGCGGGCGGGTGGTGCGCTTCGCGGCCAAGGACGTCCTGTTTCGCAGCGCCTTCCTTCGTCCCGTGCTGCGGGCGCTGGGCGCGGTGCCGATCGCACGCCGCTCGGATCACTCCGACGCGCGCGAGGCGGCCGCGCACAACGAGGTCGCGTTCGACACGTTGATCGAGGTGCTGGCGAGCGGCGGCACCATCGGTATCTTCCCTGAAGGGCTGTCGCACGACGCTCCCCAGCTTGCGCGGCTCAAGACCGGCGCGGCGCGCATCGCCGCCGGCGTGTGCGAGCGCCATCCCGAGCAGGCGGTCGCGATCGTGCCGTGCGGTCTGACCTACATGCAGCGCCGGCGCTTTCGCAGCCGGGTGCTGCTGCAGTTCGGGACGCCGCTGATGGTCGATGCGGCGCGCGCCGCCGCCGGCGATGTCGTTGCCGGCGTCACCGCGGAGCTCGATGGGGGCCTGCGCGCACTGACGGTCAACGCGGCCGACTGGGACACGCTGCGCGTGCTCGACGGGTTCCGCCGTCTCTACCAGCCGCCGCAGATCTCGATCCATGACCGCGTCGAGCTCGCGCGCCGCTTCAATGCCGAGTACCCGCGGGTGCGCGACGAACCCGAGGTCCGGTCACTCTATGCCCGGGTCGGGGCGTATCTCGATCGGCTCGACGCCGCGGGCGTGAGCGATCGCGATCTGCAGCGAACGCTCTCGCGCGGCGACGCGCTGGCCCGGATCGCGCGCCACTTGCTGCTCATCGTCGTGTGGCTGCCGCTGGCGCTGCCGGGCGCGATCCTGCACGCGCCCACGGGGCTGTTGGTGCAGGTGGCGGCGCCGATGCTGACGCCGCGAAAGGATGTTCTCGCGGCCACCAAGCTGCTGGCCGGGCTCCTGCTGGTCATGGCCTCGTATGCGGTCGGCATCGCCTGGCTCGGCGTTCGCGCGGGCGCCCGCGCAGCGCTGGTGGCGCTGGTTGCGCTGCCGATCACCGGCTACGCCACGTTGCAGGTCTTCGACCGCAGCGCTTCGTTGCGGCGAGGCCTGTCGACGCTGGTGCGGCTGTTCTCCTTCGAGCGCGAGATCGCGGCGCTTCGCGCCGAGCGCGGCGAGCTGGAGGCCGCGGTGGTGGCCGCGGTCAACCGCTTCCGTCCCAGCGACATGGTGCTGCTATTTCCACGCGAGTCGGAGCCGGAGCGAAAATGAGCTCGACGTCGAGCCTGCCGCCCTCGCAAGATCTGGCGATCTCGGCGCGCGCCGCGCCGCGCGCGGTCGTGCCGCGAACCGACCGGCCGGTGGTCGTGCTCTTGCACGGCCTCGCCCGCACGCGCTTTTCGATGTCGGGGCTCGCCAGCCATCTCGAGCGTGCCGGTTTCAAGACCTGGTCGTGCACCTATCCGTCGCGGCGGCTCTCGATCGCAGGGTCGGCCGAACGCATCGCCGACGCGATCGCGCGCGAGCTGCCGTCGGGCCGCCCGCTGGCGGCGGTCACTCACTCCCTGGGCGGGATCCTCATCCGCCATGTGGCCGCGCGGATCCCGTTCGCGCGCGTGGTGATGCTGGCGCCGCCCAATCAGGGCAGCCGCCTGTCGCGCGCGCTGCGCGACGGGCCGCTCTACCGCTGGTTCTTCGGCAAGGCCGGGCAGGAGCTCGCCCTTATCCCTGTCGCCTCGGAGGCAGAGCCCGGGCCTTGGCCGGCCCTGCCGCCGTCGACGGCGGTGATCGCGGGGACCCGCGCGGATCGCAGCTGGAACCCGACCGGTTGGGTCAGCCGGCGCTCGCGCATCTTTGCGCCCGGCGAACCCAACGACGGCACGCTCGCGGTCGCCGAGACTCAGATCGAAGGTATGGCGGCCTTCGCGACCGTCGACGCGAGCCACAGCTGGATCATGAATCACCGCGGGGCGCGGGCGCTGGTGGTGCGCTTCCTCGACACCGGGACGCTCGACGAGATCCCGTAGGCGCGGCTACTGGATCGTCGGAAGCTCGGCGGGGAAGGGTTGCTCGACCGGCGTCGCCTGATCGAACAGCGCCTGCAGCAGAGCGCAGCGCTCGGGTTCGGCGCTCGGGTCGCACATCGCGAGCTCGTTTGCCAGCGAAGCGATGCTGACTGCGTAGCTGTCGAGCGGCCGCAGCGCGACCGAGGTGAACGCCGAGGCAAACGTGACGTCGGGGTCGGAGTCTTCCGCCGGGTGACAGAAGCCGCAGCGCGTGACGTTGGGCGCGAACAGGACGCGCTCGTACGGCGTCACCGGATCGAGCGGCGTCGTCACCGGGAAGAGGATCTCGGCCTTGAGCGAGCGCGATTCGGGGCGGATCTCTCCCAGCTCGAGCAGGGGAGCACCGGCGCCAGCGGGCACGACCGACGCGCGCAGCCCGTCCCAGAACATGAAGATGCGCGGGCTGCGCGCGCCGACCGACGGCTGCGCGCTGATCGTGCTGACGGTCGCGTGGATTGGAAGGGGCCGTGCGAGCGCCTGCACGAAGCAGGGAAGGGTGACCGGGCTGGGCAGCGCGTTGACGAGCGTGATCACGTCGGCGATCGTCTGGGGCGAGGTCGGCGCACCCTCGGGAGCGACGCAGCGAGCGGTATTGGTCATGCCCGCGTCGGCTTCCCGTGCGCAACCGGATGAGCTGGACGCTATCACGGTTGCCAGGAGCAGGTTGGCGAGCGCCTCGGATAGGCCGGTCTTGTGGGGGGCGTACGACATTCCCAGGAACTGCGATGCGAGAGCGAGCGGGAGACTGAGCATGTCCCACGCCGTAGGCTCGCGCGAGACATTGGAGCGAGCTGGTGCTATCCAGGTTACACGCAGCGAGCGGTCAGGCTCGTAAAAGTGCGTCGGTGAACCCTCCATGGCTTTCTTCGATCCCCAGCCCGTCCCGTCGGGCGGCCTGCACGCCGCCGCCACCGAACGCAATCGGGAACCGATCCTCGACGTGCTTCGACGCGTGTTGCCGCCCGCGGGGCTGGTGCTGGAGATCGCCAGCGGCACCGGGCAGCACGTGGCGTTCTTCGCGCGCGCTCTGCCGGCGCTGACGTGGCAGCCGTCCGATCCGTCGGCGCCGCACCGGGACAGCGTGCGCGCTTGGATCCGGGCCGCCGGCGCCGACAACGTCGCGGAGCCGGTGGCGCTCGACGTCGAGAGCTGGCCCTGGCCGGTCACGCGCGCCGACGCGGTCCTCAACATCAACATGATCCACATCGCGCCCTGGTCGGCCGCGGTGGCGCTGTTCCACGGCGCCGCGCGCGTGCTGCCGGCGGGTGGCCTGCTCTTCCTCTACGGTCCCTTCATGCGCGGCGGCGTCCACACCGCCGAAAGCAACCAGCGCTTCGACGAGCGGCTGCGCGGAGAGGACCCGCGCTGGGGCGTGCGCAATTTGGAGGATGTGCAGGCGGCCGCGGTGGCGGTCGGATTCGGCGCACCGGAGATCGTGGGGATGCCCGCGAACAATCTGTCGCTGATATTTCGGCGCCGGGGGTAGGGGGGTCGAGATCACGTCCACGGGGACGCGGTCGGCTTCCGGTCCCCTCCCCCGTCCGCACTCACGACTCGTCACATCGAGGCTCGATGATAGTGGTTCTGTGCCTTCCCCCTCTCCTCCACGTCTGCGTGGAGGAGAGGGTCGGGGTGAGGAGGTTAAGGTCAAGGGGGGGAGCTCTGTAGTTCGCGAGCCCTCTCATCATCGCTGTCCCCTCACCCAACCCTCTCCCCCGCGGCGGACCGCAGAGGAGAGGCTTTCGGTAGCCTCGGCGCGACTCGAAACACATGGACACATCGCTCTACTTCGTCATGGGACGCATTATCAGAGGGAGAGGGCAGGCCTTGCGAGAGTTGCTGTCCGCGAGTGATCTACTCCTTCGGCAACGTGCACCGCTGCTGCACGATCTCTTCGCCGCGGCCGCAGCTCCGCTTGGCATCGCTGCAGCTGTCGCCGATCGGATCGCCGGCGGGGTAGCGCGCCGCGATCTTGCAGATGTGCTCGGCCAGCGTGCAGATGTTGCGCGCGAGCAGGCGGACGCGCGCACAGTCGGGCTCGGCCTGTGACTGCTCGGCCTCCAGCGTGCGGCTCTGCCCGTCAACGACCTCGCGGATTGCCTCGACCTCCTGGAGATCGGCGGGTGTAGCCGCCGACCGCGGGGCGGTGGTTGCGGGCTGCGCCATCTCGGGGGGCACAGAGCTGGCGCAGCCGGCTCCGAGGACGATTGTCGCGAGCAACGCGAGCTGGTAGAGGCGCTGGAACGCCGCGCGGTCGCCGCGCTCGATCGCGGTCAGCATCGGCGCTCCTCGTCGAGCGATTGCGGGTCGGTGAAGGTCACGGCGCTGCCCCCGAAGGGGTAAACACACAGTAGGAGGGCAGGGCGCAGCGCTTCTGCGTTGCGCCCCAGGGCGCATCCTAGTCGTTTCCGCGCGCCAGGGATTGCCTCTTCGAGGCACCCTCGAATCAGCCGTCAGCCGTCACCCGTCACCCGACTCAGCCACCTTCTGCGTCCTCGACGGCGATGGCGTCGATCTCGGCGTTGAGCAGGCAGTCTTCCTCGCTGCGCAGGTCCATGAGCAGCGCATCGGCGCCAGCGCGCACGCTCTCGATCACGCGCGCGCGCGGCTGCACCTCGTGGCCCAGCGCCGACATCGCCGAAGCGAGCGTGGCGCGCTGGCGCCTGTGACCAGCCTCGATCTCTGCGTGCAGCATCGACCCGCAACCGATCACGTCGCTGAGTGCGGTGGCCAGGATGCGCTCCTCGAAGTCCATGTACTCCTCGAATGCCTCGTACAGCTCTCGCGCGTGAGCACACAGCGGCTCGAAGTCCCGGTCCGACTTGGTCGCGTGCTCCGCGTAGTGGATCGTCTCGTTGGCGAGCCCGCGGAGCTCGTCGTGGCACGAAAGGATCGCGTCGCGCGCGTCACTCGATGACAGCTCTTCCCCCATCGTCGTTCTCATGTCCGCACCTCACCCCGTGGAAGGTCACTAATTCGATTGCGGGCAATGTTAGGACGATTGGTTGGGGCTCGTCAGCTGTGAAGTGGCTCGTTTACGCAACTTCCTCGCGCGCGAAACCGTTTCTTGACCGAGTTGGCGCTTTTGTACCGTTCAACCGAAGAAATCGGGTCCGCGTTGTCGGGGGTACAACGGGCCCGATTGCGCGCGCAATCGCTCGAGTCCACTCGATTGCAGGGGAATGTGAGGGGGCCGAACCAGATGTCGCAGCCCCGGCGTCGTTGCCTAGCGCACGAGCAGCCGCCGGGTCATGGCGGGCGAGCGAGCGACCTCACGGATCAGCGCCGCGAAGGTCTGGTCTGGCGCCGCCGCGAAACGGCTCGTGATGTCGTTCACCACGCAACTATCGAGGGCGGGCAGCGAGGTGATCGCCGGCAATCCGTAGTGCAGGAAGCTCTGCGCGAGGCAGGCGGTGAAGGTGTGGCTCTGCGCGATCTTGCGCGAGAGGTCGACGCCTTCGGCGACGGGCTGATTGCCGAACGCGGGCGGCAGGATGGTCGAGCTATCGATCGGCTGGCCCTGCTCGTCCCGCGCGCGCATTCGCCCGATGATGTCGTAGTGCCCGAGCGCCACGCCATGAGGATCGGTGCGCCGGTGACAGCCACTGCAGTCGGGTAGCGCCATCCGCTGCCTTGCCGCCGCATCCTGCGTCCACGTCAAGCTCGCGCGGGCGATTGCGTATTCTTCTGATGCGATCGAATCGGGGGGCGACGGGAGGATGTCGCAAGCCACACGGTCCGCGACGGCGAATCCGCGTGATAGGAGGCTTCCGATGTCGGGTCGCGCGAGTGCAGTGATGAACGCCGCGCGCGTGAGCACGCCGGCACGCTCATCGGCGGGTAGCTCGACGCGGACGAAATCGGTGGCGGTGGCGCCGGCTGGCACAGGGATGCCGTACACGATGATCGCGAGGTCGGCGTTCACGAAGCGGGCCGTCGAGGTCAGCATGTCGCCCAGCTGGCCTCGCCACAGGGCCTCGTCGAGGAACATCTGCGATTCGGTGGCCATGGCGTCCTCGAGCGCCGCCGAAAAGGCCGGCACGCGGAGGGGGTCGATCACGACATTGCTCAGCAGGTTGATTCTGAGATGGCTGGAGACCTATCGCTCTTACCCGGTGAGCAGCACCTTGCCGCCCGCGCCGCTCTCGGCCAGCTTCTGCGCCTGGCCCGCTTCGGCGAGCGGAAAGCGCCGGACGATCGGGATCGACAGCTTGCCCTCGGCGACCGCGCCGGCCAGCTGGGCGAGCCGCCGTGAATCGGCGTGGGCCATGATGGCGCGGACCACCAGGCCGCGTTCCCGCGCTCCCTTGGGCTCGCCGACCACGCTGCCGATCGTACCGCCCGCCTTCAGCTTGCCAAGCAGGAGCTGCGTGGTCTCACCGCCCACGGTATCGGCGATGGCGTCGAGCGGCGGCAGTCGCGCGACATCGGCCTCGTCGTCGAGCGCCACGACCTGGTCAGCGCCCAGGCTCGCCGCCTCGCCTCGGTGCTTGGCGCGGATGCCCGCGAGCACCCGGGCGCCGGCGGCCTTGGCGGCGAACACGGCGACGCGGCCAGTGCTGCCGGTTGCGCCGGTCACCAGCACCTCCGCGCCGCGGCTCGGCCGGACGGCATCCTCCATCAGCTGCGCGCCGGTGAGCAGCACCAGCGGATAGGCGCCAGCGTCGACCAGATCCATCCCGGCCGGCAGCGCGGTCCAGGCCTCGGTGGGGCCGACGACCAGCTCGGCATAGGTGGCATTGACGCGCCCCATGACCCGCGCCCCGACCGCGAACCCGGTGACGCCCGGCCCGACCGCGACCACCGTGCCCGATGCGTCCCGTCCCAGGATCGCCGGCAGCTGCAGCGGCATGTACGCATGGTAGGCGCCACTGCGGAGCTTCCAGTCGATCGGATTGATGCTGGCGCCGGCCATCCGCACCTTGATTTCGTTCGGCCCCGCTGTCGGCTCGGGCACGTCGCGCAGCTGGAGGCGGTCGACGTCACCATAGGCGGTCAGGAGGACAGCTTTCATTCCCCCGATCTAGCGCATGGCGGCGGGCGGCGCCCGCGCGGGCGTGTGTCTTTCAGACACGTCCTAAGGATGTGGGCAAAGACTCATCCCGTCGTGTTTTGCTCGAATAGAGCAAGCGGGCGGAGGGCATGCAGAGATGACCCGTTTTCGAGGGCTCGCGCCACTACTAGCTGGGGATAGAGACGACGCGGGACGGGAGATCAAAGAAGGGGGAAGGGGCGCATCGCCAGCGCGGGTGGCGTGGCGGGCGATGGGTGATGCGGGGCGGGACATCGGCGCCGGCGCGGACTAGATCCGCGGCCGGCGCCGGTGGCCGCTTGGTGCCCAACCCTCCCGCGATCGTCACGGCGGCGTGACTGATTTGCGTCCGCTCGAACGATGTGCGCGGCGCCAGGCCCCGGGCGATTCGCCCACGGTGCGGCGGAACGCGCGCGCGAACGCCGCCTCGTTCTCGTAGCCGACCTCGAGCGCGACATCGATGACCTTGGCGTCGCTGTTGCGCAGCAGGCCCGCCGCCAGTTGCATGCGCCACTGGGCCAGGTACTGCATGGGCGGCTGGCCGATCAGATGCGCGAATCGCTCGTGCAGGGTCGAGCGCGAGATCGCTGCCTCGTCGGCCAGCCGCTCGAGCGTCCAGTCCTCCGCGGGCCGGGAGTGCATCAGCGCCAGCGCGCGCCCCACGCCCGGGTCGCGCAGGCCGGCGAGCCAGCCGGTCTGATCCTGCGGCAACTCGTGCGCGTAGTGCCGCAACACCTCGACGAACAGCATCTCGCTCATGCGCTCGAGCACCGCCTCGCCGCCCGGCCTCCGGCGGTTCGATTCCTCGACCAGCGAGCGCATGAAGCTGGCGATCCACGAGCGCCCGTCGCTGGCCAGCTCGGGGATGCGCAGCACGCGCGGCAGCGACGCCAGCAACGGGTTGAACGGCTTGGTGTCGAATCCCAGGAACCCGCACACGATCGTGGTGCGGTCGCCGCCGCCACCGTCGAGCAGCGCCGTGGTCGGCCCCTCGCGGTTCACGTTGATCGCGAACGGTAGCTGGGGCGGCCGGGGCGCGAAGAAGAGGCCGGGATCGACCTTCTTCGCACGCAGCCCGGGCGCGCTGGAGATCACGTGGTGGTCCCCCTGCGGGAAGATCACGATGTCGCCTTCGTGCAGGCGCACCGGCTCCTCGCCTGCGATCGCCGCCCAGCACGAGCCGCGTGCGACCACGTGAAACTCCATGAGGTGATCCACGCCGGGGAGGATCGCGGGGATGATCAGCTTCGACTCGGGCGTTTCGGCGACCCAGGGATCGGAGCCCTCGACGTAGAAAAAAATCGCGCCGCGCAAGCGGATCGCGCGCAGGAGATCGGAGAGGGTGTCGGCGCTCATCGGGGTCCTCGGGGTGGTGCGGCGCCAGGCGCCGCCGGACGAACGGCACAATTTCCCGGACGGGCGGCGGGGCGTCAAGCTGGGCGTGTCGGGCATGGTTCGTGGCGTGGGAATGAGCCCACGCGAGAACCCGAAAGGAGACCACCATGCCCATTTCAACGACGAATCTCGTGCCGACGGCCGGCACGACGACGGCTCGAGCCGCCGGTCCCGGGGTTGCCGTCGCGGCGCCGGACTACGGCGCCATCAAGACCCGCCAGCAAGCGACCTGGTCCTCAGTCGACTTCGGCCGCATCGGCGTGCGACTGCAGATCGTGGGCGAGTCGCTCTGTGAAGCGGTCGACCTGCGCGCGGGAGAGAAGGTCATCGATGTCGCCGCCGGCAACGGCAACGCGTCGCTCGCGGCCGCGCGCCGCTTCGCCGATGTGACCTCCACCGACTACGTAGCAGCGTTGCTCGATCAAGGGCTGCGCCGCGCCGACGCCGACGGACTCTCGATCACCGCGCGGCTCGCCGACGCCGAGGACTTGCCGTTCGAGGACGGCACGTTCGACGTCGCCCTGTCGACGTTCGGCGTGATGTTCGCGCCCAATCCACCGCGCGCCGCCGACGAGATGTTGCGCGTGGTCAGACCGGGCGGGCGCATCGGTCTCGCGAGCTGGACGCCCGACGGATTCGTGGGCCAGCTGCTGCGCGTCGTCGGTCGCTTCGTCCCGCCGCCCGCGGGTGTCGCGCCGCCGACGGCGTGGGGAACCGAGACCCGCATCGTCGAGCTGTTCGGGCCCTACGCGCGCGACATTCACACGCAACGGAAACCCTACGTCTTCCGTTTCCTCTCGGCCGCGCACTGGATCCAGATCTTCCGCGCCTTTTATGGACCGGTGAACCGAGCGTTCGCGGCGCTCGACGGCTCCGGCCAGACGGCGCTTCACCAGGCGCTGCTCGAGCTGCTCGACGCGTACGACGTCGGCGGCGGCCGCGGGCTGGTCGTGCCCGGCGACTACCTGGAGGTGGTCGTCACCAAGTGACGGCCTGCCAGCATTTCAATTCAAACGTCAACCAATACCGACAACGGAGATCTTTCCCATGACCAATCTGCAGGCAACGAAGCTCGAGGAACGGATCAATAAGCTGGCCGCAGGATTTTCCGGCCAGATCCTGCTGCCCGGAAACGACGCATACGAGAGCGCACGGCGGATCTGGAACGCGATGATTGATCGCCGGCCGGCGTTGGTCGCCCGCTGCGCGACCGGGGCCGACGTCGCGCGCGCGGTGACCTTCGCGCGCGAGACCGGCCTTCCGCTGGCGGTGCGCGGCGGCGGCCACAACATCGCGGGCAGCGCGATCTGCGAGGGCGGTATCGTGATCGATCTGTCGGCGATGAAGGCGGCGACGGTCGATGCGGGGGCACGCCGGGTCACCATCGAGGCCGGTGCGCTGCTGTCCGACCTCGACGCCGCCACCCAGGCGCACGGGCTGGCGACGCCGGTCGGCATCAACTCGACGACCGGGATCGCCGGGCTCACTCTGGGCGGCGGCTTCGGCTGGCTCAGCCGGAAGTACGGCATGACCGTCGACAACCTCGAAGCGGTGGAGGTGGTGACCGCGGGCGGTCAGACGGCGCGCGCGAGCGCGAGCGAAAACGCCGATCTGTTCTGGGCGCTGCGCGGAGGGGGCGGCAACTTCGGCGTGGTCACGCGGTTCACCTATCGGTTGCACCCGGTGGGGCCGCAGCTCCTGAGTGGCCTCATCGTCTATCCGATGGCGCAGGCGAAGGCGGTGCTGCATCGGTACCGGGCGTTCATGGCGAAGGCGCCCGACGAGCTCAGCGTCTGGACCGTTCTGCGCAATGCGCCGCCGTTGCCGTTTCTACCCGAGAGCGCTCACGGGCAACCGGTCCTGGCGCTGGCGCTGCTCTACACCGGCGATCCCGATGAGGGCGCGGCGCTGGTCCATCCGCTGCATCACT
>Ga0265320_10002941_pt1 | contig 11674 bp, 7 predicted proteins | sample 4827metaG_FD_202087 | JGI IMG/M metagenome (GOLD analysis project Ga0265320, IMG submission 202087) | Rhizosphere microbial communities from Carex aquatilis grown in University of Washington, Seatle, WA, United States - 4-8-27 metaG | ecosystem: Host-associated > Plants > Roots > Rhizosphere >...
CGTGCAGGACGGGGCCCGCATCCTGGGCATCGCCCCGCTCATCCTGGCCCTCGTGATCTCGCCCATCGCGACCGAGCTGCCGGAGGCGGCCAACGGCTTCCTGTGGGTGCGCCGCCAGAAGGACACCCTGGCGCTCGGCAACATCACCGGCGCGATGGTCTTCCAGGCCTGCGTGCCGACCGTGCTGGGCCTGCTCCTGGTGCCCAGGGCGTGGGCTTTCACGTTCGAGACGGCGGTGCCGTTCACCTCCGTCGCGCTGGCCTTCGCCTCGCTGCTGGTCATCTTCTGGCCGCTGCTGCAGGGCAGGGTCCTGACGGGCCGCCGTTTGCTGACGGGCGGGGGCTTCTACGCCGTGTTCCTGGTCCTGGTCGCCCTTGACCTGGCGGGTCTCATCTGAACCGAGCGCCCGTGGGGAGCCTCGGAGGGCCTGCTCTATACTCGCGACCATGCTGACCCAGAAGCCGGCGGCCTCCGCGCCGCCCGAATCGCCGCAGCCCAAGGCCGCCGACTGCTACTTCGAGGGCGCCTTCGTGCCGCTCGCGGAGGCCAAGGTCGGCGTCATGACCCATGCCTTCATGTACGGCACGGCCTGCTTCGAGGGCGTGCGCGCCTACTGGAACGCGGACCAGGGCCAGCTGTACCTCCTCAAGGGGCGCGAGCACTACACGCGGTTGCGGGCGTCGGCGCGGGTCATGCTGATGGACCTGCCTCGGTCGGTGGACGAGCTGGTCAAGCTGACCGTGGAGCTGCTGCGCCGCAACGGCTACCGCGAGGACGCCTACATCCGGCCGTCGGTCTACAAGTCCAGCCAGGTCATCGGGGTCCGCCTGCACGACCTGGAGCACGACTTCATGATCATCACCCTGCCCTTCGGGGACTACATCGACACGACGCACGGCATCAGCGCCATGACCACCTCCTGGCGCCGCACGTCGGACGTCTCGATCCCGTCGCGCTCCAAGATCACCGGGGCGTACGCCAACAGCGCCTTCAGCAAGACCGATGCCAACCTCAACGGCCATGACGAGGCCATCGTGCTGACGGCCGAGGGACACGCCTCGGAGGGCAGCGCAGAGAACCTCTTCATCGTGCGCGACGGCCACCTCATCACGCCGTCCGTGACGGACGACATCCTGGAAGGGGTCACCCGGGCGGCCCTCATGCAGCTGGCGCGCAAGGAGATGGGCGTGGAGACAGAGGTCCGCTCCATCGACCGCAGCGAGCTGTATATCGCCGACGAGGTCTTCCTGTGCGGCACCGGTGCGCAGGTGTCGGGCGTGGCCCAGATCGACCATCGCACCATCGGCGAAGGGGCGGTCGGGCCCATCACGCGCCAGCTGATGACCCTTTACTTCGACGCCGTGCGTGGCCGCCTGCCGGCCTACAGCGACTGGTTGACCCCCGTCTACTGACGGCTCAACCGCTGGGCGTCTTGAAGTTCGGCGTCTGCGTCCCGGTCTCGATCAGGATGAAGTCCTGGGTGGTGATCGTGGGGTCGTCCTTCGTCACGATCTGAACGCCGAACTGGGCCTGCAGGACCTTGATCGTCTCGGGCAGGTCGGCCTCCGCGCCGTTGTAGACCGTGATGATCGTCTGGGGGTTGCCCAGGGTCGTGGCGTGTCCGCCGTTGATCGTGGAGACCTCCGCGTCCAGGCCCTGGTACTGCAGCCACGACACGACGTTGGTCGCCTGGCCCACGTTCGAGGTGCCGTTCAGGACGTCGATCGTGGCGCCTTCGGCCTGCACCCGCGTGCGGGAGGCGGCCAGCGCGGCCGGGATGGTGAAGGCGTCCTGGATCGCCTGGCGGATCGGCGCGACCTTGGCCGTCAGCGAGTAGTAGCACGACAGGGCGGGGTTGTTGCACTCGACGGCGAACTTCGGGGGCGTGAAGACCAGCGAGCGCAGGTTGTTGAGGTCGAGCTGCTCCCCCAGGCTGACCAGGCTGGGGAACAGACTGGACGGGATATCGGTGTGCACGGCGCCCTTGAGGTCGGTCACGAGTGCCTCGAGGGTGTTGAAATCGAGAAGGCTCGACAGGTCCATCTGCTGGCGGACCGACAGGATGACCCGCTGCTGGCGCTGGGCCCGGTCGAAGTCGCTGCTGGCGTGTCGCGCCCGCGCGTAGATCAAGGCCTGCTGGCCGGTCATGTGCTGGATGCCCGGCATGATGTAGATGTTCTGGTCGCGTCCGCCGGGCTGTGGATCGGCGGTGTCGGTGACCGGGAGCTGCACGTCGACCGTCACCCCGCCGAGCGTATCGATGATGTTCTGGAAGCCCTGGAAGTTGACCGCCACGTAGTACTGGATATTGAGCTGGTAGAGCGCACCTAAGGCGCCTTTGAGGGCCTGCATCCCGCGGTTGTAGGAGCTTCCCGGGAAGGGGAAGAGCCCAGGCGCGCCTGCGGCACGCGCCCACAGGCTGTTGATCTTGCCGGGGTACAGCCCGTTGCTGTAGTACGCCGCGGCCGGCCATGACGAGGGAAGGGGGACCCCTTCCGTGTCACGCGGGAGGCTGAACATGCCCACCTGCTTGGTCACCGGATCGATGCTGGCGACGATCATCGTGTCGGTGTTGAAGGACGTGTCCCCGGGGCGCTGGTCGCTGCCGACCAGCAGGATGTTCAGCCGGCCGGTGCCGTTCCACTGAGGTAGCGCCTCGGTGGCGGTGGCACCGGGCGTGTCCGTCGAACCGACCGTGGCCGTGCTCCCCGAGGTATCGGTGGCGCTCGGGACGAACGTCGGCTCATTGGCATCGGTGGTGAGTCCGTTGAGGGCGTCCAGAGCCAGGAGGTTGTATCGGGCGACGCCGATGTGGACGAGGGGCGTGACGACCAGCACGGCCAGCAGGCCCAGCACCCCGAGCGGTCGCAGGCCAGCGCCTCGGCGCAGGGAGCGGAGGCTGGGTTGCATCGCGACCGACCCGCGGGCCAGCCGGTAGGCGTCGACGATGACCACGAGGCGATAGAGCAGCAGGAGGCCGTTCAGACCGAGCAGTACGGTCAGCACGTCGGTGCTCACGAACTGGGCGATGAGCCAGTCGCGGCTGGCCTTGCTGACGAGCATGCCGCCGACCAGGGCGATGACCAGCACCAGTGGGGCCGCGAGGACCACGGCCCGCAGGCGGTAGCCCGCGTACGCCTGCCCGAGGCCGGGGAAGAGGAAGGACAGGAACGCGGCCACGAACGCGGAGTGCGTGCCCGACGGCTGCGGCGGCTGGGGCTGCATCGGGCGGATGATAGGGCTTCAGCCGGGAAACGCCCGGCCGGGCTCGAGGGGCCTTGGGCTAGACTTGGACCGATGCCCGCCGACCACCCCTTCCGGACCGTCGAGGCGGTCCCGGATCTGCCCGCGCTGGAGCACCGCATCCTGGATCACTGGCGGCAGCGGCAGACGTTCGCGCGCCTGCGAGCCCAGAACGCCGGCGGGCCGCGGTGGTCGTTCCTGGACGGCCCCATCACGGCCAACAACCCGATGGGCGTCCATCACGCCTGGGGCCGCGCCTACAAGGACCTCTTCCAGCGCTTCCACGCCATGCACGGCCAGGACCAGCGCTGGCAGAACGGCTTCGACTGCCAGGGCCTGTGGGTGGAGGTCAACGTGGAGCGCGACCTGGGCTTCACCAGCAAGCGCGACATCGAGCAATACGGCATCGGCCCGTTCGTCAACCTGTGCAAGCAGCGCGTGCTGACGTTCGCCGCCCGCCAGACCGAGCAGTCCATCCGGCTCGGCATGTGGATGGACTGGAACGACCCGGCCGAGCTGCGGCGCCTGAGCGACCTGCTGGCGACCGACCCGTCGCGCACGGTCACGGTGGAGGGCCCCAGCGGCCCGGTCACCGACTCGGTGGAGATGATCGTGGGGCGCCTCGGCATGCCCGAGCTGGGCGGCTCCTACTTCACCTTCAGCAACGAGAACAACGACCTTATCTGGGGCTTCCTCGCCGAGTGCCACCGCCGCGGCTGGCTGTACAAGGGCCACGACACGATGCCGTGGTGCGCCCGATGCGGCACGGGCATCTCGCAGATGGAGATGAACGAGGGCTACCAGGACCGCGAGGACCCCGGCCTGACCGTGCGCCTGCCACTGCTGGACCGCCCCGGCGAGTCACTGCTCGTGTGGACGACCACGCCCTGGACCCTGCCGGCCAACGTCGTGGCCGCGGTCGGTCCGGAGCTGCGCTACGTCAAGGTGCGCCAGGGCGACCAGCTGGCATGGCTCGGCAAGGGCACACTCAAGCAGGCCCTGGAGGGCCCCTTCGAGGTCCTGGAGGAGAAGGGCGGGGAGGAGCTCGTCGGCTGGCGTTATGGAGGCCTCTTCGACGACCTGCCGGCCGTGGAGCGGGTGCTGGACGGCTTCGAGCACCGCGTCGTGGCGTGGGATGAGGTCGGCGAGCTGGAGGGCACGGGCATCGTCCACATCGCCCCCGGCTGCGGCGCCGAGGACCATGCCCTGGGCAAGGAGCTGGGGCTGCCGATGATCGCCCCGTTGTCGGAGGACGGCATCTTCCTGGAAGGGTTCGGGTTCCTGACCGGCCGCGACGTGCGTGACGTGACCGACCCGGTGGTGACCCATCTGCGCCACGCCGGCCGCTTCTACCGCCTGGCGCCCTATCAGCACCGCTACCCCCACTGCTGGCGCTGCGGGACGCCGCTCGTCTTCCGCCTCGTCGACGAGTGGTACATCTCCATGGGCCCCGTCTACGACCAGCCGCGCGAGACGCTGACCGCCGCCCAGGTCGACGCCAGCCTGCGCTACCAGATCATGGAGCAGGTCGACCGCATCACCTGGATCCCCGGCTTCGGCTACGAGCGGGAGCTGGACTGGCTCCGCAACATGCACGACTGGATGATCAGCAAGAAGCGCTACTGGGGCCTGGCGCTGCCGATCTACGAGTGCACTGCCTGTGGCACGGTCGCCGTCATCGGGGGGCGCGAGGAGCTGCGCCAGCGGGCCATCGACGGGTGGGCCGACTTCGAGGGCCACACCCCGCATCGTCCGTGGGTCGACGCGGTGACCATCGCCTGCGCGTCCTGCGGGGCGTCGGTCCGACGCATCACCGACGTGGGCAACCCCTGGCTCGACGCGGGCATCGTGCCCTTCAGCACGATGCATTTCCGTGAGGACCCGGCGTACTGGGCACAGTGGTTCCCGGCCGACTTCGTGACCGAGAGCTTCCCGGGCCAGTTCCGCAACTGGTTCTACTCGATGCTGGCGATGAGCACCGTGCTGCGGCGGGAGCCGCCGTTCCGCACGCTCTTCGGCTACGGCCTCGTCTTCGGTGCCGACGGCCGGCCGATGCACAAGAGCGCCGGCAACGCCATCGAGTTCGACGAGGCGGCTGAGCGCATGGGGGTCGACGTCATGCGCTGGACGTTCGCCCGGGCGCGGCCGGAGGAGAACGTCGACTTCGGCTGGGAGGCCGGCGACGATGCGCGGCGCGAGTTGCTGGTCCTGTGGAACGTCTTCGCCTTCCTCGTCCGCTACGCCCGCCTCACGGGGTGGGAGCCTCCGCGAGCCGGGGCCAGGGGCCTGGCCCTCGCGGGCGGCCCACGGAGCGACGTGCTTGACCGGTGGGTCGCCCTTCGCGGTGACGACCTGTCCGTCCAGGTGGGCGCGGCGCTGGAGCGATACGACGCGCGCGCTGCGGCGCTGCGCCTTGGCGAGCACATCGACGATCTCTCCACGTGGTACCTGCGGCGCAGCCGCCGGCGTTTCTCCCGGCACGCCCAGCCGGCGGACCGGGCGGCCGCGTTCCGCACCCTGCACGAGGCCCTGGTGACGACCGCCCGCGTCGCCGCGCCGCTGTTGCCGTTCCTCGCCGAGGAGCTGTACCAGGTGCTGGTCGCCGAGCACGACACGGCCGTCCCGCCGTCGGTGCACCTCACACGCTGGCCGACGCCGGCCGCTGCCACCGCCGCCGATCAAGCCCTCGTGACGGCCATGGTCACCCTGCGCCGGGCGGTCGACCTGGCGCGGACGCTGCGGTCGCAGGCCGGTCTCCGGGTGCGCCAGCCGCTCGCCGCGGCCTGGCTGGCGCTGCCGGGCGGCACGCTCGCGGCGGGCCTCGCCACGGCCGACCAGGCGGCCCTGCTGGAGGTCTTCGCCGACGAGTTGAACGTCCACGACGTGCGGCTCATCGGGGCCGACTCGGACCTGCTGGCGCGGCGTGTCCGACCGCTGCTGCCGGTCATCGGCAAGCGGCTGGGGGCCGCGGTGCCGGCCATCATGGCGGCGGCGCGGGCGGGCGAGTTCGAGCTCCATCCCGACGGCAGCGTGACGCTCGGCGGGGTGACCCTCGCGCCGGACGAGGTGGAGGTGCAGGCGACGCCGCGTCCCGGCACGTCGGTGGCCCACGACCAGGGCCTCGTCGTGGTGCTCGACACGACGCTCACCGCCGCCCTGGTGGCCGAGGGCGACGCCCGCGAGCTGGCGCGGGCCGTCCAGGACCTGCGGCGCCAGCTGGAGCTGGACCTGGACGAGGAGATCGAGGTCGACGTCGAGGCCGGCCCCTCGCTGATGGCGGCCCTGGCTCCGCACCTGGACCGGCTCAAGGCGGACACGCTCGCGAAGGACATCCGGCCATGTGACCCGTGGCCGGGAGACCGCGCGACGCACGAGACGACGGCGGCGCTCTCCACCGGGAGCGTCAGGGTGGCCGTCCACCGCGCCGGCGTCGCCGCATGAGCGCATCCACCGGCCCGGCCGTGGCTGCGACGGTCGCCGCGCGTCGCACGAGGCGATGGGTCACCTTCGGGGCCCTCGCCGGCGGCATCGTCGTGGCCGACCAGATCACCAAGCGATGGGTGGACGCCAACTTCCAGCTGGCCTACCTCTCGACGCCCATCCCCGGCCTGGCCGCCCCGACGCCGGTCATCGGCGACCTCGTGCGCATCGCCAAGTCGTACAACGACGGCGGCCTCTTCGGTCTGTTCGGCACGGCGGCGCCCATGCTGGCCCTGGCCAGCCTCTTCGTCATCGCCATCATCGTGTGGTTCCAATGGCGTGCCGCCGGCAGCGCGTCGCTCCTCATGACGATCACCCTGGGGCTGCTGCTGGGCGGCGCGGTGGGCAACCTCCTCGACCGCCTGCGGCTGGGCTACGTCATCGACTACGTCGACACCGGCCTCGGCGCCAACCGCTTCTTCACCTTCAACGTGGCCGACTCGGCCATCTCGCTGGCCATCGTGGGGCTCATCCTCATCACCTTCCTGGGTGACCGGCTCGGGGCCGACGCCGCGCCGCCCGTGGCCGCCGACGCACCGGGGGCGACCGAGGGGTGACAGGTGAGCCGGCGACGTTGACCGTGCCCCCCGGCGCCGCCGGGTCGCGCACGGACCGCTTCGTGGCCGACGCCTCCGGCCTGAGCCGGGCGCACGTCCAGCGGCTCATCGCCTCGGGCCACGTGACGCGGGATGGCCATCCCCTGCGCTCCAACACCGTCCTTCCCGCCGGCGCCATGGTCCGCCTGGAGATCCCGCCGGCCCTGCCGCCGGACCTCCTGGGGGAAGCCATCGACCTGCCGGTGGTCTACGAGGACGACGACCTGCTGGTGGTCGACAAGCCGGCCGGCCTGGTCACCCATCCCGGTCCCGGCCATCCCGCCGGCACGCTCGTCAACGCCCTGCTGGGGCGGGCCGGCGCGGTCTACGGGGGCATCGCCGGAGTCGCCCGCCCGGGCATCGTGCACCGCCTGGATCGGGACACCAGCGGCCTGCTGATGGTGGCCAAGGACGACCGGGCGCAGGCGACCCTGATGGCCCAGCTCAAGGCCCGGCGGGTCAAAAAGACCTACCTCGCCCTGGTGGCCGGCGCCCCGCCGGCGACCGTGGGGCGGATCGAGGCCCCCATCGGGCGCGACCCCCACCATCGCACGCGGATGGCCGTCGTGCCCGACGGGCGCACGGCCACGACCGGCTACCGCGTGCGCGAGCGCTTCCTGCACTGGACGCTCCTGGAGCTGGACCTCATCACCGGGCGGACCCACCAGATCCGCGTCCACCTGGCGGCCATCGGCCACCCGGTGGCCGGCGACCCGGTGTACGCCAGCGGGGCGGCGCGACGTGGGCCGGATGGCCTGGACCGGCTCTTCCTGCATGCCTGGCGGCTCGAGCTGGCCGCCCCCTCCGACGGACGGCTGCTGCGCCTGACCGCCCCGCTCCCGGCGAACCTGGAGGCGGTCCTCACCGGGCTGCGTGCCGAGCCGCCCGCGTGACCACCTCCCAACGACCAGCCGCAGGGGCTCCCGGAGCCATGCTCATCATCCTTTCGGGGCCGTCGGGCGTGGGTAAGGACACCATCATCGAGGCGCTCCGCCGCGCCCCCGGCGGACGGGCCTACCACTACGTGGTGACCTGCACGACCCGCGAGCGACGCCGCGGCGAGGTCGACGGGGTCGACTACCACTTCCTGTCCGAGCCGGCGTTCGAGCGGCTGCGCATCGACGGCGAGCTGCTCGAGTGGGCGGAGGTCCACGGCCACCTCTACGGCACGCCCCGCGGGCCGGTCCGCGAGGCGCTCGCCGCCGGCCACGACGTCATCCTCAAGATCGACGTGCAGGGCGCGGCCACGGTCAAGGCCCGCGTCCCCGAGGCCCTCCTCATCTTCCTCGTGCCGCCGTCCCTGGAAGCACTCTTCCAGCGACTCCAGAGCCGCGCCACGGAGACGGCCGATGAGCTCGAGCTGCGCCAGCGGAACGCCGCCCTCGAGCTCGCCCAGCAGGATCACTACGACTACGTCGTGGTCAACGAGGACGGCCAGGTCGACGCCACCGCGGGCCGGATCCTGGCCATCCTGACGGCCGAGCGGACCCTCAACGCGGCCCGTCGCATCGCGGTGTGAAGGGGACCACCGCGCGCGCGTTCGTGGAGGTCGCGGTCGAAGCGCCGGCCACGGGGGATCGGACCTACACGTACGCGGTCCCGACGGCCCTGGCGGACCTCGAACCCGGCGAGGCGGTCGTCGTGGAGTTCGGCCGCCGGCAGGCCCTTGGCATCGTCCTGGGACCGGCCCCCGAGCCGCCCGTGCCGGCCAAGCCACTGCTGGCCCGGGTCCGCTCCGACGGACCGCTCCTGCCGCCGCTGGGCCTGCGCCTTGCGGCGTGGCTCGCCGAGCACTACCTCGCGCCGCCGGCGATCGTGCTCCGGGCGATGCTGCCACCCGGCCTTCTGGAGCGCCTGACCCTGGTCGCGTCGGTCCCGGCCGGCGCCATGTCGACCCCTGGCCCGGACCTGCCGCCGCAGGTCATCGCGGCGCTCCTGGAGGCGGGGCCCGCCGGCGTGGCCGTCGATCGCCTGGCCCCGTCGGGTCCGGCGCGGGCCGCGCTCGGCCGCGCCCTTCGGGAGGCGGCGGCGAGCGGCGCGGTCGACCTCGAATGGGTCCTGCGGGCGTCCACGGCAGGTCCGCGCCTCCGCCGGTCCGCGGCCCTCACGGACGCGGGGCTGGCCGCGGCGACGGCCACCGCGGCAGGGGAAGCGCTGCCAGGTCCGCGGCTCGGGCCGCGCCAGCTGGCCCTCCTCACCCAGCTCGCCGCCGATCCGGCGGCCTCGCTGCCGGCGGCCGACCTGGCCGCCCGACACGGCGGCAGCGCGGTGACCGGCCTCGCCCGCCGCCACCTCATCGAGTTGCGCACCGAGGTCGAGGAGCGCTACGCCCTGGCCGCCCGGCCCGAACGGCGGGTCCCGGTCCGGCCGGCCGACACGGCACTGACCCCCGACCAGCGCACGGCGGTCACCGCCATCGAGGCCGCCATCGCCGACGGCTCGGGCGCGGCCTTCCTGCTCGAGGGACCGACGGCCGCCGGCAAGACCGCCGTCCATGCCGAGGCCATCAAGGCGGCCCTCCGGCGCGGCCGGGGGGCGCTCGTCCTGGTGCCCGAGATCGCCCTCGCCGCGCCCCTCCTGGACCGCCTGCGGGCCGAGCTGGACGTGCCCATCGTGCTGCTCCATTCGGGCCTCTCGGACGGCGAGCGCGCCGACGGCTGGCGGCGGGCGCGACGCGGGGAGGCGCCGGTCGTGGTCGGTACCCGCACGGCCGTCCTGGCCCCGCTGGCCGATCCGGGGGTCATCATCGTGGACGAGGAGCACGACCCTGCCTACAAGGCCGATCGCACGCCGCGCTTCCAGGCGCGGGACACGGCGATGGCGCTGGGGAGACTGGCCGGCGCGACCGTCGTGCTCAGCTCGGCGACGCCCGATGTCGTCACCTGGGCCCGGGCGGCATCCGGCGAGCTGAAGCGCCTGCGCCTGGCCGGCCAGGTCGTGGGCCGGCGTGCGCCGGTGACGCTGGTCGACCTGCGGGCGGAGCTGGCCGCGGGCAACCGGACCCTGCTCAGCACGGCCCTCGCGGCCGCCCTGGACGACCTCCATCCGGTCGACGGCGAACAGGCCATCCTGGTCCTCAACCGCCGCGGCAGCGCGTCTGTGGTGCTCTGCCGCGACTGCGGCTACGTGCAGGTGTGCCCTGACTGCCAGCGACCGCTGGTCTACCACGCGGCGAGTGGGAGCCTGCGCTGCCATCACTGCGGCGCCACGGCGCCTCTCGCGCGACGCTGCCCGGCCTGCGCCTCGCCGCGCATCCGCTACCTGGGGGCCGGCACGGAGCGCCTGGAGGCCGAGGTCCGGGAGCGGTATCCGGCGCTGCGAGTGGCCCGCCTGGACCGCGATGTGGTGCGCCACAAGGGGGCCGCGGAGCGCGTCCTCGACGCCTTCACCGACGGCGAGGTGGACGTGCTGGTCGGCACCAGCCTGGTCACCAAGGGGCTCGACGTGCCCGGTGTGGTCCTGGTCGGCGTCGTGTCCGCCGACGTGGCCCTCAACCTGCCTGACGAGCGGGCGGCGGAACGGACCTACCAGCTCCTGCGCCAGGCCGTGGGACGCACCGGCCGCGGCGACCGGCCCGGCCGGGCGATCATCCAGACCTACCAGCCCGACCAGCCGGCGATGCTGGCGGCGGCTGGCGGCGACCCCGAGGCGTTCTACACGGCCGAGCTGGACCAGCGCCGCCTCTTCGGGGCGCCGCCCTTCGGCCGGGTCATCAAGCTCACCGTCGCCCTCGCCGACCGTGACGCGGCGGAGACCGAGGCCCGCCGCCTGGCGGCCGCGCTTCGCGTGCGTGCGGCGGAGGCGGCGAGCGACACGATCGTGCTGGGGCCGGCGCCGGCCTACCTGGCCCGACGGGCCGGACGGTGGCGCTTCCAGCTCGCGCTCAGGGGGACGGACCCCGGGCAGACCCTGGGCGGGGACCCCGGCGCCCCGTGGAGCGTGGATGTCGACCCCGACAGTCTCCTGTGAGCGACCGCCCGTATACTCCGCGCCGATGACCATCCGACCCATCGTCACGCTCGGCGACGCCCGCCTCCGCCGCCGCGGGGAGCGCGTGCGGACCTTCGACAAGACGCTCCATCGCCTGCTCGATGACATGGTCGACACGATGCGTGACGCGCCCGGCGTGGGCATCGCCGCCCACCAGGTGGGGGTCGTCCTGCAGGTCTGCGTGATCGAGGTGGAAGGTCACCTGCACGAACTGGTCAACCCCCGGCTGGTGAGCCGTGGCGGTGAGGACCACGACCTCGAGGGCTGCCTCTCGGTGCCCGGCTTCTACGCCTATCGCACGCGCGCGGAGCGCGCCGTGATCGAGGCGCAGGACCGCCACGGCCGCAAGGTGCGCCTCGTCGGCA
>Ga0265320_10002942_pt1 | contig 11671 bp, 10 predicted proteins | sample 4827metaG_FD_202087 | JGI IMG/M metagenome (GOLD analysis project Ga0265320, IMG submission 202087) | Rhizosphere microbial communities from Carex aquatilis grown in University of Washington, Seatle, WA, United States - 4-8-27 metaG | ecosystem: Host-associated > Plants > Roots > Rhizosphere >...
ACGACCCGCGGTTCGTCTTCGAGGTCGCGGTCCCCGACCCGGCCCGCTCCGCGGTGAAGCCGGCGCCGCACCCCGGCGACAAGGTCGTCGTGAAGCTCGGCGAGTGGCGCCGGCGCGAGCAGCCCCTGGTCGGCGAGATCACCGACCGCCTCGGGCGCACGCACGAGCCCCGGGCGGAGCTCCTCGGCATCTTCATCAAGCACGGCCTCGAGCCCAACTTCCCCCCCGACGTCGAGCGCGAGGCCCTGGCGATCCCCGACCGCGTCAGCGCGAAGGACGCCGAGAGCCGGGTCGACTACCGCCAGATCCCCGTCTTCACGATCGACCCCGACGACGCCAAGGACTTCGACGACGCCCTGTCGATCGAGGACCTGGGCGGCGGCGACGTGCGCGTCGGGATCCACATCGCCGACGTCTCCCACTACGTGAAGCACGGCACGGCGATAGACAGGGAGGCCCGCACACGCGGCAACTCGACCTACCTCGTGGGCACGGTGATCCCGATGCTCCCGGAGAAGCTCTCGAACGGCCTCTGCTCGCTCGTCGAGGCGCAGGACCGCCTCTGCAAGGCGGTCTTCCTCGTCTTCGGGCCGGACTACAAGATCAAGAACACCGGCTACGCGAACACGGTCATCCGAAGCCGCAAGCGCCTCACGTACAAGCAGGCCTACGCCCTCCTCTTCGAGAACGACCTGGAGAAGATCCGCTCGATGCCGGTCCCTCCGAAGCACCAGACCGGCTCCACGGGACGGGCGCTGCGCGAGCTGAGCGACTGGGAGCTCACCGACCTCCAGACGTGGATCCGCTCGCTCTGGCGCATCGCGAGCGTCCTGCGACGCGACCGGATGGCGCACGGCAGCCTCGACCTCGACATGCCCGAGACCAAGATCTTCGTGGACCCGCAGGGCTACGCGGACCGGCTCGAGCGCATCGAGCAGGACGAGAGCCACCAGCTGATCGAGGAGTTCATGCTGGCCGCGAACGAGGCCGTGGCGCGGCTCACCCGCACGCAGAAGCTCCCGTCCCTCTACCGCGTCCACGACCAGCCCGACGCCGAGAAGCTGAGCGACTACCGCCAGTTCGTCTCCACGTTCGGGATCAAGGTCGGCGACCTCACGCGCCGCGAGGAGGTCGTGAAGCTGCTCGGGATCCTGAAGACCCACCCCCAGGGCTACACGCTGCGCACCCAGTTCCTGCGCAGCCTGAAGAAGGCCTGCTACCGGCCGACGCCCGACGGTCACTACGGCCTCCACAAGAAGGACTACACCCACTTCACCTCCCCGATCCGGCGCTATGCGGACCTGGTCGTGCACCAGGTGGTTCAGTCCTACCTCGCGAAGGGCGCGGTCCGCCACGACATCCGGGGCGTCCAGCAGCTTGCCGAGCACCTGAGCCTTACCGAGATCAACTCGACCGAGGCCGAGCGCGAGAGCGTGAAGATCAAGCTGCTCGAGTTCTTCGAGCGGGAGCTCGCGAAGAAGAACCGCACGCCTTTCGCCGCGATCATCACCGACGTGCGCCGGCACGGGTTCTTCATCGAGCTCGTCGAGTCGATGACGTTCGGGTTCGTCTCGTCCGACACGCTGGGCGACGACAACTACCAGCTCAACCCCGAGGGCAACGCCCTCGTGGGCCGCAGGAAGCACCGCGCCTACGAATTGAACGGCCGGCTTGACGTCGTCGTCGACAAGGTGGATCGGTTTAAGCGCATCATCGATTTCCGTCCTTCCTGATCCTGACACCATCATGAAAAACTACGACTTCCCCACCCAGTTCAAGGTCCTCTACGACCGCGCGGTGGCGCTCTACGGCCAGGGCCAGCGCGACCCGAAGGCCTATTTCGACAAGGCCCAGGTCGCCTGGCTCGCGTCAAACGGCATCACTCCCCAGCACCTCTACGACTATGCCGAGGACGAGAACGAGGGCGGCGAGCCCGGCTTCGCCCATGCGGTGCTCATCGAGTCGGCGCGGCACAACTACTTTCTGAACGTGCAGCACGGGACACCCTCCGGGATCGTCCTCGACGCGGCGAAGCTGCCGGCCAAGACCGAGACGGCCAAGGGCATTGAGTGGCTGCCGCGGATCATCCCGAAGGCAAAGGCGAAGCTCAAGGGCGAGCTGCCGGCCAGCCTCATGTACTGCTGCGGCGGCGACCGGCGCTTCTTCAAGGCGAACGACATCCTCCCCTCCGAGTTCCTGGGCGTCATCTGGCGCAATGGGGACAATGACACGGCGACCGTCGACTGGGTCGCCGCCCGAAGCAGGGCCAAGGGCTAGCGCCCCCCTTCAGAGGAGCTCGCCCTGCCTGTCGTCGGCGGGGGTTGCCGGGGCGCCCAGGCCCAGGAATCTTCCGTAGCGCTCGACCCAGTCGTCGAGCTTGCCGGCGTACTGGTCGGGATCGTACGGCGCGGCCACCGGGTCGTACAGCGCCAGCGGTCGCGCCCGCTGCCAGTCGCTCGCCTTCCCCTTCTGCTTCGGCGTGATGTAGTAGCTGACGCGGTCGCCCATCCGGGGCCGGGGCGACATCTGGAGCGCCGCCTCCGCCGAGGCGCGACGGGGCTTGCCTCCGCCGGCGATGAAGCGCTCGTAGGCCTCGGGGTTCATGCCGAGGACCTCCCCCTTCGCGATCTCGGCCACGGGGAGCGAGCGCTCCGCGAGGCCCCTGCGGTAGGTCTCCAGGAGGCCGACGGGAGACTCCTTCGAGACGCCGAGGAGGAAGTCGATCAGCCGGTCGGTGAGCTTCTTCAGGTACGGCTCGATGCCGCGGGAGCGGAGCGCGCTGCCGCGCAGCGTCACCTTCCCGTCCTCCAGGAGCGCGTAGTTCTTGGCCTTGTAGCAGAACATGGCCTCGTAGCGGCCGTCGAACTCGAGCTCTATGCCGGGGGGCAGGATCGGCACGACGAGCGCGAGGAGGTCCTCCGGCTTGTCGAAGAACGCGCCGGAGGACAGGTAGATCCCGTCCGTGTCCGCCTCGAGGACGCTGCAGCCGTGCCTTCCGAACTCAGCGATCAGGCTCTGCAGGAGCTCGCGTCCGCGCCGCGTCACCTCGGCGGCGAGGTCTCCGTCCCCGAAGCGCGCCCCGGAGAACCCCAGGTAACCGTAGAACGAGTTGATGAGGATCTTGTAGGCCGCCTGGCGCGCCTGCGCCTCGGCCCTCTCGTCCTGCGTGGGGGCGCTCTTGGCGAGCTGCTTGTAGCGCAGCCGGTACTCCAGGAGCCGGCGCAGGAGCGGGATGAAGACCCCGAGCGAGTCGTTCGCGGGGTTCCTGCCGATGCTCAGCAGCAGGCTCGGGTACAGCGAGGCCACGTCGAAGTGCAGCACGTGGCGGAACACGCCCTCGTTGAAGCTTCGCGTGTAGCCGCCGTCGAACGGGCGGATCTCCGGCGGCTGGGGGCACGACTGCCTCGCGTGGTAGTACTCCTCGAGGAAGAGCAGGTCTATCTTCACGGTCGTCCCGCGCAGCGTCGCCTCCTGCAGCGGGATCGGGAACGTGCGCGCCTGCTCGAAGTAGGTCGGCAGAAGGAGGTCGCCGAGGCCCTGGGTCTCCCTCAGGTCGTCCGCGAGGTAGGCGCGGAACCTTTCCGGGTCGGCCGTGAAGGCCTCCGCGATCCGGCTTCCCTCGATGTAGGTGCGCTCGGCGCTGTCCTCCGGGGTGATCCCGAAGTGGACCGCGACCTCCTTGAGTCCGTAGGAGTTGAGCTCCCGGGTCGAGATGTCGTTCAGGAGCGCGAGGAGGTAGGTGTCGATGACCGCGCGCCCGGGCAGGTCGCAGCGCGGGAAGTCGACCCAGCGCTCCGCGACCTTGAGGCGGCTGCTTCGGAAGGTGGCCTTCTGGCCGAACCGCCCCCAGGCGCACGGGACGCGCCGCATCCGGCAGCGCTGCCGGAGGTAATCCAGGTCGAACTTGAAGATGTTGTGCCCCTCGATGACGTCGGGATCGAGCGCCGCCAGCTCTCGGTTGAAGGCGAGGAGCAGCTTCTTCTCGGCCTCGTCGGTCATGGCCTCGAGCAGCAGGAGGCGGTCGGACCCGCCCGAGCGCATGCCTATCGCGAGCACCCTGTCCCCGGGCTTCCCCGCGTCGCTGAAGCCCCCGTCGGTCGAGCCCGTCTCGATGTCCACCTGGCAGCGCCTCAGCCTCGCGAAGGCCAAGTCGCCGTAGAGGCGCATGCGGCTCTGCAGCAGGAACTGGGACTCGAGCGGCCGGATGGCGTCAAGGGCCACCGAGTCGCGGGCGGCCTTGATGAAGCCGTCGAAGGCCTCCAGCGACGACGCCCGGGCCATCGTCCCCAGGGCCGCGTCGCCGCCGAGGCGCTCGAACTGGACGCCCGCGACGGGGGTGTCGAAGGGGTTCGAGGCGAGCCAGGCGAAGGGCTCGAAGGGCATCGTCGTCTCCCGCCGGCCGCCGTCCGGCGTGGAGAGGCTCACCTGGGCGCGCCCCTCGCCGTCGATCCAGACGCCGCAGAGCGTGCCGTCCATGGCGCCCTGCCCGCTCAAAACGGCCGGAGGTAAACCATCGCCACCGCCGTGATCGCGAGGATGAGCGCGACCATCATGAAGGCGTCGGCCTGGGCGCGGCGGCGGTAGGCGATGCCGCCGATCATCGAGAGGCCGAGCCAGCAGACGAGCTTGACGACGGCCCAGCCCGGCATGCCGAGGCGCAGCCTGTGGAGCATGCCGACCCCGGAGACGAGGACAAGGAGGGCGGCGACCCCGGTGACCATAAGCACCCGCTTGCGGGTCTCCGCAGGGGCCGCGAAGGCGTAGAACGTGTAGCCCAGGAGCACGATGATCGAGCTCAGGTGCAGCACGAGGTAGGTCGTGAGTGTCATCGTGGAAACCGGAGGAAAATAATAAACACCCCGCCTGTGCCGTATGCCCAAAGGCTCAAGACCTTTTCATGTCAAGGTGGGCGCCTCCTTCGCGGTGTTTGCTTTCCGGTTTACGGCCTAGCAGCTCCCGCGCCGGTTTCGGCTCCCGTAATGTTTCCAAGGCAAAGAGCAGTTATTGAAAGCACCTCGAACACTGCAGGGTGTCTGTCCTTGAGTCTGCGAGGAGTCGGCCCACCGTCAAGTATGGCCTTGCGGATTCTCCTGCCCACGATCGGCAGCTCCGGCGACGTCCACCCGTTCATAGAACTTGGACGAGCGCTGAAGGCAAGGGGCCACGACGTCACGGTGGCCACGAACGACATCTTCGAGGGGCAGATCGCGGGCAACGGGCTCGGGTTCGTCCCGCTCGGGACGCGGGTCGAGGCCGAGGCGCTCATGGGCGACCCGAGGCTCTGGCACCCGAGGCGGGGCTTCCGGAGCATCGTCGAGCAGGCCATGCTCCCGAACATCGAGCGCCTCTACCGGATCATCGAGGCGCGACGCGGGCCGGGGCTCGTCGTGGCCGCCTCGACGCTCTGCCTCGGCGCGCGCGTCGCCCAGGAGAAGCTCGGCGTCCCGACGGCGACCGTCCACCTGCAGCCGAGCGTGTTCCGCAGCCTCGTCGACAACGGCAAGCTCTGGAGGCTCGACATGGGCCCGGGCATGCCTCTTCCCGTCAAGCGGGCGCTCTTCTGGTTCATGGACACGTTCTTTGTCGAGCGGATGATCGGCCCCGGACTGAACGGCTTTCGCTCCTCGGTCGGCCTGCCTGCCGTCCACGGGGTCTTCAGCCAATACATCCACTCGCCGCAGCTCGTCCTGGGGCTCTTCCCTGAATGGTACGCTCCCGTGCAGCCCGACTGGCCCGCGAACACGCACCTGACGGGATTCGTGCTCCACGACGACGGGGGCGAGGCCGAGGCCCATGCGCAGGCGGACGCCTTCCTGGACGCGGGCCCCGCGCCCGTGCTGGTCACCCCCGGGTCGGCGGCCATGGACCGGACGAGGTTCTTCCGCAGCTCGGTCGCGGCATGCAGGGCGGCGGGCGCCCGGGCGATGCTGGTCACGAACCACCCGGCCCAGCTGCCCGCCGTGCTGCCGCCGGGGATACAGGCGTTCTCCTACCTGCCGTTCAGCCGCGTGCTTCCCCGCTGCTCGGCCATCGCCTACCACGGCGGCATCGGCACGCTGGCCCAGGCGGTCAAGGCGGGCGTCCCCCACCTCGTCGTCTCGAACGCGCACGACCAGCCCGACAACGGGCAGAGGATCGAGCGCCTGGGCCTGGGGCTGACCGTGGGCCAGCCCGCCTACGGGCGCGCGAGGGCGACGCGGGCCCTGTCCTCCCTCCTCGGCTCGCCGGAGATCCGCAGGCGCTGCCGCGAGTTCTCGCCCCGGGTCGACAGCGTGGCCTCGCTCGCGCGCGCCTGCGCGCTCATCGAGACGCTCGGCGGGGGCAAAACGCCCTAGGGCTTTCGCCCCTCGTCGACGTCGTAGTAGTCGAAGAAGGTCAGGATGTCCTCCCTCTTTCCGAGGCCGGACTTCTCCTTGTGCTCCTGGAGCTTCCCCGGGGGCGAGTCGGTGTCCCTCCATCCCCGCTTGATCATGTACTCATTCCAGATCTGGATCTGGTCCGCGGTCGGCTTGCTCCCGTTCTCCGTGATCCAGGCGAAGATCTCCTCGTCAGTGCCGCCCTTCAGGACGCGCTCGACGAGCGCGTCGTAGCTGATGCCCAGGAACCGCACGCACCGCGCGTCGAACCCCTTGCCCAGGTTGGCGTGGAAATCCGCCGGCAGCTTCCCCGCCGCCCGCAGCCGGATCTTCCCGAGCATCCGGGGTATCCATACGACGCCGCCGACCTTCTCATACGCGCTGATCATGGGATTCTCATCTTTAGCATTCATGGTAAAGCAGCTGCACTGGGTCGGCATGTTTGTGGGCCAAACTCACGGCAGTCTAGCAAGAAACCTTTCCATCTCCCGTTGAACTTCTGCTTCGTTGCTCTTGAAGATAAAGTGTTCGGCGTGGGCGATTCTCACGACATGGGCCGATGGTACGCCTCGCTCCAATGCGTCCGCTTGCGACCCGACCCTCTTGATATCCGCAGCCTCCGCTTCCGCCGCGGCCCCGGGGTTCTTTGAGAGGGCTTCGGGGTCGCCAAGATCGCCCAGTGAATGCGGCAGGGCGAAGATTGCCAGCACGGGCACGCTCAAAGCGGTGTATTTTTGCAGCCCTTGGTAGATCCCCTTTAGCCAGACGGGCGGCCGGGGGGGATTCTTTGGATCAATCACAGGATCCTCATAGCCCTTCAACATGTCGGCGTGCTCCCGCAGCTCCCTCTCAAAGACGACGGTTTCCGCGATCAATTCCGCGGTGATTCGATTTTGGTCCGGACGACCGCCCCCTGGAGGAAGCTGGGCAAGCTTCTCTCGTAGCTCAACTGCATCGACAACCAGGTTATTGGGATCGCTGCTCGTCGCACTATAATAGGCATAACCATACGCGGCCTCCAGGTAGATGAGTCCCGATATGCTTTCAGGATGACGAGAGCCGACCCAGCTCAGCTCCATTCCCGCGATCGAATGACCCACAAGCACCGGCTTATCCAGGTGAAGGGCGCTGATCACCGCGACGACATCTTGCCCAAGCCGGTCGTTTGAATAGCCGCTTTCTGGTTTGCTCGAGCCACCGAAACCGCGCCGCGTGATTCCATAGACGTGGTAGGAGCCGATGAAATTTGCCGCGAAGTCGTCAAATTCGTGCGCATCGGCTCCGAGCGCCGCGAGAAACACAAGCGGCCGGCCGCTTCCGCCCCAGTCGACAACCTCGAGCTTCACGTCGTTCCCGACGGGCACCAGCTGAACAGTCCCTTTATGTGCGGCCGGTGCGTTCTCAGCGCCGAGCATGCCATCGAGAACAATCCAAAAGATCCCAAGGAGGCATGCTGTGTGAATTTTCATGTGTTTTAAGCCATCTGAATCCGCCGAATCAAACGCTACTGGCGCCTCAGTACACGTTACGAAAGGCTCCTGGTTGGCAGTGGAGGACCGGGATGGTTCACCAGATCGGCAACTTCGGCCTACGGGCCGAGGATGGTCGAGTCGAGGTGCTGGATGATGAGCTCCTGCACGGTGGCCAGGAAAAGGTAACACATGAAGGCCTTCCTCACCGGCTCGTCGAGGCCGGCCATCTCGACGTCGCCCGTCTCGAGCGCCTCGTCGCTCAGCGTCTTCAGGCGCCTCTCGCGCAGGTGGAGCCTAAAGGCCGTGCAGGCCCGCACGATCGGCTCGGCGTTGGTCTCGTCGAAGGCGACGACGCCCTCCGTGAAGAATTCCCCGTCGAAGAGCGACAGCAAGGCGCGCAGGTCGCCGTTCTGGCTGTCCAGGAGGTCCCCGATCCAGGCCCCGCGGAACTCCTGGTCCAGGTCGTGGAGCGCCTGGGGCGCCGCCAGGGTCTTCTCGAGCTCGGAGGAGAGCTCCCGGATCACGTCCAGGAGCGGCGCGACGACGGGCAGGCTCAGCTTGACCTCAACGCGGCGCTTCATCGGGCTCAAGGACCGCGGTAAGGTGCCACTGCTGGAGCGTGAAGACGTGGGCCTCCGCGGTCTCCCGCAGGCCGGTCCAGACGACAGAGCGCCCCTGCTCGTGGACCTCGAGCATGTGCTTGCGCGCCTTCGTCTCGTCGAACCCGAGCACCTTCTTGAACACCATCACGACGTAGGACATCAGGTTCACGGGGTCGTTCAGGACGACGACGCGCCAGGCATCCTCCATCTGAAGCTCCGTGGACGCACGGGTGTCCGTGCGGGTGTGGGAGCGGGACTCAGGCACGGAAATTCAAGCGAACGGGCCCCTGTTCAGGCCTTCTCGCGGACGGCCGCCTCAACCCTGGCTTCCGATTCATCGAGGGGTATCTTGAGGGTTTCCGGGGCGTTGCGCCACTTCATTTCCACTATGCCCTCCTTTATGCCCCGGCCCCCCACGGTGATCCTCAGGGGGATCCCGATCAGGTCGGCGTCCTTGAACTTGACGCCCGGCCTCTCCGCGCGGTCGTCGACCAGCACGTCGGCCCCGCCGCGTCCTGCGGCCGCGGCGAGCCTGCCGGCGATCACGGTCGCGTCGGTGTCCTGGGGATCCAGCAGGCAGACGAGGACCTGGAACGGGGCCACCGCCCACGGCCAGACGATCCCGTCCTTGTCGTGGCTCTGCTCGATCAGCGCCTGGAGGGTCCGGCTGATGCCGATCCCGTAGCAGCCCATCTCGAAGAGGTGCCTCTCCTTCTTGTCGTCGGTGTAGCCCGCGTCGATCCGCTCGGAGTACTTTGTCCCCAGCTTGAAGATGTGGCCCACCTCGATCCCGCGGCGCACCATGAGCGGCCGGCCCCCGATGGGGTCCGGCTCCCCGGCGCACACGCGCCGGAAGTCGCCGAAGGACGTGATCTGAAGGTCGCGCGCCACGCTGACGTTCCTGATGTGGACGCCGTCCCGGTTGGCCCCTGTGGTCCCATTGCCGACAAGCCGGATCGCGTGGTCAGCGTAGATGCCGGCAAGCGCGGCGGCGTTCTTCAGCGTGCCCTTGACGGTGCCGAGGCTTCCCGGCTTCGCCCCCATGACCGGCTCTATCTCCTCCGGCGTGGCGGGCCTGAGCAGCGTGAACCCGAGGGAGCCCAGCTTGGCCTCCTCCAGCTCGTCGCACCCGCGCAGGATGACCGCGAAGGGCTTGCCGTCGCCGATGTAGACGAGGGTCTTGAACTGCTTGTCGGCCGGGACGCCGTACGGGGGCGCCTCGAGCGCCGCGATCGTGACGGCGCCGGGCGTCGGGAACTCCTCCAGGGCCCCGGCGGGCGCCGGGTCCGCGAAGCCCTCGGGCACGAGGGCGCTCCTCGCCTTCTCCCGGTTCGCGGCGTAGCCGCTCTCCTCGTTGTAGAAGAGGTCGTTGTCGCCGACCTCGGCCGGGATCATGAACTCGTGGGAGAAGCTCCCGCCCATGACGCCGGTGTCGGCCTCGACGCAGATCGCGTGGGCCCCGACGCGGCGGAAGAACGACTCGTAGGCCGCCTTCATCGCCATGTAGCTCTTGATCGCGTGCTCGTCGTCCACGTCGAACGAGTAGGCGTCCATCATGACGAATTCCCTCGCCCGCATGAGGCCGAAGCGCGGCCGGATCTCGTTGCGGAACTTGGTGCCTATCTGGAAGAGGGTCTTCGGCAGGTCGCGGTAGCTCGTGATCTCGGACTTGATGAGCGGCGTAATGACCTCCTCGTGGGTGGGCCCGAGCACATATTCGGGTTCCCTCGGGGCCCGCTTTCCGTCGCCGGCGCTGTCCGCCCGGAACATGATCTCCCGAACCGGGCCCCACCTTGGCCCGCTCGCCCAGAGCTCGGCCGGGTGGATGTGCGGCATCGAGAGCTCTATCGCGCCCGAGCGCTCCATCTCCTCGCGGCAGATCCGCGAGAGCTTCTGCATCACCCGCAGGCCGAGCGGCATGTAGGTGTAGAGCCCGCCGCCGAGCTTGCGCACGAGGCCGGCGCGGATGAGCAGCTTGTGCGACGCGATCTCGGCGTCGGACGGGCTCTCCTTCAGCGTGGGTATGAAATAGCGCGACCAGAATATCATTGGGAGAGGACAGCCAAGAAAGGGCGGGACCATATGGCAACACGCGAAAACGTTTGTTGCCAATTGGGCCCCGCCGATTTGGCCTTCAAGCCCGAATGAACCCGCCCCGAAAGGCCCGCAAGCCGTGGCCCATGAAATGGATCGTCCTGGCGATCCTGGCGTTCATCCCCGTCTACACATACCTGACCCTGCACTACCGCCGGCCGGGGCCCGCCTTCAACCCCTACAGGGACATGCGCGACCGCGCGGACGTGATCCGGCTCCTGAAGGCCGGCTACCAGCGGGTCTCGGTCGACGCCAGCCGGCCGGCCGAGGGGCCCGTGCAGGCCGGCGGCGCGAGCTCGCCCGCGCCCGGAGGCCTTCCCGAGGACCTGAGGAAGACCCTCGTCGAAACCCCGCTCATGGCGCTTGAGATCAATTCGGCATCCGCCGCGCCGACAGCCGTCGCCGGGATCGACTACCCGATAGCGATCACCTACTCGATGGCCGACAACAAGCGGGAATTGTCGGGGGCGCACCTCTACGAGAAGGAGGGGGAGATCGTCATCGTCGCGGACTTCGAGCGGCTGCCCGGGGGGCTGCTCGTCCGCACGCGCGACGGCTCGGCGCTCCTGGACATCCCGCCGGGATCGCTAAGGCCCGGAACTTACCGCGTGACCCTCGTGGGCGAGCGCGCGTCGAGGACCTGGAATCTGCGGGTGCGGTGAAGGGGATGTTGGCAATGTCCGGAAGGAATATGCTCTCGCAGCCATGAAAAAGGTCACCTGCACGAGGGCCGCCCGAAATTTGTCCAAGTTCGTCGGCAGGGTTCGTTGCGAGCGCGGACGCACGCTTCCAGTCAAAGCTGGTAGACCAATGGTAAAGGAAATGCCTGCGAGCCGGGCAAGAACGGGCAGTGAATTGGCGGGCTTGTGGCCAAGCATTCCGCACCTGAGCGCTTCCGATGCAGAAGCGTTCGATCTGGACTTGGCGGATGCCCGTCGCCGCCTTTCCTGCCCGAACTCCAAATGGAAATCATAGCCGGGTCATTCGGGTAGATCGCTGCGCGGATTCGGTGAGATCGTGTTGTCGGCCCCAAACGCATTCGGGATCCAGCTTCCGGCGGCCGCAAACAGGCTGAGAGGTCCCTTGACGTGCGGGGCCCGTTGCCTGAAAACGCACACCTGCCAATGACCAACGGAAACGGTCAACC
>Ga0265320_10002943_pt1 | contig 11666 bp, 12 predicted proteins | sample 4827metaG_FD_202087 | JGI IMG/M metagenome (GOLD analysis project Ga0265320, IMG submission 202087) | Rhizosphere microbial communities from Carex aquatilis grown in University of Washington, Seatle, WA, United States - 4-8-27 metaG | ecosystem: Host-associated > Plants > Roots > Rhizosphere >...
TGCATGCCGGCGTCCTTCCAGTAATCGACCACGCTCCGGACGATGGTGGCGATGTTCGCGATGCCGCGACTGCCGACGCCGATCGCCACGCGCGCGCCCGGCTTCAATCTGCCGGCGAATCCCGCCTCGTGCAATTCATGGCGAACCGTGCCTGGAATGTCTGCGACACGGCGATCGGGGAAGTTCTGGCGAACCAGCAGCATCTTGGAGAACGACATGGTTTGATTCTAGCGCTCCTGGTGCGTGGCGCACGCTTTAGCGCAACTGCACATACGTTTCCCGAAACCGGGTGGCGTGCATCGGAGTGTGGGGCGGACCCCCTGGTCCGCGCGGGTGCCCCTGGACCCGCTCTCTCGCTTGTGAGCCTGGCTGATCGGTAGGACGACCAGGCCGACGGGGGCGTCGGCTGCGGACCAGGGGTCCGCCCCACCACCCCGTGTGCCTGACGGTTCTGGCGGGCGCGCCTTTGGCATCATATGGACGCGCAGACCGACCAGAAGGTCGAAGCTATGCTCGGCAAGGTGGATGCGGCGAAGTTCGCCCGTCCAATCGTTTTTGGCCGAATCCCAATACGCGACGGCATCTCACGGGTGAACATTTCGTCCACGCCGCCGATGAGATCAATCTGCTGTTCGAGTCGACTCCTCGGTGAAACTGCCGCTGGAGGCCGCCTTGGCACTGGAATAGGAAACTACGCAAGGATGCGAGGGACATGGTGGTTTGATCCGACCGGCAGTATATCCGTCGGCCGCCCCCTATAATCTGAAGTGGAGAACCCATGAAGCCCCTCTTGCTTGTCCTTGCCCTGGCAACCGCCGCTTTCGCCCAACAGAAACCGCCCGAAGAAAAAGCGACGCCCACACCCACGCCGCACCCGGCGGCTACTCCCCATCCGGAGCACGCCACCGCGGGCGAGGAGTCCAAAGAACTGCGCTTCGACATGACCGAAGTTCCGCCTGTCGTCACGCATCACCAGGTCCAGGTCGGCGGCCGAACCATCCACTACACCGCCACCGTGGGGCACCTGCCTATCAAGGATGCCGCCGGCACCACGGACGCGCTGATGTTCTACGTCGCCTACACGCTGGATGGGGCGACTCCGGGCGAGCGCCCGCTGACCGTCGCGTTTAACGGCGGCCCGGGCTCGGCTTCCATCTGGCTCCACATGGGCGTTCTCGGGCCGCGCAAGGTGGTGCTCGAGAAGGAGGGCTTTCTGCCGGCCGCGCCCTACCGGCTCGAGGACAACGCCAGTACGCTGCTCGACAGGTCCGACCTCGTGCTGGTGGACGCCATCGGCACCGGCTTCAGCCGCCCCGCCACCGTCGCCAAGGGTAAGAAGTTCTGGGGCGTCGAGGGAGACATCGATTCCTTCGGGGAATTCATCCGCCTCTACATCACGCGCAATGAGCGCTGGTCGTCGCCGCTGTTCCTGCTCGGCGAGAGCTACGGTACTACGCGCGCGGCCGGCATCTCCAACCACCTGGCGGAGCGCGGCGTCGCGTTCAACGGCATCGTGCTGCTTTCGACCGTGCTGAGCTTCGAGACGCTCGAGTCGAACAAGACCAATGACCTCCCTTACCCGCTCATCCTGCCCTCCTACGCCATGATCGCCGCGTATCATCACAAGCTCGCGCCCGAGCTGACCGGGAACCTGGAGCAGCTGCGCAAGGAAGTGGAGCAGTGGGCTTCGCAGGACTACACGCTCGCTCTGGCCAAGGGCGATTCGCTCACGCCCGCGGAGCGACAGGCCGTCATCGATCGCCTGGCCCGCTACACCGGACTGAGCAAGGAGTTCCTCGACGAGACCAACCTGCGCGTGGACGTCCGGGGCTTCACTCACCGGCTGCTGGCCGATCGCAAGCTGCGCGTCGGGCGCCTCGACGGCCGTTTCACGGGTCCCGATCCGCGGGGCTTCGAGGACACGCCCTTCTACGACCCCACCATCACCGTGCAGGCGCCCTTCACCTCAGCCTTCAACGACTACGTGCGCCGCGAGCTCGGCTACAAGACCGACATGCCTTACTACGTGATGGCCCGCGAAGCGTGGGGGCATGCCTTCGAATGGAACTGGGGATCGGGCATCGAGGGTTTCCCCGATACCGCTACCGCACTGCGCCAGGCGCTGGTCAAGAACCGCCACCTGAAGGTTCTGGTCATCGAGGGTTACTACGACCTGGCGACTCCGTATTACGCCGTCAACTACTCCATGGACCATCTGGATCTGCCCGCCGATTACAGGCAGAACATCTCTTATACGACCGATCCTGCGGGCCACATGGTGTATCTGGATTCGCCTTCGCTGGTCAAGATGAAGTCCGACGTCGCCGGGTTCATCGACGCCAGCCTGCCGAAGCCGTAGCGCCAGCGACCGCTTGCTGACGCGCGGGTCAGGAGAATGAGCGTACCGAGCCGCGACCGCCAGGGGGCGGTGCGCAGCACCGAACCACGAGCGTGAGCGAGTGGACCGATCAGGCGTAGATGCCGCGCAGCTTGATGGCGAAGGCCACGCGGTCGAGCGCCAGCATGTACGCCGCGATGCGGTTGTTGACGCTGTGCTTCTCCGCGTAGTCCACCACGCGGCCGAAGTTCTCGACCATGATTTCCTCGAGGCGCTGGTTGACCAGGTCTTCGTTCCAGAAGAAGCCCTGGCGGTCCTGCACCCATTCGAAGTAGGACACGGTGACGCCGCCGGCGTTGGCCAGAATATCCGGGATGACGAAGACGCGGTTGGCGGCGAGCATCTCGTCGGCAACGGGAGTAGTGGGGCCGTTGGCGCCCTCGCACAGAATCCGGGCGCGGATGCGTGAAGCGTTTTGGGAAGTGACGACGTTCTCGCGCGCGGCCGGCATCAGGACGTCGCACTCGAGGAACATGGCCTCGGCCGGGTCGATGGCTTCGGCGCCGGAGAAACCGACGATGGACCCAGTCTCCTTGCGGTGTTCCATGAGGGCGGGGATGTCGAGCCCGTGCGGATTGAAGACGGCGCCGTCGAACTCGATGATGGAGACGATCTTGTATCCGGCGCGCGCCATGAGCTTGGCGGCCATTCCGCCCACGTTGCCGAAGCCCTGAATGACCACGCGCGCCGCGGTCGGGTCGATGCCGAGCCTCTTCAACGCCTCGCGGGTGACGATCATGCAGCCGCGGCCGGTGGCCTCGGGGCGCCCACGCGATCCGCCCAGGTCTAGCGGCTTGCCCGTCACCACGGCGGTCACGGTGCGGCCGACGTGCATGGAGTAGGTGTCCATGATCCAGGCCATGGTCTGGTCGTTGGTGTTCATGTCGGGCGCGGGCACGTCGCGCTCGGGCCCGATCAGAGGCAGGATCTCAGCCGTGTACCTCCGCGTGATGCGCTCGAGCTCGAAATCGGAGAGCACTTTAGGATCGCAGATCACGCCGCCTTTGGCGCCGCCGAAAGGTATGTTCACCACCGCGCACTTCCAGGTCATCCACGCCGCCAGCGCGCGGATCTCATCGAGGGTCACATCCGGGGCGAAGCGGACGCCTCCCTTGGCGGGACCGCGGGCGATCGAATGCTGGACGCGATATCCGGTGAAGACTTCCAGGCGTCCGTCATCCAATGTCACCGGGATGTGGACCGTGAGTTCCTTTTGGGATGTGCGCAATACCTTGGCGATGCCTTCGTCGAGGCCCAACCGGTTGGCGGCCTCGTCGAATCTGGCTTCAGCGGCCAGCCACGGATTCAGCTCGTGTTCGAGGCTTTCCGTGATGGCGATGGTGGTGGTCGGCTCCATGCCTGCTCTTCCTCCTATACGGTGGCGCGCCGCAATCACGCGGGTTTGCCGGTTGGCGACTTCCGCGGCGGCAGCTCCCGAGAGCCATTATGGCACCCGGGTGGCGGGCCGGGTGGGACGGGGTTGGGCGGCCCGGAATTCTTTTTCGGGCACGGCTGTCTGCAATCGATTGACGAGGTGGAGGTTGCCTCGCACCAGATCGATTGTCACCTGGGGCGGAGAGGGCGGGGTGGGGCAGGGCGGGGGAGGTCCTGGACGGGATTGGAGATCGAGTTCGGGGTTGTTGGTGACCCGCACTTGTCAGACACCGCCATTGCCGGCGGAGTCCGTTAAGTGTTAAGCTACAGGCTACGGTCTGCGAGTGAAGATACGAAATATCGTTCACAAAGGGCTGAGAAGATTCTACGTGGAGGGCGACGGGAAGGGGCTTCCGCCTGATTCGGTGGACAAGCTGCGAAAGATGCTGGCATACCTTGACGCGATGGAGGACCCGGCGGAGTTGCTGCTGCTCGCAACCTGGAAGGCGCACGCGCTGACCGGCGACCGCAAGGGGATGTGGAGCCTCGTCGTCACCCGCAACCGGCGTTTGACATTCCGCATCGACGCGGAGGAGCCTGAAGTCCGCGACGTGAACCTGGAAGACTACCACTAGCACGTGAAGGAGGAGAGGCCATGCCCATGAAGAACCCACCCCATCCAGGAGATTTCATCCGGACGGAAATCATCGCTCCAGCAGGCCTGTCGGTCACGGCCGCTGCGCTTGCGCTTCGTGTGTCCCGGCCCGCGCTTTCCAGCCTGCTCAACGGCAAGGCCGGCCTCTCGGGCGAGATGGCGCTGCGCCTTGAAAAGGCTTTCGGGGTGAAGATGGACACCCTCATGCGCATGCAATTCTCCTACGACATAGCCCAGACCCGAAAACGCGAAAAGCAAATCCACGTGCAGCGGATTCATCCGGCCGGCATTCGTCCATGAGGGGTCGCACCACGACCCGCGCCCGTTATCCGCGGCGGGCTAACTCGTCTTCGTAGGCCTTCTTCAGGCGGTCAGCACGGTCGAGGAGGCCGGCGCACATCAGATCGGGGCTCAGCGTGCGGAGCTCGTTATCGGAAAGGCCGGCCAGGTGCGCGGTCCACTCCGCTTCGAGGCGGGCGTTGAAGACATCGCGATCGAGGATGCTGAGCGCTTCCAGCGTGCGCGAGGCAGGCACCAGGACGCGGTATTCGGATCGCCGTTCCTCGGTCTCCTCCAGGGCGATGTGGGAGGGGATACCGGCGGCCTCGATCGCGTCGCGAGCCTCCGCTGCGTCGACCTGCGAGTCGGACCCGGGCGTGTTGGCGAAAGTGCACACGCACGCCGCGCCTTCGAGCCAGTCGGGGCCGTCTTCGTCTTCGACGAAGTCCAGCGTGACGGGTTCGGCGGTGGGCGTGGGCGCGGAGTGCCGCCGGGCGACTTCCTCGTCGTAGCACTTCTGGGCGGCTTCGACCAGCTCGGTCCGGTCGATCTCGCGGAGGGCTTCGTCGGAGATTTCGGCGTAGTGCCGGCGCAAGTAATCGGTATCGACTTTCAACGGATCACCTCAGGGGCAATTATAGCGGTCCGCTTCGAGCCACGCAGCGACCTCGGAGGCGACGTCGAAGGGGACCGGATCCGAGGCGGCACGGCGCTCGAGATCCCGGGCGCAGCGCTCGAGCGGGATTTTCGCGTAGCTGCCCGTGGAGAGGAAGCCTCGGGTGTAGAGCCGGGCGAAGGCGGTGACGCCGAGCAGGCGGAACTGGACGACGTGTACCAGTTCGTGGAACAGCAGGGGCGGCCGCAGCGGCTGTTGCGCGGCGATCACGTCGTCGAAGGTGATGGCGGCGATTTGCGAAGGATCGAGGAAATCCAGGCCCATGCGGCGAGCGGTCCGTCGAAATGGCAGCGCGGGGATGGGCAGGCGATCGGTCTCGAGAATGCGGACACGGTCGAGATCCGCGGCGGCGAAGTAGGGGCGGAGCTGAGCCTTCGTGTCCGGGGACAAGCCGGTTGCCCGGTCGCGCAGGCGATCGCGTTGGTGGCGGATGTAGCAGGCTACGGGCCAGGCCAGCAGCGACGCGGCCGGGTTGGAGATCGCGCTAACCGCGGCGGGCCACCTCATCCTCATAAACCCGCTTGAGGCGCGCGGCCCGGTCCAGGAACCCGGCGCAGATGACTTCGGGTCTGAGGGCACGGAGTTCGGCATCGGTGAGCTCCTGGACGTGCGCCTTCCACTCGGCCTCTATTTCCGGATTGAACACTCGAACATCGACCACGCTGAGGGCCTCGAGGTTTCGGCCGCCCGGTACGAGCACTCGGTACAAATAGTCTCGTCGGGGGGAGGCCTCCTCAGGCGGCAACTTGGACACGTCAATGTAGCAGGGGATGCCGGCGGCCTCCACAGCGTCGCGGGCCTCCGCGAAGTCGTCGCAGACCTGGCCGCCGACATACGAGCAAACGGTCGCGGCTCCTTTCAGCCATGCGGGTGTCGCGCCGTCGCTGACGGTTGGTTCCGCGTCGTCTGACTCTTCCACTACCGGGGCATCCGGCGGCTCGGGGCTGGCGGCTGGTTTGCCCCAGGGCCGCCGCCGCGCAGCTTCTTCGTCGTAGCAGCTCCGCGCAGGCTCGAGGAGGTCGTTCCGGTCGATCTCGCCAAGGGCTTCGTCGGTGAGCTCGGCGTAGTGCCGGCGCAGGTAATCGGTATCGAGTTTCAACGGCTCACCTCGCCTCCAGGGGATTATATCGAGTCAGCGCTTGCGTTTCCCCGGCAGGCTGGCGGGGTTCTCGTGCACCCGCTCGCGGTAGAGGCCGCGGACGGCGCCGCCTAGCGAGACGGCCGATTCGCCGAACTTGTCGCGAAGACGGTCGGCGGCTTCGAGTGCTTTGTGCCAGCGGCCGCTCTTCTCGGATTCGAGCAGGCTCATCTGCCCTTCGTTCGCGACAAGCGAGCCGGCGTGCACGCCCAGCAGTCTCACTTCCGCACCAGGCTTCCAGTTCTTGCGGAAGAGCAGGCGCGCGGTGTCGAGCAGCTCGGTGTCGAGGTCCGTGGCGTGGTCGAGAGTGAGGGCGCGGGTGAGCGTGGTGAAATCCTTGTAGCGCAGTTTGAGCTGGACGGTGCGGGTGTAGAGGCCGTGCTCGCGCAGGCGCCGGCCCACCATCACGGAGAGGCGGGCGAGCGTCGCTTCGAGGATACCGGCGTCGGCGGTATCCATGTCGAAGGTGTGCTCGTGGCTGATCGACTTGGGGTCCTCTTCCTCGCCGACCTCGGTATCGAACCAGCCGCCGGCGTCCATGCCCTTCGACTTGCCGGCGAGCGCCAGGCCCCACTTGCCGAATTTCTCTTCGAGGAAAGCTTCGTCGAGGCGGGCGAGGTCGCCGACTTTGCGGATGCCCAGGGTGTGCAAGTGCGATTCGGTGACCTTGCCGACGCCCGGAATCCGCCGCACGTCGAGGGGCGCCAGGAACGCGGCCTCGGCGCCCGGCACGATCCACAGAACGCCGTTGGGCTTGGCCTGGTCGGAGGCCACCTTGGCAACCATGCGGGCGGTGGAGATGCCGATGGAGCAGTTGAGGGCGGTCTTCTCCTTGACGCGCTGGTGGAGCAGGTGGGCGGCGCGGATGGGCGGGCCGTGCAGGCGCTCGGTGCCGGTCATCCCGAGGTAGGCTTCGTCGATGGAGGCCATTTCAACGCGCGGCGAGAAGGTGTTCAGCACTTCGAAAACCTTCTCCGAGTACTCGCGGTAGCGCTCGGGATGGCCGTCCACGAAGATGGCCTGCGGGCAGGCTTTGTAGGCGGTGCGGAGCGGCATGGCGGAGTGTACGCCGAACTTGCGGGCCGCGTAGGACGCCGCGGAGACGACGCCGCGCTCGTTGGGGCGGCCGCCGACTACGACGGGTTTGCCTTTGAGAGAGGGGTCGAACAGTTCTTCCACCGAGACGAAGAAGGCGTCCATGTCGAGGTGGAAGATGGTGCGCACCACGGACTCAGGTTACCGCTTTCGCGAGGAATGAGAGCGGGTCTGGAGACCCGCTGCAGGCATGGACGCCTGCCCCACAAGGGCTCAGCTTACCGCTTTGCTCGCGAACTTCTTGAGCCCGCCCACCATCAGAACGACGTCGATCACCGCCAGCGCTCCGAAGACCGCGAACAGATTCATGTGCGCGACCTGGGGCGCGAGGACTCCGCGCAATCCTTCGCTCGCGTAGACCAGCGGATTGATCAGCACGGCGTACTGCAGGCCGGGAAACGCCTTGAGCGCGGACCACGGATAGTAGGCGCAGCCGAACATCATCATGGGGGCCAGCACCAGGCTGAACATCAGGCCGATCTGCGTCTGGCCTACGCTGCAGCCGAGCAGCAGGCCGCCCGCGGACGCGAACCCCGCCACCAGCAGACACATGACCGCGAATTGAAACGGGTGGGCGAAGCTGATCGTAACGCCCGATCCCAGGGTCAGCCACGCCGCGGGAATCACCACCAGGCCGGCCACCAGCGCCTGGATCATGCCGGCGACAACCTTCTCCACGGCCAGCCAGCCCGTTTCGATGGGCGCCAGTAGTCGGTCTTCGATTTCGCGGGTGAACTGAAACTCGGCGATCAGCGGCATCGCTACGGCCTGGACTCCGGCCAGCACCATGCTGATGGCCATGATGCCCGGCAGCAGCATGCTCTTGTACGCCACCGGCATCATCCCGCTGGTGGTGAGGACGCGGCCAAACACGAAGGTCAGAAGCAGCGGCTGGAGCAGGTTCTGCACCAGCGTAGGAATCAGGTTGCGCCGGGCCACTTGGCCGTCGCGCGACAGGAGGGCGTAAAACGTTTTCCAGTTCAATCGCGCAAACTCCTTCCGGTGTGATGCAGGAACAGGGTTTCGAGGCTGGGCTCCTCGATGTGGACGTCGCGCAGCTCGACGCCCGCCGTCTGCGTGGCGCTAACGATGGCAGCGATCAAAGGACCGCCGCGGTCGGCGTAGAGATCGGCCGCGGTGTGGTCCGCTGCGCGTACTTCGCTCACGCCGGGCAGCTTCTCGAATTCCGCCAGCAGGCCGTCCGGCACGCTGTCGAGGCGGAGGCGCAGCAGGTAGCCACCTGGAATGGCCGATTTCAGATCCTGTGGCGTTCCCTGCGCGATGATGCGGCCGTGGTCGATGATGGCGAGGCGGCCCGAAAGCGCGTCGGCTTCGTCCATGTAGTGCGTCGTGAGGACGATGGTTTTGCCGCGCTGGTGGTAGGCGCGGATGGTCTCCCACAGCAGCAGGCGCGTTTGCGGATCGAGGCCGGCCGAGGGCTCGTCGAGGAACAGCACTTCGGGATCGTGCATCATGGCGCGCGCGATCGAGAGGCGCTGCATCATGCCGCCAGAGAACGTGCGGACCATGTGGTCGGCGCGATCGGTGAGCTTGAAGGTTTCGAGCAGCTCGTTGGTGCGGCGCTCGCGCTCCCGTGTGCTCTGGCCGAAATACGCGCCGTGGAACAGCAGCACTTCGCGCGCGGTCAGGGCGAAATCCAGATTGGGCCGCTGCGGCACCACGCCGATCAGGCGCTTGGCTTTCACCTGCTCCTGCCAGACATCGAATTCGCCGATGAAGGCGCGGCCGGAGGTGGGCTTGGTGCGGGTGGTGAGGATGCCGATGGTGGTCGATTTGCCCGCGCCGTTCGGGCCCAGCAGGCCAAAGACTTCGCCGGGCTGGATCTCGAAGGAGATGCCGTCCAGGGCCACCAGTTCGAACTTCTTTTTGTTCTTGTCCTTCTCCGCGCGCGATGGGCGCTGCCAGGAGAAGGAAAAGGCGCCTCCGCGCGCCGCACTGGGCGGTGGCGTGTTGTAGATCTTGCGCAGATTCTCGATGCGGATGCCGATGGCCATCCAGTCCCTCCGAGTTCAGAGCTCTTCGAGCTCGTGTAGCGCGCGGTCCAGAATCGCGCGGACGTCTTTAGTGCTGGCTCGTCCGGCCGCCTGCAGGCTGGCGCGCATGAGGGCGGCCAGCGGGCCGTAGAGCATCAGGGCGTCGGGCCCGCTGAACTGTCCCCAATCGCCGCAGCGTTCGGCGCGTTCCCAGATCTGGCGGACGATTTCGGGGTCCTTCCCGAGCTCTTTCTTGCCGGCTTTGGTCAGGTTATAGACCCGCTTGCCGGCGGCCTGAGCGGCTTCGATGAGACCTTCGTCTTCCAGTTGCTGCAAGGTGGGATAGACGCTGCCGGCGCTGGCGCTGTACATGCCGCTGGAGCGGTCCTTCATTTCCTTCATGAGTTGGTAGCCGTGCTTGGGGCCCTCGGCGAGCAGCGACAGGATGGCGAGGCGGACCTCACCGGCCTCGAAGAACCGTCCGTGGCGTCCGAAGGCGAGGCCGGCCCAGGGAAAGGCGCCCCCGAAGGCCCAGATTTGCTTGCTCATGATATATCTTACGATATATCAGAGGGAATATCGGGCGCAAGGGGGATAGGAGCTTCCGCCGGGCCTCGATTCGTCGGCCGTTGGCGGCGACGGATTCTTCGCCCGATTGGCTCACCGGCCCACGACGCCGCTACTTGGCGTCAGTGACGGGCATCGAAGGAAAACTCAGGCTCATCATTCTAAACTGCCTATACTGCGCCTCGTCGGATAGTGTTGCGTTCTTCACTGGGTCGGCGATCAACCGGAAGAAGAGATTAGCCGAAAACGAAACGAGGGGTCCGTCGCCCTCTCCCGAGAGTCTCAGGTTCACAGTGATCCCTGCCCCAGGATTGGGATCGAGCTGAGTAAAGCCCTGGAGGGGAACAAAGTCGCAGTCATTTCTCTTCTCTGGGATGCCCAAGCAGACCGGGGCGGCGATCTGGCCGTTGCGGCACACGGCGATACCGCTGACGGGATCCCCACCTCTAAGAGCCCAAGCCCCCCCTGTGTTGTCAGTCGCGACTATGGGAGTGCTTATGAGCAAAAGCTCGGCGCTGTTCTTTCCAAGATTCCGTGTTCTGACATGCATAGTGAGGAGCCTGTGGTCTTTGCTCCGTCCCAAACCGAGAATCTCGGCTTCCAGGCCTCCATTCAGTTTCACGACGCGACTCTGGGCGGGTCCTCCGCCAGCGTCAACAGCACCCGATTGCGCGGACGCCCAAGGCGCCAGCAACCCGCAGGCGAGAAGGATGTTCGCTACCGAATTCATTGGAGATCCTTGAATAGACTTAGGATCGAATCTCGATTCAGACCCATCAAAGCAGTGCTAAGGGCCTTCGCTGCCGTGTCCTCGGCGTCGTTGCCCAAGCAGGCGGTGCCCTCACTCGCATGATGCGCAAGAAGTACGCCGCGCGCATTTGACTCCGGGGCGGTTTCGAGCTGATAAGCAAGCGTAGCAAGAGTTGCAACCGAAACAGGACATCCGCCGCCGGGCGCCGGAGCAAACGTCGAAAGAACCCGCAACGTCTCCGTCGGACGAAAATCGCTGCTGTTGGTCTCCGCGGCTCCCAGGTTGTCCTGCAACTAGGAAAGCACGACCGCTTCCAGACGCGAGTCGGAAGCCAACCCGTTCGTTGCGATCCGGACACGTCGCTCGGCGCCACCGGACGCAATCGTGAAGCCCCAGAAGACGTCCGCCCGCCGCGGAGAAGCGTTGGAGGGCGAAGGCTTGCGGGGATCCTGCTGAACTTGGGGAGGCTAGACGAACGGCGCGTCTCCGCGTTCACCGGCTACTGGACGCGCCGCGCCCGCAGTCTCGTGATTCCACGGTTCCGTGCGAGAGACCGTGTGGGGCTGTTCGGCGCGTGGGGCTGTGGCTAATTGCTGATTGCTCCTAGACAACTCGCGAGTCAGAGCCTCGACGTCGTCTCTTCGAGCTAAGGATTTGAGGTCCTCCTTGCTGGCGCCAGAGTAAACGCTCCAAACACCAAAGACCAGACCCAACAATCGCCATGATTGCCAGCGCGCCA
>Ga0265320_10002946_pt1 | contig 11662 bp, 9 predicted proteins | sample 4827metaG_FD_202087 | JGI IMG/M metagenome (GOLD analysis project Ga0265320, IMG submission 202087) | Rhizosphere microbial communities from Carex aquatilis grown in University of Washington, Seatle, WA, United States - 4-8-27 metaG | ecosystem: Host-associated > Plants > Roots > Rhizosphere >...
AAGGAAAATGACCATGGATGATGAAAGTCATCGAATTGATTACGATTGGTCTGATATTGTGCCCTCTTGGATGACCTTATCCTTTCTCATCACGATTGCGGCTATCGTAATTATTGGTTTTGTGCTGTGGGTATTTCTTAGAAAACGACTTTAATTTCAAATTAGGACACCGCCCGCTTTTCTTCCGCCTTGCGCATTCGGCCCACCTCGGCGACAATTCAGCGGCGCGGGCGATGCAACAGCAAAACTATCCCAAACATTATTGCGGCGTGTTCGGCATTTTCGGCCATCCGAATGCCGCTGAACTCACCTACTACGGTCTCTACGCGCTCCAGCACCGCGGCCAGGAGAGCGCCGGCATCGTCACCTGCCACGAAGGGAAATTTTTCAAGCATCACGGCATGGGCCTGGTCCCGCAGGTGTTCAACCCGAAAATCCTGCACGACCTCGTCGGCAACCTGGCCGTCGGCCACACCCGCTATTCCACCACCGGCTCGTCGAACCTCCGCAACGCCCAGCCGCTGACCGTGGACTGCATGCGCGGGCAGATCGCCGTCGCCCACAACGGCAACCTGACGAATGCCGCGCAGCTCCGCGACGACCTGGAAAGCCGCGGGCTGGTGTTTCAAACCACGGTGGACAGCGAAATCATCATCATGATGCTCGCGCAGCCGACCCTCGGCGGCGTGGAAAATTCGATCGCCCAGACGCTGCGCCGCATCGAAGGCGCGTATTCGCTCGTCATCATGACGGAAAAGGAATTGATCGGTGCGCGCGATCCCTACGGCTTCCGCCCGCTCTCGATTGGCCGGGTGGACGGCGCCTGGGTGCTCTCGAGCGAATCGGTGGCGTTTGACCAGATTCACGCCGAGTTCGTCCGCGACGTGGAGCCGGGCGAAATCGTCGTCATCAACGAAAAGGGATTGATCAGCATGCAGGCCTTTCCTGAACACCAGCGGAAGGCATTCTGCATTTTTGAATACGTTTATTTTGCGCGGCCCGACAGCGTGATCGGCGGGCGCAGCGTTTATGAAGTCCGCAAGGAAATGGGCCGCCAGCTGGCGCGCGAACATCGCGTGAAGGCGGACCTCGTCATCCCGGTGCCCGACAGCGGCGTCTGCGCGGCGATGGGCTATTCCGAGGAATCCGGCATCCCGTTCGAGATGGCGTTCATCCGCAACCACTACGTCGGGCGCAGCTTTTTGCAGCCGACCCAGCTCATCCGCGACTTCGACGTGCGCGTGAAGTTGAACCTCATCGCCTCGCTCGTGAAGGACAAGAGCGTCGTCATCGTGGACGACTCCATCGTGCGCGGCACCACGTGCAAGACGCGGGTGAAGACGCTCAAGGAGGCGGGCGCCCGGGAGGTCCACGTCGTGGTCAGCTGCCCGCCCCACCAGCATCCGTGCGTTTACGGCATTGATTTTCCCGACCGCAGCAAGCTCATGGCGGCGAATCACAGCGTGGACGAGATCCGCCGCTATTTGAATGCCGATTCGCTGCACTATCTGTCGCAGGCCGGCATGGTCAAGGCCACGGGCAAACCGGCGGACTCATTCTGCATGGCGTGTTACGACGGAAAATATCCCGTGCCTTACGACCCCGTGCTCGACAAGCACATCATCGAACGCCGCCGCAGCCAGGCGCAAACCCTCGGCGAAGCGGTGGCGAAGGAAAACGAGCAGATCAAACTGCTGCCGGTTTAGCCTCCGTAATTCCTTCGCCCGACACGCCCGGCAAAATCACGCGTGGTTTTCGCAGCCTCGAAGATGGAAGCGGTCCGCATCTATAAGGCTCTGACTTGCAGAAACATCCCGAATATGGCAGTTTGCCCCATGCTTCCCTGTCGTGCCCGGCTCTTCAAAATGGCGGTTCTGGTTCTATTTTCCCTCTGCACCCCGGCAAAAATTCCCGCGCAAGGCACCTACCCCAAAATCGAGGCTTCGTTCAACATCGCCAGCCTGGCCACGGATCCTTTTGACTACACGGTGACCGATGTGCGCGCGCAGATTTTGCAGCCGGATTCAACGGTCATTTCATTGCCCGCATTTTTTGATGGCGGCACAACCTGGCGCGTGCGCCACACGCCGGCGATGGCTGGAGTTTACAGCGTTCAGGGTGTGACGCTGAATGGCGCGCCGATTTCCGTGGCCAGCCTGCAACCGGCCACGTGGACGATCGCCGGGCCGCCGACGGATGCGGGCTTCATCCGGGTGGACCCGTCCAATCCGCGCCGCTTTATCACCGCCAACGGCAAACGGTTTTTCCCGCGCGGTGAGGACGTCGCCTGGGACTCCGGCGGCCACAACGTGACGAATATTTTCTGGAAAATGGGCGCCGCGCACGAAAACTGGTCGCGCGTCTGGATGGATCATTGGGATGGCAAGAACCTGGATTGGCCGGCCTATGGACCGACCCTTCCGACCGGCCAGCTGGACCTGGGAGTCGCGCAAAAATGGGATTCGATTGTGGCGGCGGCGGAACAGGCGGGCGTTCATTTCCAGCTGACCCTGCAGCATCATGGGCAATATTCCTCAACGGTGGATTCGAACTGGGGGCAAAATCCCTACAACACCACCAACACCGCGGGCAGCACCAACGGATTTCTCACCGACCCGGTCCAATTTTTCACGAACGCAACGGCAAAGGCATTGACCAAACGCAAGCTGCGTTACGCCGTGGCCCGGTGGGGTTATTCGACTTCCATCATGGCCTGGGAACTTTTTAATGAAGTGCAATTCACGGATGCCGCGCAAACCGGGCAGTGGGGGCTCGTCCAGTCCTGGCACACCAATATGGCCGTGTTCCTCCGCTCGCAAGACCCCTATCAGCACCTGATCACCACCAGCTCAGACCTGACCCAGCCCATCTGGGACCAGTGCGATTATTACACCCATCATGATTACCCCAACGACGTGATCACCGGATTGCGGGACGCGGCGGACATCACCGCCTTACAGCCGGTCAAACCGGATTACGGCGCCGAATGCGCCACGAACGGCACCCCGCGCTACGGGGTGAACGCGCCGCTGTGGGCCGGCCTCATGAACGGACAGTCAGGAGCCGAGCAGCCGTGGTGGTGGGACAGCATGGATGCGGAGAATGATTACATTTATTTTCGGGCTGAAAGCGATTTCATCACCTTGTCCGGGCTGGGCGAGCAGGCGGTTTTGAACAAATCCATTCCGGCGGTGACGGGCGGTGCGAACGGTCCGCTGGCCTTTGCGCCCGGCGGCGGCTGGGCCACGGCTTCCCAGGACACCTTCACGGTCGGGAATGGCGCGCCGGATGGAATTGGCTCCGCCCCCAGCTACCTGCAGGGCGCTTACCACAGCTCCATGACCCCGAACGGCTACACTTTCGTTGTCAACTATCCGCAGGCCGGATCCTTTTCCGTGCAAATTCTCACCATTGCCAGTTCGGGTGCCGGCCTGGAGATTTTTGCCGACGGCATCGTGCAGACCAACATTTCGTTTCCTGCCACCGCCGGCGACACCTCCACAAATTTCAACACGTCCATTCCGGTTTCCGCGGGCGCGCACAGTATTCAGATTTACAATCCAGGCCTGGATTGGGTCAACCTCGGCAACCTCACGCTCAACCCTTACGTCGGGGCGTTGAGCGCCTATGCGGTGGGCAATGCCGGCTTCAACGCCACGTGGGTCTGGAACCGCAACAATGTTTTTGATCCCAACGCCAGCAACAGCGCGGCCGGCACAGTTCAGGTCACCGGCTTGAACGCCGGAACCTACTCCGGCACGTGGTGGGACACCTTCGCGGGGGTGGCCATCAGCAACCTTACCTTCACGGCAGCCGGCACAAATTTTCCGGTGACCTTGGGCACCCCGTCCATTTTGCGTTCCGCCGCGCTGTGTATCGGGCTCCCGCCGCAGGCGAATGTCGCCGCCCCGAATCTCAACCAGACCCTCGGAACGAATTCGCCGGCGTTCAGCGTGCCGCTCGTCATTGCCAACAACGGCGGGTTGCCGTTGGGCTATTCCCTTTCCGTCACCAATGCAAACCCGGCGGCGTATACTGCGATCAATTCCTCCCAGCCCGGCGGACCGTTCTATGCGTGGAAGGACATTTCGGCCCTCGGCCAGGACATTTCCTCGAATTTCAGGGCGCTGGCGGCGCCCAAATCCCGCCTGGACGAAGGCATCGCCGGCCCCATCGACATCGGATTCGCGTTCCCCTTCTTTACCAATTCGTTCACGCAGCTTTATGTTTCGCCCAATGGATTTGTCACCTTCAGTCGCTTCAGCGGCGACACTTCGACGAACACCGTGTTGCCCAATGCTTCCGCGCCGTCCAACGGCATCGCCTTTTTCTGGGATGATCTGGATCTAAGCACCTCCGGCCATGTTTATGCCCTGACCGACCCGATCAACGGAACGTTCACCCTGCAATTCCAGAACGTGGTTTTCAAAAACACCGCCGCCACCGTGAATTGCCAGCTCATTTTGAAAACCACCGGCGAAGTCCTGATGCAATACCAGTCCCTCGCCATTGCCAACACCTGCACGGTCGGCGTCCAAAACGCCGACCGCACCCTGGGATTGACGGTCGCCTTCAATCAAAATTATCTCCAGTCCGGTTTCGCCGTCCGCCTGACGCCGCTTTCCTGGCTCGGTCTCGATGGCAATGCCGGCTTCGCCCCGGCCTCCGCCTCGAACGTCGTCAATGTTTCATTCAGTCCGGCTGGCCTGGCTTACGGCACTTACAGCGCGACGCTCCTGGTGCAAACGGGCGATACCGGTCAGCCGCTGCTCACGCTGCCGGTTTCGCTCGCCATCACGCCCCGGGCAACCTGGCGGCAAACTCACTTCGGCACGGCGCAAAACTCCGGCAACGCGGCCGACACCGCCGACCCCGACCATGATGGAATCTTCAACATCCTAGAATATGCCTTCAATACCAACCCGAACGTTGCCAATGCGAATCCCATTTCCTTTGCGGTTGTGGGCAATCATCTCACCGTCACCTTCAAGCGCACCCATCCGGCCCCGGCCGACCTCGGTTATACGCCGCAGGTCGCCAACGATCTGACCTCGGGCGTCTGGAATTCCGGCCCGGCTTACACCTCCCAAACCGTGACCAACAATGGCGATGGCACGGAAACCGTCGTCGTCACCGACGATGCAGTCATCGGCTCAACTTCAGCCCACTTCCTGAGAATTCTGATTGCGCCTCAGTAACCTGTTTCTCCCGCTCATCCTGGGGAGCTCCGCAGGCGCGCGGGCGCTGGAAACTGCATTGACGCCGTGTCATTCCGCCGTCAGATTTAAGCCGCATGAAAACCACGGCGCTGTTGAAACCAGGCAAGCCCGCCCCATCGCTCCGCACTTCGCACTTCGCGCCCCAAACCACGATTGACCAGGTGATGGTCGAGGAACGCGCGAGCTCCTTCGCCAAACGCAGCATCAAGACCAGCGCCAAGCTCGCCGGACTGAAACTGGCCATCTCCATGATGGACCTGACGACGCTCGAAGGCAAGGACACCCCCGGCAAGGTCGCCTATCTCTGCCGCAAGGCGCTCCAGCCCGCCGACCCGAAATACAGCGTGCCGCCGTGCGCCGCAGTCTGTGTCTATCCCAACATGGTCAAATATGCGCGAAAATTTCTCGGCGCCAGTTCGCCCGTGAAAGTGGCCTCGGTCGCCACCGGTTTTCCCAGCGGCCAATATCCCCTGCGCACCAAGCTCGACGAAGTCCGCCGTGCGGTGAGCGATGGCGCGGATGAAATTGACATGGTTATTGACCGGGGCGCCTTCCTCGACGGCGATTACGCGAAGGTTTTTGACGAAATCGCCGCCGTCAAGGAAGCCTCCGGCCCGGCGCATCTGAAGGTGATTCTCGAAACCGGCGAACTCGTCACTTACGACAATGTCCGCCTGGCCAGCGAAATCGCCATGCAGGCGGGCGCGGATTTCATCAAGACCAGCACCGGCAAGATCCAGCCGGCCGCCACCATGCCTGTCACGCTCGTGATGCTGGAAGCCATCCGCGATCATTTCTTTGCCACCGGCGTCCGCATCGGCATGAAGCCCGCGGGCGGCATCCGCAACGCCAAACAGGCGCTCGCCTACCTCGTAATGGTCAAGGAAACCCTCGGCGACGACTGGCTCGCGCCCGACCTGTTCCGCTTCGGCGCCAGCACGCTCGTCAACGACGTGCTCATGCAAATCGCCAAAACCGTGGACGGCAATTACCAGGGCCCTGATTATTTCTCGCTGCCGTGAAATCCAACCAACCATTTCGTAGCGGCCGACGTAAGGAGGCTCTAACTTTTTCTCCTGACGGAGGAATGAGCCTCCTTACGTCGGCTGCTACAGGACTTTGAAAATGAAAGCCAAACTCAAAGCTGTTTCCAAGATTTCCGCCAAACGCGCTGTCGCCACAATTTCAGCACAACCGATTGTTCCCCTGCGGGAACGCCGGTTGAACTTCGGCGCCAAATGGAATTACGAGCCTGCGCCCGAGGATTCCAAATCCTACATCATCGCACCGCGGCACGAGTTGTTCATCAATGGCAAGTTCGTCAAACCGCACTCCGGAAAACATTTCCCCTCCATCAACCCGGCCACCGAGAGCCAGCTCACCGAAATCGCCCTTGGCGACGAGGTGGACGTGGACCGGGCGGTCAAGGCGGCGCGTCGGGCCTACGAAAAAGTCTGGGGCAAAATGCCTGGCCGCGAACGCGGCAAATATCTTTATCGCATCGCCCGCATCATCCAGGAAAAGATGCGCGAACTGGCCGTGCTGGAATCCATGGACGGCGGCAAGCCCATCAAGGAAACACGGGACGTGGATCTGCCGCTCGTGGCGGCGCATTTCTTTTACCATGCCGGCTGGGCGGACAAGTTGAAGTATGCCTTCCCGGGCCGCACTCCGCGGCCGCTGGGCGTCGCCGGCCAGATCATTCCCTGGAATTTCCCGCTGCTCATGGCCGCGTGGAAAATCGCCCCCGCACTCTCTTGCGGAAATACCGTCGTCATCAAGCCCTCCAAAACGACGAGCCTGACTTTGCTGCGGCTGGCGCAGATTTTCCAGGAGGCGGAGCTGCCCGAAGGCGTCGTCAATGTCATCACCGGCGTGGGCGAAACCGGAACCGCCATTGTCAAGCATCCCGACGTGAACAAAATCGCGTTCACCGGCTCGACGGAGGTCGGCAAGCAACTCGCCCAAATGGTCGTCGGGACGGGCAAGCGGATCACGCTCGAACTCGGCGGCAAGGCGGCCAACATCATTTTCGAGGACGCGCCGATCGACCAGGCCATCGAAGGCATCATCGCCGGGATTTATTTCAACATGGGCCATGTCTGTTGCGCCGGCTCGCGGCTGCTGGTGCAGGAAGGCATTTTCCCCACGGTCGTCCGCAAGCTGCGCGACCGCATCCAGACCCTGCGCCTCGGCAACCCGCTCGACAAGAACACCGACATCGGCGCGATCAATAACAAGCCACAACTGGAAAAAATTCGCGAGCTGGTCCAAAGCGGCGCGGACGAGGGCGCGGAGGTGGTGCAATCGCACTGCCCGCTGCCCGCGCGCGGTTATTGGTATCCGCCCACGTTCCTCACTGGCGTCACGGCCTCGCATCGCGTGGCCCAGGAGGAAATTTTCGGTCCGGTATTGAGCGTGATGACCTTCCGCACCCCGGAAGAGGCCGTCGAACGCGCCAACAACACGCCGTATGGCCTGAGCGCCGGCGTGTGGACGGACAAGGGCAGCAAGATTTTCAAGATCGCCAACCAGCTCCGCGCCGGCGTCGTCTGGGCCAACACCTACAACAAGTTCGATCCGACCAGCCCGTTCGGCGGCTACAAGGAAAGCGGCTTCGGCCGCGAAGGCGGCGTGCAGGGCTTGGCAGCCTATTGCCGGTTGGATTGAAAATTCTTTTACACACGAACCATGAGCACACGACTGGACGTCAAAAAAACCTACAAGCTCTACATCGGCGGGAAATTCCCGCGCAGCGAGAGCGGACGTTATCTGCCCGCGAAGTCCGCGACCGGCGGACCCCTCGATAATTTTGCCCACGCCTCACGCAAGGATTTTCGCGATTCCGTGGCCGCCGCGCGCGCGGCGGTGAGCGGCTGGAGCAAGGCCACCGCTTATAATCGCGGGCAGATCCTTTACCGCGCCGCCGAGATGCTGCAAAACCGCGCCGCCGAGCTCGTCAACGAGATCGCGCGTTCGACGGGCACCGGTGCCGCCAAGGCCAAACGCGAAGTGACGCTGGCCATTGATCGGCTGGTGTATTTCGCGGGCTGGACGGACAAGTACCAGCAGATCTTCGGCAGCGTGAATCCCGTGGCCACGTCGCATTTTAATTTCACCAACCCGGAGCCGACCGGCGTGGTTGTCGTGCTTGCGCCGGACGAACCTTCGTTGCTGGCCCTGGTCTCGCTCGCGGCGCCGGTGATTTTGAGCGGCAACGCGGCGATTGTAATCTCATCGGAAAAATTTCCGCTGCCCGCCGCGACATTCGCCGAGATTCTCGCCACGAGCGACCTGCCCGGCGGCGTGGTGAACATATTAACCGGCAAACGGGCCGAGCTCATTTCGCACATCGCCGGCCACCTGGACGTGAATGCCGTTGTGGACGGCGTGGGCGATCCGGAGTTGAGCGCGAAATTGCAGGCAGGCACAGCCATCAATCTCAAGCGGTTTGCGAAAAGATCACTCACGTCGGCCGACTGGTTCACCGCCAAGGCTGAGAATCCATATTGGATCCTCGACACGGTCGAGTTCAAGACCGCGTGGCATCCCATTGGCGTCTGACCGATGGCAAAGCTTTCAACCATGTCATTACTCACCAATCCTGCCGCTCTGGCCCGATTCATTGACCACACTCAAACCCGGGCGGACGCCACCCTTCAGGACATCGAAAAACTCTGCGCCGAGGCGCGCGAACACATTTTTCACAGCGTCAGTGTGAACGGTTCATGGGTCGTCGCCGCCTGCCATTTTCTGGAGGGCACCGAGGTGAAGGTTGGTTGCGCCGTCGGCTTCCCGTTGGGCGCCATGTCCGGCGATGTGAAGCGTTTTGAAGCCGAGGCGGCCATCGACGATGGCGCGGAGGAGATTGATGTCGTCCTCAATCTGGGCCGGCTCAAGGCCGGCGATGACAAATATGTTCTGCGCGAACTGCGCGACGTGGTGGAGGCTGCGGACGAGCGGACGGTGAAAGTCATCCTGGAAACCTGCCTGCTGACCCGGGAGGAAAAAATCCGCGCTTGCCTGCTGGCGGTCGAAAGCGGCGCGCATTTCGTCAAAACCTCCACCGGTTTCAGCGCCAGCGGAGCCACGGTGGAGGATGTGAAGCTGTTGCGCGAAACCGTCGGTCCGAAGTACGGAGTCAAGGCTTCCGGCGGCATTCGCGATGTCCAGACCGCCATCGCGATGATTGCCGCCGGTGCGACCCGGCTCGGCACTTCGGCTGGAGTCGCGATTGTGAACGGTTTGGCTGGGGTTAAACCCAGCCGTTAAAGTTCATCGCAGCCGCGGACATCCGTCCGCGCTGATTTCCCGGATAAAAAATGCGCCGCCTGATGTCGGCGGCTACAAGGTGTTTAGCGGCCCCTTCGTTGACTTCAGTTTCCCGTCAGTTCCTGCGGGCCTTTGCCGCCATTGACCAGATACAAAACCGCCATGCGCACGGCCAGGCCGTTGGTCACCTGCTCCAGAATCAGCGAACGGGCGGAGTCGGCAATTTCACTGTCAATTTCCACGCCGCGGTTGACCGGGCCGGGATGCATGATGAGCGCGTCCGGCCTGGTTTTGGCCAGGCGGGCCTTGTTGAGCCCGAACAGCTGCGTGTATTCGTTGATGCTGGGGAACATGGTCTTGCGCTGGCGCTCGTGCTGGATGCGGAGCAGGTTGATGATGTCGGCCTCGCGAATGGCTTCATCCATATCATGCGTCACGCGGCAGCCCATCTGCTCGAATGTCTTGGGTACGAGCGTGGCCGGCCCGCATAGCGTGACGCGCGCCCCCAGTTTCGTCAGCGCCCAGATGTCCGAGCGCGCCACCCGGCTGTAAAGAATGTCGCCCAGGATTGTGACGTTGAGCCCGGCAATCCTGCCTTTGCGCTCGCGGATGGTGAAGGCGTCGAGCAGGGCCTGGGTGGGATGTTCGTGCGCCCCGTCGCCGGCATTGATGACGCTGGCATTGAGGACCCGCGACAGGAAATGCGCCGCGCCAGACGCGCTGTGGCGCATGACAATGAAATCGGCGTTGAGCGCCTCCAAATTGCGCGCGGTGTCCTTGAGCGTCTCGCCTTTTTTCAGCGACGAGGCCTCGGCGGTGAAATTGATGATGTCCGCCGAGAGCCGCTGCTCGGCCAGCTCAAAACTGATGCGCGTGCGCGTGGACGGCTCGATGAACAGGTTGACCACGGTCTTGCCGCGCAGCGCCGGGACCTTCTTGATGGCGCGTTCGCCCACGACCTTGAACGCCTTCGCCGTGTCGAGCACCGTCGTGATCTCGTCCACTGTGAGCGATTCGATGTCGAGCAGATGTTTGCGGTTCCAGCTCATTTTGGCTTTTCCAGCATCACCTTGTCCTCGCCGCCATCCTCCCGCAGGCTGACGACCACTTTTTCACCCGCGGCCGTCGGCACATTTTTACCGACAAAATCCGCCTTGATGGGCAACTCGCGATGCCCGCGGTCCACCAGCACCGCCAGCTGAATGTTTTTGGGCCGGCCAAAGTCATTGAGCGCATCCAGCGCGGCGCGAATCGTGCGACCGCTGAACAGCACGTCGTCCACCAGCACGACCGTCTTGCCGGTAACATCAAACGGAATGACCGTCGGGTAAACCCTGGGGGCGGCGCGCCGGTCGAGATCGTCCCGGTGCATCGAAACATCGAGGGTGCCGACGGGCACCGGCTGGTTCCAGATGCCGGCCAGGATCGCGCTGAGCCGTTGGGAGAGCGGCACGCCGCCCTTGGGAATGCCAATCAGCACGACGCTCACGCTGACTTCGTTCCGTTCGGCGATTTCGTGCGCGATGCGGGTCAGCGCGCGCTGGATCGCCACGGCATCGAGGATGACGGCGGAATCAGGCATGAAAACAGGTTAAGGGCCGAGCCCCGAAGGCATTCGGGGTGCAGTTGAAAGTTGAATGCATCCGCAAAAGGCAAAAAATCCGGACCGATGGCCGGAAAAAGAAAATCGCGAACCCTCTCCGCCAAGCGGAGCCGATTCGCGTCAATGGTTTCGCGTTCATATTTTCCTTCGCCGCCTCGCCGGGCCGCGTTAAAGGAACAAATTTTGTCTGTTCAATTCAGTTGGTCGCTGCGGCCTGGCGGGCCTTGCGCCAGCTGGAACGGTGCTTGATGATCCACTCCGTCAGGGCCCGCTCGAAGCCGATGTCATGACCGGCCTTTTCCGACTCAATCCACTTGTGCCTAAGGATTTCCTCGCGTTCCGCCTGAAATTCACGGTAGAGCGAGGAATTCTTCAGCAAATCGTTCGCCGACGATGTTTCTTTTGCAGCGTTCGACATAATTGAAATAATATTGTTACCTTCACGTTAAAACTTTGCCACCCGGCTTGCAACTTAAATAAGATGCTGGAATCAAACAGGTTGCGCCTTATTCAGGCCAGATTCTTCCGCAAGGCCTCCGCAATTTGAATAAAGGCCTGGCCCGCCGGC
>Ga0265320_10002947_pt1 | contig 11660 bp, 13 predicted proteins | sample 4827metaG_FD_202087 | JGI IMG/M metagenome (GOLD analysis project Ga0265320, IMG submission 202087) | Rhizosphere microbial communities from Carex aquatilis grown in University of Washington, Seatle, WA, United States - 4-8-27 metaG | ecosystem: Host-associated > Plants > Roots > Rhizosphere >...
GCTGTTGCCTTGTCGCGGGCTTCGGCAAGGAGTTTGTCTCCTTCTTTTTGGGCCGTCTCAAGAGCATGCCGGCCCTGATCGGCGGCCGCAATTCCCTCGGCGATTTGCGCCCGACGCTTTTCAAGGGCGCGGATCACCGGAGGCCATATCACCGCCATGGTGAACCAGACGAACACCAGAAAGGTGAGCATTTCGACGATCAGGGTCGCATTGATGTTCATGACCTTAACCTCAAGGGAAGGGATTACTTAGCGGCGGCGAGTACTGCCGACACAAAGGGGTTGGCGAAAGTGAAGAACAGGGCCATACCGACGCCGATCATCGTGACCGCGTCCAAAAGACCGGCAACAATGAACATCTTCACCTGCAGTTGGCTGGCCAATTCGGGTTGCCGAGCACTCCCTTCAATCAGGCGTCCGCCGAGGATACCGAAACCGATAGCGGTGCCGGCGCCTCCCAGACCGAGGATAATGGCGACGCCGATGACGGTAGCGCTTTGAACTTGAGCGACCAGATTCGCAATTTCCATGAACAACTCCTTCCTTAATTCCTTGTGAATTCTTGACTAATGTTCTTCAGATGCCAGTGCGAGATAGACCACGGTGAGGGTCATAAAGATGAAGGCCTGGAGGATGACGATCAGAATGTGAAAGATCGACCAGGCCAAATTCAGAATAGGATAAACCAGCACTCTCAGGTCACCCCAATCAAGCGAGGCAAATTGGGGAATGATGAGTGCCATGATGATGAAAAGTAGCTCTCCGGCGTACATGTTGCCGAAAAGCCGAAGACTCAACGAAATGGGCTTTGAAAGGTCTTCAATGATCCGAAAGATCACGTTGAAAGGCACCATCCACTTTCCAAACGGGTGGAACAAGACTTCCTTGAAGAATTTGGTGGGACCTTTGTAGACGAAATTGTAGATGTATTGAAGCACGAAGACGGTAAGCGCCAGGGCGATGGTGGCGTTGAGGTCGGTCGAGGGAACGATCCTCATTGCAGGGGAATGGTTCATGTAGGGAACCCCGGTCACCAGCGAAGCAATCCACGGAACCAAGTCAACCGGAAGAAGGTCCATGAGGTTGAACAGGAAGATCCAACAGAAGATGGTGAGGGCCAGAGGCGCGACAAGTTTGCTCGAGGCATGGAACGAGTCGTGGACTTGGTTGTCGATAAACTCCACCACCCATTCGATGGCGTTCTGCCACTTTCCAGGGACCCCGGCGGTTGCCTTGCGCGAAACCAGCCAAAACAATCCTGTGAAGACCAGACCGAGACCCACAGAAAAGGCGATCGTGTCGAGGTTGAGCGTCCAGAACGGGGGTGCACCGGGAATTTGCCAGGTCAGATTCTCAAGATGGTGTCCGATGTAGACGTTGGGATCGAGGCGACTTGTATCGATGGGGCCGAGGGCTTCGCTCATGACTCACTCTCTTTACGCAAAAAAATCGGAAAAATCACTTGAACCAAGACCGAGAGGATGAATCCCCCGAGCAAGGGAAGAGGGCTGAAACTCTTCGTCACAAAGGAAACCGCCAAAAAGGCAGCCGCGGTCGCCCACTTGAGCAACTCGGCAAACATGAACCGGCCCAAAAAACGTTTTTGGTCCCCTGCTGAAGCACGGACAACCAACCCGCTGAAGACCACCACCGGCACCGAGAAGCACAAGGCCCCTGTCACTGCCGACCACCACGCTGCCGCGATACCGCTGGCCAGGAGCGCTCCCCCAACCGCGGCCAATACCAAAACAATCAAATGAATGACAATTAACCGGACAACGACTTGTTTCATAGAACGCTCTAATTGTCTTCGATCCAGACCCGCTGTGTCAAGAAAGAAACAAGTAATTGATGAGAAGAATCGTGGGGTATTCTTAGAAACTGCAAAGGTGGTAATGGCGTTCGGTGTTTGCCCTTGTTGCAGGGGGGGCGGTCGTCTATAGTCTGCCGAAAGGAGTCATGAAGGCTTTGAAGTTTCATTTTCCCATCATTATCATTGACGAAGATTTTCGGTCGGAGAACGCCAGCGGTCTTGGAATCCGTGCTTTGGCGAAAGCCCTTGAAGATGAGGGCGTTGAAGTTCTAGGGGTCACCAGCTACGGCGATTTGACGAGTTTTGTCCAGCAACAGAGCCGCGCCGGTGGTTTCATCCTGTCGATTGACGACGAGGAACTCGCCGCTCGCGATGACGGCCAGGCACCCGACGCGCTTCGTCAGTTGGAAGCCTTTGTCGCGGAGATCCGGTTCCGCAACTCGGACATTCCGTTGTTTCTTTACGGGGAGACCCGAACCAGCCGCCACATTCCCAATTCCATCCTCAAAGAACTGCACGGGTTCATCCACATGTTCGAGGACACCCCCGAATTTGTTGCGCGCTACATCATTCGCGAATCGAAAGCCTACCTTGACAGTTTGCCGCCGCCGTTCTTTCGCGCGTTGACGGCCTACGCCCACGACGGTTCGTATTCGTGGCACTGCCCCGGGCATTCAGGAGGGGTCGCGTTCCTCAAGAGCCCCGTTGGCCAGATGTTTCATCAGTTCTTCGGCGAAAACATGCTGAGGGCCGACGTTTGCAACGCGGTGGAAGAGCTTGGGCAGTTGTTGGACCATACAGGTCCTGTCGCGGCCAGCGAACGCAACGCGGCTCGCATCTTTCAGTGCGACAGCCTCTTCTTCGTCACCAACGGAACCTCGACTTCGAACAAGATCGTCTGGCATTCGACCGTGGCCCCCGGTGACGTGGTCGTTGTCGACCGCAACTGCCACAAATCCATCCTGCATGCCATCACGATGACGGGTGCCATTCCTATTTTCCTGATGCCCACCCGCAACCACTATGGAATTATTGGCCCGATTCCCAAGTCAGAGTTCCTTTGGGAAAACATCGAAAAGAAGATCAAGAACCACCCCTTCGCCAAGTACGCCAAGGGCAAACCGAGGGTCCTGACCATTACCCAGAGCACTTACGACGGCGTTCTCTACAACGTGGAGGACATCAAATCCATTCTCGACGGCAAGATTGAGACACTCCACTTCGACGAGGCTTGGCTTCCGCACGCCGCGTTTCATGAGTTCTACCACGGCATGCACGCGATTGGTGCCGGCAGGCCGCGACCCAAACAGAGCATGATCTTCTCGACCCAATCGACCCACAAGATGTTGGCCGGCCTGAGTCAGGCCAGCCAGATCCTCGTCCAGAATTCCGAAACTCAAACCCTTGACCGCGACATCTTCAACGAAGCCTTCCTGATGCACACAAGCACCAGTCCGCAGTACGCGATCATCGCCAGCTGCGACGTCGCGGCCGCCATGATGGAAGCCCCCGGGGGCCCCGCCTTGGTCGAGGAGTCCATCAAAGAAGCGCTCGATTTTCGACGTGCCATGCGCAAGGTCGATGCCGACTGGGGCGCGGATTGGTGGTTTCAGGTCTGGGGACCCGAGGAGTTGGCCGACGAGGGCGCGGGCAGCCGCGAGGCGTGGATCCTGAGGGCCAATGAAACCTGGCATGGGTTCGGCAACCTCGCCACGGGTTTCAACATGCTGGACCCGATCAAAGCCACCGTCATCACTCCCGGTTTAACTGTAGACGGCATGTTCCAGGATTGGGGAGTTCCCGCCTTGATCTTGACCAAGTATCTGACGGAACACGGCATTGTCGTGGAAAAGACAGGACTCTACTCCTTCTTCATCATGTTCACAATCGGTATCACCAAGGGTCGCTGGAACACCATGGTCACCGAACTTCAGCAGTTCAAGGACGACTACGACCGCAACCAGCCGCTCTGGCGGGTCATGCCCGAATTCGTGGCGGCTCACCCCCGCTACGACAGGATTGGACTCAAAGATCTGTGTCAACAGATGCACGAGATCAACCGGGCCAACGACGTGGCCCATTTGACAACCTATATGTACACCTCCGACATGGAACCCGTGTTGAGGCCCGCCGACGCCTACGCCAAGATGGCTCACCGCGAAATCGACCGAGTACCCATCGACGAACTGGAAGGCCGCGTGACGGCCGTGTTGCTGACGCCCTACCCGCCAGGGATTCCGCTTCTGATTCCCGGCGAACGGTTCAACAAGACGATCGTGAACTACCTGAGGTTTGCTCGGGACTTCAACGCCCAGTTCCCGGGCTTTGAGACAGACATCCATGGTCTTGTTGAGGAAAAAGGCGAGAACGGGACCATCAGCTACTTCGTAGACTGCGTGGGAGACTAGCAATTACTCCAGGTCGCAAGAGGCTACCAGATTGAGTCCGCCGGCGGCAAAGTCTTTCTGGGCAATGGGTTCTCTATAGAGGAAGGCACCGTTTCGTGCATAGTATTCGACGACGAGGTCGTGAGTTCCGGGCGGCACGGTAAACTCACCAACGTAAGCTTGACCGGGAATAAAGCGTGCGTTGCGCAGGTCAGCCTGCTCGCTGGCATCGACAAGCAAGTCGGCGGCGAGGCCTCCGGCAAGGGACAGCAGCTGAAAGCCTCCGTTGTCGCCTGCCGCACGGTTGGCCTGCTCCTTGGCTTTCTGCGCCAACACGCCCTTGACCACTGTTCTGGTTACGGTTTTGAAAAAGATAGGAACCTCGGCCAGCTTGTGTGTCTCAAGAGCGATGGAGTCGAGTTTCTCGATCATAGCCAGATCGCCCGCGGGGACTCCGTCGACCAGAACGCGGATCCGACCAACCCGGGAAGGCTGCAACAGCATTTCCGGAAGTTCCGCTTTGAAGTTGTAGCCGCCCTCTACACCAGGAAAGCCGATGGGGGCCAGATTGGTGAAAGCCAAATGGCCGTCCTGATCTTCTTTCTGCATCGAAACGACGATGAGGTTCTGGAGCGTGTTGATGCGAAGGTTGTTGGCCCGCTTAATCGGACTCTTCCCCGCGAACGCCACCACATCAATCTTGGCCTTGCCGGCCTCATTCGCGGGCTGCGGCAACGGCGGCGGCGGAAAGTCATAGAGATTCGGTTGCGACGAAAAGGCCAACTGCAGTTGCTTGAGATCGATGCTTGCATCGTCGGGCTTTCCGGTCGCGCGGTAGAGCAAGGCGCTTAAATAGCGGGCGAGGGCCGAGTTGTGGAACTCGGACTTCCCGGCCTTCACCGCGCCTTTGGCGTCCGGTGAGGAGTTCATGCTATTGGCGTAGCGCCCGTACTTGTCTTCGAGAAGGTTCAGTTTTTCGTTGACGCGGCGGATTTCGACGTAGGCGTCGTCAAACCGGTTCAACCGGATGTAGTCGATAGCTTTGAAGACGTTGACGTAGAGATCTTCGTAGGCTTCTCCAAAATAGACAAGCTGATAGTCATTGATCAGAAACGACGCCGCAGCGTTCGAGATGCTTTTGGTGTAGTTCTCGTCGATGAGCCGTTCGGCGGTTTCGAGGTGCTTGATGCTCTCGGACGGCATGTCGGCAAAATGGTAAAGCATTCCCGAGTCGAGATACCTCAACACCTGATCTTTGTCGTTGTAGTATTTCTTTGAATCGGGGCCGTCGAGGGTCTGGGCGACTTGGGCGTAGTTTCGGGCTTCCACCGCGTTGTCGGCCTTCTTGAACACCGCATTGCGGGTGCTGGTCACGCAGGACACCAAGCCCAGGGAAAGGACCACGAGTCCCAGCTTCAATATGTTGTTATTCATGGTCCAAACCCTTCAACCTTGTAACGTTTCTTAGTACTTAACCGCGCTCTTTCCGATGACCTTCTTAATCTCTTTGTCACCGATCCAAACTTGCTCGTTGGTTTCGATGTTGATCAGCCCAAGGTTGACTTTGTAAAAGACGACCTTCTGTCCCTCAACCGCGTCGACCACCGAAGTAATCACTCCGCTCAAGTAAAAGTCGGCTCCCGTTTCTTGACCGAGCTTCTTCATCGTAGCTGCGCTCGCTTGAGTCTGCTGAGACGCTCGCTCGGCCCGTACACCGGAAGCCTCTTCGGGCGAGGCGACGAACTTCACCCGGCCGGAATTGATCAGCTCTCGTTCCAGACTCTTGGTGAAGACCAGAGTTTCTATGTGCTCGTCGCTTCGGTTCGAGATGTCCCCAACGATGACGACAGGCTTCCGCCCAGCAGCGGTAACAAAATCGGAAATCCATGGACGAGCCGTGACGTCGCCAATCATAGCCTGGGCAACCTGCTGGGAATCCACGTCATTCCAGCGGCCGCTGAGGTCGATCTGGGCCTTGGAATCAACCCTCTGAACGTGCGGAGTGCTAGAACAAGACGCGAGAATCAGAAAAAACGCCAGGACCGAACCCGACAAGATCCATTTTGAATTCATTGATATCCTCCTGAAACCTGTAACACCGAGACAACACAATATGTAACCCAGATTGACCAAAAGGAAAAGATCCTTTGCCTTTTTACAAAACTTGTATTGCCTTCATTCCTCGGTTCTGATAGAACACTTCCACCGGGGCGCTCTCGTCATCTTGCCTCACCCTGCTGCGTTCCCGGTACCTTTTCCCTTCCCCTTTCGAGGAGGTTTCCATGCTCACAGTGAACGAGTATTTCGAAGGAAACGTGAAGTCGATCGGGCTGGCCGTCGAAGACGGTCGGGCCACCGTAGGGGTGATGGCTCCAGGCGAGTACGAATTTGGAACCAACACCATCGAAGTGATGAAGGTTGTAGCCGGAAGGCTCTCGGTGAAATTGCCGGGCCAGACCAGCTGGAAGGACTACGGCGCCGGTACCGAATTCCGGGTAGACGCCCAGGTGAAGTTCCAGCTCAAAGTTGCCGTCGACACTGCTTATCTTTGCCTCTACCTCTGAGGTTCCCGTCTTGACACGAACCCTCTCTTGCGGCGCGGTCATCTACCGCAAGGTTTCGGGAATCCTTTTCTTCCTCCTCTTGAAACACACAAATGGCAACCATTGGAGTCTCCCCAAGGGCCACACCGAGCCCAAGGAAACCGAGCTGGAGACAGCTACCCGCGAAATCGATGAAGAGACTGGACTGAAGGTCAGGTTCAAGGCCGGATTCCGCGAGGTCATCCGCTACTCACCCTCGGCCGGGGTCGAAAAGACCGTTGTCTTCTTCCTCGCCAAAGCCAAAACCAAGAAGCTGAAACTTCAGAAGTCGGAGATTTCGAACGGTATCTGGGTCGAATTGGAAGACGCTTCCAAGTTGATCAGCCACAGAGACACCGCCGAAGTCGTGCGGCGCGCCTACCACTTTTTACTCGAAGACTAGAAAAACGGCGGTCGTCTTGGCTAGACCGGGCCGCAGTAGGCGCGGCGGTCTAGGCCCGGCAGCGGGGGCAACCTAGCACGTGCACATGGGTCTTCTTCGCTCCGGTTTGGTTTTTTCGTTCAAAGACCCTGGCGGTGACAACATCAACAGGACGAAGTTCCTTCTTGCAAACAGGGCATTCACGGCGGAGCGTCGCCGGGGGCCGACAGTGTGGGCAGCCCGAAATCTCCATGATCTTGTCGGAGTTCGTTGAAGTGAAAACCGTGGAATGCACGCGCTCACCTGGCGCGAGGGGACTTCCGCAAAGGGGACAGTGCCGGGGAACTTGCCCCGCTGGCTCGGAATCATGCGCAAGAGTTTCGGCGTTCTTGCGGCGCGGTCCAGCGAGCGTCAGGAAGAGCAAAACAGTCAAGACCGCAAGCCCGACCCCTCCCAGCACCAGGGTCACGAGTCGCCGTTTGCAGGAAGCGTTGGTGGATTCATGGACGCATCATAACATGCTAGAGTGACCCCATGCCCCACCCTCTCTTCGTCAGTGACCTCGACGGAACTTTGTTGCAGCTGGACGGAAAACTCTCTGTCTTCGGCCGCGAAACCCTGGCCGACCTCACCAGACGCGGAGTTCCCTTCACCGTCGCGTCGGGTCGCGCGTTTTCGTCGATTCGAAGGGCCTTAGGCTCCACCCGGCTCCACCTGCCGGTGATCAGTTCCGACGGCGCGCTGATCTCAAGTTTTGACTCCCCCGCTCCTCTTCATTTGATTTCGATGGAACGCTCACCTTTGGACGATCTGTTGGCCGAACTGAAAGATCAAGGCTTTTCACCCCTTCTCGACCTCTGGGACGGCCAAGAGAATTTCATGCTCTCGGAGAAACCCCAGAACCCCGTGATGAGCTGGTACCATGACTTGAAAGGCACCGAGGAGTTCTACTGCTGGCGGCATGAAGCCGAAGTCCAGATTCCCCATGGGGCCAAAACCATCAGCGTGACCTTGTTGGACCGGCCCGAATGGCTGGAACCGCTGAAGGAAGATCTTGAGGATCGCTACGGGGAGTGGTTCAAGGCCGACTACTTACTTCTGAACGGCACAGACGATGGCGCCGCGTTGTGGATTCAGAACCGCGACGCCCGAAAGGAAACGGCGTTGGAAATTCTCATTGCCATGCTGGGCTACCAAGGAAAGGAAGTTGTGGTTTTCGGCGACGAACTGAACGACCTGGGCATGTTCGGCCGGGAGTGGCATGGCGTGGCGGTCGGCAATGCGCGCGAAGAAGTAAAGACGAGGGCCAGCGAAGTGATCGGGCACCACACAGAGGATTCGGTGCTCAAGTACATTCTCAAATCATGTAGTTGAAAATTTCCTTGTGGGAATCGCGCTCGGCCACGAGGTCCTCAAGCGATTGGTCGAGTTGTGCAGTGAAACCCTGTTCTAAGCGGCTCCAGTAGAACTCAAGCCCGCCCCGGGGTACTTGCTCGCGTAACACTTCAACAGGGCCTTCGAGGGCGGTCAGGATGTCGTGAACGGAGATCTCCGTAGGCGGCTTGGCCAAAGCGTAGCCGCCGTTGGTGCCGCGGAAGCTCTTCACAAAGCCTGCCTTGCGCAAGGTGACCAGAAGTTGCTCCAAATAGTGCTGGGGGATGTCGCGGGCTTCGGCGATGTCTTTAATTTGAAGTGAGTCGCCCCGTTGGGTGCGAGTCAGTTCCATCATCGCGTACAGACCGTAGGCCCCTTTTGCAGAAATCGTGAACATGGTCACCTCAAAAACCGAGAATAACCTAGTCGTTTTGGAAAGTCAAGATTTTAAATCGGCTCTGAAAGGTCGATAAAGAGACTATGAGTTTTCCTCTTCGAGTTCTACGAAAGTTCGGTCATGCGTTCGCGGGGCTTCGTACCGCAATCACGACCGACAACAGTTTCAAGATCCATCTGCTGTTTTCGGGCATCGCGTTGGCCGGGGCCTTCTGGCTTCGCCCGGACCTGACAGGGTGGGCGCTGATTGTGCTGGCCATTGGATTGGTCTTTGTCGCTGAACTGTTCAATACCGCAATCGAGTATCTGGTGAGGATGTTCACCACCGAATACCACGAACTTGCCGAAAGACTCCTCGACATCAGCGCCGGAGCCGTCCTGTTTGCCGCGTTTACAGCGTTGACCCTCGCGACCCTGGTGTTCCTTCCTCTTCTGGTTCGTTGAAAGAGGAATCGGGTTTCGTGGGTTGAGGCCATCGCGCCACAAACGCTTTCCCGTGGGAGTCTTCGTAAAACAGCTGACCGCCAAGGGCCTCGAGGGTAGCCCGGCTGATGCTGAGGCCCAACCCGAGGCCTGTGGACTTTGTCGTAAAATAGGGCTCGAAGAGCCGCGGTTGCAGTTCGGCGGGAACCGGAGGCCCTGAGTCCTCAAACCGCACCTCGGCCCAGCCTGACTCCCGGCGTACTCTCAGCTGCACCCAGCCCTCGGGCTGGGCCGCTTGATACGCGTTGTTGATCAGATTCAGCCAAACGTGTCCGAGAAGGCTCTCCGGACCGTGGAGCAAAACATCCGAGTCGATGAGGCATCGCAACTCCACCCGCGAGGCGGGACCACCCTTGTGCAGAAGAAGGCATCGCTCCAACGAGGTCCGCTCCACGAACCAATCCGAAGGCTCAAAGGCGCCTTGCCTGAGTTGCCCCCTCAGGGATTCCACGACGGCTGCCCCCTTTTCGGCGGCTACTTCCACCACGGCCAAGAGCCTGGCCGAAAGCACGGCCACCCTGACCGCGGACTCTTCCACGCCCCCAGCCGGCCATAGGACCAGGAGCTGACCGATGGGCAACAACGTTTCCGTCGAAAGCAGATCAAACAAATCGGAATTGCTGTCACGACCTGAACTGTGCCAGACCTCTCGCAACTCGGCTTGTTTCTGGGGGATTCGCCTGGAATCCAGGTTGCGTGCGCGGGTGACGACTTCGCGAAGAAAGGCTTGGGCATCGTCGACAAGGTGAGGGTTCCAACCTTGAGCCAAAAGTCTGATTTCCTCGTCCAGGACCTCCGATAGAAGCGTCCGATTTGCCGAAAGAATGGCCGCCAGCGGGGTGTTCAGCTCGTGGGCAATCCCCGCGGTTACCTGGCCAAGAGTGGCCAGGGTTTCGGCGTGGGCCAATCTGGCCTGCGCGAGGTTCAAAGCCGAAGTACGTTCCAAAACGCGGCTTTCGAGAGTGTGGACGTTCTCGCGTACGGCCGACGACAACGATTCCAGAACGCGTTCCAGGGATTTCACTTCGCGGAGGCGGCTCCTAGTTACCAGGGCTCCTTCGGGCAACGCGGCAGCATCGACGTTTTCAACTTGGCGGCTCAACAGGAGAATCGGCTTGAGGAGGATTCGAGAGAGGACCAGGGGAGTCACAATGACGACCAGCAGGATGAACGCGCCACCGGCAAAGGAGGCAGGGCCTTCCAGAGTCTGGACCCGGGCCCTCACCAAGCGTTCAGACGAGGACAGTTCGATCAAGCCTGCGACACGGCCCTGGTAGGTGACCGGAACTTTGACCGTCACCAAGACAGGACCAGGCTGGGTCTTGCTGTACACGAGTTCGCCGCGGTCGTTCCAGATCTTGAGCGACAGGACTAGCGGGTTCTTCGCCGCGTCGTTGCCAAGGGCCTGCACGCCATTCTCGTCAAGATTCCACAAGAGTTTGCCGCACGACGCGACAACCGAGTCCGTCCATTGGTGCGTCTCCTCCACAAGCGCCTGTCGAATCTGCGCCTCGAGGATGCGGTCGACCACAAGGAAGAGACCCGTGGACGCCACGAGAAGGATGGATGCCAAAAGAAAAGTCGCCAAGGGAACCATGGGAATTCCCCGACTCGAACTGGGCTGCATCACCTCAGTATAAGCTCCTCGGCGCGCTTGGGAGGCTTTTTCGTTTCGCCGTCCTGATCTAGACTGCCGGGGGAGGATCCATGATCCATGTCGTCTGCGCACTGATCGAACGCTCGGGAAAACTCCTATTGGCACGCCGTTCGCCTGGTCAGGCCCTCGCGGGATGGTGGGAGTTCCCTGGAGGAAAGGTGGAATCGGGGGAGACTTCAGTCGAGGCCCTGGTCAGGGAGCTCGGCGAGGAGCTTGGAATTCGCGCCGAGGTGGGGGAACGGGTCGGTTTCGGTACTGTCGAAACCTCGGGACGCATCCTGGTTCTCGAGGGTCGGCTTGTCCGATTTCAAGGAGACCTGGGCGCGACGCCAGTGCACGATGCTGTGGAGTGGTTTGATCCCGCACGAATCGATAGGTCAACTCTCGCCAGTGCCGACCATGCGCTGCTCGACGCCTGGATAGAACGGTTTGCCGCGCCTGCCTACCCTACGGTTCTTGAAGTTATCGGGAGGACTCCGCTCATCCGCCTCACGAAGATGGGAACGGGTCTAAACACGCTTCTATTGAAGCTTGAAGGAAATAACCCCGCCGGTTCCGTGAAAGACAGGCCAGCGCTCTCGATGATC
>Ga0265320_10002948_pt1 | contig 11657 bp, 10 predicted proteins | sample 4827metaG_FD_202087 | JGI IMG/M metagenome (GOLD analysis project Ga0265320, IMG submission 202087) | Rhizosphere microbial communities from Carex aquatilis grown in University of Washington, Seatle, WA, United States - 4-8-27 metaG | ecosystem: Host-associated > Plants > Roots > Rhizosphere >...
CGGGAAGGGGTTCAACAGAAACTGATAGGAAATCGCTTTTTTGGGGTTGACTGGATCGGGGCGTGGGGGTTAAACAAGCTTTGGAGCGCAGACCTCGGAAAACAGTTCCATCCATTCAAAATAACATGAAAACAGCGAAAAATTCACCACTTTGGGGTTATGTCCGAAATCCGAACGCGACGATGCAGGCGGCAAGGTTTGTTTTCCTATTCAGGCAACTCGGGGTGCTGGCACTCGTGGGACTTGCCGTCATGCTATCCAGCTGTCGCACAATAATGCCCTGCGCGGTAGCCGCGCCTTGGCCTACCATTGATGGCGAATTGAATCGCTTCTATAGTTGTAATCATGCCGTCCCCGTCAATTGCGTCCCGACGGATATGGAGACAAAGAGAAAAGGCTATGAAACCGGCTGGCTTTGGACGGGCAGTGTAAACCATGTATTTACAGTTACTGAGCAGAACGGCATTATCGCGCAGGCCAACCAATGGGCTAACTCTAATGCGCCAAACTGTCCTAATTCTACAACTCCGAAATACGTCGTTTCGATTACCTTCTTTAAGGATTATGTCGTTGGAACTACATCAACTTACTGTTTTTTAGGCTGCGATGTCCATTATGCATGCTGCTCCAAGAAAGTCATGCCTAACTAATCACCCGTGATTTCGATGGTGACCTGAGACGGAAGGGTATTGGTCCGTGGAGGGCCGGAAGGGGTCAGGCTGTTCTATTTTACCTGGGATTTTTTTACGATTCATTCGTCCCTCCGGGACTTCCCTAATTTTGCCCCATGTCCCAGCGTTAAAACGCTGGGCTATTCTCTATCGTCCCTCCGGGACTCTCAGAGCCACATCCTCACTCTTCCGCCATTCTTATCTGCGCAATCTGCGGTTTCCTCTTTCTTAATTTCTAATTCCCATCCTCCAACTCCGGACTCCCCGCTCCCTGCTCCTCGCTTCCCGCTTAATGGCAACCATCCCCATTTGTATCATCTGCGTATTCCGCGGTTCTCACCTTACTCCCTTAGTGCCTCAGACCCTCTGCCCCTTTGTTCCTTTGCTCCTTTGTTCCTCAGTCCCTTTGCTCCTCCGCCCTTTCCCACTGACTAATTTATTGTACCCTTGCGGAGTGCCTTGCGCCAAATATTACTAAGTTGAATACACGAGTTAATTCCACACCGGCGAAAAGTTGGCGGCTTCGACCCAGCCGAGGCGGCCGTCGGCGGTGCGAACTTTGAAATAGCCGCCATGTTCGTCGAGGGTTTGGGCCACTTCACCCGATTGAACCAGGCCGATGGCGGGGCTGTTGGCGGTGGGGGAAAGTTGGACGGCGGTGTCGGCGTGGAGGACGACGCCGTCGTGGACGTGCTGATGCGCCGCCCAATAGCCAATGCCGGTGGAGAGTGCGATGATGGCCGCGGTGGCACAGAGCAACTTGGGCACGATGCCGCGCCAGCGATAGAGGCCGGGCAAAAAGGCGAGATACAGCGCGGCCCAACCAGCCAGGGTGGCCAGGCCGGCCCACGTGTTCAGGCTGAGCAGGCCGGCAAAATTTTCCAGCCGGGTGGGGTCGGCAATCACGAGGTTGGTGGAGCGGCGGGCCAGCGCGAGGTTTTGCAGCGAGTCGGGGTCGCGCGGATCAAGGGTGAGTGAACGCAGGTAGTGCAGCACGGCGCCTCCGTAATCCGCCGCCTGAAAACAGGTGTTGCCAAAGTTGTATTCGAGCGGGGCGGAAATCGCTTTGCCTTCCGCCGCAGAGAAAAGTGCGCGGGCTTGGTCGAAATCATTTTTTTCGTAGGCGGCGAGACCGGCCGCGAAGGCTTGCGCGGGGTCGGCAGGAATGGGGCCGGCGGGGGCTTTGGCGGCGGGGGCCGGGGCCGGGGCGGTCAGACTGGGAAAAGTTCCGGCGGCGGGCGCCGACAATTGCGCGCGCAGCGGGTGCGTGGCGGCAAGTGCGAAGCAGATGATGCTGGCGGCGATTTTTTTCATGCGCGGTCCAATAATTCTTTGACGAGGGTGGCCAGGCGCGTGGCGGCGGCGTTTAAGTCGGCCTGGTCGGGGGTGAAGCCGCCGAAGCGGAGGGCGTCGCCGGCCTCGAAAATTTCGCGCGCCTGCTGGCGCACGTCGGACGAAGCGCCGCTCTTCGCGAGGTGGGCGTCGAATTCCTGCCAGGTGAGGGCTTCCGGGGCGTCAAGGCGGTCCTGGGTGGCGGCTTCCTGGAGAGCGCGCTGGGCGACGGAATAAAATTCGGCGGCGTGGCCTTGGGCTGCGGCGGAACGGGCGCGGGCGAGCGCGGACTGAGCCTGACTGCGGGCGCGCAAGCGGCGGGCATAGAGGGGGTCGTTTTCGAGGCGCAACTGGCGGCGACGGGTGATGACGAGTGTGGCAAACAACACAGCGGGCACAGCTTGCGCGCCCCAAAAATACGGTGACGCCAACCAGAGACGAGGGGGCGGGGTTTGCCAGGTGCCGGGGTCAAGATGCAAGCCAACCAGTTCCGGCTTGGCGGATTCGCTCGGGGTATTGGCGATGGCGGGCAGGGGCACGGGGGCCTGGCCGGGCGGCGCGGGCTTGACCGTTATGGGAATGGGTTGGGTCGGTTGTTCGACGTATGTTTTCTTGTCCGGATCAAAATAGTTGAACTGCACCACGGGCAGGGTGGTGATGGAGTCCGACATGGGCATGATGACATACTCGAACGTTTTTTGGCCGTGGTAGCCGATGGCGTCCTGGGCGGTGAAATTTTCCTTCGGGGTGTAGGTGCGCCAGAGGGTGCCGAGGTCGAGCGAAGGGGCTTGCAGGCGGTCGAAATTGCCCTGGCCATTTACGGTGATTTTGAGCGTCACAGGCACGCCGACTTGCAAATTGGTGCTGGGCAGGCTGGGCGGGGTGATGGAAAAGCTGCCGATGCCGCCGGTGAAATTGCCGGGGCGGCCTTCGTCCGGCAACGGCAGGACGTTCAAATCGAGCGGGGTCGAAACCAGGCTGAGGGATTGTTGCTGCGCAAACATGTTGGGGATGGATCCCATGAGAATGGCGGTCATGGGGTCGCTGCCCGTCTGGTCCGGCGTGGAGACCAGCAGCGGCATGGTGAAGCGGAGCGTTTGCGGGCCGGATTTAATCGAGGTGAGGGCGGAATGCCAGGTGGCCGCGCCGTAGCGCTGGCCGTTCACGGGCACATCGTATTGGCTGGGCTTGCCGGTGAGCTCGACGCGCTCGAAGGAGTCATTGTCCTGGGTGAATTCGCCGGCGAGCTGGGGTTGCAATTCCGGTTTCCAGGTGAGCGTGAGGTCGAGCGGGAGTTTTTCGCCGACATAAATATCGGTGCGCGGGGGTTTGGCGGTGAGGCTGATGGAATTGCCGGAGGCGGTGGTGGAGCCGCGACCGCCGGCGGAAACTTTGGCTTGGGTCGGCTGGTCGGTGACTTTAAGCGTGGCGGCCGGAACGGTCAGGGTCTTGCCGTTAACCGTGACGGTGAAGGCGGGCATCGTGTATTGACCCGGCTTGAGGGCGCGCACGGAGAACTTGAAGGAAAAGTCCGTGGACATCGCGCCGTTGACAATCTTGATGCTGTTGCCGCTGGAGGTGCCGACGACATCCAGGCCGTCCACTTTGGGCAGGTCGCCTTTGGGGGTGGCGGAAAAACCCGATTCGGAAACAGTGACATCATACTGGCTGACCTCCTCGACCCCGACCTCCGTCGGGTTAAAGCCGGAAGTCGCGGTGGCGTCCTGCGCGGAGGCGGTGGCCCCGGCCAGGACGCAGAGGGCGAGGCCGGCGGCAAAGCGAAGGAATGAAAGCTGGAAGTGGCGGAAGATCATGGTGCGTTCACCAATCCTTATGGAATTGATCCGGGTTGCTTTTTTGGCTGGAGGTGCCCTGCGCGGGGGCGGCGGGAATTTTGCGTTCGTAAACTTTAAGTGAGTCCAGCAATTGCCGGGCCTCATCGCGAGACATTACGCCGACCATGTGCGCGGTGCCAGCCGTGGCTTGGGCTTGCTGGGTGGAAGCGCCGGGGGCGGAGGAGCCGCTGGCGGCGGGCGGTTGGGGCTTGGACTGGCCCTGAGCCTGTTGCGCGGGGTCTTTACCCGAGGTGCCACTGGCCTGAGGAGATTTGGCCTGGGCTTGGTCGCCGGGTTTTTGTCCGGAAGACTGGCCGGGTTTGGGCTGCGGCTGATTTTGCTGGCTGGCCGGGGGCTTTTGCTGGCCGGGCTGGTTCTGCGGCGAGGGGTTTTTGTCCCCCGTGCCATTCTGCGGCTTGGGCTGGGAACCGTTGTTCGATGGGTTGGGAGAATTTTTTTGGTCAGGCGAGCCGGAGGAGTTTTGTTTGTCCTGATTTGGCTTGTCCGACTGGTTGGGGGATGGATTATTTTTATCCGGCGAGTTCTGGTTCGGTTTTTGATTCTGCGACGAGTTGTCCTGCTTTTGCTGGTCAGACTTGTTCTGCTGGTTTTGATCCTGATTTTTTTGATTTTGTTGGTCCTGGTTCTTTTGGTCCTGATTCTGCTGGTCTTGATTTTTCTGATCTTGGTTCTTTTGATCTTGGTCCTTCTGATCCTGGTTTTTTTGATCCTGGTTTTGCGATTGATTCTGTTGCTGCTGCTGCTGTTGCTCGAGTTTCTTTTTCAATTCGTCGAGCCGGATTTGGGTCAGGTTGAGGTTGTAGCGCGCATCGGGGTCGCGGGAATTGAGGTCGAGCGCGTTTTGGTAGTCTTTGACGGCCGACTCCCAAGTGGTGACGGTTTTTTTCGGGTCGTCCTTCATTTGGGATTCGCCGAGGCGGAAATGCGAATTGCCCAGATTGTAATAGGCGCGCTGCTGGAGGGTGAGGTCGCCGCTGGAAAGGGTTTTGGAAAAGGCCTGGGCGGCGCCCTCGAAATCACCCGTGCGGTAGAGGCTCTCGCCCTGGTCGTAGCGGAAGCGCGAATCCTGCGGCGCGGACTCGGCGGCCTGGCGGTAGGCGTCGGCGGCGGTTGGGTAATTGCCTTTTTGGAAAAGCGTTTCGGCGTCTTTCGCGGAGTAGGCGATTTTCGGGCCGCTGGGTGCGGGGACGAGGGTCGAAGCTTCAGGCGCTGGGGAAGAATTGTCCGTGGGCGCGTCAGCGGCGGTGGCGCGTGGTGCGAAAACAATAGCAGCGAAGAGGAGAAGCAGGCCCGCGGCGACAGAAGTTGCGGATGGCGCGGATTTGGTCGTGGATGAGTGGGTGGAGGCGGCGGAGACGGGAATCGGCTCGGTGAGGCTGATGGCGCTGGCGGGACCGCGTCGCCAACTAGGGCGGCGGGTGCCAACGAGCAATTCGAGGGTGAGAAGGACGAAGCCCGCGGTCAGAAACCATTGAAAACGCTCAACCGGAAGTCGGCGCATTTGCGAAGTCAAATTTTGCTCCGGCACTTTTTTGACGCCGTCTTCGTAAACCCTGGCGAGGCCTTCGCCGGTTGCGCCGAGGGGCTGGTAGAACCCCTTGGTAGCCGTGGCAATTTGGGTGAGGGTGCTGGAATCGAGGTGGGATTTGACGATTTCGCCGCGTTCATCGCGGACAAAATCAGTGCGCCCGGAGGCGTCGCGCACGGGGATGATTTCGCCTGCGGGAGTGCCGACACCGATGGTGTAAACCGTCACGCCCTGGTCGGCCAGGACTTTGGCTTCGCCGATGCCCTGGCCCTCGAGGTCTTCGCCGTCCGTCAAGAGCACAATAATTTTGTGATTGCCGGAATCTTCGAGCGCCTTGGCGGCAACGTCGAGGCCGACGCTGAGGTCAGTGCCGCCTTCGGCGATGGTGTTGGTGTCGACCGCCTCCAGCGTCTGGCGAAAGGCGTCATAATCCAACGTGAGCGGGCATTGCAGGAATGCGTCGCCCGCAAAGGCAACCAGCCCGACGCGGTTGCCGGGCATTTTTTCGAGGCTGTCAAAGATGGCGAGCTTGGCGCGTTCGAGGCGGCTGGGCAGCACGTCCTGGGATAGCATGCTGCGGGAGGTGTCGATGACAAAAACGACATCGACGCCGCGCGCGCGCTGCTCCAACCAGTCATAGCCCCATTGCGGGCGGGCCATGGCGAACACGGCCAGCAGGACTCCGGTGGCAATCAGGCCGTGTTTGAGGCGGCGCAGGGCGGGATTGTAGGAGACGAGCAGCATCGGCAGCAACCGCGTGGAGGCAAACTGGCCGAGGAGGCGTTCCCGCGCGCGCCGGCTGCCCGCAAAAAGCGCGAGCAGCCCCGCCAGCGCGAGGGGCAGCGCAATCAGGACATAGGGCCAGTGGAAGGACATGGCGGGCTAGGGAAGGCGGCGCAGGCGGGTGTGCGCGAGGAGTTGTTCGAGGCCAATCAACCCGAGGCCGAGCAGCGCGGGCCATTGAAAAACCTCCTGGTAGGTGGAGTAATGGCGCAGGTGGGCGGCGGTTTTTTCCTGGCGGTCAATGTCGTCGTAAATTTTCTTGAGTTGGTTTTGGTCGGTGGCGCGAAAAAACTGGCCGCCGGTTTTGTCGGCAATTTTCAGCAAGTCGTCCGTGTCAATGCCGTCCACCGGGATGCGGCGGCCGAGCATGTCGCTGGCGAAGAGCACATGCCCATTGCGGTCGCGGCGCAGCTCGCCGTGGTCGTCGATGAGCGGCATGTAGGAATTGTTGGTGCCGACGCCGATGGTGTAGATTTTGACATGGTAGGCGCTGGCCGCTTCGGCGGCGTTCATGGGGCTGATGGTGCCGGCGTTGTTGTCGCCGTCCGTGAGCAGGATGATGACTTTGCTTTTCGACTCGAGATCGCGCAGGCGGTTGGTGGCCATGCCGAGGGCGGAGCCGATGGCGGTGCTGCTGCCGTCGATGGTGGTCAGGTGGAGGCGTTTGATGTTTTGCAGGAGCCAGTCGTGATCCAGCGTGATGGGGCTGACGAGGTAGGGATTCGAGGCGAAGGCAACCATGCCGATGCGGTCGTTGGGCCGTTTTTTGACGAAGTCGGTCAAGACCTCCTTGGCGGCGTCGACGCGGGTGACCGCATTGTTGAGGTCGACGGACATGTCCACCGAGGCCATGGAATAGGAAAGGTCGAGCACGAGGACGATGTCGATGCCGCTGGCGTCAATTTGCTCGGAATGCGTTTCGGGCAATTGGGGACGCGCGAGGGCGAAGCTGAACGCCGCGAGGCCAAGGGCGCGCAGCGCGAAAAGCACCCAGCCGGCGCGCGAGCGGGAGGCGTGACCAATTTGCCGCGCTATCGCCACGCTGGGAAACTGCACCGCGGCGGAGCGGCCCGCCCGCCCGCGCAGCAGCAGCAGGAGCGGCAGCGCAAACAGCAGCAGCAAAAATTCCGGGTCATGAAAAGTGAGATTCACGGTGCGGATAAGGCGGGTTGGGCGGGGGTTGGCGCCGGCGGCGGATTGGAGCCAGTGTTTTCGGCATCATCGGCGCCCGTTTTGGGTCGGCGGAATTTTTCCGCGGTGTCGATAAATTCGCGGGCGGCATTAAGCAACTGGGCGCGTTCTTCCGTGCCAAATTGCTGGCCGGCGAATTTCGCCAAATCGCAAAATTCGAGGAAGCGACGCAGGAGGGCAGTCAATTCGCCTTGCAGCCAGGCATGGCTGGCGGCGACTTGCAGAAATTCCTCGGTGGTGCGTTCGGGCGCGGGCATCTGGTAGGCGCTTTCGAGATAGCGACGCACGGCGTCGGAAGCGGCGATGGCGAAAACTTTGTCCTGGCCGGTGTCTTGAAAGCCGTGGGCAAATTGGAGGTCGAGGAGGGCCTGTTCGTAAGGGGTGAGTGGCGGCACGGGTTTCTTGCGCAGGAGCAGCCAGCCGATGAAGATGGCGAGCGCGAGGCCAAGAGTGCCGTAGAGAAGAATTTCCGTGCCGTGTTTTTCCCAAAAGGTCAGGGGCGCGAGCGCGTGGAGGTCGTGAATGTCGGGTGCCGTGGCGGAGCCGGCGGCGGGGGCCGGGTTGATGATGGGGGAAAGATTGCTCGGCTGGGGAGGATTGGACGGTGCACCGCCGGATGGGCTAATCTGCGCCAGCAGGGGCGCGCAGAGGGTCAGAGTCGCCACCAGTGTGAATACTGGGCGGAATATTTTCGGACGACTGAGGAAAATGGCGGACACGGTAAAATTAGCGGCGGCGCACGCGTTGCTGAAAGAAGCGGCGCAGCGGGAGAATGTAGGATTCGTTGGTGGAAAGGGGCAGGATGCCCGCGCCGGTTTGCAGGAGACCGCGGCGGAACATTTCGATGCGGTGGCGGTTTTCCTTGGAGTAGTTTTCCCGCACGAGGGCGTGGTTGGTATTGATTTCGACGACCTCGCCGGTTTCGGCGTCCTCGACGGTCAAGAGGCCGACGGCGGGCAGTTCCTGCTCACGGGGGTCGGAGAGGGTGACGCAAATGAGGTCGTGGCGGCGGTTGGTCAGGGCGAGGGCGCGAAAAAGGTCGCGACTGCGGGGCGCGGCGGGGTTGGGGAGTTTGCCCTCGGGGCCTTGCAGGAAATCGCTGATGAGGACTACAATCGAGCGGCGGCGCAGCAGGCGGTTGGTGTAATTGAGCGCGTCGACGAGGTTGGTGCCGCGGTTTTGCGGGACGAAGCAGAGAATGTCGCGCACGACGCGCAGGACGTGCTGGCGGCCTTTTTGCGGATGGACGAATTTCTCCATCCGGTCGGTGAACAGGCCGAGGCCGATTTTGTCCTGGTTGCGCGTGGCGGAGTAGGCGAGCACGCTGGCAATTTCCGCGGCCAATTCGCGCTTGCTGACGGCGGAGGAGCCGAAGGCGCCGGAGGCGCTGCCATCGACCAGCAGCATCATGGTCAGTTCGCGTTCCTCGCGAAATTTTTTGACAAACGGGCGGTCCATCTTGGCCGTGACGTTCCAGTCAATGCGGCGAATATCGTCGCCGGGCATGTATTCGCGCACCTCCTCGAAGTCCATGCCCTGCCCCTTGAACACCGAATGATAGGCGCCCACGAGCGCGTCCGTGACCAGCCGGCGCGTGCGAATCTCAATGTGACGCACGCGGCGGAATAAGGCCGCGGAAGGCGGGGCGGAAGTCGACGATGTTGGACGCGTGGACACGAGAATTTTTTAACCGAGAACCTTTCATCATGCAGAATTCAGCCATCAAGAAACAAAAATTACGGTACGGGTAAGGTGTCAAAAATGCGCTTGATAACGTCTTCGCTGGTCAAGTCTTCGGCCTCGGCTTCGTAGGTGACGATGACGCGGTGACGGAGGACATCCATGCCGATGGTTTTCACGTCTTGTGGGGTGACGTAGCCGCGGCCTTGCAGGTAGGCCCAGGCTTTGGCGGCGAGGGTCAGCGCGATGGTGGCGCGGGGGGAGCCGCCGAAGCGCACATAGGCGTCGAGGTCGATCTTGTATTTGCTGGGTTGGCGGGTCGCGAGGACGATGTCGACGATGTAGTCCTTGACCTTGTCGTCGATGTAGAGCGAGTCAATCACCTGGCGGGCGGCCATGATGTCCTTGGGATTGATGATGGTGTTGACGTCGTTATTTTGTTTGGTGGTGGCCATCACCTCGAGGATTTGGCGCTCCTCCTGGCGGCTCGGGTAGCCGATTTTCAGCTTGAGCATGAAGCGGTCGATTTGCGCTTCGGGGAGGGTGTAGGTGCCTTCCTGGTCGATGGGATTTTCCGTGGCGAGGACGAGGAACGGTTCGGGCAGGGGGAAGGTGTGTTCACCGATACTGACCTGGCGCTCCTGCATGGCTTCGAGGAGGGCGCTTTGCACTTTGGCGGGGGCGCGGTTGATTTCGTCGGCGAGGACGATATTGGCGAAGATGGGGCCTTTCTTGGTAAGAAATTCGCCGTCGCGCGGGTTGTAAATGAGGGTGCCGAGGATGTCGGCGGGCAGCAGGTCGGGCGTGAACTGGATGCGGGCGAAGTCAGCCTCGATGACGCTGGCGAGGGTGCGCACGGAAAGGGTTTTGGCGAGGCCGGGAACGCCTTCGAGCAGGACGTGGCCGTTGGCGAGCAGGCCGATGAGCAGGCGGTCAATCAGATACTGCTGGCCGATAATGACTTTACCCATCTCGGACCGGAGGAGACTGACCCAGCCGGAGCTGGCTTTGACGGAATCGTTCAGGGCGGCGAGGTTGATGGCCATAATTGATTAGGTTGGGAGAAACCCATCATTATGGCCAATTACCCCACCCGCGCCACGTTGAAAATGTAAAACTTTTTTCTGGAAACGGAAAACTTCGTTACCGAGTCGTCACCGGCAGTGCCGCTGGGCCGTGTTTACGACTTGGGCAGGCTGAGCAGGGCTTGGGTGTCGGCGCTGTCGAGGTTGGCCTTGGTGGCGAGAGCCGCGCCGGTGTCAATCACGGGCGCAACGGGTTTTTTCGCCAGATAGTCTAGCATGACGCGGACGCCTTCGTAGCCGATTTTCTTGGGATTTTGCAGGACGAGGGCGTTGATTTCCCCGGCGCGCAGGCCCGCAATATTGGCGTCGCCACCGTCGAAGCCGACGAATTTGACCTGGCCGGCGAGGTGCGCGCCTTCGAGCGCGAGGAGCATGCCGTTGGTGCTGGATTCATTGGGCGTGAACACGCCGTCGACTTTGCCTTTATAGGTGTTGAGCAAATCCTGGGCTTTTTCCTGGGCGCTTTCGCGCGAGGTGCCGGCGTAGTTGTCGGAGGAAATAAGTTTCACATTGGGGTGCCTGGCGATGGCGTCGAGAAAACCGGCTTCGCGATCGGCGCAACTGGCCGAGCCGGGGTTGAAGCGCAGGAGGATGACGTTGCCCTTGTCGCCGAGGTCGCGGGCGAGTTCGTCGCCGGCCATCTGGCCGCCCTTGAAACTATCGGTGCGCACGAAGGAGACGATGTCCTTGAAGTCGAGAGCGGAGTCGCCGATGACGAGAGGGATGCCGGCCTGGCGGGCGAGTTCGGCGGGGTTAACCAGCGCCTTGTCGTCAATGGGGCAAAGGATGATGCCATCCACTTTTTGGGCGATGTAGTTTTGCATCATCGTGATCTGGGCGTCGCGGTCACCGTCCTTGGTCGGCGCGTCCCAGGTCACTTCGACGGGTGTGCCGGCGGCATTGGCGTCTTTGACCGCCTGGTCGAGGCCGGCTTTAACGAAGCTCCAATACACGTCCTGAAGACCCTTGGCGATGTAGACGAGGTGGATTTTCTTGCCGGCGGGGGCGGCGGAGGAAGATGCGGCGTCCGAGGTGGTCGACTTGCTGCCGCCGCAGGCGGAGAAGGTCAGTGCGGAGGCGGCGCACAAAATTGTGAGGAGGGAGGGAAGCAGGAAGCGGGATTTCATGGGGGTGGGGAAGGGACACAGGAGGGGTAGAAGTTGTGTAAGGACACGGGGCGGGCTGTCAAATCAAACCGGGTAAGGCCCCATAGCTAGTCGCCCACTGCGGGGTTATACTGCGGCCTATGAACATTAAAAACAACATTGTCATTTCCAAGAGCCGCTGGAAGATCCTGATTGCACTAATTGGGGCACTGGCCTTCTCCGGCTGTTTTATCGACGGAGGCTGGGGTGGTGATCGCGGAGGCGACCATGGCGGTGATCATGGTGGCGGCGGTGACCAAGGCGGAGGCGGTGAGCATGGCGGTGGTGGCGAGCATCACTAAAGGAAGCAGCCCTTCAGGATTGCCTGTGGCCGGGGGCGTGTCACGATGCGGGCGCAATGTTTACCGGACTGGTGGAGGAAACGG
>Ga0265320_10002951_pt1 | contig 11645 bp, 11 predicted proteins | sample 4827metaG_FD_202087 | JGI IMG/M metagenome (GOLD analysis project Ga0265320, IMG submission 202087) | Rhizosphere microbial communities from Carex aquatilis grown in University of Washington, Seatle, WA, United States - 4-8-27 metaG | ecosystem: Host-associated > Plants > Roots > Rhizosphere >...
GCGATTGCCAATCCAATACCGGTGCCCCCTCCGGTGATCACCACGATCTCGTTGCTAAGGGAAAACGGTTCGTTGAAAAAGGGACTGCTCATGCTATGTCGAGAGCCCGCATCGCCGCTTTCATGTAGCCCATCGCATACGCCATTCCCGCATGCCACGGCGCGGCGCATGCCATCTGCGGGGTGTGATCGGGGATAAGAACACCATCGAAGTGGTTGCGCTTCAGTATTTCAAGTACCCGCATCATGTCCACTGCGCCGTCATCGATGAATGTCTCCCTGTAGTGCGGTGCCTTGCCGACCACGTTGCGAAAATGCACGTAGCCCAGTCGTCCCTGGCGGCTGTATTCATCTACGACCTTATAGATGTCCCCCTCTGTCATTTCGGCTAGGGAGCCGATGCAGAATTCGAGGGCGTTGGACGTGCTCGGGCTCAGATCCAGGACGCGCTGGTAATAACGCGGCTGGTAAACCAATCGCGGCTGACCTCGGATTGTTGGGGTCGGTGGATCGTCGGGATGGAGCGCCAGCTTCACTCCGGCTTCGGACGCGGTCGGGAGCACGTCCCGGAGGAATGTCTCCAGGCGCCTCCAAAGCTCGTCATGGGAAACCGGCGCGACGGTGCCGGAAAGCGCCTCAGGATCGTAGACCATGTTCCATACCATCCCGCTCGGCATGGGCGAGTCGTATGCGCCTTCCATTCCGACGGACGGAGCGTCCCCGCGCGCATAACGCCCCTTGGTGCGGCCGGCGACTCCCGCCAGACTGAAATTGTATCCCATGATGGGAATGCCGGCCTGGCCCATGCGGCGCAGGATCGTCTTAACATTCTCAATGTGCTGCGCGCGCTTCGGGCCGTCCAAAAGAATGTCATACCAATGGGCAGGATCGAAGTTCTCGATGGCCTCGAGCCTCAGCCCGCTGGCCTCGACGTCACGGCGCAGGGCGATCATTTCCTCGAGCGTCCACAGTTTGTCCGGATCACCGGCCAAACCCCATCCCAGGTCGGTGCCGGTCGGCTGGTCATCCGATGTTGCCTGCGGATTGCCGCGAGAATAGTCGACCAAGTGTGCGACGATATGCGTCGCGCCTGCCTGCAGCGCGAACTGGTAGTTCTCGCGCGTGAGCATGTGGCGATAGAGTCCGAGGCCAAGTTTCATCGGAGGGTGGGAGGGAGCCCATTGGGTTCGGTTTTGAGATCGAAGGCGAAACTGCTTTCGGTCGACAGTTGACCGCCCTCTATTGTCGTTGCCTAGCGTCTCGTGCGGTTGCCGCCCACAAAAGTCGAAAGGTATGCAATGATTGAGGGAATCGGGGCGACCATCTCGTCGCGTCTGGCCTCGTAGGCGGCCAAATGCAGGCATGTAAAGGTCCGGGATCTTGAGGTGTCTTGTGGTTCTCATGAACTTGACCTGCCTTCGCTAATTCGAACCGCTTGATGAGTCGGTCTGGGCCAACATAAAGGACCCAGACCATGAAAGGTAAACGCTACAGTACAGAGGAGAAGGTCCGCATCCTGAGGGAGGCGGACGCCGGGGAGCAGAGCATCGTGGACATCTGCCGGGAGAAGAACATCTCGGACGTGACGTTCCATCGTTGGAAGAGGCAGTTTGGCCACATGGACCTCAACGAGGCCAAGAGGCTCAAAGAACTGGAACGGGAAAACACGGGGCTGAAGAAAATGCTGGCCGACGCCATGCTGGCCAAGAAGGTCCTGGAGTACGCCCTCGAAAAAAATTGTGAGTCCGGCGCACAAGAAGGAGGTCGTGCAAGCGGCCGTCAAAGATGGGGTGTGCTCCGGGCGGGCAGGATGCCGGATCCTCGGGCTGTCGAGGTCGGGCTACTGGTATAGGGCGGGACGACGATCGAGCCGGCTTCAGGAGCTGGTGAAGCGCATCCATGCGCTTACTGACGAGAACCCTCGGTACGGGTACCGCCGGATCGCCGCCCTGCTCAGGCAGGAAGGCTGGAACGTGGGCAAGCGCCAGGTGCGGCGCCTGCGCCGCCTGGAGGGCCTCAGGGTGGCGCCAACGAAGAGGAAAGTCCCTCGGCGGGGTCGCTCCACCGGGCTGCCCACCAAGGCGACGCATAAGAACCACGTCTGGACATGGGACTTTATCGCCGACGCCACGATGCGAGGTGGCTCCATCCGGATGCTCACGGTCCTCGACGAGCACACCCGGGAATGCCATGTCCTGAGGGCCAACCGGGCCCTCAAGTCCGCGGACGTGATCGAGCTCGTGAAAGCCGCCGTCGCCCAGCACGGAGCGCCCGAGTACATCCGTTCCGACAACGGCTCGGAGTTTATCGCCAAGGAGCTCCAGCGCTGGCTGGCCGACAACAAGATCAAGACCATCTACATCGAGCCCGGCAGCCCCTGGCAGAACGGCTTCGTATGAGTCCTTCCATGGGCGCTTCCGCGACGAGTGCCTCAACCGTGAGCAGCTATGGACCCTGACCGAGGCCAGGGTCGTCATCGAAGACTACCGCAACAAATACAACCAGAAGAGGCCGCACAGCAGGCTCGGGTACCAAAGCCCGGCGCGCTACGCCGCCAATCTATATCCATCCCTGGCTCCAGTCAGGCCCGCCGAGCCGGGCCTTCCCTCCGCCAGGGATGGACAACCAGCGTCAGCTGTATCAACATCAACATATCCATCTCCACTTCCAGAAGAGTCGCCATCTTCGATTAGGGTGGGCCTAGCGTGTCGAATGCAATGGGGGAGACGAGGGGGGAGCTTTAACCGCCGGTTAGGGCCGCTGCGTCAATAGAAACAGTCCTGTCGCGGATTTGACGCCCATCCTTCGAGGCTGGGAGGGATTGTCAGTAATAGAGGCCGAAAATAAGTGAAAGAAAAGGGCAAGAATTGCCTAAAATAGCCCAATATTGCCCCGCATTGACCGGAACGCCTAGCAGGGCCTTAAAATACAAAAGCCCCTGACATTCAGGGGCTTTTGTTGTTGAAATTGGGTGCAGGGGCTGGATTTGAACCAGCGACCTTCAGGTTATGAGCCTGACCCGATTTCCCTCTGAAACGGCCTCAAAGAACCTCGTTCTTTGGGGGACTTTTTGGGGGGCGACCGGCAAGCGCCGTTCGGTACCGTTGGCAGCCTCTTGAACGCGGATTGTGGGTGTCTGTGAATTGACGGAAGAGTGATCCAGACAACAGGCACGTGGACCGTCATTCTCCTGCGCATTCCTGAGGGCAAAGGGTTCAGTTTCGTCCGGCTGAGGCCAACATCGCCCGCACGTCAGCCAACCGCCGGCTCGAGCTAGCGCCCATGCTCGGCATTCAAGATTGAGGCCGCGATGCCGACCCCGGCGGATACTTCCCTTGGAGGACTCTGTTGTAATCCCAGTGTTCCTGTTCCATCTGTCAGGTATAGCAGAAAAACACCGATCATTGTCCAACCACTATCGGCAAGCGAGAAGCGCAGGCAAATGAGCGACACGGAACGACGACCCATGGCCAATTCTCGCGGGAACCACGGAAGCATTGTGCAGGGAGTTGGTAGACTCCCTATAATCCGTAAGTCGATCTGGATGCTGCACAGAGCATTCAAGACCGATAATTTCTACAAGGACTGGCCAACGTTTAATATTCCGTCCACAACACCGGCCCGAGCAGATGGCGGCATGATCTACGTCCAGTGGATCGCAAAGAAAGTCGCTCAGCATTATCGGTTGAATGACATCACCTTCGTTGTCTCTCGTAATCCACTTTTGGCCAGCGCCGCACAAGTGTGGGTACACAGCGGGAACGTGATATATGTTGAATTCCGTGAGTTGGACTTGTCGTTCCAAACACAGATTTGGGCCATCATGGCGCACGAGATAGCCCACATCTTCTTAGACCGCCTGAATCTTCGATTCGCCAATAAACTCGAGAACGAAATCCTCACCGACACTACCTCGATCTATCTCGGATTTGGCTCGTTCTTTTTGAATGCTTCTTGGGACGAGATTACGGCTGTTTCGTCCAACCAAACAAAGACCACAAAGCACCGCATCGGATACATTTCTGAGGTGGAAGCCGGTTATATTTTGTCCCGAAGGGATAAGCTCTTGGGCGAAAACTCATCGAAGGATGTCATCTCCAGCGCCGGACGAGATGCCTACGAGCACGGAGCGCGTATTTTCCTGAACGAGCAGAATAGCCGTCCGTTCATTAAGCGGTCTTTCATCGACCGCCTCATCCACCGCTTCGACAAGAAGGCTTCTGAGGTACCAGAGTTGATCCTCCTAGATTGTATCGTATGCAGCCAACCGATTCGGATTCCCGCCCTTTACAAGACCCTATTGGTTAAATGCCCTAATTGCTGCACGAGAGTTCGGTGCTTCTCGTAGCACCTGACCTACGGCCTGTTCTTCTTCTCGATCGGCTACGGCGCCATGAGGAGGCTCTAGTGCCCGTGGCAGGCGCCTACGCCGCGGTGGTACGACATGCGGGCATTCCCACCGCCAATTCCGGCCCGAAGACGGGGCCCCATCTTGGGGTCATGAACATTGTGGATCTTAGCGGTTGGAAACCCATGGCCGAGCCGGTTCCGGGAGACGCGGCTTGTTGCCGCCGTGCGGGGAGGAGGAGGTCGTGAAGATTCCGTTCGCCTCTTTTGAACCCGTTGGCGGCGCCCCGCCCATTCCTGCCAAGTTGATTGGCGCTGCGATCCACAACGTCCGCGCCGCATCCGGCAAGCTCGGCACCGCGAGCGCTGTCGTCTGCTATTTTGGGAGCCATTTTACCGCCATGGTATGCGCCTTCTGCTCCACCTCAGCGTTCTTTCAGGGGTGGGGGTGGCGCTTCATCGCAGGGTGCGCATCGGCGCTGGAGAATCACCTGTCGGCTTATGCCTGGTGCATCTACGGGCTATGCGTCGCGCCATCAATAGTTTCCCTGATCGTGCGCCTTCTTGGCGGCGGCGAGGCAACGGCCGGCCAGGAATTGGCCGGTCCTGGTATCGTCAAGTCGCCGAGCCCATTCACCCACCGCATTGTGGCGTTCGTCCTGCTCATTCCGTGTGTGCAGGTTCTCGTTGGCGCCTTGGCGGGACTCACTACGGTTGCCCTGATTCTCGCTTTCTTGACGGTCCATGCGTCGGCGATTTGTAGGCGTTACACCGAGATCCTTCACATCTGGATGCGGGCGGCCGCAAAGCTGGGGTGGCGCAATTCCTTGGGCAGCCGCTCACAATGACATGACCACTACAATCTCACATCCGTCGGCCCTAGTGGTCGGCGACATTCATACGCGGTTCGATGCTGCGGACAAGACGATCGCTAGGTACACGACCCGGTGCCAGCGCATCGTTTTCCTCGGGGACTACTTCGACGCGTTCGGAGACGGACCACAGGAGATGCGTGCAACGTGCCAATGGCTTCGGCGCTCGCTAATGGCTCCCACGCGAACGCATCTCCTGGGCAACCACGACCTCGCCTACCTCCTGCCCCTTCATGAGCAGGCTTGGTGCCCGGGATGGACCCCGAAGAAACAGCAGGTCTTCGACGAGGAGATGGCCGGGTTTGGCATTAGCTCCTTCCGCATAGCCTGTCAGGTGGGGCCTTGGCTTCTTTCGCACGCCGGCATCCATGGCGAGAGGCTGGACGCAATGGGTTCGCTGGGGCTGCTGGGGCAGCTTGAACGCGAGCTTGCCAGGGCATGCACGGGAGAGCGGAGCTGGCTGTTTGATAAGGGTCCTGATCGGGGAGGAACTGACGCAGGAGGCGGAATACTCTGGCAGGATTGGAACGGTGAATTCGCCCCAACCGCTGGCTTCAATCAGATCGTGGGGCACACGGCGGCTAATGGGGTGGCGCGCGCCAAGTGCCTCACGGCGTCCGGAACACACCGCGCCTTTGAATTGGTGAGCCCAGCGACGAGCTTCCCGAATCGCCCGCTACCGCAACCGGGTCCCGAATGGCTCTCCGTCAATTGGTGTCTCGATACGCTTCACAAGTACGCGGGCATCATCGAGGGAGACCGCCTCGAGCTTGTCGTCGCTTGATCGGGTAGGGCGGGCGTCCGTAGGGGGCCCCCATCTTGGTGGGAAACCAAAGCCGCACAATCCCCCCGATTCACTCTCTCTATGCTCTTCACCAAAAGCCAGCAGGCCGCGCGCAACACCCTCCTCCAGATGGGGAAACTGTTCTACTCGGGCGTGCAGATCATGCCCGACCTCAAGCTCCGCCTCTACCCGCTCTTGATAGGGCCAACGGGGGTGGGGAAGAGCCAGATTGTGAAGACTGCGGCCAACCGGTTGGGAGCCTATTACCTGAGGATTTGCCGCGGGGATTGGAACGTTGTGGGCAGCCGCGCCGGCAGGCCGACAACCTACCAGGTGCTCGACTATGTGGCCACGCACCCGAGGGTACTCCTGCATATTGACGAACTTGATAAGTTCACGGATTTGCAGAGCGGAGACTGGTCCGCGTCCATCGCGGGCAACCTGTGGTCGATGCTCGACGGCGTTCACCCCGTGGCGGAATACCTGCGTGACGTCAACTTCGGCGACCAGCCGGCGCCGACAGGGCAGGAGTTGGAGGCCAGGATCAACAATCTCTGGATCGTCGGGTCAGGTACCTGGCAGAGTGTCTACCAGAGCAGCAGGGCCGGCAGTTCGATCGGCTTCGGGCGGGACCCGAACGATGGAAAGGTGGGCATGGAGGCGATCATGGGCTCGAATCTCATCAGCAGGGAGCTTCTCAACCGGTTCAACAATGACGCCATCTTCCTGGAATATCCCTCGCTCGAGGAGACCCAGTGCCTGCTGAACGCCTCGGGGATCACGAGGCTGGCGAAGCAGCTTGGCGTCAGGGTCGAGCCCGGGTCGATCGACTGGACGCACGGGGGGATGCGCTCCCTGGAGACGGTCGCCACGCGCCTTGCGCTGGCCTACCACCGGCAGAATCCCGCGTCCCTGACCAAGCAGCCGGCCTCCCAGGCGGGCCCGGAGGCGGGCCAGCTCCCGTAAACGACGCACCGAATTTGGCGCAACGGTGCGCGGGAACGATAGAGCTGCTTGGCAAAAACGGGTACGCACCCGTAACAATATGGACCCTTTGGTGGACGCCTTGGGCTGCTCAAGAAATTCCTGTCCGGTCACGAATTGGTCGGCTCCAAGCATCACACCGGTCGCCTTGCATTTTGGGCAAGGCAGTAGGATGCTCGCCATTGGAATCCTTCGGGACGGTTGCGAACCCACAATCCAACTAAGGAATCTGTAGCCATGGCAAAGCTGAAGACCAGAAACGGAACGAAGGAGCACAGAGTTGTATCGTCAAAGGAATGGCTCGCTGCCCGCAAGAGGCTGCTTATCGAGGAGAAGAGGCTCACGCGTCAGCACGACAAGGTCAGGCAGAGGCGCCGGGAGCTGCCTTGGATTAAGGTAGAGAAGGACTATGCCTTTGATGGCCCGGATGGAAGGGAGTCCCTTGCGCAGCTTTTCGGCGGCAGGAGCCAGCTTGTCGTCTATCATTTCATGTTCAGCCCGGAAGATGACGAGGGATGCCCGCACTGCTCCTTCTGGGCTGACCATTTCGAGGGAGCGCGCCTGCACCTGCCGCATAGGGACACGACGCTCGTCGTGATCTCGCGGGCGCCGCTCGGGAAGCTGGAGCGCTTCAAGCGGAGGATGGGCTGGAATTTCAAATGGGTCTCGTCGGGGCGAAACGAGTTCAACTTTGACTTTGGAGCGTCGTTCAAACCGGAGGACGTCCGAGACGGAAACATTAACTACAACTACGCGAAGTCCGATATACCCAGCGAGGACCGGGAGGGCATCAGCACCTTCTACAAGGACGCCACCGGCGCGGTATTTCACACCTATTCGACCTATGCGCGGGGAATCGACCTTGTGAACACGACTTACAACCTTCTCGACCTGACCGCCAAAGGGCGCGACGAGGATCCGGAGATGGCTCAAGACTGGGTGCGGTACCACGACAAGTACCCAAAGCAGAGGCGATCGAAGTAGGGTGTCTTTGCAAAGACGTCTGTCATGCCGCGATCCCAATGGCGGCTAGCTGCGCCCGAGTCCGCGCATGCATTCACGAAATCGACCGCGCATTCGATCGAGTACCAAATGGTCGAAAAAGGGACCGTTTATTGGACACCGCGCAGGTGACCGCGCGAGCGCCCGCCGGCGAATCCATTCGCTGCGCACCGACTTCGGTGTTAGGGTGCATCCTAGCGCCCAAAATGACGCGAAACGCGGCACCCGCGAAGGCGGATGAGTTTGATCCTTCAACCTTCAAGCTCCAAGGGAAACGCATGTCCCAAGATGGGTGTCTTTCGAGGTACCCACGTCGGATTTGCTTTCGGCCGGGTCCGGGAGTTGTGTGGCCTATGAAAACGACGAAGGCTTTGCTTCCTAGCGATATTACAGTCGTCGCGCTCAATGCCCGTTTGCGCGACGGGGAATCCGTTCAAATTGTGGACGTGCGCTGCGAGGGCGAGTTTGCAGGTGGCCGGATTTCCGGTGCGAAGCTTATGCCTTTAGCCGAACTCGCGAAACGGCGTCACGAACTTGATTGCGGGACCCCTATCGTGCTCGTCTGCCAGGGTGGGCAGCGCAGCACTCGTGCCCGTGACCAGCTGGCACAGCTCGGCTTGACGAATGTCGCAAGCATGACCGGTGGGATGCACGCTTGGTCCGGCGCGGGATTGCCATTGGAAAGAGATGCCCGTGCGCCATGGGCATTGGAGCGCCAAGTGCGGATAACGGCGGGCGGGCTCGTGCTCTTGGGGGTGGGCTTGGGATGGTTTGTCCATCCTCTTTACCTTGGTCTGAGCGCCTTCGTCGGCGCCGGCCTCGTCTTCGCGGGCGTGACCGATTGGTGCGGTATGGGCTTGCTTCTGGCGCGCGCCCCTTGGAATCGACGCGCATCCTAGTTTGGAGGCCGTTACCCCGTCTAACAAAAGAAAAGGGCCCCTTTTCACAACGGGTGGATTCTCGGACAGCCGTCGCCCGGGTGCCCCAAATAGGGCGTAAAGGGACACCGGAGAACCTTCGCCCGGCTGAGTATGGCAATAGGTGCATAACGGTATACTGGGGCGGGGGAGGGCGGGCCCCATCTTGAGGCATGGCTGGACGACGCGCACTAACCCCTCTTGAGGAACGGATGCTTCTCTCGGTTGTCCGGGAACTCCAGACCCGGGACCGCTCCCTCATCACGGCCCAGTGGTTCACGGGCTTCCGCATACCCAATGCCTCAAAAGACGCGAAAGGGGGCACCGGGCCTGCCCGCGCGGGCCACGATAACGCGAGCCCAACCGTGAGAGAGCCGGTTGGGTTCTCCCACTAGACTGGGGGACCGCCTGGACTTGAGACGGGATGGAGCCGGCCAGGCCTATCCGGCTGCGGGCCTTGCGCTCGGAAGGTAGACGCGAAACGTGCTGCCCTTCCCGGGTGCGCTCTCCACGTCTATCCATCCGCCATGCTGCTTCACGATGCCGTGGGCGGCGGCCAGTCCCAGCCCGAGGCCTCCCCCGACACCCTTTGTCGTGAAGAACGGCTCGAACAGCCGCTGTCTCACTAAACTGTCAAATCCGCATCCCGTGTCCTGGACGCTGAGCCGGGCAAATGCACCTGTATGCTCACCTCCGGCCTGCGCCAGGCTGGATTCGTCGACATTGGTGATCTCGATAATGAGGGAACCACCCCCATCCATCGCGTCCCGCGCGTTGGAGCACAGGCTCAGGATCACCAAGTCAATCAGCGCGGCGTCCGCCTCCACGCTCACCGGCGACGGCCGACCCGTAATGTAGAGCTGGATATTCTTGCCCAGGAGCCGAACGATCTCGGGTTGCAGCCTGGCAACGGCCTCCCTGAGGTCTAGCGGACCCTTCGACAAGAACTGCTGCTGCCCGAACTGAACAAGCTTCTTTGTGAGGTCGGCCGTCCGCTTAGCATCCTTGTCCAGGGACTGAAGCTCCTCGGCCACGTCCGCGGGCAGATCCCGGGTTTCCCTCAGGAGACTGAGCCGCATCATTGTTGAGGTCAGGATGTTGTTGAAGTTGTGCGCAATTCCGCCGACTAGCTGGCCGAGAGCCTCGAGCTTCCGGGCCTGCAGGAGTTTCCCTTCGAGGGCGATGCGATCGGTCACATCGCGCAAATTTATCACGAGCCCCTCTACGGCGGGTTCATTCATGGCATTTCGTCCCACGGTCTCGAAATGCCTGTAGGTTCCGTCGGAGTGGCGCAGGCGCCATTGCAGGGTATGCATCGCCTTGGGGGTCTTGAGAATGTGGTCGAGGAACTCTGCGCCTCTTGCCGCATCATCGAAAAGGGCGAGGTCGAGAAGCGAGCGCCCCAGGATGGCATCCGCGGACACCCCGAGCGCGGCCGCCACTGCGGGACTGGCAAACTGGATAAAGCCCTGTGCGTCGACCACCATGATGATGTCGGAGGAATTCCTCACGAGGGCCTCAAAACGCGCGCGACTCTCCCTCTGGACCTCCGCCGAGAGCCAGCGCGCCCCGTCCCGAAAGACAAAGACCTCACGGACCGCGAGCAGCACAAACAGAAGCGTGAGGATCCAGAAGATGCGCGACAACGAGGCGGGATCGGGGTGGCCTCTTACGATGAACATCAGAAGCCATGCGCTCAGAACGACAATCGTCATCAGTGGCAGCGGACTCGATGGCGCAGCCTGAACCGTCCGCGTCCCCGCCATCTTGTCGGTCGCTATGCGTCCCGCGGCCCACAAGGACAGCCCGAGTGAGACGGTGTTGAAGACGTTGGGCCAGTTGATCGGGCCCCTTGCGATGAATCCACGGACGCTGTCCAGGAGGTACAGCAGATCCGCCAGCCAGGAGACGCTTATGGCCGTCACGAGAAGTATGAACGCGAAACGGGACGGCAGCGGAATCCGGGTCAGCAGAACGATGTTTAGCAGTGTGATCCCCGACAGGGTCACCAACGGATAAATCACGGTCAGCGCTGCGCCATATCCGGATGCAGCTGACAGGCCGGGCCCAACGGCGAAGAACCAAAGTGGCAGGCCCACGCCCGCGACAAACACTGTGCTGTCCACGATCAGCCGCCCGAGGCCAATGGAAGCGCGCTCCGCGCCTGGCATGCACATGAGTCCGGCGAGAATGACCGGATATGTTGATAGAAAGAGCAGGTCCCCCAGATTGAACGCCGCGTTGCTGCCAGGATCCGCAACGGCGGCCAGGAAGACGTAAGCTCCTCCCATGGCATTCAATGCCAGGCCCACCGCAATCCACCGCAGCCCCCGGCGGAACGGCGAAGGCAGGTCCGGACGCCTCGCAGACTGCTGGAATGCCAATGCCGCGACCAGATAGAGCAGAGTAAGGAGCCAAACACTCAGACGTCGGTTGAATAGGGTATGCTCTGGCGCGCTCAGGAACCAAGCCGCCAAGAGTCCACTCAATGCCACCCATGTCCGGTATCCCTTAAATATGCCGACACCCTTTGCAAGGAGGGGGCCAGGTTTCCCGAGTGACATGGCTTTGTCGCATGCTACCCCCGTTTAAGCGGCTCAGGAAGCACGATGTTAGGCAGGGAATCGATCGACCCGGAGGGCTTTCTGCAGGACCAATGAGCCAAATGTGCCGTCCTGCGGTAGTTGGCAGCTCGGTCGCCGCCGCTCAATGCCTCACGCGAAGGAGTCCGGGCCCAACT
>Ga0265320_10002953_pt1 | contig 11627 bp, 6 predicted proteins | sample 4827metaG_FD_202087 | JGI IMG/M metagenome (GOLD analysis project Ga0265320, IMG submission 202087) | Rhizosphere microbial communities from Carex aquatilis grown in University of Washington, Seatle, WA, United States - 4-8-27 metaG | ecosystem: Host-associated > Plants > Roots > Rhizosphere >...
TTCGCGCCCTTCGCGTCGACCTGCGCGAACACGAACTGGTGGAACAGGTCGTTGTTCTCCGGAGTCAGCGCCAACGTCGCGGCCGGCTTGCCGTTCAGCGAAATCTCGACCGTACCGCGGACGTCAGCCGTGCCCTTCCCGGTGGATAGCAGCAGCGCACGAAGGGCCATGATGGTGGCCTGCGTGGTGCCCCAGGTGCCGGAAGCGTCCTTCTTCGCGGCGATGTAGTGGAGCGCTTTGGCCGCCGTTCCCGAAGCCTCGCCCCATTTCAGCAGCGCCTGCACGGCCAGGCCGGTCGTCTCTACCGCGGCGCTCGCGCCCGTGGCATAAACGCCGGTTTCGTCCGCCGTCCACCAGGCCTCGTCGCCCTTCTCGGTACGGGCGTCGAGCAGCAACTCCATGGCCCGTCGGGTGAACTCGCGATCCTTCCCATAGTCCGCGGCAAGATTCGCCACCACCGCCAGCGTGTAAGCATCGGCCTTGGCGCCCATATGTTCCTCGACGAACCGCTTGGCCTTTTCGACCGCCGGCCCCCGGTAGCCAGTATTCTCCAGCGACCAGGCGAGGTAAGCGGTAATCCGGAGTAAGTCGGAGTTATACCGATTCGTGGCGCCCTCGTTGATGAAGTTACTGTCGGGCTTCCAGCTGCCGTCCGCCTGCTGCTGGCCGGCCAGCCACGCCTGGGTCCGCGCGATCAACTTCGGGTCCACGTCGTGCACCTGCGACATGTCGTAGAACTCCATCAGGCCGTAAGCCGTGAGGATCTTGTTGGCCGGGGCACTGCCGAACCAGGAGAATCCCCCGCCCGGCACCTCGAAGGTCAGCAGGCGTTGATAGCCGTTCGCAATGTATCCTTCTGCCTTGGCGTGGACTTCGGGAGTCAGCTTCTTGGTCCGTTTCATATAGTCGAGCGCCAGGACGTTGGGGTAAGTGCTGGAGGAGGTCTGCTCGAAGCAGCCAAACGGCATGCGCAGCAGGCTGTCCATGCCTTCGATGACCTGGCTGAGCGGGCCCGGGTACAGCCTGACGAAGATCTTACTCGCTTCGGCGATCGAATCATCCGGGAAACGCACTTCGTGCTGCACCGCGTTCTCCAGCCGCCCGTTGAACACCAGCGTCTTCTCCCGCCCGTTGGGGATTACCTCGATCTCCCGGACCACGATATCCGCCCGGTCATTCATCCGCGCCGAAAGGGTCAGCTTGAATTTGCCGATGCGCTGCGCCTCGATCGTGAACTCGGTCCCTCCCACGCGGCCGGAATCCACACTCACCGTCTTCCCGGCCGAATCGTCCACCAGTCGAAACCAGTCATCTTCTTCGAGCTTCAGGCTGGCGCTTCCGCTCGCGCCCGAGTAGTTGTAAACGGCCACTGGGATCGAGACGCGGTCTCCCTGAGTGAGCGTGACCGGCAGATCGATATCGGCGAAGAAATCCTGGAAGACCTTGAGGCTCGATGCGCCGCTGCCCAGCGCGCCGCGCGCCGTAGACGCCATCATCGCCATGCGCCACGTCGTGATGGAGTCCGCCAGCGGAATGGTGATCGAGGCGTTGCCGTTTCCATCCGTGACGATTTCCGGGTTGATGTAAAGCGCCTCCGGGAAGTACGACCGCACCCGTGAGGCTGAGGAGGCGCTCGCCGGAGCGTTCTTCGGGCTGGCCGCCGCTGCCAAGCCTGGCATCATCTTTACGAGTTCCGCAGCGTCGCGGCCCGCGATGGCAATCTGCTGCATCTCGCCGCCTGCAACGCCAAGGTGCGTTCCGTCCGCCCGTGCGAAACGGGCCTCGGGCGGCGGGGCCGCGGGCATCACCATCGGGGACGCGGACGTGACCTCCACCTGCTCCGTCGCGTTTGCCACCCTCAATGTCACCGAGAGGACCGCGCGGTCGCGCGCACCGACGAAGAACTTGCCGGCGACCCCCTCGAAGCCCTGCGCCGACACTTGCACGTCGTAATCGGCTGCCGGCATTGCAGAGAGCGTGAATTCCCCCTTGTTGTCGCAACGGGCGTTTCGCGTGACGCCCGTGGTCCTGTTACGCGCTGTTACCGTGGCGCCTGGAATGGCTGCCCCCGACTGGTCAATCACCGAACCGGCAATCTCCGCGCGCCCATTGTTGCTGCCACGGTCGTGCTCGATGGTCAGACTGATAGAGCCAGCGCTGACCTCATCGGTCTGTACCTGGAGAGTCAGCATGAGATCGTCCGCCGTATCGAACCGCTTATCCGGGCCCGCACTGCGAACGAGGTAAGTGTTACGCGGATACCAGGTCTGGCGTTCGATCCTGAAATTGTTGTCCCAGGGGTCACGAAACGCCGGCCCGGCCGCCTTAGTCAGATCACCGCCGGTTTCCCGGTACGCGCGCTCCAGGTCCGCCGACATCCGGTTCACGCCCGCTATGCAGCGCGTCCGATAGCGGTTGACATAATCCGAGTACTTCGCCTGCGGCACCGCCCGCCCGAACTCCGTTTCGAACTTGTTGGGATTTACGATCTCGGTAGCCGAGAACAGCGCGCGCGCCGCGCGGTCGCGTCGCTCGGCCTGCGCCGAGGACGCCGGCTCGATCGCTTCCGCCATGCCGATCGAATGAATCTCGTAGCGCGGCTTCATGACCTCCTGCTCGAGGTAGAAGAAGACCTTGGCAAACCCGGGCTGCTTTTCCGCCAGTGCAAAGACGGCCTCGTCCACCACCTGCAATCCCAGCGCCGCCTGCACGCCCTCGCCACGGCTATTGGTCACGCGGAACCGAACGCGCGCTTCGCCGCCTGGTTTGTAACTCGCGGCGTCCGCCTTCGCCTCGATCTTGAGCTCGTCCGCCGGCTGCACGAAAACCAGCCGGTGGTCGCCGACCGGCCGCGCGTTTCGGCCGAAGACGTACGCGCTGATGTCCACCGTGCCCGCCAGCTCCGGCGTGGCCGTGAGCGCGAGCTCGGCCTGCCCGTTCACGATGTCCACGTCGCGCGTCAAAACGGTCTGCCCTTCTTTGACCACGTCCACGTACGCGGTGCCGCGCTGTTTCGTCGAAAACACGCGGAGTTGAATGCGGTCTCCGGCACGGTAAACGGCCCGCTCCGTTCGCAGAAGGATCTGATCCCCGCCGTCGCGGGATTCAAGCTGCACCGAGCTGGATGCGCGGTTACCCTCTCGATCGGTCGCGTCGATCCGCAAAGTCTCCGCCCCCGCAGTCGGCTTGAGACGGACCACGGCAACGCCCCCCTCATCGGTAGTCGCACTCAGATCCGTGCTCCCCTGTGCATGAACTCTGAAGCTGGCCGCTGCTGGCGTCCCATCGGGGTACGAAGTAAGGATGAACACTTGGTTTTCGAGATTCGGAATTAGCGTGCCGCCTTCCGGGACCGCCGTGACGATCAACGGCGACTCACTGACGGTGACCGGCTCCCCGCGCGTTTCGGAATGGCCGGCCGAGTCCTTCACCGTAGCCTCGATCAGCACGCGCGCTGCGCCGTGGCTCAGCTCGCGCCCCGCGAAGTAACCCGGGAGCTTCAGGTCGAACCGGTATGCACCATCGCCGTCCGTCTTCCCCTGAACCGAGCCCGCTTCAAACACCGCCACATCCATGGCGGACGCCTTGACGGTAACTTCTCCGCCGTCCACCGCCTTCCCGAAGAAGTAATTGGCGCGAACGGTGCCGGTAACATGCTCGCCGGGCCGGTAGCCGTGTTTTTTGTCGGTGCCGGAGAGATCTACCGCAACCTTGAACTTCGGCAGCACATACCGCTCCACGTTCAGAGCGATCTCCGCGGCATTGCCGCCTTCCGCATCGCCCAGCAGAGCGCGCAGGTGGTACGTACCCAGGTTCACCTCGTCGGCCAGGCCGAATTCGGCGGATGCGATGCCGAACTCGTCCGTCCGGGTGGCCTTCTTGAAGACCTTGTTGCCGCGAGAATCCTCCACCTCGAAGGTCAGCTTGCGCCCCGCGGCCGCGGCGTGATTGGCGCGGTCGAGCGCCAGCACGCGCACATGAATGGTCTGTCCCGGCTGGTAGATCGGTTTCTCCGTGGTCAGAAGAACGGAGACTTTGTCTTCCAGCCGCACCGTCTGGTTGAGATCCGTGGACCCGATCGGCGTGTCCACCACATAGCGCAACTGGCACTCGCCCACCATGCCCGCGGGAAAGCGAAACTGCGCCTCCGCGGTTCCCCGCCGGTTCAGTCGCCCGGTGAAGAGGGAGTCCGGCTTCCGGCCGGGAGCCAGCAACTCGATCCGGACCGTGCTCGAACCCCCTATCACCCCATTCTGAGAATCCGTCACAACCACCCGGACCGCCGCGTCGCCGCCCGCCAGATAAGCTGTCTGGCCAAGGATATGCACCACAGGCCGGAGTAACACCTCGGAGATCGACAACGTGCCCTCGATCGCATCATCCTTCTCATCGCTGTACGCAAAGCGATACCGCAGCCGGTGCCAAACCAGGTCGTCGAGCGCGATCGCCGGAGTCAGCCTCAGATCCTCCCGCCACCACCCCTTACCTGCATCTACCTCGACGCGCCGTTCCGAGCGCCCCAGCACGCTATCCTCGGGATCCAGTATCTCGACCGTTAGTCGCCCGGCGCCATTATGCGGCGCGCGGTAAGGAATGGTCACATGAAATATGCCGTGTGAGTAAGTAGCGCTGACCGAATCGCCGCTGGCAGCCTGGACCCCCTGGCGGGACATCACAGCCGCCGCACACGCGATCAGAAGACATCCGACAAGGCAAGAGAATCCAATCCGAGCTTTCATAATCTGTCTCCTTGGCCGAACTTCGTCACTGTTGAATGCCTCCACGCCGCTCGTCCTTTCACGATCACCCGCGATCCGGGAATTTTTTCGCCTCCGTTTCAGCCTCTTGACCCGGCTTCGGCTTCTGACCCAACCGCTCGGGCGATACACTGGCCCTGGTGGATGTTGCGTGGACCGAACGCGCCCGTTCGTCACTTTTCGTCACTTCGACACCCCCCCATGGATTTCTACGGCGCTGCCGGGCGATCATGAATCCTGATGACCTCGAACGACCGAGCCGCTGCCGTCTGGAGCGACGTCCAAGCCATACGCGCCCAGGCGCCGCTGGTGCACAACATCACCAACTACGTGGTCATGAACACCACGGCCAACGCGCTGCTGGCTCTCGGCGCTTCTCCCGTGATGGCCCACGCCGAGGAAGAGGTCGAGGAGATGGCGGGGATCGCGCGGGCGCTGGTCCTCAACATCGGCACCCTCAGCGCGGCCTGGATCGAGGCCATGGTGAAGGCCGGGAGGGTTGCCAGCCGAAACGGGATCCCGATCGTTCTGGATCCGGTCGGAGCCGGCGCCACACGCTTCCGCACTGTCACGGCGCAGCGCCTGCTGCGCGACGCCCCGCCCGCGGTGATCCGCGGCAACGCCTCAGAAATCCGCGCCCTCTACAACGCCGAGCAGGAAACCAAAGGCGTCGACAGCACCCGCGGATCCGAGGAAGCGCTCGAGGCGGCCCAGGCTCTCGCTCGACACTACGATTGCGCCGTCAGCGTGAGCGGCGCGACCGACCTCATCGTCTCCGCGACCGCCGTCATTCGCATCTCGAACGGCCATCCCCTCATGCCGCGCGTCACCGGCCTCGGCTGCACCGCCACCGCCCTCACCGGGGCCTTCGCCGCCGTCAACTCCTCGCCGCTGCTGGCCGCCGCTCACGCCATGGCCGTCATGGGGATCGCCGGAGAGATGGCCGCCACGCGCGCCGCCGGTCCCGGGACTTTCCAGGTCCACTTTCTCGACGCCCTTTACCTGCTCCAGGAGTCCGACATCCGCGAGCGTCTCAAGATGGAGGACGCATGAGGCCTTGCTCCGTGGCGCACGCTTCAGCGTGCCGCGTCCCGACTCCTCGGGACGCATGGCTTCCCGGGCGGGACGCATGAGGCCCCCGCGCGACTGGAGCCTCTACCTGGTCACCGACCGCCGCCTCGCCACCGGTCGCTCCCTCGACGACCTCGTCCGCGCCGCGCTGCGCGGCGGCGTCACGGCCATCCAGCTTCGCGAGAAGGACTGCGTCACCCGGGACTTCATCGACTTGGCCCGTGCGCTCAAAGCGATCCTCGCGCCCGCCGGCGTCCCCCTCATCGTCAACGACCGCGTCGATGTCGCGCTCGCCGCCTGTGCCGACGGCGTCCACATCGGCCAGTCGGACATGGAATACCGCGACGCACGCCGCCTGCTCGGGCCGGACGCCATCATCGGCCTCTCGGTCGAGACGCCGGAACAAGCTGGGCGCGCCGCCTCGTTCGACCTCGATTACCTGGGAGTCGGCCCCATTTTCCCAACGCCGACTAAGACCGACGCCGCAGCCCCATGGGGCATCGAAGGACTCGCCGCACTCCGCCGCGCGTCGCGGCACGTGCTGGTGGCGATCGGAGGAATCCATCGCGAGAACGCAGGCGACGTGATTCGGGCCGGCGCCGACGGCATCGCCGTCGTCTCCGCCATCTGCGCGGCCCAGGATCCGGAGCAAGCCGCCCGCGACCTGCGAGCGGCGATCAGTGCCGCGCGTGGTGCTTGACGGGAGCAGGGGCGGGTGCGGCCACCGCGCACCGGCACGGCTCCCCATTGGCCGACGCGCCCGCGGCAACGGGAATCTGCGCGTGCGTCGCCGTATCCACCAACAGCAACTCGGACACCCACTCCTGCACCTTGGCCGCCGGACGCAATTCGCGCGGCGATGCCAGCAGCACCGTGGCCGGCGCTTTTCCCGGAGCGAAGACGGCCGATTGGCCCGGTCCCACGAAGGTCCACTTGCCTGTCGAGATCTCCAGCACCCAGAAGTCCGACTGCGGAGAGGTGGTGCTGTGATTCGCGCCCACGGTGCCCACCAGAAGGTGCGTGCCGTCGGCCGCGAAGTCAGCCACGAAGGGCGGCGTGGTCCGCTCGGCGAACTCGGCATGCGCCGCAAGGACCCCGGTGGTCAGGTTCAGGATGCGAACCGTCTGCCCCGCCACGCAAGCCAGTCTGCGCCCGTCGGGCGACCACACCGGGCCGGAGCATTTCTCCTGCGTGCGCCCTCGCGCGCCGCCCGGTTCCATCATGGTCACCGATCCCGGCTCGCCCACCTCCACCGCGAGGCTGTGGCCATCCGGCGCGAGCGCCGCCGCGGTGGCGGCCCCCAGTTTGGTGAGGCGGCCATCCCAGCGGTACAGCGCTCCACCGTCCGTGAAGAACGCGCGGCTCTTGTCCCCGCCAATCAGATTCGCAATGCTGCCGTCCACCCGCACGGCCATCGTCTCGGTGCGCGTGCGCGGATCGAACCACCACAGCTCGCTGTTGTTCTCGTCTCCAAAGGTCCCCGAGAGGAACCAGATGCGCGCGCCGTCGGGCGAGCAGGCGGGCGCGGCGTGCCGCCTCGGAGCGCGGCTCAACGGCGCGATCTGCCGGGAGCCCGTGTCGAGGGTCCAGATCTGCTCATAGCTGCGCCCCGCGGCGGCGTACACGCGCCGCCCGAACACCACGTCCGCCGGATAGCACGGCGGCGCGAGGAGCGCAACAAACACAAGCGGCCAAAGATGTTTCAGCATGGATTACCGCAATGCCCCATCGTACTCGTCCCGGAGGCTGCGCGCCAGTCCTTCCACGGTGCTAAGGTATGCCAGGCTCGTCTGGACTCGCTGCTTCCAGTCCCGCAGCTCGCGCGGGCTCGAGTTGTCGACATCGTCGGACGGCATGGCGGCGACGACGGTCTCGTTCAGCCGGTCCTGGAGCGCGTCGAATTTGCGTTGCTTGTCGTAGATGCTCGCGTATCTCTGAACGTCCCTGTACTCCATGTGGGCCACCGCGCCCGCGGCTTGGGCCGTGCCCCAGTTCGTGCCGCTGAGGACGCTGAAGTAGTAGGTGTAGTTCAGCTCGTGACGTCCCTTCGCGCGGTGCGCCTTAAGGTCCCCGATAAACTGGATTGCCGCTTCCTCGTTCTTCCTCAGACTGGGGACCCCGGCCAGGACCTTGTCGATCTCCCGCTTGTTGTCGAGAATCTCCTGCCGCAGGTTCTCCTTCGCCTCGCTTACGAGCGCCCGGTGGTGGGACCACTCGAGCGCGCCCTCGAGCGACAGCGCGATCAGAATCCCGACCGTGATCGTCATGAGCTGCACCAGAAAATCTTTGACGCTATGAATGGGCTTCTCGGGAGGATGGATTTCCATGCCCGGTAGTCTACCGCACCAGCATCTCCGCCAATGCCCGCCCCGCGGAACAACTCGGCGTCTCCACGCCCAGCAGCGTGGCGAGGGTCGGAGCGATGTCGTTGGGCGCGATCGTGCCGCCGTAATGCCCCGGCTTGACACCCGGCCCCATGAAGATCACCGGAACGTGCGTGTCGTAGTCGAACGGAGAGCCGTGCGAAGTGCCGTGCTCCACATCGATCCAGTACGGCTCCATCACGACGAACACATCGCCCGAGCGGCTCGCGTAAAAGCCGTTGGCCACCGCCTCACCGATCGCATCGCCGCCCGCCTTACCCGCCATGACCTGCGCGCGCGTGTAGGCCCGGAGCACGTGGGGAACGCCCCTGGCGGCCTTCGCCGCCTCCGCTTCCACCTGCGCCTCGTCGAGCTTCTTCGACGCGATCAGCTCGCGGTTGAGATACGCGCCCGCAGTGCTCGCGCCGGCCACCCAGCGGCCTTCGCCGAATCGTCCGGAGAGCGCCCCCTGGATCGCATCGAGCACCACCTTGGCCGGCTGCCTGCCACCGGGCATCTTTCTCTCGGCCAGCACTTCCGGCAGCGGCGCGACGCCGTGATCGGCGGTAAGCACGACAACCACCCTGCCCGGCCCCAGGCGCCGGTCCAGGAACGCGAGCAGCTTTCCGATCGAGCGATCGACGCGCAGCGCCATGTCGCGAACCTCCGCGGAATCCGGCCCCATCTGGTGGCCCACGTAGTCGTTCGCCGAGAAGCTCACCGCCAGCAGGTCGGCCGCGGCGTGTCCGCCCAGCCGTTCGGCGTCGATCGCGCGTTCGGCAAAAGCTTCCACGATCTCGTTCGCATAGGGACTGGCTTCGAGCGCGACGTAGAGTTCGGGGCCGCCGCCCGGCATCTTTTTCCGGAAGTCCGGATAGTCCGGGCTGGCCGCCAGCGGCGTCCACTGCGCGTTCCCGTAGCCCTCCGCCGGCCGCGAGGCATTAAAGCCGCGGACCCATTCCGGCAGCTCCTTGAAGTAGAACGTGCTCGATACGAACGCGCCCGCGCGCGGGTCGAACCAGTAGGCGCCGTCGGCCGCGTGGCCCGAGGGGAGAATCGCCGCGCGGTCCTTGAGCGAAATGCCGATCACGCGACAGTTGCCGCGCGAAGCCGCCTTCATCTCATCGCCCAGCGTGCTTGCGAGCAGCCTGCGCGGCGACGAGCCCGGCCCGGCGCCCCCGAGCAGCTGTGTGGCCTCGTCGCTTACGCTGGTCACCTGCCGGTTGAGCCCGCGGTCGAACCACTGGTTGTCGATAATCCCGCTCAGCGAAGGCATCGCACCGCTCAGGAATATGGAGTGGCCCACCGCCGTCACAGTGGGGAACTGCCGGTACCTCGCGTTGGTGAACACCGCGCCGCGATCGAGCAGCTCGGCGATGCCTCCGCTGTAGTTGGCGCGGAAGCGTGTCAGGTAGTCGTACCGGAACTGATCGATCACGATCGCGACCACCAGCTTCGGCTTCGCCGGCAGCGCAGGCCGGCCTTGCGGAAAGCCGCACGCGGCCGTCAGAAGGGCAACTACAAGCAGTTTGCGTCGGGTCATCGTTCAGCCCTCAGAATAGCAGCGGTAGAATGAGGACACTCGCATGGGGCGGCGTGGGAGTCTGGTCGTCTGGTTCGCGCTGGCGGTGCTGCCCGCAGCACCGGCGCCCGTAGCTCCCGAAGCGTCACTGCCTCCCGCCACGATCCGCGAAATCGGCCGCATCGTTACGGCGCGGATGCTGCGGGCGAAGATCCCCGGCCTTACCGTGGCAATCGGCACCCGCACGCGCCTGGCCTGGGTGCAGGGTTACGGAACGGCGGATGTCGAGAACTCAGTCGCGGCGGCTCCCGAGACCGTCTACCGCATCGGCTCCATCTCGAAACCCATTACCGCCGTCGCCGTGATGCAGCTCGCCGAGCGTGGCAAACTCGACCTGGACGCGCCCGTTCAGAAGTACGTCCCCGGGTTCCCCGCTAAGCCGTGGCCGATCACCGCGCGTCTGCTGCTGGCCCACTTGAGCGGCATCCGCCACTACCGGTCGGAGGAAGAGGTCGAAAGCACCCGGCACTACACCAACCTGCTCGATCCCCTGCGAGTTTTCGCGAACGAGCCACTGCTGTTTGAGCCGGGCACCAGTTACAGCTACAGCACCTACGGATACGACCTGCTGGGCGCCGTGGTCGAGTCGGTTTCCGGCATGCACTTCCTCGAGTACCTGCGCGCCAACGTCTTCGCCCCGGCGGGAATGGAGCACGCCGGCGAGGACAACGTCTACCTGATCGTTCGCCACCGCGCTCACGGCTATCGCCTCAACCTCGACGGCGGCATTGAAAACTGTGCGCTCGTGGACACCAGCAACAAGATTCCCGGCGGCGGATTGCTCTCGAACGCCGGCGATCTCGTCCGCTTTGCCGGCGCCCTGGAGCGCGGCGACCTGGTAAAGCCCGAGACGCGGGACCGTATGTTCGCGCCTCAGCGCACGCGCGATGGCCGGCCCGTGCCCTACGGCCTGGGCTGGGCCGTGGTGGAGATGGACGGCAGGCGCTGGACCCTCCATCCCGGCATCCAGCAGGGTGCGTCGGCGTGCCTGCTGGTATCCCCCGCCGGCGGCCTCTCCGTCGCCGTGCTGGCGAACCTTGAAGGGGTGGACCTGGAGCCGCTGGCCGTCCGCATCGCCGAAATCGTGGGGGCACCCTGACGCTTTCGTGGCGTAGGCACTCCTGCCTGCCGCCACGACATTCGAGTCTAGGCGTTCCCCAGTGCGTCGACAAGAGTCGCGACGCGGCAGACTGAGGAGTCTGCGCCACGAGGCTGGCGCCGCCTATAATGTTACCTTTGGGTTAAATGTCGGAATCCCCCCGCATCAGCGAGTTGGAACGGAAGCGCCAGGCCCTCGAAGCCGGCGGCGGCGAAGCGCGTATCGCCAAGCAGCACGAGGCGGGCAAGCTCTTCACCCGCGAGCGCCTGGACCTGCTGCTCGACCAAGGCTCCTTCCAGGAAGTCGGCCTCTTCGCCGAGCATCGCGCAACATACTTCGGCATGGCCGGGAAGGAACTTCCCGGTGACGGCGTGGTGACCGGCGCGGGCCGCGTGGACGGGCGGCCGGTTCACGTCGCCAGCCAGGATTTCACCGTGGCCGGCGGCTCGGCCGGCGAAGTCCACTGCGACAAGATCGTCGAGATGATGCGGGCGTCACTCCGCACCGGCACGCCTTTCGTCATGATCAACGATTCCGGCGGAGCGCGCGTGCAGGAGGGCGTGGTCAGCCTGGCCGGCTACGCCAGGGTCTTCTATCACAACGTCATGCTTTCGGGCGTGGTGCCCCAGATCTCGCTCATCTGTGGACCCTGCGCCGGTGGCGCCGCGTACAGCCCCGCGCTCACCGACTTCATCATCCAGACCCGCTACGCGCGCATGTTCATCACCGGGCCTTCCGTGATCAAGCAGGTCACC
>Ga0265320_10002954_pt1 | contig 11627 bp, 11 predicted proteins | sample 4827metaG_FD_202087 | JGI IMG/M metagenome (GOLD analysis project Ga0265320, IMG submission 202087) | Rhizosphere microbial communities from Carex aquatilis grown in University of Washington, Seatle, WA, United States - 4-8-27 metaG | ecosystem: Host-associated > Plants > Roots > Rhizosphere >...
TGGGAGAACATCGAACATTGAACGCCCAACGTTGAACATCGAATTAATGGCCACGCAATAACACAATGACTGGCCGCCCACTCCGGGCTGGGACCTCGTGCCGTCGGTCCGGCAAATCAAATGTCAGGTGTTCGATGTTCGAAGTTGAATGTTCGAGGTTCGAAGTTGCAGGCGTTCAGGAATTTTTGGCTTCGAGGGCGGCGACGCGTTTTTCCAGGGCATTCAACTCCTCGCGCGTGGCGAAATTGGATTTCTTCAGCAGTTCCTGGAGGCGATGGCTGAGGTCGGTCTTGGCCTGTTCGAATTCCTGTTTGCCGTCGGCGATGATGCGGTCGGCCAGATTTTTGGCATCCTGGGTGGAGAGCTTGCCCTTTTCGACGTATTCGTGGAGGACGCCCTCGACTTTTTCCTTGGTGGTCACGGTGGCGCCGATGCCGGCCAGCATGGTCTTTTTGATGAGGTCAATCATGTTAAGAATGGGTTGGTTGTTGGGCGGGAGGCCGTGGATACGCCATCCCATGGCAATAAGTTACGCCGGACAAATGGAAAAGGCAAAGACGTTCGCGAGGACTTTGGAAGTTTCGGACGCGGATTGAAAAGCAGGGCGGCCAATGGCCTTACAGCAACTTCGGCACGAGAAACCAGCCGAGAATCCAGTGACCGAGCGGGCGGTTGCGGCCGGGGTCTTCGGCGCGTTCGAGGTGGAGGAGGCCGCATTTCTTAAAGTCAATGAGGACCGGGTCGGTCTGGCCGCTCAGCAGGCAGGAGGCGAGGGCCTCAAAATGGGGATTGTGCCCGACGACGAGGACGGATTTGCGCGAACAGGCGAGGCGGAGGGCCATCGGGCGGGGGTCATCCTCGGGGCGAAGGCCGGGGGCTTCGTGCAGAAGCGTGTCGAGACCAAGCTCCTTGTGAAAGATCTCGGCCGTTTGAACGGCGCGTAACAGCGGGCTGTGCCAAATTTCGGCAATATCGAGTTCGACCTCGCGTTTGCGGAGGAAGGAGGCGAGCTCGTCCACCTGTTTTTCACCCTTGCGCGTGAGACGCCGATCGGCGTCGGCATCGCCGGGCTCGGCTTCGGCATGGCGCAGGAGGTAGAGGTTCACGGCCCGGCGACTATGGGCCATCGACCGGTGCAAGGCAAGCGCGCAGCCGGGACCGGTCTCACCCTGGCTATTTTAACCTTTGGCCAAAAACGGATAATCTGTGTATCCCTTCGGCCCGGAGCCATAAAAGGTGTCCGCCTCTGGCGGGTTGAGCGGCGCGTTCAACTTATACCTTAGCGGGAGATCGGGGTTGGCGATGAACGGCTTGCCGAACGCGACGGCATCCGCCTCGTCGGCGGCCAGTAGTTTCTCCGCGGATTCTTTGGCGAATCCTTCGTTGGCGATGTAGACTCCGCCAAAGGCCGCTTTGAGTTGCGGGCCGAGGCGGTTGGGGCCAAGGGACTCGCGAGCGCAGAGGAAGGCGAGCTTACGGCGCCCAAGTTCGCCGGCGACGTAGCCAAAGGTGGCGGCGGGGTTCGAGTCGCCCATGGATTGTGCGTCACCCCGGGGGGCCAAGTGCATGCCGACACGTCCGGGACCCCAAACCGAAATAACCGCATCGGCCACTTCGAGCATGAGGCGGGCGCGGTTCTCAATGGGGCCACCGTATTCGTCGGTGCGGTGGTTGACACTGTCCTGGAGAAATTGGTCGAGGAGGTAGCCATTGGCTCCGTGAATTTCGACGCCGTCGAAACCGGCGGCCTGGGCGTTTTGGGCTCCTTGGCGGTAGGCGGCGATGATGCCGGGGATTTCCTTCGTTTCGAGAGCGCGGGGAACGGGGTAGGGTCGCTCCGGTCGTAACTGGCGCACGTGGCCGGCAGCGGCGATGGCGCTGGACGAGACCGGTTGCGCGCCATCCAAGAAAGATGGGTCCGAAATGCGCCCAACATGCCAGAGTTGCAGCAGCATGCGCCCACCGGCCGCGTGGACCGCCGTGGTGATGGCCTTCCATCCCTGAACCTGTTCAGCCGACCAGATGCCAGGGGTATCGGGGTACCCAACGCCCATGGGCGTGACAGAGGTGGCTTCCGAAAAGATGAGCCCGGCGGACGCGCGCTGAACGTAGTACTCCCTCATGAGTTCGTTGGGCACCCGGCCTGGCCTGGCACGGCAGCGGGTGAGCGGGGCCATAAGGATGCGGTTGGGCAAATGCAGTTCGCCAACGCGGAGAGGGTCAAAAAGGTTGGGCATGAGAGTCGGTCCCACGTTAATCCAAAAGCGGGGGCACCTTTTCGTTTTTGCGGGACCGGCGGGAAAGAAAGACAAAGAGCCCGACAAGCAAAATAAGCACCGCCAGCGCGGTGCCGGTGGCAAGAGGTAGAAGGAGCGGGGTAGCGTTGCCGGTGGATACGGTGGGGGAAGCGGGCGCAGCAACGTTCGGATTGGTGTCGAATTCGATGATGAACCCCTTTTTCGGATTCCCGGCCGAAGTATCGTTCCATTGGGGTGAGCGGGCGGGGGCGTGGAGGGAATAAAATTCCAGAGCCTCTTCGCCGGGGTCGGAGTTATCGGGCTGGCCGGGCGACCAATTGGTATAAGTAAAGGTGCCTTGGTTGGCGACCCAATGCCAGCCTTGGGCAGGGCTGGGTGAGCCGGCGGGCTGAGAGCCACCGAGCCAGGGCCCCATCAGATTTTGGCCGCTGCTGGTGGGTCGCCAAAAAATGGGGTCATCGACGAGGGCGAAGACGAAGTCGTTTTCGCTTTGGGAGGCAATAGTGGCAAGGTAGCCGCCATGGGCCTGGGCATATGCATCAGCGTCCTTCCAGCTAATGCCGAGGCCAGGGTCAACGGCGACGGCTTGGTAAAAGTGGCCGTTGCCGCCGTCGCTCCTCTTCCATTCGACCACGGGCCGCGGTTGGATATCGCCGGGGCTCGGGGCGGTCGCGGCCAAAGGAAGGGCGCAGAAGAAAAGGGAAACGGGGTTCATGGCTGGCAGCAGGATGTTAAGTGCATCTTTTCGGCCACGGCAACCGTGAAAGGGCGGGTTGGGGCCGGATAATTTACGGTTGCACTGGGGCCGGCAGGCTGCCAAGCTGGCGGGCTAACCTTTATCAAACCATGGCCGCTGAACTCATTTGTTTGGAATGCTCCGAAGCCCGCAAGGAAGGCAAAACGCCTTCCCGATATTTCGCTGCGCGCAATAAGCGCGTGAAGCAGGAAAAAGTCGAGAAGATGAAATACAACAAGTTTCTCCGCCGGCACACGCTGCACAAAGAAGTGAAGCTGTAGAGGAAAGGCAAGTTTGCGGTTTACAGTTTTCGGTTCGCCGACGCCGCGGCGGGAGCCCATCGCGTTGCAGATGTTTCTGATGCTCGGCCAACCGGTTTGGCGGTTGGATTAACTGCAGACCGCAAACCGTAAACAATCTCAATTTCCACTGAGGATGTTCGTGGGCAGGACTTTGGCCGGGTCCACGTTGGCGGTGACGGAAGTAACGAGCCATTTTCCGCCCGATTTACTGCAGGCGAAGGCCAGGTACAATCCGCCTTTCTGGTATTTCGCAAAGACATAAACCAGCGTTGAAGACGGCGACAGGGAAACGGATTTGATTAATTCCGCACCGGCGAAGGTTCCGGCGGTATTTTCCGCGTCGGAAAGGCTTTTGGTGATCGCGTTGCGGGAAGCCGCATCAATTTCGAGGCTGGAGCCCTTGGACCAGGCGTCAATGGCTGAGGCGTAACCATTCTTGGCGTAAATGGCAAAACCGGCGGCAACGGTGTCCGGCATGCCGGCTGCTGCGGCGGGAGCGGCCGCCGCAGCCCCATGGGCGGGAGTCAAGGCGGCAAAAAGCAAGGCGAGGGCGAGGAGTATTTTCTTCATGGGAATGTAGGGGCCGGCCACAAAACGAGCCGGGTCGGAGGAGGGATAAGGTTGAGCCAGGGGCATACATGCACCAAGCAAGGTCAATCTATAGGCAATTCCATGAAATTGTAAATGGCAACTAATGCGATATTTCGTCAGGTGATTTCCCCACCTAAAGGGGCCAGTGCCGGGAAGATGGGACCATCTGGCGCCGGCGGAGGGGACGAATATCCCGGGTTTCCAAAAAAACGACGCGGTGGCCGGGCTTTACTTAGTTACTTTGATTCAGTGGACTGGCGGTGGCAGGGGGGCGGCGGCTGGCGCGCCATTTGTCACGATGATTTCGCACCCAGTCAATCAGGGCGGTTTCGAAGCCGATATCATGCCCGGCTTTTTCGGACTGAATCCACTTGTGGCGGAGGATTTCCTCCCGTTCCGCCAGGTATTCCTGGTAGAAACTGGAGCGGTTAACAAAGTCGAGGCCGCCGCGGGGTTGGTCAGCGTGGGAGGTCTTCATCTTCTCGTCGAGCAAACGGGAATTAGGGGTGGCTGGAAGCCGGCCGAAAGCTAACAATGAAGTTAGTGCCATTGTCACTCTTTTTTAACAAGTCTTTTCTGTGTCTGCAATGTCAATTTGGGGTGACGAATTCAAATTAAGATGCGCTTATGGTCAAAACAGGGCATTCGCCTTATAAGATTTCCATCACGAATGGGCCAACTTTTCGAGGAGGCGCCGGGCAATGCCCAGAAAGGCCTGGCTGGCGAGGGTGTCAGGGTGGCTGATTACCAGGGGTATGCCCCGGTCTCCGCCCATGCGTACGCGGGCGTCGAGGGGCACTTGACCGAGGAATTCGGTATGCAATTCCGCGGCCGCGCGGGGGCCGCCGCCTTCGCCAAAGATGTGCTGGCGGGTTCCGTCAGGGTTCTCCAGAAAGCTCATGTTTTCTGCGACCCCAAGCAGGGGCACGTTGACTTTTTCAAAGAGCAAGGCACCGCGCCGGGCGACGGAGGCGGCCGCGAGCTGCGGGGTGGTCACGACAACAACTCCATGCAGTGGAATGGTTTGCGCCAGGGTAATCTGGGCGTCGCCGGTGCCAGGCGGGAGATCCACCACCAGGATTTCCAATTCGCCCCAAGCGACTTGGGTTGCAAATTGCTGAATCGTCTTCATGACCATGGGCCCGCGCCAAGCCACGGGTGCGTCCTCGTCTATCAGGAGTCCGAGCGACATCATGCGGACGCCAAAATTCTCGACCGGCTGGAGCAGCTCGCCGTCGATCTCGGGGCGGGTGTTTACGCCGAGCATGAGTGGAACGGAGGGACCGTAGATGTCGCAATCCATCAGGCCGACGCCGTGGTTGGGGCCGCGTTTGGCGAGCAATTGGGCAAAGGCGCAGGCGAGGTTGACCGCAAAGGTGCTTTTGCCGACGCCGCCCTTGCCGCTGGCCACGGCAATGCGGTAACGCACTTTTTCCATCTGCGAGGGAAGTCCCGCAGTGTGTTTTGCGCCCGGGGGCGGGGGAGCTTTGGCGGGCACCTTGACGGCAACCTCGACTTCCGCGCGATTGACCCCGGGGACGGCGAGTAGCGCCGCGAGGGCCGCGTCATGGAGTTTTTTGGGCAGATCTGAATCCGCAGTCGTGACTTCGAGGCGGGCATGGGCGACTCCTTCGCGCATTTCGGCAGTGCGCACGAGGCCAAAAGAAACAATGTCCCGACTGAAACCGGGATACTTGACGGTCTTCAGGGCGGCGAGAAGCGAATCAGGCGAAAAGGGCATATTTCAAGTTCTTTAGTTGCTAGATTTTGTTTCTGGTTGGCAACGCGGCAGGGCGACGGGCAAACACTCAAGGGGAGACTTTTGAGCCTCCAGCTTCTCGATTCTGGATTCGAGTTTCGAGTTCAAAATTGACCAGAGATAAATTGGGAGCAGGCGTTCAGGCTCGCGTGCGGGGGCGGTGGTGGATAAAGAAGGCGGCCTGCGGATGAGCAAGCGAGCGCCAAAAAAGAAATATTCATCGGGTTTGCCGAAGGCGGCCAAACCGTCGCCAGTGCCGGCATCCACCCTAAACGCAGCGGGAGGTACCGGAGGTTGGATGGTGCCGCAATGGCTGAAAGTCGGCGTGCGAGTGGCGGAGCCGTTGTCCGTGGTGGGGTTGCTGGGGTTTATGCTTTGGACAAGCTGGATGCGGTGGGGGGATCCGCTAATTGATTTTCCACGGGACCTGTACATGGCGTGGCGCATGAGCGAAGGCGACAAACTCTACGAAAAGATCGCGAACTGGTATGGCCCGCTGGCGCAACTGGTGGAGGGGGCGGGATTCAAAATTTTTGGGGTGGGCTTGGATACCATGGTATGGATGAATATCGCCATGCTGGTGGGGGTGCTGCTGCTCCTGCGGGCGATATTTGGCGCGGTAGGCAACCGGTTGCTGGTATGGCTGATTTCCGTGGTCTTCATCGTGGTGTTTGGCTGCGAGCAGTTTACCTTGATTTCGAATTACAATTTCATCACGCCGTACGTGGCACAGGCGACCTATACGTTTGCCGGGTTGCTGGTGGTGATTTGGGGAGTGCTGCGGCATTTGCGTACGGACCGGCGGAGGTGGCTGGTCGTGGCCGGGCTGGGGATGGCGGTGGCGTATTTGGACAAACCAGAAGGGACCCTCGCGGCCGCCGGGGTGCTCCTGTGGTATGTACCGGCCCGCTTCGTCCGGCGGGCGCGGCAAAATGAAAACGCAGCCGATTGGCGCGGGGCCGGAAGGGGGGCGCTGCGGTCGGTCGGGTGGATGGCTGTGGGATTTTTTGGACTGACGTTGCCGGTGTTTTTTTTCTTTTTGACCAAGGGCAGCCTGGGGTACGCGCTGCTCGCGACGAATTACATGCCGTACACGGTGATCCATGCCCTAGTGAGCGGCACGGTGGCGAATTCGCCACAGATGCAGAAATTTTCCGGTTTCGATCATTTCGGAGTAAATTTTTTCCGCCAATTGCGTGCGGGGGGGTGGTTGACCATGGTCTGCGGATTAATGTTACTGGCGGGCTGGGGTCTGGCCCGGGCGCGAAAGTTTGGCGGGACCTGGGCCGGCTGGTTGGTGGTGCTGGCTGGCGCCGGCCGGTTGGGCATCTGGTTGGGTTTTCAGGATAATGCCTGGGTGGATGTAGGCGATTCGCTGGCCTTTCCCGTGTTTGTGGCGACTGTGGCAACGGTGGCGTGGAGCGCACGCGCGGCGTGGCGGGGAAGCGAAAATTTTGCCCACCTCCTGGGGTTGGCTGTTATCGGCGTGGCGGGGAGTTTGATGCTCTGCCGCATGCCCCTGGCGGCGCGCATTGGGCAATACGGATTTTTCATGATGCCGTTGGCAACGATGTTTTGGATGCAATTGATGACCGTCGAGGCGCCGCAGTGGGCCGCGCGGAAGGTGGGTGGCCGTTTGGGATGGCTGGTGCCGGCGGCGTTTGCCGTGGTGGTGTTAATCGGCGCCGGGCAATTGCTGCGCGTGGATCTCGCCATCATTGCGGACAAAACTTACGCCGTGGGCACGGGCCGGGACCGCTTTTACACCTTTCCAATATTGCCGGAGAAAGGACACCTGATGGGCACGCGGGGGGTGATGCTGAACAAGATGATTGCCGCGTTCCAATCCCGGACACCAAACGCGCAGACGCTGGACAACTTTCCGGAGGGCATCGCGGTGAATTACCATCTGCGGGTGCCGACCACACTGGCGGAGCTGGAGTTTGATCCGTTCGCCCTGAGTTTTTTCGGGCAGTTGCACGTGCTGGATGAACTGAGTCGCCGCCCGCCGGACGCGATTTTTGTGCACTACCGCGATCTGCGGGAATTCGGCGCGAATTATTTCGGCGAAAATGATTTCAGCGGGGTGAAAATCCTGGATTGGGTGATGCAAGACTACAGACTTGTGGCCAAGGCCGATTCCAGTCCTGGAACCAAGACGGGCGACGCGATGGATTTGTATGTGCGGCGGGGACCGGCGAACGGGCCAGTGCCGGCAGTGGATGGCCAGTAAACCCGGCCTGAAAAAGGACCACTAATGAAGCGCCTGCGCTTCGCGCCGACTTCTTTTGGCATTTTAAATTCCGCACAAGTCCAGGCCTGAAACAAATCTTAAATCCAACCGTCATGCTGCGATTCAGGCTTCATCCTGGCCAAGTGAAACACCCTAGAAAATGAACTAAAACACCTGAGGGCTTCCCGGTTTCCGCAGGGAGAATGAGGAGAGGCGGCCGGCACAGAACTTAACAAGCGGGAAAAAAGGGTGCGGTGGGGCAAAATTTCATTTACAAAGTTGTGGTTTTTCAGCATCCAAAGAAAAGTTGATTTAAGGGGGTTGCTGCATACGCCGATTAGTGGTTACTCTTTAAATTTGATTATGCCACCATACGATAGATCGCCAAGGCGGCATCGGCGGGCGTTTTTGCCCGGCGACGTTTTTTTCCTGAGGGGTTTCCCGGCGATGCGCGGCCTCAGGGGTACCCTGCGGCGAATGGGTTTGTTTGCGACGCTCGCATTAATGGTTTGGCCATTGGCCCAAGCGCAGGATATTGCTGCGGACGAGCATGAAGTCAGCGGAAATTTGACCGTTAGTCCGTCGGGAGTGTTACTGCAAAGTTACCATAATGCCGCTACGGGCTATTCCGCCGGCGCCGGACTGTCCGCGGGCGGCCTTTTTCTCGATGGCTACCAGGTGGGCGCGAACGGGACCATTATCAATGGTACGGGAGTGCTCGATGGTGATGACGCTTTCTTTAATGCATTGACGGCGGGTGGGATTACTCTGGGCGGCGGTTTAAACGTCGGGGGCACTTTGCATGTGCAAAACTCGTTGCGCCTGGGCACGTGGTGGAATGGCAGCGCGGAACACGCCGGCTTGACCATGAATTTCGTGGACGACGGCGATGCGAATTCCGGGCAGGTATATTTTACGAGCGCCGCGCCGCAGACAACTTGGTCGTGGGAGCCCAATCAGGGCCTGGTGACGTTGGACGCCAATGGCAATTTTTCGCTGACGGACAACAGTAGTGGCAACACGGTGACCATGGTTCCGGGCAATTTCAGTTTTGTGCTCAGCCACAACGGGACGGTGGTGGCGACGGTGCCGGTGGGGAGCATCCCGATGGCGAGCACGATATTTGCCAGCGACGGGACAGCGACCTTGGGCGGAGGCAATATTGTCATTGAAGGGGCGGGGTCATCGCCGTCTGTGACATTGGGCAATTACTCGCTGGGCACCAACAGTGGCGGAGGGGCGCTGGTGTTGTCCGCCAGTGGTTCGAGTCAATATATCGCGCTGGATGCAATCAGCCAAATGATTTCCTTTAGCAATGGGTTTTCGATTGGGGGAAACAGCACGCAAGCACGCCTCGGTTTGGGCAATTTAGGTTTGGCAGTGGGCGCGAATAGCGCGGCCAATGCAATGGGGGCGGTGGCGTTGGGCGGGTCGGCCAACGCTTCCGGCGCGAATGCGATTGCGCTGGCGGGCGGCGCGGCGTCGGGCAACAGCGCTTTGGCGGTGGGAAATGGGAGTCTGGCCAGTGGTGACAATGCCGTGGCGTTGGGTGGTGGCCAGGCGAGCGGGAATGGCGCCGTGGCGCTCGGCGTGGGGTCGGTGGCCCAAGCCGCGCGCGCCACCGTATTGGGGCATTACAACCAGCCGGTAAGTGCCGCCTTCGTCGTGGGCAGCGGGGCCAACAGCACCGCTGCCGCCAATGCGCTGGTAATTTCCAATGATGGGACGACGACCCTAAGCGGCAACGCGACCCTGACCGACGCGAGCCACCAACTGCAGGTCAACGGCGCGAGCACTTTCAATGGCACAACCACTTTTGGCGGCAATGTATCGCTACCCCAACCACTCGGCGATATTCCCATGGGCCCGTTTGGCCGCCCCTAATATCCCCCAACCTCCCCTTTCATGTATTTTCTTCCACCAGTAAAGGCGCGCCGCCGCCGTGGGCGTGGGGCGATGGCCTTTTTCGGGGTGCTGCTGGGTGGGTTGGTCCTGGCCGCTGCCGTAGCGCAGGCGCAGGATGAGACCTACACCGGGGTGACTGGCGGCACGATGAATGTAACCGGGAATTTATTCACAGATGGATTTAATTTTACACACAAACTGCCGGACAGCACGACGGTTGCCGGCGGCCTGTTTGTACCAGATTTGAGCAATTACGCCCTTCGCAATGACAATGTGAATTTTACGTCGGTGACGGTGACGGGCATCACCACCGCAGCGGGCGACGTCTGGGCCGGCAATGTGACCGTGACGCCGTCAGTTCTCGGAGGCATCACTTTTGTGGACAACAATGACGAGTTGAACGCCGGGGTGGATGGGGCCGCGCTGAATGTTGCCCAGGGTAATGGACAAATAGACGTGGACGCCCACGCCTTGTTTACTCTGACCGACAATTCCACGGGCAACAGCCTTGTCATCCGCCCGTCGGATTTCACGCTGAGCCTGGTGGGCAATCATCATGCGGGTGCGATATCGCTGCTGGGCACTACCGAAGATCCGACCAGTTACAATGGCGGTAATTTGACGCTGGACTTCAGCGATACCGCTGCGCCTTTTATGCAATTGTTTGCGCCGGGTGGTTCGGGCGCCCTCACCGGCAATGCCAGTGCCGCGACGCTGAATTTTGCGCGTGTGGGCGGCAATGGCCTTAGCTTGGGGCCGACTGGCCAGGCGATCGCCTTTAGCAGTGGATTCGTCATCAACGGCAACAGCACGTCTGCGCCCTTTGGCACAATGAGTGTGGCGTTGGGCAATAATGCCCTGGCCAACGGCAGCGGGTCCGTGGCGTCGGGCAACGGGAGCGCGAGCGGAAATCTGGCCGTAGCACTTGGCAATAACAGTTTGGCCACGAGCGGCGGCGCAGTGGCGTTGGCCGGGGGCGCCGCTTCCGGGAACAATGCGGTGGCCGTAGGGATGTATGCCAATGCCGCTGCCACCGGTTCTGCCGCAATCGGCAGTGGCGTTTCCGCCCAAACGTGGGGTACGGTGGTGGTCGGCCAAAATAACCGGGTGTTGACTGGTAATGCCACCGCTTGGGCATCGTCGGACCCGGCATTTATTGTGGGAGTGGCCGCCAACTCCACGTCGGGCGGGAAGAACGGGCTGGTGATTTACAATAACGGCAACTTGACGCTGGGTGGCCCGGCCAATTTGGTGAATGGCGCAGACACCCTGCTCGTCAACGGCAGCGCGGTTTTCAACGGCCAAGCGACTTTTTCGGGTAACGTGCTCCTGACGCAGCCCCGTGGCGATATTTCCCCGGGGATTTATTCCCACTAATCTTGCAGCGTTACCCCCAGACCATGTTCGCACGTTTCCATCCTCTTAAGATTCGGTCGAGTCGGCACCTCTGGCGCAGGCTTGTGCTGGCGGGCATGTTTGTCCTGGCCGCATCCGGCCACGCCTGGGGCGACACGGACCTGACGTATTTCACGCATAACTATGCTTATGATAATTTGGGTCATGGCTGGTATGACACGACCATGCGGGATCCGAGCACGGGAAATTGGGTGGCGTGCAACGCACCGGACGATCCTGGTTCGATTACGGGCGGGGACAATTGGAGTTATTCGACCATCAATAACATCAATTACGCTTTTGATAGTGTTATAAGTGCTTGGTATGTGGATGCCGGATACGACCAAGATTATCTGGGCGAGATTTGGTCGCCTTCTGGGGACCCCACAGTGACCGACTTCGATTATACTTACAACGATTCGACCGGTTATTCCTACCGTTATGACAA
>Ga0265320_10002955_pt1 | contig 11625 bp, 6 predicted proteins | sample 4827metaG_FD_202087 | JGI IMG/M metagenome (GOLD analysis project Ga0265320, IMG submission 202087) | Rhizosphere microbial communities from Carex aquatilis grown in University of Washington, Seatle, WA, United States - 4-8-27 metaG | ecosystem: Host-associated > Plants > Roots > Rhizosphere >...
GCGATCTCACCGAACTTGCCGGTCGTGGGCAGGGTCTGGTTGCCGAGGACCGGCACCGGGCTGGGACTGGCGCTCGGATTCGGGCTGGGCGAAGCTGTCCCGGCTGATCCGGACGGAGCCGGGCTCGGACTGGCCGAGGGAGCTGGGCTCGAGGTGGGGCTGGCTGATGGCGCCGGGCTGGGGCTGGCCGATGGCGCCGGGCTGGCGCTCGCGCCGGCACTGCCCGTCGGAGCCGGGCTCGTCGACGGCACCGGTGTCGGGGTCGGGGGCGGCGTCCCGAGGGCGGCCGTCTTGGTCTGGATCTCGTAGTAGCCGTCGCTCGTCGAGAGGACCTCGGCGTCGGCAATCCCGTGGGCGACGAACACGGCCTTGATCTGGTCGGCGGTCACCGCCGGATCCTTGAACTTGATCTCCCAGGTCGTGCCGCCGGTGTAGTCGATCGAGAACTGGAGGCCGACTGAGCCGCTGGTGACCGGCGTCAGCAGGATGAAGATCAGGCCCGGGATCGTCAGCAGGCCCGAGAACAGGAAGAACCAGCGCCGCTTGCCGATGACATCAAACACGGGCGCGCGCCTCGCGCCGCGGCCGGCCGGTAAATCGTCCCAGGAACTCGTCGTCGCGCATCCCGAACAGGGACGCCTTCTGGAACGCGGGCACGCGCACGATCACCCGCAGGATCGTCCGGGTGACGACGATCGCCGTGAACATCGAGACGAGGATGCCCAGGATCAGGACCAGGGCGAAGCCCTTGATCGTCGGCGAGCCGAAGCTGTACAGGATCGAGGCCGTGATGAGGCTCGACACGTTCGAGTCGAGGATCGAGTTCCAGGCCCGGCTGAAGCCCGCCTCGATGGCCGACACCAGCGATTTGCCCGAGCGCAGCTCTTCCTTGGTCCGCTCGAAGATGAGGATATTGGCATCGACCGCCATGCCGATCGAGAGCACGAAGCCGGCGATCCCGGCCAGGGTCAGGGTCACCGGGATGAACCGGAACAGGGCGTACACGACGAGGGCGTAGTAGACCAGCGCCGCGTCGGCCAGCAGGCCCGGCAGCCGGTAGTAGATCAGCATGAACAGGAAGACCAGGGCGATCCCGATCCCACCCCCGAGCAGGCTCTGGCTCAGGAACGAGGCGCCCAGCGTCGCGCTGATCGTCGTGCCCTGGACCTTCTGGATCGGGAACGGCAGCGAGCCGTACTTGAGGACGGTGACCAGGTTGTTGACCTCGGCCTGGGCGCCGCTGCCGGTGCCCACGGTGATCTCGCCATGGCCGCCGGGGATCGCCGAATTGATGCTCGGCGCGGAGATGACGGTGTTGTCGAGGACGATCGCGAAGAAGTTGCCCACGTTGTTGGTCGTGTAGGTCGCGAACTTGGCCGCGGCATCGCTGTCGAGCTCGAAATCGACGACCGGTGAGCCGTTCTGGTCCGTCGCGGCCACGGCCGAGGTGACTGCCGTGCCACCGAAGAGGGGCACCAGGCTCGGATCGTTGGGCAGCGCTTCGTTCTGGGTGATGCCCGTCGGGCCGCCGGCATTCGTGCTCGCAGTGCCGTATGTCGCGGGCGGCAGGGGGATGAACTGGAGCAACCCGGTCTGGCCGACGAGGTCGGTGATCGCCTGTTCGTTCGAGACGCCCGGAAGCTCCACGACGACCCGGTCGGCGCCCTGGGTGACGACCTGGGGCTCGGCGACGCCGATCCCGTTGACCCGCCGCTCGATGATGTCCTTGATCGTGTTCATCGCGTCCGCGTCGGGCGCGACGCCGTTGACCGGCAGGGCCTGGTATTCGACCCGCACGCCGCCCTCGAGGTCGAGACCCAGCTTCGTCTCGACGATCGGGTTGGTCGAGCTCGAGCCACTGATGCTGGGCAGCCGTAAGCCGGGCCAGAAATCAAGGACGAGGGCGAAGATCCCGATGATCAGGATCAGGTATGGACCGGCTCTGCGCATCGCGCCGGACAATAGCAGAAGCGGGGGTCCTAGGCCTCCAGGGTCGCCTTGATCCGGCCGGCCAGGGCCGGGCCGATGCCCGGCACCGCGGCGATCTGCTCGACCGGCGCGTCCCGGATCCGCTTGGTCGAGCCGAAGACCCGCAGGAGGGCCTGCTTGCGCTTGGGTCCCACCCCGGGCAGGTCGTCGAACACCGAGCGGACGGCGGCTTTGGCCCGCAGGTCGCGGTGGTAGGTGATCGCAAAGCGGTGGGCTTCGTCGCGCAGGCGCTGGACCAGGTACAGCGCGGCCGACGTCGGGGGCAGCAGGATCGGGTCCGAGCGGCCGGGCAGGAACAGCTCTTCGCGCTCCTTGGCCAGGCCGGCCAGCGGGACATCGTCGAGGCCGAGCTCGGCGAAGACCTCGGCCGCGGCGCTCACCTGGCCCTTGCCGCCGTCCACGATGACCAGGTCGGGCAGCCGCCAGCGGAGCTCCTCGGCACTGCCCTCTTCGGCCGCCGAGGCTCGCCGGAAGCGCCGGCGGAGGACCTCCTGGTGGCTGGCGAAGTCATTGGGCCCGTCGACCGACTTGATCCGGAAGCGGCGATAGTCGCCAGTCCGCGGCTTGCCGTCCTCGAAGACGACCATGCTGGCGACCGACTGGGCGCCCTGGAAGTTGCTGATGTCGTAGCACTCGATCCGGAGCGGCGGGTTGGCCAGCCCGAGCGCCTCGCCCAGCTCGGTCAGGGCGCCCAGGGTCTTGCCCTGGTCGGCCAGCCAGCGGACCTGCTCGCGGTCGAGCGTCTCGGCGGCATTGCGCTGGGCCAGCTCGAGGAGCTGGCGCTTCTCGCCGCGCTGGGGGACCTTGAGATGGACCGGGCCGCCGCGGCGATCGGCCAGGAACGCTTCCATGTCGGCCGCTTCGGTCGGAACCGCGGCGACGAGGACTTCGGGCGGCACGCTGGCCGCCCGGGCGTAGTACTGGAGCAGGAAGCCGTTGAGCACTTCCTCGTCGGGCACGTCACGGGGCGCCTCGAGCAGGAAGACGTCGCGGCCGACCATCGCCCCGCCGCGCACCGCGAACAGCTGGACGGCGGCCTGGTTGTCGCGCCGGGCCATGCCGATCAGGTCGAGCGTGGTCCGGGCGAAGGCCGCCATCTTCTGGCTCTCCATCGTCCGCCCGATCGCCCGGACCTTGTCCCGCAGGGCGGCCGCCCGCTCGTAGTCGGTCCGCTCCGAGGCGGCCTCCATCTCGCCGGTCAGCCCGGCCAGGAGGGTCTCCTGGCGGCCCTCCAGGAAGAGCTCGATCTGGGCGATGTCGCGTCGGTAGGCCTCCTTCGAGATCGTCTCGATGCACGGGCCCTGGCAGCGCTTGATGTGATAGAGCAGGCACGGCCGGGCGAGGGCCCGCTTGCCCTCGGTGATCTCGATCGTGCAGGTCCGGAACGGGAAGAGCCGCCGGATCAGGTTCATCGACTCGTCGACCGACGAGGCCGAGGCGTACGGGCCGAAGTAGCGGCTGCCGTCGTTGATCAGCTTGCGCGTCCGCTCGACCCGGGGAAAGTCGTCGGCCAGGGTGATCTTGATGTAGGGGTAGCTCTTGTCGTCCTTGAGCCGGACATTGAAGCGGGGTTGGTAGCGCTTGATCAGGTTCGCTTCGAGGAGGAGCGCCTCCGAGACGGAGTCGGTCAGGGTCGTCTCGACATCGGCGACCCGGTCGATGACGCTCCGGATCAGGTGGACCTCGCCGGCCGGGCTCTGCTTCTGCCAGTAACTCCGGACCCGGTTGCGCAGGCTCTGGGCCTTGCCCACGTACAGCACATCGCCCCGGCTGTCCTTCATCAGGTACACGCCGGGCCGGTCGGGCAGCTTGCGCAGGGTGGCTTCGAGCTGGGGGGTCACGCTCCGATCGTACCCCGATAACGGACAGGTGAGGCCGGGCTGCCAGGCTCGTCCGATGGCTGGCCATCCGTCGGTCGCGGAACGGCTCGAGCGGCTCGCCCCCGACCAGCGCGCCGCGGCGACCGCCGCGCCCGGGCCGGTCCTGTGCCTGGCCCCGGCCGGCAGCGGCAAGACCACGACCCTGGTCGCCCGGATCGCCTGGCTGATCGATGGCGGCGTCGATCCGGCCACGATCGCGGCAATCACCTTCAACCGGCGGGCGTCGGACGAGCTGGCCGAGCGACTGGACGCGGCCCTGGACCCGCTGGGCTGCGCGCCCGGCAGCGTCCGGGTTCGGACGTTCCATGCCCTCGGGCTCGAGATCCTGCGTGACGCAGGCGGGACAGGGCCCACGATCGCGGATCGGACCGGGCTGATCTGGCGCCTGTTTCCCGACCTCGACGACGACGCCGTGGCCGAGCTCGGCACGGCGATCTCGCGATTCAAGGTCGAGTTCGGTGCCACCCTGGCCGAGGTCGAGGCCGATCCCGACGCAGGCCCAATCGCCCGGCGCTTCGTGGCCTACCAGCACGCCCTCGGGGACCGCGGAGCGATCGACTTCGACGACCTGATCCTCGGCGCGCTGCGCGCCCTGGGATCGAGTCCCAAGCTGTGCCAGCGCTGGCGCCGGCAGTGCGGCCACCTCCTCGTCGACGAGATCCAGGACGTGGACCGCGCCCAGCTTGAGCTCGGCCTGCTGCTCGCCGCACCCGACAATCAGATCTTCCTCGTCGGCGATGACGACCAGTCGATCTATGGCTGGCGGCTGGCGGACGTCCGCCGGATCATCCGGCTCGCCGACCGACTGCCCGGGCTCGAGCGCCACGCCCTGGTGACCAACTACCGTTGTCCGCGGCCGGTCGTCGAGCGCTCGATGCGCCTGATCGGCTTCAATCGGGAGCGGTTCGCGAAGACCGTGCGTGCCGGCCCCGACGGCGGCGGACGGCTGATCCTGGCCCCCGACACCGACACAGATCACGAACGGATCGGCCGGGTCCTGGCCTCGTGGCCGGCCGACGATGCCAGCCGGGCGGTGATTGCCCGGACGAACCTCGAGCTGATCCCGGCGGCCACGGCTGCTGCCGAGCGAGGGATCGCGTTCAACGCTGCCGGCCTGGCCCTGCCCCTCGAGGCACCCGGCCTGGACGCGGCCCTTGCCGCGGTCGAGTCGGCCGCCCAGGCCGAGCCCGGCGTCCCGCTCCTGATCCACATCGGCCGAACGCGGGTCGGGACGGATGCGTCGCTCCTGGCCGCCTGCGACCTGCTCGCCGGCTGGGCGCCACGTCAGCCGAGCGCCGCAGGGTTGCGCGCCGCCATCGAAGCGGCCCGCGAACGGCTGGCCGGCTTGCGCAGCAAGGGTGCCCGGCTGACGCTGGCCACCGCCCATGCGGTCAAGGGCCTCGAGTTCGACCACGTCCTGGTCCTGATGGACGCCGATCGCTTCCCGAGCCGGCGGGCGCTGGATGACGCCACCGAGCCGGGCCGGACGCTGGAGGAGGAGCGCCGCCTGGCCTACGTCGCCTGGACCCGGGCGCGCCGCTCCCTCACCCTGCTCTACGACCCCTCGGCCCCGTCGCGCTTCCTGCTCGAGGCCTTCTCGCCGGGCGAGCTCGGTTGACGGGCGGCGCCGCCGGCCGCTAGCGTCGTGCCATGGCTGGCCGGCTGCCCCTGACCGCGCTCCTGTCGCAGGCCTTTGTCGCCTTTACGATCGAGTGCGACAACGAGTTCGAGCGGCGGATGCCCCATCGGACGGCCGCGCACCCGTCGAGCGCCAGCCGGCGCGAGGTGCCCTGGCTCACCTCGATGGTCATGTGGTTCACCTGCCTGCGCTTCCTGACCGACGGGGGCCGCTCCGTGGCGGAGATCGACCGGCTGGCGCGGACCAGCACGAACTGGAATGGGATGGAGCGCTGGGGCTACATTGAGGTCGCCCCCGATCCTGCTGACCCGCGTCCCCGGCCGCCGCGCAGGGACTGGATCGTGCGGGCCACGCCGGGCGGCCGGCGGGCACAGGCATTCTGGGCCCCGATCGGCGCGGAGGTCGAAGGTCGCTGGCGTGAACGTTTCGGGAGCTCGGTGGTCGCGCAGCTCCGGAATCACCTGACGGCGGTCGCGACCAACCTCGATCCGGGCCTGCCCGAGTGCCTGCCGATCCTCGGCTACGGCCTGTTCAGCCGATTGCCGGAACACAAGCCGCAGCGCGCTCCGGCGGCCCAAGCCTCGGCCGAGGGACTCGAGGTCGGGCCGATCGAGCTGCCGAGCCTGCTGGCGAACATCCTCCTGGCGGTCGCCCTCGAGTTCGAGGACCACTGGCCCATCTCCCTGGCAACGGGCTCGGACATCCTGCGCGTCATCGATACCGGCGGCCAGCGGCTGCGCGACCTGCCGGGGCAATCGGGGGTCTCGAAGGAGGCGATCGCCATGGCCCTCGGCGTCCTGACCAAGGCCGGGCTGGTGGAGCTGGGGCCGGCGCCTGGCGATGCACGCGGGCTAGTCGTCCGGCTCACCGGCCTGGGCGCCGCGGCCCAGCTCGCCAATGCGCAGCGGCTGGCCGCGATCGAAGCGTCCCTGCCGGCCCGCTACGACCGGGATGCCGTTAACGGGCTGCGGTCGTCGCTCGAGGAGATCGTCCAGCCCGATGCCGGGCGGTCCCCGCTGTTCGACGGCCTGCTGCCTCATCCCGGCGGCTGGCGGGCCTCTGTCCCGCCGCCCGCCCGGCTCCCCCACTTCCCGATGGTCCTCCACCGGGGCGGCTACCCGGACGGCAGCTAGTTCGACGGCAGCAAGGCATGCCTAGCGCTGCGCTCGGTCGTAGCGGTTCAGCTCGCGGAGCAGGCCGTCGACCGCATCCAGGAGTGGCTCGGTGACCTCGGCCGGCAGGACATCACGCAGCGAATCCTTGGGGCCGAAGGCGGCCCGCCCGCGCATCGCGGCGGCTCGCAGGTCGCGCAGGTCGCCGTCCCGGAAGCGGTCGGGCAGCGGGCGCAGGAAGACGGCCCAGCGCTCCTGACCGCGCTGCTCCGCGAGGGACAGCGCCGCCTCGGTCGTCCGGGCCGCAACCAGCCCGCGTTCGTCGATCAGGGGCAGCTCATGGCGAGCCGGGCCGAACCAGCGAGCCGGCGGCGGGCCCGCCCGGTCCGGTGGGCTCATCGGCTCATGACCGGCTGCTGACTGCCCGCTTCCTGGGCGGCTCGATCGGCAGGGCAATCGCATCGCGCACATCGAGGCCGTCGCCGATCGCCCGCCGGCCGCCAAGCGTCCGTCCGGCATCGTCGGCGAAGGTCAGCCCGCTCAGCGGGATGAGCGGCTCGCCCCGCAGGACCCGGCCGAGGTACTCGCCGGTGGCCGAGCCGGCGACCTTGGCCACCTGCTCGGGAGTTCCTTCGGCCACGATCCGGCCGCCCCGGAAGCCGCCGGCCGGGCCCAGCTCGATCAGCCAGTCGGCCGTCTTGATCACGTCGAGGTTGTGCTCGATCACCAGCACCGTGTTGCCCGTGTCGACCAACCGGTGGAGGACCTGGAGGAGCTTCTCGACGTCGGCGAAGTGCAGCCCGGTCGTCGGCTCGTCGAGGACGTACAAGGTCCGGCCGGTCGCCCGTCGCGACAGCTCGGTCGCCAGCTTGACCCGCTGGGCCTCGCCACCCGACAAGGTCGTGGCCGGCTGGCCGAGGTGGACGTAGCCGAGGCCGACGTCGAACAGGGTCTGGAGCTTGGTCCGGATCGCGGGCACCGGGCTGAAGAACTCGAGGGCCTCCTCGATGGTCATCTCCAGGACGTCGGAGATCGAGCGGCCCTTGTACAGGATCTCGAGCGCCTCGCGGTTGTAGCGCTTGCCGTGGCAGACCTCGCACTGGACGTAGACGTCGGGCAGGAACTGCATCTCGATCTTCAGGATCCCGTCGCCCTTGCAGTTCTCGCAGCGGCCACCCTTCACGTTGAAGCTGAAGCGGCCTGGCTGGTAGCCCCGCACCCGGGATTCGGGGACCCCGGCAAACAGCTCCCGGATCGGCCCGAAGAGGCCCACGTAGGTCGCCGGGTTCGAGCGTGGGGTGCGCCCGATCGCGCTCTGGTCGATCTCGATGATCTTGTCGATCTCGTCGATGCCGGTCAGCGAATCGTGGGGTCCCGGCTCGTCCCGGGCACCGTTCAGCCGGCGGGCGACCTCGCGATAGAGGATCTCGGTGACCAGCGTGCTCTTGCCCGAGCCCGACACGCCGCAGACGGCGATGAATGTGCCCAGCGGGAAGGCCACGTTGACGTTCTTGAGGTTGTGCGCCCGGGCGCCCTTGAGCACCAGCTTCTTGCCGTTGCCGCGGCGGCGCTTGGCCGGGATCGGGACCGATCGCTCGCCGCGCAGGAACGCGCCGGTGATCGAACGCGGGGCCGCGAGCAGGACGTCAAGCGGCCCGTTGGCGATCACCTCGCCGCCGTGCTCGCCGGCGCCGGGCCCGATGTCGAGGACCCAGTCGGCCGTCCGGATCGTCTCCTCGTCGTGCTCGACGACGAGAACTGTGTTGCCCAGGTCGCGCAGCCGGGTCAGGGTCGCGATCAGCTTGGCGTTGTCGCGCTGGTGGAGTCCGATCGAGGGCTCGTCGAGGATGTACAGGACGCCCATCAGGCCGGCCCCGATCTGGGTCGCCAGGCGGATCCGCTGGGCTTCGCCGCCGGACAGCGTCGCGCTCGTGCGGTCGATCGTGAGGTAGTCGAGGCCGACGTCGACGAGGAAGCCGAGCCGGGCCGCGATCTCCTTGAGCAGCTGCCGGGCGATCGTCCGCTCGCGCTCGCTGAGGTGCGTCGCGAGGTCCTCGGCCCAGCTCAGGGCGTCGAGGACGGACAGGTTCGAGACGGCCCAGATGTCCCGGCCGTCGACGGTCACGGCGAGCGCCTCGGGCCGCAACCGCTTGCCGTTGCAGGTGGGGCAGGGCCGGGAGACCATGAACCGCTCGAGCTCGGCCTTGACGAACTCCGAGTCGGTCTCCTTGTAGCGCCGCTCGAGGTTGGGGATGATCCCCTCGAAGCTGGCGGTGTAGGTGTTCTCGCCGCGCTGGTGGCGGTAGCCGATCACGACCTGCTCGCCCTTCTTGGCGTTGAGGAGGTAGTCGAGGGCTTCGGGCGGCAGGGTCCCGATCGGGGCGTCGGGGTCCCAGCCGTGGGCCCGGGTGACCGCCTCGGCGACCTTGCCGAACCACGAATCGGCCATCGGCATCCTGGCCCAGGGCCGGAGCAGGGCGCCGTTCGAGACGGACAGGGTCTTGTCCGGGATCACCAGCTCGGGGTCGATCTCGAGCCGGGTTCCCAGGCCGGTGCAGGCCGGGCAGGCGCCATGGGGCGAGTTGAACGAGAAGCTGCGCGGCTCGAGCTCGTCGATCGTCGTCCCGTCGTACGGGCAGGTATAGCGCTCGGAGTAGCGGCGCTCCTCGAACTCCGGCGGCTGGCCCTCGCGCGGGGCAGCGGCGATCCCGACGACGCCCTCGCCGAGGCGCAGCGCCGTCTCGATCGAATCGGCCAGCCGGCTCGAATCCGGGTCGGGCAGGGCCAGCCCGGTCTCGGGGTCGAGCGGATGGCCCTCGGCGTCGCGCTGCCACTCCTCGGGCGCCTCGGCTCGCCGGACGACGAACCGATCGACGATCACCTCAATCGTGTGGCGCTTGTACTTGTCGAGGCTCGGGGCGTCGGCCAGGTCGTACGCCTCGCCGTTGACCCGGACCCGGACGAAGCCCTGCTTGCGGGCGGCCTCGAAGACGCGGTCACCCTCGGTCTTGCGGTCCTTGATCAGCGGGCCGAGGACCAGCAGGCGGGTGCCCTCCGGCAGGCGCAGGACCTGGTCGACGATCTGCTGGACGGTCTGGCGCTCGATCTCCCGGCCGCAGACCGGGCAATGGGGATGGCCGACCCGGGCGAAGAGCAGCCGGAGGTGGTCGTAGATCTCGGTGACCGTGCCGACCGTCGAGCGGGGGTTGCGGCTGGCGCCCTTCTGATCGATCGAGATCGCCGGGCTGAGGCCGTCGATCTGGTCGACGTCCGGCTTCTCCATCTGGCCCAGGAACTGGCGGGCATAGGCGGACAGGCTCTCGACGTAGCGGCGCTGGCCTTCGGCGTAGATCGTGTCGAAGGCGAGGCTGCTCTTGCCAGAGCCGGACAAGCCGGTGATGACCACCAGCCGGTCGCGCGGAAAGGCGACCGTGATGTCCTTCAGGTTGTGTTCGCGGGCGCCGCGGACGACGAGTTGATCGGAGGGCACGAGGATGATTGTACCGAAGTCCGCCCGTTTGGAACAGGCGTTCTGTCAGCGCCGGCGGCGTCCGGGTCGCTGGCCCGGTCGTTGGCCGGTGCGCTTGATCACGTTGGGGGTGACCGTGTGGTCCCAGGTCGGCCGGTCGATCCAGCGCGCCTGCCAGCCGCCATCGTCCTCGTGCTCGTCGCGAATGCCGGGCAGCCAGTCGGCTGCGGTCGCCGCCGCGGTCTCGGCGGCCGTCTCTTCCTCGAGCGCCTGGCCGGGCTCGTCGCTCGTCGAAGCAAGGACCTCGACCGAGGTGACCTCGAGCGCCCGGGCGTCCGGCTGCCGCTCGCGCTGGCCGGGCCGGCGGGTCGAGGTGGAGCGCGAGCCCGCGGCTCCGGCCGGGGCCCGGTTGGCGGCCGCCGCCTCGGCCGCCCGGGCGACAGTTGTCGAAGCGTCCTGGTCCAGGACCCGCAGCCGGATCTGCTGGATCTCATCGCGCAGGGTCGCGGCCCGCTCGAACTCGAGGTTCTTGGCCGCATTGCGCATGTCGGCCTCCATGCGGACCACGATCTTCTCGATCTGCTCGCGTGATTCGCTGCGCATGTCGTGAGGCCCGTACTTGCCGGCCGGGCCGTCGGGCGTGTAGACATCGGTCGACTCGGCCACCGCCCGGAGGCGCTGATTGATGTCGTGAATCTCCTTGATGATCGTGGTCGGCTCGATCCCATTGGCCGTGTTGTAGGTCGTCTGGACGGTCCGCCGCCGATCGGTCTCGTCGATCGCCGCGCGCATCGACTGGGTGATCGTGTCGGCGTACATCACGACCTTGCCGTTCGTGTTGCGGGCTGCCCGGCCGATCATCTGGATCAGCGACCAGGCGCTGCGCAGGAAGCCCTCCTTGTCGGCGTCGATGATCGCCACGAGGGTCACCTCGGGCAGGTCGATCCCCTCGCGCAGGAGGTTGATCCCGACCAGCACGTCGAAGACGCCGAGGCGAAGGTCGCGCAGGATCTGGACCCGCTCGAGGGTGTCGACCTCGCTGTGGAGGTACTGGACCTTGACCCCCAGCTCGTGCAGGTAGTCGGTCAGGTCCTCGGCCATCTTCTTGGTCAGCGTCGTGACCAGGGCCCGCTCGCCGCGCTCGACCCGGCCCCGGATCTCGTCGAGCAGGTCGTCGATCTGGCCTTCCGTCGGGCGGACCTCGATCGTCGGGTCGACGATGCCCGTCGGCCGGATCAGCTGCTCGACGATCCGCTCGCTGCGCTCGAGCTCGTAGGGACCGGGCGTCGCCGACATGTAGACCGCCTGGCGGACCGTGGCCTGGAACTCCTCGAAGGTGAGCGGCCGGTTGTCGAGGGCGGACGGCAGGCGGAAGCCGAAGTCGACCAGGATCTCCTTGCGGGTCCGGTCGTTCTTGTACATCCCCACGACCTGGGGAATCGTCATGTGGCTCTCGTCAACGACGAGCAGCCAGTCGGGCGGGAAATAGTCGAGCAGGGTCCACGGCCGGCTGCCGGCATCGCGCCGGGCGAGGTG
>Ga0265320_10002958_pt1 | contig 11616 bp, 11 predicted proteins | sample 4827metaG_FD_202087 | JGI IMG/M metagenome (GOLD analysis project Ga0265320, IMG submission 202087) | Rhizosphere microbial communities from Carex aquatilis grown in University of Washington, Seatle, WA, United States - 4-8-27 metaG | ecosystem: Host-associated > Plants > Roots > Rhizosphere >...
CAAACGACGACCTAAATGTTACCAATTGCTCACCCGGCCCCGCCACCTCATGATTGTGTCGTCTTCCCGAGATCTCTAAAAGTGACGATGGACCCCCTTAACTTAGCGCCATTCATATATGGCCCTTTTTCCGGCTCGCCTTCCGGGAATTTCTCCCCAAAGAAGGCAACGAAGGTATCGGTGTCTCCATATTGATTTTTCCAAATCCAAACTACAACGCCAACTTCATCAGTAGTAAGCAGTTTTACTTTTTGGCCCAAGCGCAAGGTGCTCATTGTTTTGGAAATAAGGATTAGTTGCTTTGTGTCCAGCTGCTGGCCGAAATTGAGGATTATTTTGGCAACTGCCAGTTTTCGTCAAACAAGCCGCCGGTGACCAGATCGGGAACTGCGGCGCCGGGTTTTACTTTGACGATGGCGTAGTCGCCCCAGAGGGGGGTGCCGTAGTCGCCGTTGTAGCCGCGATCTTCGAAGGTCAGGCCGGTGTTGAGGACGACATATTTTGTCGGGTTGAGCGGATTCGGGTAGATCAGGGTGGGGTAATTCTCATTGGCCGGATAAGTTTTGCCCCCGAAAGTCACGTTTTCTTTGGTCCACGAGAAAGGGAGTTTGCCGTTCAACTTGGCGATCCACAAGTTGCTGCCAGGATCGCCAAACAGTACGACGTGATATTTGGCGAAGTCGGCTTCGGTCACATCTTTGTCATCTTTCACAAAGGGGTGGCCGCGAAAGAATTTGCCCCAGAGGTTGTCAAAGCGCGCCAGGGTGCGCAGGGCCTGCTGGTTCACGGCCTCGTTCCACGGCGTGCCGGTTGGGCGCACCAAAAGGAATGGGTCGAGAAAGGCGTCATCAATGGGGCCCTGGAGGGCGTGGGTTTTGTGGAGACCGGCCGCCGGGCCGTTCGGGACCACGGACCAACCTGGCCCATTTCGCTCAAGGGTAATCTCGGGGCCCGGGGAGACTTTCAGGGATTGGCCGTCAATGTTGATTTCGCGAGCGCTGGTGGTCTCCCGCAGCACCAGGCGGGTGAGATTTTTGGTTTTGATGTTGTAGGCGGCGCCGTTGTTGGCCCGTTGGGCATCCACCTCGGCTCGGTCGTAGTGTTTTTCCAGTCCGTCCAGGGAGATCCAATAGTCGCGGTTGTAACGCGTGGTGAAGGTTAGGAAACGGAGGTGGTCGGGCGACGTTTGACCTTTGTCGCCATATTCCTGGAGGAAGGCATCGAGGCGCTGGCGGACGAGCGGGCTGGTGCCGTGGCCGGTCTTTTGCGAAATCAGGAAAAGTCCGGGTGTGCCGGTGACGTGCAGGAAGTCGGGCTCGCCCTCGCTCATAAATCCCTCGCGCTCCAGTTGGGCGCGCGTGCGGAGGGAGGACTCCAATTGGCCGCGGTTGGAGGCGCCGGGCGGAGGACCGGGGAGGCTGGGGATTTGGGTGTCGGAATCGCCGTCGTGGGCGGCGAGGGGCAAGTTGAAAATGTTCAAGGCCCAATCTGGCATGTTCTCCCAAATCCTCATGGTGGCATATTGAAAGGGCAGAAAGCCGGGGGTTTCGGGATTGCGCGACCAGGTGCCGGCGCCGATTTCCGCGGCGGCAAAGCGGTCGGGATAGTGCAGGGCAATATGCCAGGCGCCTTCCCCGCCCTGGGAGAATCCGCGCAGGATGATGCGCTTGGGGTCGATGTTGAAGCGCTTTTGCGCGGCGGCGATGGCTTCAAAAACATCGCTTTCGCCGGCCCAATGCCAACCGGCACCGTTGACCCGGCCGAAGCAATCGAGCGAGATTTGTCCCTGGTCGGCGACGGGTGGGTTGCCAGCACCCCGACGGTTGAGGAAGCCGTAAATGAATTCAGACTCCGTGGTGTTGTTTTGGCGTCCGTGCAACCAGACATAGAGCCGGGCCGGCTTGCTGGGATCGTAGTTGTCGGGGAGGGTGATGCCGTAGGGGAGCACCGCGCCATCAATTTCAGACTGGTACGCCAGAATTTGTTTTTTGCCCTGGTTCCATTGGGGGGAGTTGGCCAGGAGCTGTTGGCCGCGTTCGATGCCTTGATCGAGGGTGGTGAAAGCGTGGTCAATCGCGGCTTGGGTGCCAAACATTTCCGGATATTCGAGGAGCATTTGGCCGGCGTGGGCATAGGCTTCGACGTCGGTGATCAGCTCCAGTTTGGCGCCCTTGGATTTAAGCTCCTTGACCAAGGCGGTAATCTGGGAGGTTTGCGCTTTGATTTTCGCAAGGTCATCCGGCTTGGCTTGTACGGGAGCCGGCGTGGCGGGACCCCGGCCTTGGCGGGCGCCGCCCGATGCGGAGGCTTGCGCGGGGGCGGAGGTGGCTGCGGGGGTTTGGGCTGTCGCCGAATGAATGGAGAATGCCAGGGCGAGGCAGGAGAGGGACAGGAGACTTTTCATGGGGATATTTCCAGTGGCGTGGAAAAGCACGGCCATTGGAACAGGGTTGTCACTACGAGGCTGCGCGGGGTGGGATTGGGGTCAAGCCGTTTTCCCTCCTGCCGCCCGCTTGGTTTTGGCGCCGATGCGCCGCACCACTTCCTGAAGCCAACCATCGGGAGGGCTTCGTCAAAAGTGTTGCGACCGTGGTCAACTTGCGTATAATTTCCCGCAGATACCAGTGGCCGGGCCACGCCTGAACACTCCTCTGATGATTTCCCTCGAAGACATCTGCGAAGGCGAATGGGTGGACTGGTACAAGCTCACCCCGCTAGAACGCTGGCACGAAAGCGATAAACTTCGCACCTATTACCTTTCCCTGGGAGGCTCCCTTGATCCCGAACCCGATTCGCAAAGTCCTTTTGACGCTGGCAGCCCGCCAAGTCCGCGCCTTGTTGATGGGCGGCCAAGCCTGCGTGTTTTACGGCGCGGTGGAGTTTAGCCGTGACGCAGATATTTTAATTCTGGCCGACCCACCCAATTTGGACCGTCTGGCCCTGGCGTTGGCCGACCTTGTGGCGGAATCCATAGCCGTGCCGCCATTTTCGCCCGAATATTTGGCCCGCGGTCATGGCGTGCACTTCCGTTGCGCCCACCCGGAGGCTTTCCGCATGAGAATTGACGTAATGGCCAAATTGCGCGGCGTGGATCCGTTTGCGGTGGTGTGGGATCGCCGCACCACCATCACCGACCAGGATGGAACGGTCTTTGAATTGTTGTCGCTGCCCGACTTGGTGCTTTCCAAAAAAACCCAGCGGGACAAGGACTGGCCGGTAATCCGCCGCCTGTTGGAAGCAGATTTTCAGGCCCGGCCGGATGCGGACGAACGCGCCATTCGATTCTGGCTGCGTGAAATGCGCACGCCGGAACTGCTGATCGAACTGGCCACCCGGCACCCGGCGCTGACGCTCGATCTTTTCCCAACCCGGTGCCTGCTGGAGGCAGCGCGGCAGCGCGATCAGGCCGGAGTGGAGGCGGGCTTGATGGCCGAGGAACAAAAAGAACGGGAACGTGATCGCAAATATTGGCGGCCACTCAAAGCAGAACTGGTGGAATTGCGCGCCCAACTGGCCCGGCGAAATTTGCCGAATTAAGCGACTCCGGGAATTTTATTGAGGGGCCGCAGGCGATTGAATTCGATTATGGCTGCGACTACGGCCGCCCGCTCGGACTTGGCGCCCGTGTGCCTGACGACCTTCCGGAGCAATCTAATGGGAATATCAATCGCCGTTTTCATGGTTCTACATTGGACGATTTGGAAATTTCGGCAAGCTGGCTTAGACAATCGGAGTGAGCCGATTTAAGTCGAACCAGGTTTGGCTTTGTTTTCGCCAGGCTTTTTTAATACGATTTTGGCGATGAAAACTGCCATCATCCGTGCGCCCAAGGCCCCGGCTCTTAACCATGGCCCGGGATTTCTTTTTGCCTGAAATGAGGACGGGCCCGAGTTGGAGGCAGAATTGTTAAAGGGTATCAAGGGCCCGTTTACTCCTTATTCGCGCAATGAATTGAAGTCCTTGGGCGAACGCATCATCCGCGAAAAGCGGCGACCATGAAGGAACTGCGCTCGATGCCATTAGTCAGCCCCTTTGGGAAGATTTTGGTTTTTTACCGGCGGCAGGGCGACGTTTTAGAAATTGTGCGCCTGATGCACGGCGCGCGTGACTTGCCCAGGCGGTTGAAGGAACCACCCGGGGAATAAAGGAAAGTTTTTGGCGGCTTATTTTCCCTCCAATGCCGCGCGCATCGTCGCCGCCTTGGCCGGATTAGTCATGGTGGCCAACTCGACGACATTCCCCAAACTCTCGAAGGCCAGCGCGCGGGCGTTGGAACCCTCGGGCGGCAGGGATTGCGCCAGGGTCAGTGCGGCGGCAAAATCCTTGGTGCCATAAAGCACGAAAATGACTTTCACTGCCGCATTCTGCGCGTCACCCGCTGGCAGCCCTTGCGCCCATGCCACCGCTCCCTGCGGGTCATCAACCTCCCATCTCTTGGCGATGCGGATGGCGATGTAACCGAAATTCAGATCACCGGTGACGTCCTGCGCATAGGCCGCCGCGATGGGGTTGTCCTGAATCAGGGATTTAAGCTCGGTTTGGCTTAGTTTGGCGGCTGAACTTTCCGGCGAAAATCGATAGAGGTCGGCGGCGGGCTTCGGTGAGGGCGGCGTTGGGCTTGGGAGGGCTGCGGCGGCGCCCGGCAGGGGGGAAACGTTGGATTTGACGGCGGGGCTGGGACTTGTTTTCTCGCGCGTCAGCAAAAAAATGGAAAAGATCGTTCCGGCCAAAACGAGAACGACTAAAGGGGGAATTTTTGTCTTTTGCGTCATCGGTGAAAATTTCCCTGTGCTCGGGATCTTGATGTCCAATTCATGCCGATTTCACATTCACCCAATGTCCGGATCGGGCAGATTTCAAAACGGCATCAGTAACGTAATCCGTGGCGAGGCCGTCGCGAAAGGTGGGGGCGGCGGGTTTGCCACTTGCCAGACCGGCGAGGAAATCGACAACTTGATGCACAAAACTGTGTTCGTAGCCGATTTGGAGGCCGGGGACCCACCAGTTCTTCATGTAGGGCTGGTCGCCGTCGCTGACGTGAATGGAGCGCCAGCCGCGGATGTTGGAGGCGTCGCGATGGTCGAAATACTGGAGCCGGTGGAGGTCGTGAAGGTCCCAGAAGATGGATGCATGCTCGCCGTTGATTTCGAAGGTGTAGAGGGCTTTGTGACCGCGGGCGTAGCGCGTGGCTTCGAAGGTGGCCATCGAACCGTTGCGGAAGCGCGCGAGGAAGGCGGAGGCGTCGTCAATGCCAACTTTTTGTTGTTTGCCGGTCAGGGCATGCTTGCGCTCCTTGACGAAAGTTTCGGTCATGGCGGTGACTTCCTTGATACCGCCGTTGAGCCAGAGCGCGGTGTCTATGCAGTGCGCGAGGAGGTCGCCGGTGACGCCGCTGCCGGCGATGGAGGCGTCGAGGCGCCAAGTGCCGGGGCCGCCTTGCGGGACGTCGGCGGAGATGGTCCAATCTTGGAGGAATTTGGCGCGATAGTGGAAAATTTTGCCGAGGCGACCTTCGTCAATGAGTTGCTTGGCGAGGGTGACGGCGGGGATGCGCCGGTAGTTATACCAGACCATGTTGGGAACCTTCGCCTTTTCAACGGCCTTGACCATCTTGGCGGCTTCGGCGGGATTCATGGCGAGGGGCTTTTCGCAGAGGATCATTTTGCCCGCCTTGGCCGCCGCAAGGGCGATTTCGGCGTGGACGTTATTGGGCGCCGCGATGTCAATCAGGTCAACGTCATCGCGGGTGACGAGCGCGCGCCAGTCGGTCTCGATGGATTCGTAGCCCCAAGTATCGGCGAAGGCTTTCGTTTTTGCGGCATCGCGGCCGCAGGCGGCTTTGAGGACGAGGGTGCGGTCGAGGGGGAAGAAGTTGCCGACCTTGCGGAAAGCGTTGGAGTGGGCGCGGCCCATGAAGCCGTAGCCGATGAGGCCGATGTTGAGGGGGCGCATTTTTTGGGGGAGGTAAGGGATGGAAGGTGGAATTTTGGCAGTGGGATGGCTCGATTGTTATATTGTTATATTGTTATATTGTTGAATTGCTGGATTGCTTGGTGACGACCGTGGTTGTTTTTTAACAATACAACAATAGAGCAATACAACAATCGCTTCGGATCAGCCGGCCCACCCGTGGAGGTTGCGGACTTCAATCATCGCCGCCAGCACGTCATTCCAGGTTTGCTGCTTGAGCATGGTTTCGTTCGGGAACATGCAGCCATCCCAGCAGATGTGTTTCATCTTTTTGGTGACTTTGTCCTGTTCGTCGCGGAGCCAATAGGCGGAGTCACGCGGGATGTTGAGTTTGCCGCGCGGGTCAGTGGCAACACAGTGGCGGCCGGTTTTGGCATGGTCGCCGGAGCCGAAGGCGGTGCCATCATTTTGCGCGACGTGAAAATCAATGGTCCAGGGTCGGAGGGCGGCGGTAAGCTTCTTCATTGCGGCGTGGTAGGCGCCGGGCTCCCAGTGGTAATTCTTGGGAACAAGGCGGTGTTCGGGGGCGTTTTCGCCTAGCGTGTAGAGGTGGGTATGCGACATGTCCGCCTGGAAGCCGACAATTTTCGGCAGGTCCACTGTTTCGAGAAGCTGCACCATGTATTTCCAACTGTGCATGCCGCCCCAGCAGATTTCGCCCTCGGCGGCGAGGCGTTCGCCGAGGTCTTTGGCGATTTTGCCCGCTTCGCGGAAAGTGGCGGCAATGAGTTTGGTGTTCCCTTTGGGATCCTTGAGCCAGTCGCTGACGCTTGCGGCGGAGTCAATGCGGACGACGCCGGAGGGACGCGCGCCGAGGTCGCGGAGTTTTTGGGCGATGCGGCAGGCTTTGCGAACGTGGGTGACCCAATTCGCGCGTTTGGTGGCGTCGCCCATGGCGGAGGCATCGAACCACACGGGTGCGACCACCGAGCCGATGGCGAGGCCGCGGCCGGTGATTTTGGCGGCGAGGGCCTTGATGCCGTCGTCGGCGATATTAATGTCCACGTGCGGATTGTAGAGGAAGAGATCCACGCCGTCGAATTTCACGCCGCCGACTTCCGCTTTGGCGGTGAGATCGAGCATCGTATCGAGGGGAATGACCGGTTCGGCGCCGGGGCTGCCCTTGCCAACCAGGCCGGGCCACATCGCGTTGTGGAGTTTGGGGTAGGTGTTTTGGGGCATGGCGGGAGGGGTGCTAGCGGGGAGCAGGGAGCGGGGAGTCAGGCAGTAATCTGAGATTTGAAATTTGAGATTTGAAATTAAGAGTCGGACCGCGTGGGGCGAAAAACGCAGCTAGAATTCATTGTTACGATATGCGCCCAACCCCGGGGCGTTGGGGTGGACATCGGGGCCGAAATAGCGGAGGACGACGAGGGGCTCGGTGGGGCTGGTGTTTTCGAAGGTGACGCCGGCCTTCGCGGCGGCTTCGGTGCAAAAAACTTCGTCTTCGGTGAGTTCGTGAAAGCGGATGAGTTTGGGGCAGTCGAGGGGGAGTTTGTTCATCCGGCCTTTACCCTGGACGGTGATCAAGCCATAAGCGCCGCCGTCCCTGATCGTGCATTTCACACTGGGTGCGACGGTGAGTTCCTTTGCGGTAAAATACTGTTTGCCCTTCACTTTGCCATAGACAATCCAGCGGTCCATGTAGCCCTCGGCGCGGGTGTCAGTGACGGGTACGGGTTCGAGGTAATGGTTGTCCTTGAAATTCGGGTCGAGGTTTTCGTCCCAATCGAGCTGGTTGACGATGAAGTCCAAGTCGAGGTGTTTCGCCTTCGGCATGTCCTTCACCAGCAGGGCCCACGGCACCTCGCGGCCTTCGACGAGCGATTGGTACATGCCAAAGACATCCGAGCCCCACTGCGGCTCGTAGGTGCAGAGCGAGCCAGGGGCGTGGAGCACGCCCGGCGGGATCAGCCAGCCAGATCCCGGATTCAGGCGATAGGCGCGCGAGAGGTCGAGAATGCCATTGTCTCCCCGGTTCCAATTCTCGAGGCAGCGGCGGACTTGGGCTTTGGTGGTGCCGGGCTCGAGCCCCATGAAAGTGTAGGGGAAATTATTGCCGACATTGTTGTGCTGCGGCGGGAAATAATAGGACTCGGGCTTCCCTTCCTGGCCGACCAGCTTCGCCTGCGCGGCGGACTGGTGCAGGTGGTGCGGGATGGGGCCCATGTTGTCGAAGAATTTCGAGTAAACGGGCCACTTCCGGTATTTCTTCCAAATGGCCGGGCCAATCAGTTCGGCGCCGCACTCGGCCACGGCTTGGGCCAGGGTGAAGCGTTTGCCTCCCGCCACAACGTAACTTAGTCCTTCGTCGGGCGTGCGGTTGTCGTTGGCCGCAGGCGTGGTCGAGGCGAACCAGCGCTCGTCAATGCCGCCCCGGTTGAGGCCAAATGCGTAGAGATCGTCCGGATGCAGCTTAAGGCGCTTGCCGGGCTGGAGAAATGAACGCGGCACCCAGCACGGCGCGAGGCGCAACAGGCCGCCGGTGTCGGCGAGGGTGCCCTCAATGAGGGCCTTGACGTTCGTATTTACCGTTTTAAGTTGGCTGACAGTGGGCATGGGGTGGGGATAATAGCGGGGAACAGGGAGCAGGGAGGGCGGAAATTTGAAATTTGAGATTTGAAATTTGAAAAGGAGGGGAAGGATGAGTCAAAGGGTGCAGGCCGAAGGGGGCGGGCCATTAAAGCAAAGCATTTGAGGTTTAAGTTGCAACCGAAGAGTGCATCTAGCGGGGCGGCCAGTGCCAGGTGGGAAGGTCGAATTTGCCGATGTTGGCAATTCGGGTCTCACCCAGCTCTTTTTCCAGACGTAGCGTTTGACATTCCGGGTTTGTCGCCAAAGTCGAAATCAACTGCTGGGCGTGGGAGACCACCAGCACCTGGGTGTTGGCGGAAGCTTGGGCGATTAAGCGCCCGAGTGCGGGCAGCAGGTCGGGATGCAGGCTGGTTTCCGGTTCATTGAGCACGAGCAGAGCCGGCGGGCGGGGCGTCAGCAAGGCAGCGATCCAGAGGAGATAACGCAACGTCCCGTCTGAGAGTTCGGCGGCCAAAAGTGGGCGCAACAGCCCATGCTGCTGCATGGCCACGACCACGCGTCCACCTTGATATTGCATGTTGATGCTGGCTCCTGGAAAAGCATCAGCCACCGCAACGGCCATCGCCCGGCCATCGCCGATTTCCCCGATCGTCATCAGGGCCGCGGCGAGGTCGGCGCCATCATGCCCCAGCACGGGTGTGTATGTGCCAATCTGCGGCAGACGCGCGGGGGCGTCTGCGTCCGTGCGAAAATGGTCGTAGAACCGCCAAGAGCGAATTTGCTCGCGCAGGAGCAGCAATTCCGGGGCGCTTCGCGGGTCGGCCAACTGCGACATCATGCTGTCAAACGGGGAGAGCGCCGTGGTGACCATGCGCCATTCACTGTCATCGCCCTTAATGCGCACGGTGACGTTCCGCCGATCCACCAGCAGGGCGGCGGGGCGGAAGGAGGGCCCATGCCAAAGACATTCGCGCTTGATCTGGGGGTCACCGGCGAAGGCGGAAGCAGACGGGGTCGGCAATCCCATTTCGATCGAGTAACTAAAATCATCACCGGCAAACCCCAGTTTTAGGCTGACGGGATCATTGCGCAAGGTGCCCTGCACCGGCTGTTCACCCCGGCGCATGGCGCGTGAGAAGTTCTCGGGCCCCGCCCACAAGGTGGAGTCCAGCCCGCCCTCGCGCGCCAATGCGGGTACGACTCCACTGTCCCGCGCGCAATCGGCCAGCAGGCGCAGGGCGCGGTAGACACTCGACTTGCCGGTGCCGTTGGCGCCCGTGACGAGGTTGAGCCGGCGCAGCGGCATCAGCAAGCTGCGCAGGGAACGATAATTGGCCACTGCGAGCGTTGCGAGCATGGGGTGGTTGATTCGAACGGCGGCGAACCGGGCTACTCTCGGGTTAGACAAGACGCAATCGAGGCATGAGGCAACCGCGGAGTCAGGGATTGTACTTTGCGCCATTGCCTCTTTGAGCGAAAAATGTTCATAATTGAATCTGTTCCAGGCAACTTACCCATGGCACCCTCTCTCGCCAAATTGTGGTTCACCATGCGCTGGCGTGCGGGCGTCTTCATCGCCGGATGGAGCGCGCTGGCCGCCAGCGCAGGCTGCCAACTTGGTTCAAGTTCATTGCCTCCGACAACACCACCGCTGGTCGGCCAAACCGTAATTGCACCCGACCCGCTGGCCGGCTTTGTTTCGCAGTTCGCCGCCGCGAGTGGCATCAAACTTGCACGAATTCCGGCCGGCACGTTTATGATGGGCAGTGTCGTGGGCGAGGCAAACCGCGGATTGGACGAAGGCCCGCAAATGCGCGTGACCTTGACGGACGATTTCTATCTCGGTGCCACCGATGTCACCCAGGGTCAGTATTTGGCGGTGATGGGCACGAATCCCAGCGATTTCAAGAGCGTGGGTCCGAATGGACCGGTGGAAGAGGTCTCGTGGCTTGACGCGATGGCATTTTGCCAAAAGCTGACGGAGCAGGAGCGTGCGGCGGGGCGGTTGCCGGAAGGCTGCGTTTTTACTTTGCCGACAGAGGCACAATGGGAATACGCCTGCCGCGCCGGCACCACGGGTGCGTATGCCGGCAGCCCGCCAGCCATGGCTTGGTATGACCGCAACAGCGGCGGCACCACTCATCCGGTGGGAATGAAGCAGCCCAATGCCTGGGGGCTCTTTGACATGACGGGCAACGTCTATCAATGGTGTTCTGACTGGTATGCGAAGCGCTACCCGGGTGGAGCGGTGTCTGATCCGGTCGGACCGCTTCAGGGCGAGTTCCACGTGCTGCGCGGCGGAGGTTGGTATTACGAGGAAAGCTATTGCCGTTCGGCCTATCGGGATTATGACCCGGGATACCGGGCGAACTTCATTGGCTTTCGCGTGGCTTTGGTTGTTGAACGCTGAAGGCCGGATGAAAATTTTTCAAACCGAAATGGCGCATTGAGCTTTTGGCAATTGAAATTGATGTTGGGCGTTGAACGCGGCCCGTTTTATGGTAAGTTCACGTCATGTCCAAAACTCCCCGCGTTCCGTTGACTGATGCCGAAGTGAATTCCGTGCTGCCGGAATTGCCCGGTTGGGCCTTCACCGGCCACAAGCTCGTCAAAACCTTTCAATTCAAGAATTTTCGCGATGCGCTCACGTTCATTGTGCGCATTGGCCTCGAAGCCGAAGGATTGGACCACCATCCTGAAATCAAGAACGTGTATAACAAGGTGGATTTGGCCCTGAACACCCACGACGCCGGCGGGCGCGTGACGGCGCTGGACGTGGAACTGGCCCGCAAGATTGAGCGATGCCCCGCCGCGCGGGCGTGAGGCGGGCTCAGAGATTGAAGGTCACCGTGCCGAAGGAAGCCGCGGATACGGAAACCTGCGTCTGATCTTTAAAGATGATGAAATCCGTGTAGTCTTCGCCTGATACCGGACTGACCGAGCGGACATAGTTGTCCGTTCCTGTGCCGACAAGGTCGTAATAGCTCGCCGAAGAAACGTCCTTATCCTCCATGTACTGCTGGGCGGAAGCAGCCAGAATGCGGAGATTATTGGTCGCCGCTTTGAGGCGTGATTGCTGGCGAACCCGGTCAAAATTATTCGGATCCGATA
>Ga0265320_10002960_pt1 | contig 11614 bp, 13 predicted proteins | sample 4827metaG_FD_202087 | JGI IMG/M metagenome (GOLD analysis project Ga0265320, IMG submission 202087) | Rhizosphere microbial communities from Carex aquatilis grown in University of Washington, Seatle, WA, United States - 4-8-27 metaG | ecosystem: Host-associated > Plants > Roots > Rhizosphere >...
GACGAGTTCGACTTTCAGGCCCCAGAAATACGGCTCAAATGGGGAGGCGTTTCTATGGTCGGTTCGGTGGCAGTGTACCCGCTCGACGGGGTGACTGTGCTTCAAATCAAGGTTCCAGGCCGTCCAGGAAGCACAGGGATTTCTCGATCCTATTCGGTAGTCGCCAAAGAGGAAAGCAGCACAAGCCGCGTCGTCAGAACGCTGCGCCTCCAGGGAGGAATGCTGACTTCCAAGGGCTGGGTTTCAGACCAGTCTGACCCGCTCCGGCTGGAACAGGTCGAGGGCACGGCCGCCAATGCGCTTCAATAAATTTCATGGCAGCGCGGTCAGCCCTTGGGACTCGAGACGGGCGCGGTCGGCCTTCGCCTGCCGGCTGATCACGTAGACCGCGTGCAACTTGACCCCGGTGGCCGTGATCTTGACCTCGGTAAACGGAACCCAGCCTTTTTCCCGCAGCATGTTGATCAGAGTCAGGGCATGCCCCCAATCCCTAAATGCGCCAACCTGAAGGCGAACGGATTCTTGAACCTTGACCCCGTAGGCTTCGGTTGGATTGGTCAGAAGGCTCCAGTCTCCTTCGAGAACCCACGCTTGCGGGCCTGTAAGTTTCTGACCCAGGACCTCCGCAGATCCGCCCTTCTTGGCTCCCGCGAAGATCCGCTGCTCTTCTGACAGCAAGGCTCCGGTGGGGGGCGCTTTCGGCCAAGCCTTGGCGTAGTCATCGGCGGCTTTGACGGCCTCTGGCCATCGTCCCTGAAGCCGGAGGAGCCTCAAGTGGACCAGGGTCCCGGCGGCGGACGCGGTCGCGTTCTTGGCGGAAAGCAGCCGAGTCCCTAAGTCCCAAGCGTCCTCGCCGTACCCCAGGTCGATAGAAAGGTTCGCGGCTTTTGAGACGACCCGGATCGTCAGAAGCTGGGCGGTGGCCTCGTCTTGAACCAGCGAGGGTTCGGTGGCCAGCGCTACCCGGTACTGGTCGAGGGCTTCGCCCAGACGACCATCAAGTTCCATCTGAAGAGCTTCACGGACCACGGGCGGAAGGTCGGAGGAATACGCAGAACCCGGAACAGAGGCCAGGCAGAACAGCCAAAGGAAGATTCTCATGCTCGCCAAGGACGGTGGGGTCAGGTCCGGCGCGACTTGAGAACCCGGTAAATGGCCCACGCCCCTGCGGCGATCATGCCAATACCCCCCAAGGTCAGAAGACCGCTGGCGATGAACTTGATCGGTTCGAGGGCGGAAGCGGCAATGACCACGCCGGCGACGATGCCCAGCATGCCGGTCAGGGCGGATTTGGGCTTCTGAAACAGGTACCAGCTCCCCGCCAAGACGGCGCCGCCGATCACCAAAGCAGGCAGAAAGGCCAGGTGGGCAATGAAGCTGGATACCGCCAGCACCACGACCCCTCCCGCGATTCCTCCCGCTCCAAACGCGATCTTCCCTCGGTTTTCGGGTTTCATCAAATCACTCATATCCACTCCTCTAGTGTCGAAAACTACGCTGACCGGTGAAGACCATGGCCGCATCGGCTTCGTTGCAGGCCTGAATCACCTCGAAATCTCGGACAGACCCCCCGGGTTGGACCACGGCGGTAACTCCCTCCTTCAGACCGACGTCGACACCATCACGGAAGGGAAAGAAGGCATCGCTGACCATGACAGACCCCGGAATACCGCCCCGCAGAGATCGAACCTCTTGTTCAAGATCAGCCTGCACTGTGGCATCGGTCAAGGCGTTGAAAGGAGTTTTGAAGCGGTCCCACGCCAAACGGTCGGCGAGTTTCCGGTAGGCCTTGTCTCGGGCAATCTCGGCGACTCCGACGCGGTCCTGTTCTCCGGTTCCGATACCGACGGTGACGCCGCCTTTCACGTAAAGGACTGAATTGCTTGTAACGCCGGCCTCGACAAGCCATCCGAACAGCAGGTCCTCGAGTTCCTGGGGCGTTGGCTGCCGATTGACCCGGTATTCGGCGCCCTTGTAAACCGTGGCGGCTGGCAGAAAGTCATTGACCGTTCGCGCTTGCGGCACAAACGACCACTGGGCTACGACGCCTCCGTCGATGAGGCTCTTGAAATCGACAACCCGGGCACCAACGTAGGTTTCCAGGCGGCCAATGTCCTGAATCTGGAGGACGCGGATGTTTGGTTTGGTTTTGAAGAGGTCGACCACGCCGGGACCAAAGTCAGGAGCCACCACCACTTCGACGTAGCTCTCAAGGATCTGCCGGGCAGTTTCGGTGTCGAGGGTCCGGTTGACGACCACACAGCCGCCGAAGGCGGCGACTCTGTCGGCAAAATACGCCTTGTGGTAGGCCTCGAACAGCGTGGAGCCCACGGCCACACCGCAGGGATTATTGTGCTTGATGATGACGACGCAGGGTTTGCCTGTAAAGTACCTCAGGATGTTCAGACCAGCATCGGCGTCGGTGAGGTTGGTCTTGCCTGGGTGTTTCCCTGACTGGAGAAGTTCGACCGCGCTGGCTAGAGGCCGACCGGCGTCGAGAGCAACCACGTCGCCGAGTTGAAGGTTGCCTCCCGTGAGCTTGTAGAGAGCGGCCTCTTGGTCGGGGTTTTCACCGTAGCGCAACCCCCGCCTCTCGCCCTCCACCTCCCACTCGACTCGTTGATAGCTCAAGGTCTGCCGCTTACTGCCTTCCTCGCCAAAGAAGCTGATTTCCATTCTGGGGGGGAAGTTGTCTTTGTTGATGGTCTTGTAGGCGTCAGAAAGTTTTGGAGCGGCCATCAACGCGCTCCTGTCTGATAAACACCCAGGCTATCGGTTTGGGCCAACAGGAACCCGGCGATCGCCGTGTCGTAGGCGGCGGTGTGGGCAAACGACTTCTTGGCAAAGGCCAGGCGGGTCGCGAGCGTCGTGCCGTTTCCGCTCTTCAGTTCTTCCAGAAGAGCCGGGTAGTCCGCCGGGTCGCAAACCGAGGCCACGCGCAAGAAGTTCTTGGCCGAAGCCCTCAGCATGCACGGACCGCCGATGTCAATATGAGCCCGGGCATCCTCGAGGGTGACGCCAGGCTGGGCAATGGTCTGGGTGAATGGGTAAAGGTTGACGACCACAAGATCAAACTCGATGCAGGCGGTTCGTTTCAGGTCCTGGCGGTGCGCGTCGTTGTAGGTCTCGCTCAGCAGTCCCATGTAGATCTTGAAGTCGAGCGTCTTGACCAAGCCTCCCTGCATCTCGGGTTGGCCCGTGTAGTCGGCCACCGACTTGAGGTACAGGGCAGCTCGGTCGCCTAAAAGCGATTCAAGGTGGGCGAAGGTTCCCCCCGTCGAGTAGAACCTCACGGCGGGGTTGACAGCAATCAGGCCCTCGACAAGCGGAGCCAAGCCAGACTTGTCAGAAACGCTTAAGAGAACATTTTTCACTTTAATCCGGTCGTCGACCCGGGAAACGCGGTTGAGAGCCATCAGTTCCTCCTCGTATCGTTGTCTAGAAAGGGAATTTCACATCGTGTTTCAGGCAGGCGGCTTGCACGGTGTTGCTGAGCAACATCGTTATCGTCATCGGGCCGACACCACCCGGCACAGGGGTGACGAACGACGCTTTTTCAGCTATGGCCTGGTAGTCGGTGTCGCCCACCAAGGCAAATCCAGACGCTTTCGTGGGATCCGCTACCCGGTTGACGCCGACATCAATGACACAGCAGCCGGTTTTGACCATCTCGGCGGTGATCATCTTGGGGCGGCCGGCGGCAGCAATGACGATATCCGCCCTCAAAGTGTGCGCGGCCAAATCGCGAGTCCTGGTATGGCAGACCGTCACTGTGCAGTGATAGGGCGCCTGCATCAGCATAAGCGCCAAAGGTTTGCCTACGATGTTCGAACGTCCGACAATGACCACCTCGGCTCCAGCGAGCGGCACCCCTGTCTTTTCAAGAATCTTAAGGACGCCGTGAGGCGTGCACGGAAGAAACCCTCGGGCACCCAGGACCATTTTCCCCACGGAGACTGGGTGAAAACCATCAACGTCCTTCGCGGGATCAATGGCAACGATGACCAGGTCGGAGCGAATGTGGGGGGGAAGTGGAAGCTGAACCAAGATTCCATGGACTTCGGGGTCGGCGTTGAGGCGGGCGATCAGCGCCAGAAGTTCTTCTTCCGACGTCGAAACCGGCAAACGCAGGGTCTGACCCCGCATCCCTAGCTCCTTAGAGGCTTTCTCTTTTCCGGTAACGTAGCTGACACTGGCGGGGTCGTCTCCCAGCAAGACGACCGTGAGTCCCGGCACCACGCCGCGGTCGGCCAAGGCCGAAAGGGGGCGAAGCAAAGACTGACGAATTTCTTGCGACAGGAGCTTTCCGCTGATGACCGTAGCTGGCATGTAACGTCTCCCTTGACGACGTGTTCTTTATACTGGAAAACAGGCTCTGGCGGAAGGCCCGGAAGTCCAGGTGGTCTTGTCTTTTTTCCAAAATTGACCACAATGTGATGACTTTCATACGAGGTTTCCCATGAAAAGACTCCTTCCCGCGCCTTTGGTCGTTCTTCTGTTCTTGGTGACAGGGAATTTGCCGCTCTCGGCCCAAGCCACAGAACTGACCTACGACCACCATGTCGCCGGGGACAGGTCACTGACAATTCAGCTTGGACCCATGTTTCCTCTGGCCTTTCAAACGTGGGGAGGGAAGACTGCGCCAACGAATCTGACCATCGGCGGGACGCTGGGTGTGGATTTGGACTTCTACCTGAACGACAACTTGCGCCTGGGCGCTGGGCTCGGCGGTATGGCCAGCACCGGGCCAAACAACTTCACCCTGTTTCTGGTCCCCATCACGCTCAGGGCAACCTGGGAATTTAAGATCTATCCCTTCAGCTTCCCCGTGGGTCTGGGGGCGGGCTTCAGTTTCACCAACTACCAGACAAGCACGAGTTTCGACCCCATCTTGATCCCAACGGCCGGCGCCTACTGGAACGTGACGCCAAGCTGGAGTTTCGGTTTGGATGCAAGTCCTTGGATTCTTTTTCAGAGCTACCTTCCGGGAGGGAGCATTCCGGCCTCCGACAGCCGGATCGCTTATTTTGCCGACGTCACCCTTGGCGCCATCTATCACTTCTAGGAGACTCTTTTCATGAATATTCGCTCCTTGGCAGCCCTCCTGGCTGTCTGCCTCGTTGCAGCTTCCTGCACCTCGGGGACCTCGGGTATTTTCGCTTCGATTGAACGGGAACAGAAAGTCGTCTCGCTGGGTGGAATCGCGGCGACAGCGACGGTGACCTCCATGGCAGAGCTGACCCGGGGTTCCCACCAATATTTTCTAACAGGTGGCCAGAGCATGTTCACCCGGTTGATCAACACCGTGACCTGGAACAAAATGCTCGTGGCTGGAAGTTCTCAGGTTTCCGCCGTCGGTTCGGTCGGGGCCATCGGAAACGAAACGATTTTTGCGGTAGCGAGCAACGTTCTTTATAGCTCGACCGATGGCTCCACCTGGACCGCGGTTCCCCTGCTCCAGGGCGACATTCCCGCGGATTTACTCCCTGTGAGAAACGCCGATGGCGTCAGCAACGACCAGTTGATTGTGGTGACCTACAACACTGCCGTCACAGGCCAGCCCAGCTATCAAGATGTCTACCTTATCGATGCCACGGGTACCGTGAACGCCAATCCCGTCAACCTGCTGGCTTCGGTCAACAACCTCATCTCGCCCGATTCGCTGAACGGTTTGTCGGCTAACCCGATTTCTGCCGTCTACACGGGCGCATTAGGGGTCACAGGGAGTCCTTACTATCTAGCGAGTCAGAACTATTTGTGGAGAATCAACAGCACGTTCAACGCGGCGACAACCATCACGGTCACCGGTGTCTCCTACGGGTACCAGGGCTTGCTCTACCTCAGCAGGAATTCCACTTTGTATCTGTCGACAATGAGCAACGCCGGAAGCGGAGGCGGCCTGTACCTGATTAACTCGCCTTCGGCCAATACCTTGGCGTTCACGGCCCTTGTGACGAATCAGAAAGTTACCGTCAACCCTGTCTGGTTCACACAGTTCCTCTACAACACCGTCAATAACAGTCTCTGGATCGCCACCGGTTCGTCGAGCAGCAACCAGGGAAATGGCTACGCGGAGTACACTCTTTCGACTGCGGGTTTCTCGACGACGCCGTCCACAAACACAGACAACTACAACTCGACGGTGCTCCCCACTTCGGCTGTTGGCGTCTTGTGGCCCGACCATGAATCTGCAAACTGGAGCAACCCCAACTATTTCCTGGGAACCCTTTCTCAGGGCCTGTGGCTGTGGAGCGGAACTGGTAGCGCGACACCCACCTGGACACAGCAGTAAAAGCTTCGAAAGAATCCCAACAAAAAGGGCCGTCCCGAAGGACGGCCCTTACTTTTTATAGCCTGCGGCTTGCCGGTATCAGACGGCGCTTTCGCCCCGGTCCTTGGTCCGAACCCGAACGGCGTCCTTCACATCGCTGATGAAGATCTTGCCGTCACCCACGTTGCCGGTGAAGGCTGTGGTGACGATGGCGTCAATCAGCTTTTCGACAAGCTCGTCCTTGACGACCGCTTCGATCTTGACTTTGGGGATGAACAGGAGCTTGTACTCCTTTCCGCGAAACTGTTCAACGATGCCTTTCTGCCGTCCATGCCCCTCGACTTGGGTCACGGTGATGCCTGAATGACCTAAGGCCTCCAGTTTCTCCACAATGTCTTCCAATTTCTCGGGGCGAACGATCGCTTCAATTCTTTTCATGGTGCTTTCCTCCTTTCCTCAAACCTTACCGGTCGCCCTGTTTTTCGCCGTGTTGGGTCTGGTCCAACCCGATCACTTCCTCTTGAGGCTCGACCCGGACCTTGGTGAAGATCCGAACGATTCCGTAACAAACCAGGGTCCCAACGATGGCCCAGAGCCAGGCGATGACTACCGACGCGGCTTGGATGACAAACTGTCCGGGGTTGCCGAACAAAAGTCCCGATGCCGGCGTCGAACCGTCAAAGTAGAGCCCGATGGCGGGGTTGACGAAGACTCCCGTCAACAAGGCACCAACCGTACCGCCGATGGCGTGGACGCCGAACGCATCCAAGGAATCGTCGTATTTCAGCGCTTTCTTCACGAAAGCAACGAACAAGTAACATACAAGGCTGACCGCGATTCCGATCACCAAGGCTCCGGTAATGTCGACAAAGCCTGAGGCCGGGGTGATCGCTACCAAGCCGGCCACGATGCCGGTCGAGATACCAACCACAGTCATCTTGCGGTGATGGATGTATTCAATCACGATCCAGGTCAATCCAGCCATGGCGGCCGCGGTGTTGGTTACCGTAAACGCACTCCCCGCCAGACCGTTCGATCCCACGGCGGAACCCGCGTTGAACCCAAACCAGCCAACCCACAGCAGACCAGCGCCAATGGCCGTGAACGCAATGTTGTTAGGGATAATCGGATCCTTGCCGTAGCGGACGCGAGGTCCCAGCAGCAGGGCCAGAACCAGAGCGGAAACACCCGACGAAATATGCACGACCAATCCACCGGCAAAGTCAAGCGCGTTGCCCTTCAGACCAAGGGTGTGGGCGATGCCGTTGTTCATGTCGCTGAGGAATCCACCGCCCCAGACCATGTGAGCCAAGGGGGCGTAGACAATGAGGGACCACAGCACAGAGAAGATCATCCAGGCGCCAAAGGCCATTCGTTCCACGATTGATCCCGAAATCAGGGCCACCGTGATGATGGCGAACATCAGCTGGAACATCGAAAACACGCTTTCTGGGACACCCGTGGAGCCCCAGAGTGGAACTTTTGCCGCCGAGACGTCGCCGCCGGCCAGGTAGATCACCCCGTTGGAAAAGGACTTCGCAAAGTCGCCCACAAACCCGACAGGATCCAGGTTGCTGCTGAACGCCATGGAGTACTGAACCACCACCCAAACGATGCTGACAATCAGGGAGGCCCCGTAGGAGTAGGCCATGGTGGCCAAGATGTTCTTGCGGCGAACCATACCGCCGTAGAACAGCGCCAGACCAGGAACCGTCATCATCAAGACAATCGCGGCAGACGTCAGCATCCACGCCGTTGCACCCGTGTCCAGGGCAAACGTTGTTGCCGATGCCTTAGTCCCTTCTGAAGAGCGCTCACCGACGAGGGTCTTTACCGTGAACTCCACAGATTCGGCATTCACGATTCCCGCAGAGAGAGTGACTCCCGCTTCACCGTCCTTGGGCTTGGCATCCTGGGAAACGGGTTTTCCATCGCTTCCTGCATACAGGATCTTGAAGGCCGTCGCACCGGCAGGGTCTTTCCATTTGAGAACGACGGACTTATTGCCGCCAGTAGCACTCAGATCGGTCACTTCGGGAACAGCTGGAGCCGTCATGGCAGCTCCGGCCTTCGGGTCGGCTTTCTTGTCGGCCGCAAACCCCAAAACGGGAAGTCCCAGAAGCGCAACCGTCAGGAACAATTGCAAGAAACGTTTCATTTCCTCCTCCTCAGGTAGGTCTGAAGGAACAATACTTGACCACCGGGGGCTTTCATAGATTCAAAAGAACAATTCGGGAGATACGGTTTTATTTTGATACATAATTGTAGTATTTTTGGGCATTAACACGGTTTGGTTACATAAACGTTCCACATTTGGGGTAATTCAATATAAATTAAAGAGTTGCATACTAAAATATTGATCTTAATTAAGACCGAAAGGAAGGATTCGCCTTCTCAGAAGCGAAAAACCACTATACAGATGTTGGACTTTTCATTTCAGCTTTTTTGTCCCGGGGCTCCAATTCCGCACCGCTCGGGGTCGATTCCTGCCGTTAATGAACTAAGGAAGCTCCATTTGATCACCTTGAAGGTTTCAGTTCCCCACGCTAGATTGTACTCAGTACTAAAATGGATGGACAATTGATGACCAAAACTAAGCCCATGACCCGCCGGGCGCCAAGTTACACCCTGCGGGAACTGAACGGGCAACGGTTGAGCCTGACCAACGACGGCCAACTCTCGTTGTTTTTTGTGGGAGTGGGAAGCGCCTTCTCCAAATTGCACTACCAGACCAACCTGCTGATCGTGAAAGGCCAAGACCATTTGATGGTCGACTGCGGGACCAAGACGCCGCAAGCGTTCCACGAGCTTGGTCTCCCTGTTTCGCAAGTACGGAACTTCTACCTCACCCACTCGCATGCCGACCACATCGGCGGGTTGGAAGAAGTCATGCTTGTTGCCCGCTATGGGACAAGGACCAAACCCAACGTTTGGATCACCCCGTCCTACCAGACCAGTCTGTGGGACATGTCTCTAAGGGGCGGAGGGTCTTTCAACGAGATCAACGACGGAAAGAATCTGACATTTGCGGACATGTGGGAGTCTAAGCCGCTGAGGTGGCAGCCGGGCTACCCGAGAGAAACCTACGAATTCGACGTCGGTTCGATTCATCTCAAGGCCTTCCGTACCATGCATGTTCCAGGAAGCGCCCTCAGTTGGGAAAGCAGTTTCTGGAGCACGGGACTCGTCATCGACGACCGTATTTTGTTCTCAGGGGACACGAAGTTCGATCGGGCGCTTGTCGAGGATTATACGAGTCTCTTTCCGATTGAGACAATCTTCCACGACTGTCAATTCTTCCCTCCGGGTGGCGTCCATGCGTCGATTGACGAACTGAAGGACCTTCCGACTGACCTCAAGGCCAAGATGATCCTGGTTCATTACGGCGACGACTGGGAGAAGAACCTCTCGAAGGTTGCTGACCTGGGGTTCGAAGGGCTGGCAAGGCAATGGGTCTTTTACGATTTCTCGAAGCCTCGGAGAACCTCAGGCAGAGAATAGACGTCCTCCATCGATTCGACCAGAACGCCCCCCGAGCCTCGCGCCAGGGGAACTTCCAGATCGATTGGGTAGCGGTCCCCCACAGAAACCACCTGAGACGGAGCGAGGTGGAGGCTTGTGTACGCCAAGTCAAACGCCGCCGGGTGCGGTTTGGAATGACCGCTCTCTTCAAGTCCGACAATTCGGGGAAAGAACTCCGAGACGCCAAGAACCTTAAGCGTTCGATAGGCGATGTCCGAGGGATTGTTGGTGACAAGAACCATTTTATACTCGGCTTGCAGTTCTGCCAGAGTGGCCTCGAGACGGGGATCACGAGAAAGGTAGTCTTCGGGTCGAATGGCGCGTCTTCGCAGTTCCACGCTTTTTTCGATAGGGTAGCCCAAGGCCCCCAAAAGGGTGTTGCCGAAACTCGGTTTCTTCCCATTGTTTTGTTCGCGGAAGACAGTGTCCCAGCGTGCCAGGCGCTCGCCGAGGCTCTCCACCGAGGTCCCCAAGTCGGCGGCCAGCAGGACAATTTGATTGTTCACTTGCGAGGAATAGTAGGACTCGTTCCGGTAGAGAGTAAGGTCCATATCAAAGATGAGACCCCGTGTCAGGGCGGGCAAGGTGTAGACGATCATGAATGTTGAGTTCCACTACTACAGCACTGCCTTCCTCGCGGTCAAGGCCGGCTTCTCGCTGCCCGATGCGACCACCGTCGCTTATGCGAGCCAGTACGTTGACCACCACCACCGCAGCTATAAGATCATGACCCGCCGAGGTACGGTTTCCTCGGGCCCCACGCAGAACTATTCGTTTTGGGACCCGAGCACCGTGAACGATGTGTTGGCACCGTTTCATTTCTTCCCGGCTGGGTTGGACGCGTCGGGAATGCCACGGCCTTCGGTAAGAAATGACGGCGCCCGTTCGGCCTGGGAGGTCAGGCCTGACGCGCCCGGTGCGAAAAAGTTGCTCGTTGACGCTCTCAGGAGTGCCAATCTCTGCAGAATTGGGCTGGCACTGCATACCTACAGCGACACCTGGGCCCACCAGAATTTCACCGCCCGAAACGAGCCGTGGAACCGACTGGAAGCGGGAAGCCGCTTGCCGAGCCCAGGACACGCGCAGGCCGGCTCGGCCCCAGACCTGTGGCTCACCACGTGGACCGACCCCCGCCTGCTCGATCCAGAAGTCGTGAACCTCCTTCGATTCTCAGCCGCGGCCAGGAAGGTCTATCGTTACCTTTGTACCTTCAAAGGGAAGGACTTTCGTGCCGATGAAGAAGAGGTCGCTGAAGAGCTCAAAGAGCTTGTGGAGGCTGGCCGCGGCCGCGACAACGCGGACGAACGGTCGCTCGAGTTCATCCTGAACCTAAACCTGGAGCCCTACGACCGGAATCTCTGGACTGGGCAGGCGCTTGAGCCCAAAGAAGAAACACCTTGGCCTACCGTGGACCACTTGAAAAAGGTTGGGGAGGACCTCCTCCACCAGGTCGGCCTGGTCAATCCCGAGCAGGTCCGGGCAAAAGCCAACTTCGATGACAGCCTTTTTGCCGCCTGGGTCCGCGCCGCCGACGAGCATCGAGCCCTGGCAAAAAGGCTCATTCAGGAAGTCATAAGCCCAAAGAGCTAACCGTTTGGAAGTTTGACAGGATCGAATTTGTAGTTAGCCATGTTAAATATTAACTAGGTTAAATTTTGATGTTGTTAGCTTTTAACCAAGTTAGTATTTAACAGTGTTAGACTTTAACCTGGTTAAGGACTGTCTCAACAAATCCTGACGGCACCGAACACCGCGTTTGACCGGCTAGCGGTGCTGAGGCAGGTTCAGTTTCAGAAAGGCTTCGGGATCAACTTCGTCGGG
>Ga0265320_10002965_pt1 | contig 11604 bp, 10 predicted proteins | sample 4827metaG_FD_202087 | JGI IMG/M metagenome (GOLD analysis project Ga0265320, IMG submission 202087) | Rhizosphere microbial communities from Carex aquatilis grown in University of Washington, Seatle, WA, United States - 4-8-27 metaG | ecosystem: Host-associated > Plants > Roots > Rhizosphere >...
GTGGCGGTCCCGTTCACGTGCACGTCAACGATCACGGGGACGATCACGTCCACGGGTTCGGGTGCTGCATGATTACGGGCGCCTCTCTCCAGACCATTCCAGTCCCCTCCCCCCGTCCGCGGGGGGAGGGTTAGGGAGAGGGCAAGCCTTGCGAGCTGTAGCGCCCGTATTGGTCGTAGCGCCCCATACCCGTGAACGTGATCGTACCCGTGAGCGTTGACGTGCACGTGAACGGGACCGCCACCGTGATCGTTGACGCGATCGTGAACGTGATCGTGAACGTTGACGTTGATGTTGACGGCTAGCGCTTGCAGGTGTCGTCGCCGACGACCACCCAGTCCTTGCCGACGCGCACCTCGCCGTGCCAGGTGAGCGCGCGATCGCCGGCCTTGGAGAAGGTCTCCGTGAAGCCAATCTTCTGACCGCCCATGCTCCCCTCGCCCTCCGAGGCGATCTTGTCGCCCTCGATTACACCGGCCAGCTGCAACGCGCCGCCGACGTTGTCGACGCCGAAGGTGATCACTTTCTTGGCGACCGCGTCGAAGCCCATGAAGCTGCGCGCCTTGATCGCCATCGCGTTGTCCTTTGCCTTCTTCTGCTCGTACTCACCGACGTACCAGAATCCGTCCAGGTCGCGCTTGATCTTCATCGTCGACTTGTAGGCGTGCTCCGGGCCCATCGGGCCGGCTGGCGCCTTGCCGTCGCAGTGCCAGTTGCCTTCCAGCCATTTGATACCGTCGAGCTCGGCGGGCGCCTTGGGTGGCCCGGGCGGCGGCCCGGTGGGTTTTTCCGCGTGCGACACGCCGCCCGCGCACAACGCCGCGAGAAAGACAGCCACGGCGCCCCCGGTCATCCTTGCTCGAACGGTCTTCATCGCGTTCTCCTCGTCAGGCCATCGCATCGCGCAGCGAGCGCACATAAGCCCCGAGCTCGGGGCCAGGATCCTTGCCGGCGGCGGCGGCGCGCTCGACGATGCCGACGGCGGCGCTGCCGACCACCACACCGTCGGCGAAAGCGGCGACGGCGCGCGCGTCGGCCGGCGTCTTGATGCCGAAGCCGACCACGACCGGGATCTTGCCGCCGGTCGCGGCGCGGATCTCCTCGACGCGACGCCGGGGATCGGACATGTCGGCCAGCTTCACGCCGGTGATGCCGGTCAGCGACACGTAGTAGATGAACCCGCTCGCGACCTTCGCAGCGGCGCCGATCCGCGCCGGCGTCGACGTGGGCGCCAGCAGCGGAATGAAGTCGAGCCGTTGCTTGGCGAGCGCCGATGTCAGTTCCGCGTCCTCGTCGGGCGGGTAGTCCACGCACAGCACCCCGTCGGCGCCAGCGTCACGCGCCTGCCGTGCAAATGCCTCGGCGCCGAGGACGACGATCGGATTCGCGTAGCCGAACAGGATCAGCGGGGTGTCGGCGTTGGCAGCGCGCAGCCCGCGACAGATCTCGAGCGCGCTACGCATGCCGCCGCCGGCCTTGAGCGCGCGCAGCATCGCCGCCTGGATCACTGGGCCGTCGGCGGACGGGTCGCTCCAGGGGACGCCGAGCTCGATGATGTCGGCTCCGGCGTCGATCGCGGACTGGATCGCGCGGCGGCTCGTCTCCAGATCTGGATCCGACGCGGTCAGATAGACCACCAACACCTTGCGCCGCTCGGCGCGCGCGCGGGCGAAACAGTCGGCGATGCGGTTCACAGCGACACCCCCAGGCGCTTGGCGATGGTCCCCATGTCCTTGTCGCCCCGCCCCGAGACGTTGAGCACCACCACCGCCCCCTCGGGGAGCCGCGGCGCAATCTTCGGCAACGCCGCTATCGCGTGCGAGCTTTCGAGCGCCGCCAGGATCCCTTCCGTCCGTGCGAGCAGCTTGAAACCCTCGAGCGCTTCCTCGTCGGTGACCGACAAATAATGCGCACGGCCGGTCTCTTTCAAGTACGAGTGCTCGGGGCCGACGCCGGGGTAGTCGAGGCCGGCCGAGATCGAGTGCGCCTCGGCGATCTGCCCCTCGTCGTCGCAGAGCACGTACGATCGCGCGCCGTGCAGCACGCCGACGCGGCCCAGGGTCAGCGTCGCGGCATGCCGGCCGGTGTCGAGCCCCTCGCCCGCCGCCTCGACGCCGTAGAGCTCGACGCCGCGATCGGGGACGAACGCGTGGAACAGACCCATCGAGTTCGAGCCACCGCCGACACACGCGACGCAGGCGTCGGGCAGGCGGCCTTCGACCTTCTGGATCTGCTCGCGCGCTTCGCGCCCGATCACCGCCTGCAGATCGCGCACCAGCGTCGGATATGGGTGCGGGCCGGCGACGGAGCCGATCACGTAGTGCGTGGTACGCACGTTGGTGACCCAGTCGCGCAACGCCTCGTTCATCGCGTCCTTGAGCGTCGCCGTTCCGGTGTGCACCGGGTGCACGGTCGCGCCGAGCAGGCGCATGCGGAAGACGTTCAGCGACTGGCGCTCGACGTCGACCGCGCCCATGTAGATCTCGCACGGCAGGCCGAAGAGAGCGCACACCGTGGCGGTGGCGACGCCATGCTGGCCGGCGCCGGTCTCGGCGATGATGCGGGTCTTGCCCATGCGCCTGGCGAGCAAGAGCTGCCCGACGCAGTTGTTGATCTTGTGCGCGCCGGTGTGGCACAGGTCCTCGCGCTTGAGGTAGACGCGGATCTTGCGGCCGATCTCTGCCGACAGGCGTGCCGCGAATCCGAGTGGCGTCGGCCGCCCCACGTAGTCGCGGAGCAACCGATCCAGCTCCTCACCGAACGTCGGATCCTCCTGCGCCGCGGCCCACGCTTCGGTCAGCTGATCGAGCGAGGGGAGCAGGGTCTCCGAGACGTATCGGCCGCCGAAGATGCCGAAGCGCCCCGGGGGGGACGGCGAAGGGGACTGAGACGAGGACATGGCGGCCGGAACTATATCCGAGGAGGCAGCTCCCGCCCGCACTTTCTGGGCCGCAAACCGTCAAGGTTGACGGTCTAAAGACGCGCGGCGGCCGCTCGCGCCGCCTCGACGAACGCCGCGACCTTGGCCGGATCCTTCACGCCTGGCCTGCGCTCGACGCCGCTGGCGACGTCGACGCCGTCGGGGCGCGCCTGGGCGATCGCCGACGCTACGTTGTCGTCGGTCAGACCGCCCGCGAGCAGGAACGGGCGCGCGGCTCGGCGGGCGATCAGCGGCCAAGGCGCCGCTACGCCGCCGCCGCCGAAGCCTTCGACGAACGCGTCGTAGAGGAAGAGCCCACCGCGCCAGGACTCATCGTCGGCGAACGACGCATCGTCGCGTACGCGCACGGCGCGGATGAGCGACGCGCGCGGGATCGCGCTGTACGCCGCGTGCGTCTCGTCGCCGTGCAACTGCACGCGATCCAGGGCGAGATCGATGCGGGCGCGCTCGACCTCGGCGAGCGCGGCGTTGACGAAGACGCCCACGCGCAACACGCCGGGCGGGATTGCCGCGAGGACACGGCGCGCGGCCGGCTCGCCGCCCACGAAGCGCTTCGAGCCTGGCCAGAAGTTGACGCCGATCGCGCCGGCACCGGCGGCCGCAGCCATTGCTGCGTCGTCGGCCGTGGTCACGCCGCAGATCTTGATCAGGAACGGGCGCGCGCCGGACACGGCTAGCCTCGCGCGCCCAGCAGCGTCGCGAGCGTCGCGCCGGGATCGGGCGCGCGCATCAGCGTCTCGCCGACCAGCATCGCGTCAACGCCGGCGGCGCGCAGCCGTTCGACATCGGCGGCGTCGCGGATGCCCGATTCGGCGACTACGACGCGATCCGCGGGCACCAGCGTGCGCAGGCGTATCGCCAGCTCGCGATCGAGCTTGAAGGTGCGCAGATCGCGGTTGTTGATACCGACGATGGTGGCGCCGAGCGCCAGCGCGCGCTCGAGCTCGGCGCGATCATGGACTTCGACCAGCGCCTCGACGCCGGCCTCGCGCGCGGCGGCGAGCAGCGCGGTGATCTCGGCGTCGGTGAGCGCGCTCACGATGATCAGGATCGCGTCGGCACCCGCCGCGCGCGCCTCGAGGACCTGATAGCGGTCGACCATGAAGTCCTTGCGCAGGATCGGCACCGGGGCCGCGGCACGCGCGCGGCGCAGATCGTCGAGGCTGCCGCCGAAGAACGGCCCATCGGTCAGCACCGACAGCGCGGCGGCTCCCGCGCCGGCGTAGGCGCGCACGATCTCGGCGACGTCGCTGCCTTCGCGGATCCAGCCCGCCGAGGGCGAGCGCCGCTTGTGCTCGGCGATGCAGGTCACCGAACCCGGCCGTCGCAGCGCCGCGGCCAGGCTGGGCGCCGGCGCCAGACCGACGCACGCCGCCTCGAGTACCGCCAGCGAGACTTGCTCGCGGCGGACCACCAGGTCAGCGCGCGTCCGGGCCAGGATGTCGTCGAGAATCACGGTGAGCTCGGAAGAATATCAGACGCCGGCAAGGCGAGCTCTCCCTTCAAACACCGCTCGTCAGGGCCTCGGGCCTCGGGCCGGATCAGAATCCGAAGCCTGAGGCCCGAAGCCTGAGGCCGAGGTCCTGATGAGCGGCCCTGCCTTGCTAGAAGCGAGCTAGCTCTTCTTGGCCGGCAACGGCGCGAGCGCGCGCAGGCGCTCCAGCACGTCACGCGCCGCGCCGCTGTCGAGGGACGCGGCGGCGCGCTCGGTGCCGGCCCGCAGGTCAGGCGCGTTCCCCGACACGTAAAGAGCCGCGCCCGCCGCCATCAGCGACGCATTGCGAACCGCCTTGTGCGGCCCGCCACCCAGCGTCTCGAGCACAATCTTCGCGTTGAAAGCGGACTCGCCCCCGAGCAAGCCGGCGGGGTCGGCCTCGCCGAGCCCGAAGTCGCTGGGCGCCACCTCGTACGACCGCACCGCGCCGTCGCGCAACTCGGCGACGTGGGTCTTGCCGGCCGGTGCGATCTCGTCGAGGTTGCCGGCGCCGTGCACGATGAACGCGCGCTCCGACCCGAGCAGCGCGTGCGCGCGCGCCAGCGGCTCGCAGCGCTGGGGGCTGAAGATGCCATTCATGTGAAAGCGCGCGCCGCACGGATTGGTCAGCGGTCCGAGCATGTTGAACAGCGTGCGCAGACCGAGCTCGCGCCGCGGCCCGATCACATGGCGGGTGGCCGCGTGATACGCCGGCGCGAACAGGAACGCGAGCTTCGCTTCGCGCAGGCAGCGCGCCGCCAGCTCCGGCGACGGCGCCGGGTCCAGGCCCAAAGCCTCGATGACGTCGTGGGAGCCCGAACGCGAAGACTGCGCGCGGTTTCCGTGCTTGGCGACGACCACGCCCGCGCCCGCCACGATGAAGGACGCTATCGTCGAGATGTTGACCGACTGCGACCCGTCGCCGCCCGTGCCGCAGGTGTCCAGCACGTCGCCCTCGTACGGCACGCGCACCATGCGCGCCCGCATCGCGCGCGCCGCGCCGACCATCTCGTCGACGGTCTCGCCCTTCATGCGCAGCGCCACCAAAAGACCGCCCATCTGCGCCTGCGTCGCGACGCCGTCCATGATGAGGCCGACGATCTCGGTCATCTCGTCGGCGGTCAGGTGCTGGCCGTCGGACGCCTTGGACAGCGCCTTCTTCATGTCGAACCCGGACACTGGCGGGGTCGATGCGACGGTCATGCTTGCCTCTTCGGTGCGGGAGGGCTTGGTAACCCCTTGGGGGTTCCCACCAAGAAGTTGCGCAAGAGATCCTTGCCGACAGTGGTCAGGAACGACTCGGGGTGGAACTGCACGCCCTCGACCGGCAGCGTCCTGTGGCGTAGCCCCATGATCTCGTCCTCCGCGGTGCGCGCCGTGACCTCGAGACAGTCGGGCAGGCTCGCGCGCTCGACCAGCAGCGAGTGGTAGCGCGTCGCCTCGAACGGGCTCGGTAGCCCCGCGAACACCCCCTGCCCTTCGTGCAGAATCGGCGATGTCTTGCCGTGCATGACCCGCGCGGCGCGCACGACCTTGCCGCCGAACGCCTGCCCGATCGACTGGTGGCCCAGGCAGACCCCGAGGATCGGGATCTTACCGGCGTACTGGCGGATCGTGTCCAGGCTGATGCCGGCCTCGTTGGGCGTGCACGGCCCGGGCGAGATCACGATGTGGCTGGGTGCGATGCCAGCGATGTCGGTCGCGGCGATCTCGTCGTTGCGCACGACGCGGATCTCCTGCCCCAGCTCGCCCAGATATTGAACCAGGTTGTAGGTGAACGAATCGTAGTTGTCGATGACCAGCAGCATGTGACTAGCTCGCCGCCTTTCCGCGGCCCGCCATTTCTACCGCTGAAAGCACCGCGCGCGCCTTGTTGACGCACTCCTGGTGTTCGGCCTCCGGCCGGCTGTCGGCGACGATCCCGGCGCCCGCCTGAACGTGGATGGTGTCGTTCTTGGTGACCAGCGTGCGGATCGCGATCGCGAGATCGACGTTGCCGGTGTACGAGATGTATCCGACCGCGCCGCCGTAGATCCCGCGCCGCGTCGGCTCGAGCTCCTCGATGATCTCCATGGCGCGGATCTTGGGCGCACCACTGAGCGTGCCCGCGGGAAACGCTGCGCGGATGATCTCGGAAGGCCGCACGCCCGCGCGCAGCTTGCCGCGCACGTGCGAGCTGATGTGCATGACGTGCGAGTAGCGCTCGATCTTCATGATCTCGTCCACCCGCACCGTGCCCGGCGCCGACACGCGCCCGACGTCGTTGCGCCCGAGGTCGATGAGCATGACGTGCTCGGCGCGTTCTTTCGGATCGGCCGACAGCTCGGCCGCCAGCGCGACATCCTCTTCGGGCGTCGCGCCGCGCTTGCGCGTGCCCGCGAGCGGCCGCACCTCGACTTCACCGGCCTCCGCGCGCACCAGGCACTCGGGCGACGCGCCGGTCACGATGGCCTCGGGGAACTCGAGGTGGAACATGTACGGCGACGGGTTGGTGACCCGCAGCGCGCGGTAGACGTCGAACGGATCGACCTCGCCGCGCGGTACCTCGAAGCGCTGCGAGTAGACGACCTGGAAGGCGTCGCCCGCTCGGATGTACTCCTGAATGCGCTCGACGCCGTCCTGGTAGCTCTCGCGCGCGGTCACCGCGCGGGGCGCCGGCAGCGAGGCCGCCGGCGTGGGATCCAGCGGCCGCAACGGCGGCACCGGCCGCGCCAGCCGCTCGAGCACTGCGTCGATGCGCGCGCAGGCGTCGTCGTAGGCAGCGCCCAGCGCTTCGTCGGTCTTGGCGCCCGCGCCTTTCATCTCCTCGGGATGCGCGACATCGACCGCCGCCACCACCTTGAGTGTGCCGCGCAGGTTGTCGAAGATCACCACCGTGTCGGTGATCGCGAAGCAAAGCTCCGGTAGGCCCAGGTCGTCGGGGCGCAGGTTGGGCAGCTTCTCGAAGCTGCGCACGATGTCGTACCCCAGCCATCCGACTGCGCCGCCGAAGAAGCGTGGCAGCCCGGGTGGCACCGCAGGCGCCAGCGCCGCAAGGAAGTCGTCGACGTAAGCCAGCGGCGCCTCCGTACGTACCTCCTCGACGACGCGAAAGCCGGCGCCATCGGGGCGCAGGACCTCGACCCGCTCGCCGCGTGCACGGATCACTGCACGGGGCTTCACGCCCACGAAGCTGTACGCGGCCCACTTCTCGCCGCCGACCACGCTCTCGAGCAGGAACGAATACGGCCCCCGCCCCAGCTTGGCGTAGGCCGAGACCGGCGTGTCGGAGTCGGCGAGCACCTCACGATACACGAAGCAGAGCCGGCCCCGCCGGGCCAGGTCGAAGAATCCAGAACGATCAGGAACGAACCGCGGCATCGAGGCTGGCGAGCCTATCACGACATCATCGCGACATCCCACGCGTCCGCGGCGACGCGCGGCAATCCGCAGGCTATAGTCAGCGCCCCTCGTGCCGCTCGATCAACCTCGTCCCGGTCCCGCCACCCGCCGTTTCGTCGCGTGGACCCTCCGTCACGGCAAGACCTTGTGGCTGCTGGCGGCGCTACTCACGATCCCGGCCGCGTGGCGGACGGCACAACTCTACAGAAACCTGCGTAGCGAGATCGAAGAGCTCTTGCCGCGCGACGCGCCCAGCGTCGTGGCCATCGGCGAGCTGCGCCGGCGCATGTCCGGTCTGCAGTACCTGGGCGTGGTCATCGACGCCGGCGGGCCCGGTCAGGCCGAGAAGGTGGCCGCCGCCGAGCGGCTGGTCGACGATCTCGCCGCACGCATCCGGCTCTATCCGCGCGATCTCGTCAGCGCGGTGCGTACCGGGTGGCAAGCCGAGCGCTCGTTCGTCGAGGACCACGCGGCAGCGCTGCTGGCGCTGCCCGATCTGCAGCTGATCCGCGAGCGCATCGAGGACCGCATCCACTGGGAGTACGCGACCGCGACCGACACGTTGCTCGACAAGAGCGAGCCGGCGCCGCCGCTCGACTTCAGCGACATCCAGAAGAAGTACGAGCGCCAGGTCGCTGGCCCCGACCTGGTCGGCAATCGGTTCTCGAGCCTGAAACAGGGCGTGACGCTGCTGCTCGTCGAGGTCGGCGGGTTCTCGACCAGCGCGCGCAAGGCGAACGAGCTCATCGGGCGCGTGCGCGCCGACCTGCAAGCGCTGGGTGGGCTCGACCATTACGCGCCGGGGCTACGCCTGGGATTTACCGGCGACGTCGCGATCTCGTCGGAGGAAATGGCGGCGCTGGTCCAGGACCTGACCGTATCGTCCCTTCTGGTCGTCGTGGTCGTCGTGATCGCCCTGATAGTCTTTTACCGGTGGCGGCGCAGCGTCGCCGTGCTGTTTCTGCCCCTGTCGATCGCGACCGTCCTGGCGTTCGGCCTCGCCAGCCTGCCGCCGTTCGGCATCACCGAGCTCAACTCGAACACGGCGTTCCTGGGATCGATCATCATCGGGAACGGCATCAACTTCGGGATCGTGCAGCTGGCGCGCTATGTCGAGGCGCGGCGCGCGGGCCACGCCATCGAAGACTCGCTGGCGATCACGCTGTGGGGCACGCGCAAAGGGACGCTGTCGGCGGCGGTCGCGGCCGGCGCCGCCTACGCGTCGCTGGTGGCGATGCAGTTCCGCGGCTTCCGCCAGTTCGGCGTGATCGGCGGCCTGGGCATGCTGCTGTGCTGGGGCGCGACGTTCGTGCTGGCACCGTCGCTGATCGCCTGGCTCGACCACGGCGAGCTGCGCGCGGAGCCCGCCGATCGGCCGCGACGTCCCATGGTCGTTCTGGCGCGCCTGGTGACTGGCCACCCGCGCAAGTTCGCCGCCGCCGCCGCGCTCCTGACCGTGCTCGCGGGCGTGAAGATCCGCCACTTCGGGCACGATCAGCTCGAGTACGACTTCTCGCGCCTGCGCCGCCGTGACACCTGGACCGTGGGCGAGGGCTACTGGGGCGCAAAGATGGATTCCTTGCTCGGGCGCTACCTGACGCCGACGGTGCTGCTGACCGACAGCGAGGCCGAGGCGCGCGCGATCGCCGACAAGCTGCGCGAGGCGGTCAAGCACGCGCCGCTCGACGCAATGGTCGCGTCGGTGCGGACCATCGACGACGTGCTGCCGCCGGATCTCGACGCGAAACGCGCCGAGGTCGAAACGATCCGCCGGAAGATGACGCCCAAGCTGCGCGCGAAGCTCAACCCCGGCGACTCCAAGCGCCTCGACGATCTGATCGGCAAGGGCCCGCTCGAGCCGATCCGCGTCGAGCAGGTGCCCGACGCGCTCACCACCGGGCTGCGCGAGCGCGACGGTTCGCTCGGGCGCGCGGTGCTGGTCTATCCAAACCCGACCAACGCCCTCTGGCGCGGCAAGAGCATCTCGGCCTTCGTGGCCGCGCTGCGCGAGGTGGCGGAGACCCCGGTGGCGATGGGGGGACGCCCCGCGCGCGTCGCGGGCGGGCCGCCGCTGACGTCCGACATCATCGAGTCGATGCAGCGCGACGGACCGCTCGCCTCCGGGCTGGCGTTCGCCCTCGTCGTCGCGACGGTCATCGTGATCTTCCGCCGCGGCCTGGCCACGCCGTTCGTGATCGGCTCGCTGGTGGTGGGGGTCGTCTGGCTGCTGGGTATGGCGATGGCGATGGGGATCAAGATCAACTTCGTCAACTTCATCGCGTTCCCGATCACCTTCGGTATCGGCGTCGACTACTCGGTCAACGTGATGGCGCGCTATCTGCGCGACGGCGAGCGCGACATCGGGGCCGCGATCCGCGGCACGGGCGGCGCGGTCGGCCTGTGCTCGCTGACGACGATCATCGGCTACTCGTCGCTGCTGGTCGCCCAGAACGTCGGCCTCTTTTTCTTCGGGCTGCTCGCGGTGCTGGGCGAGCTCACCTGTTTGACGACGGCGGTCGTCGTCATGCCCGCGGTGCTGCAGCTGCTGCGAAAGTCGCCGGACCTCGATCTGCCGGGGTTCGAATGGGACCGCGGGACCGATGCGGCGGCGCAGACGCCACGCGAGACCGACCCAGCGTCCACCGCATCCGCGACCGATCCGCGCGCGCTGCCCTGAAGCGCCGCTCGTGAGGCGCTCGGCCCAAAACGGGGCCGGTTGCCTCACAGCTAACGAGATGCAGACAACATGTTGCGTCCGTTGCAACGGAATCGCGCGCCTGGTCCGGATGTAGGCATCGCGTAGATGGTGGTTTTGTTTATGTTTCGGTAGAAACCGTTTCCTAGCATACAAACTGCAGAGGGAGAGAGCCCAGGAAAGGACTCTTCATGAGCTTGATTGCCTCCCCCTCGTCCCGCCGATTCCCGATTCTGTCGGTCGGCCTAGCCGTGGTTCTGTCTGCGCTGGCCGGCTGCGCCGAGCAGCCCTCCGACATGGCCACCGATTCGGAAGACCTGCAGGCCGACAACGGGCTCAAGACCATCAACGGCCTCAAGGCGCATAACGGGTTGGCGACTCTCGACAACGGTCTGAGCGTCGGCGCGAGCCTGAAGAGCTCCACCGGTCTCAGCTCGACGAGCGGTCTCATGACCACGAGCGACGGCCGTGTCACCGTGACCTACCTGGTCAAGTGCGCGCTGCCCGCGGGACACTCGATCACCAAGAACGACCAGTACGGTCGCTCCTACACCTTCACCGGCGGCATCGGCGTCGCTCCCGCGTGGGAGACCGGAGGGCTCAGCGCCTCCGACGAACGCTGGCTCTCCGCCTGTATGCTCGCGCTGGTCAACACCACGGGCGACCACTACCCGCTGTGGCTGGTCGCGCAGAATTCCGCGATCAGCTGGGGCCTCGACCCGAGCTATCCGTTCCAGGAGGGCGCGTTCTTCGGCGACATCTTCACCTCGCCTCCCTACGCCTATTACTGCGGGGGCAAGGATCTCGGCGTGAGCCCGATCCCCGGCCGCATCGGCAGCGCCCAGGTCACGCCTCCCTACGTCGATGCTTACGGCACCAAGGGGCTGTGCCTCCCGACCTGCACGCCGGCCGATTACCCGCACCAGGGTGAAGGCGTGAAGGCGTGCTCGGGGTGGAACGAAGTGATCAACGTCTGGCATCAGTAAGCCAGCGACGCAGTCCTTTCCTCGCGACGGCGGCTCCTCGGAGCCGCCGTTTTTTTTGCGCGCGGCAACCCGCGCAAGGCCTGCCCTCTCCCTAACCCTCTCCCGCAGACGGGAGCGGGGACCGGAT
>Ga0265320_10002966_pt1 | contig 11599 bp, 7 predicted proteins | sample 4827metaG_FD_202087 | JGI IMG/M metagenome (GOLD analysis project Ga0265320, IMG submission 202087) | Rhizosphere microbial communities from Carex aquatilis grown in University of Washington, Seatle, WA, United States - 4-8-27 metaG | ecosystem: Host-associated > Plants > Roots > Rhizosphere >...
CGCGATCCTCCATGCGGCCGGGCCGGTCGACCCGTGGGCCTCCGGCGCATCGTCGCAGATGCGCCCCCGGCGCGCCGCATACTCGACGCCCATGGCCGTCCGCTCGCTCACCCTGACCGGTCCGCTCGACCTGATGCGGACGTTGGGGCCGCTCCGCCACGGACCCTATGACCCGACCATCAGGCTCGCCCCGACCGAGGTGTGGCGCACCTCACGGACGCCGGCGGGCGTCTCCACGCTGCACGCGCGGCTGGCCGGTTCGACCGTGGAAGCCGAAGCGTGGGGCCCCGGCGCGGCCTGGGAGCTGGACCACCTGCCCGAACTCCTCGGCCAGGCCGACCGATCGGACGCACTGGTGCCCCGCCATCCCCTGGTGGGCGACCTCGTGCGCCGCTTTCCGGGCGTGCGCCTCACCCGAACTGGTCGCGTGTTCGAGGCGCTGGTGCCGGGGGTCATCGAGCAGAAGATCACCGGTGTCGAGGCAGGGCGGATCTACCGCCGGCTGGTGTGGAGCCACGGCAGCCCGGCTCCCGGACCGGGAGCGAGCGCCGGCCTCGTCGTGCCACCCGAGCCTCGCCGCCTGGCCACCCTCCCCTACCACGCCTACCACCCGCTGGGTCTGGAGCAGCGGCGCGCCGATGTCCTGCGCCGCGTCGGCGTCCTCGCCGCCCGGCTGGAGGCGAGTCTCGCTGAGGGGCCCGAGCAGGCCCGCGTCCGCCTCCAGGCGGTGGCGGGGATCGGGCCCTGGACGGCCGCGGAGGCGACCCGCATCGCGCTCGGGGATCCCGACGCGGTCAGCGTCGGCGACTTCCATCTGCCGAGCCTGGTGGCGTTCGCGCTGGCCGGCGAGACCGAGGCGGACGACGCGCGGATGCTGGAGCTGCTGGAGCCGTATCGCGGTCAGCGGGCCCGCGTCGTGCGTCTGCTCGAGCTGGGTGGACGCTCGCGAGCCCGCCGCGCGCCGCGCATGGCGGCCCGCTCGATCGAGCGCCTCTAGGCGACCCGGAACACCTCGACCGCCTGGGCCAGGCGGTCCAGGGCGGCCGGGGTCGGTGGTTGGAGGTCCACGATCAGATGCTCCGCCCCGGCCGCGGCATGGGCGCGGAAGCCGGCCGCGACCTCGTCCGCCGAGCCACCGAGCGCCGGAGTCGATGGGCCGGGCGGCACGGTCCCAGGCACGGCGTCGGGCGCCATGAGGTCCGGGTAGCGCACCACCACCCCGATGGTCACGCCCAGCGTGGCCGGGTCGCGACCGACGGCCTCACAGGCGGCCGCGAGGTCGGCGCGACGGCCGGCCAGCCGCTCGTCCGGCGTCCCGAACCAGGCGGTGTTCCACGCATCGGCGTGACTGGCCGCGAGGCGCAGCATGCGCGGGCCCTTGGCGGCGACGAGGATGGGGATCCGCCGCGCCGGACGCGGGATCAGGGCACAGTCGTCCGCCGTCTCATAGCGGCCGTGGTGGTCCACGTGCCCGTCACGCAGGAGGCCGGTGATGATCGCCAGCGCGTCCTGGAAGTGCCCGACCCGCTCCGCGAAGGGGTAGCCGAAGGCCCGGAACTCCGGCTCATGCCACCCCGTGCCGAGGCCCAGGATGAGGCGGCCCTCGGACACGACGTCGAGGGCAGCAGCCATCTTGGCCAGGAGCGTGGCCGGGCGGAACGCGGTGCACATGACGAGGGTGCCCAGTTCCACCCGCTCGGTCGCGTCGGCCAGCGCCGCGAGGATCGTCCAGCACTCGTGGATCCCCGACGCCGGCTGATCGGGGAAGCGGAAGAGCAGGTGGTCGAAGACCCAGATGGAGTCCAGCCCCCGCGATTCGGCCTGCCGGGCCAGATCCCGGAGTTCGCGGTAGCTGGGGATATGACCCAGGCTCTCGTCATCGATGGGCATGACGAGCCCGACCTTCATGTCAGACCCAGGTGAACGTGCCGCTCAGGGGTATCGGCGTGCCTGCGGGCAGGCCGAGGTTGGTGGACTCGTTCTGCACTGTGACGCGGTACTGGTGGTTCTTCACGATCGGCGAGGTCACGTTGAACTTGGGCGCGGCGCTGGGAGCCGGATGGTCCTTGGACGTGCCTGCCGTCTGGTCCTGGGCCAGCACGTCCCACTGCCAGTTGTGGCCGCTGCCGGTGTCCATGTTCACGCCCAGGTTGCCGTTGCCGCGGGCCTTGAAGACGACCGTGAAGCCGTTGACCAGGTTCGCCCCGCCTGTGCCGTCGAAGCGGAAGTTGCTGAGGGTCACCTTGGGCGTCTTGACCGGCCAGGTGATGGTCAGGTCGATGGCCGGCGCATTGACGCTCGAGGCGTCGGTGATGGCGGTAACCGTCCACGTACCAGTGGCGCCGGTGGCTTTGCCCGCGAAGCTGATCGTGCCCGAACCCTTCTTGCACGTCGCAGCCTGGGTGCCGGCCCGGAAGCAGATGTTGGCCGTGCTGCTCGCCGTGTCCACCTTGGCCACGACGCTGAGGTTGCCCGGGCCATTGCTAGTGAACGCGATGGTGCGCGCCGCGGCGTTCGGCCCGCCGTCGAGCTGCAGGCCGACGAACTGGATCGTCGCCGCCGGGTAGCTCGGGATGGGCGACGGGCTGGGCGACGGCGACGGCGTCGCGCTGGGGAGCTCCGTCGGCGTCTCGGTCGGCGGCTGTGTCGTCCCGCCCGGAAGGGTCGGCGTGGGGCTCGCCCCGGCGACGAGGGTGGGTGTCGGGGAGGCGCCGCTCGTGCCGCCACGGGGGATGAGCACGACCGCCGCGCCGAACCCGATCAGCAGGGCCAGGACGACCGCCAGGACCATCGCGACACGGCGCCAGCCTTCTTCGGTCACCTCGACCCTCCTGTTCGGCACACGGGCAGCCACACGGAGGATAGCGAGCCTCGAGCAGCGGCGCGAGGCCGGAGGCGCGGCTCCCTCGGCTATACTCCCCTCCCCACGGCGCAGCGCCGTGGCCTCACGGTCGGGGCGTGGCGCAGCTAGGTAGCGCGCATCGTTCGGGACGATGAGGTCGGAGGTTCAAATCCTCTCGCCCCGACCATTCCCATCACTCGCATCGTCGCGCCCGACTACGTCCTCGAGGCCCTCCGTGAGAGCCCACGGTTGTCCGATCCCACCGACGGAGTGCAAGGGACCGCGGGCGGTAAGGTCTTCATCATGCTGCGTGAGTCGTTCCTCGGGCGCGCACGCTCAAGAGACCAGTCGTGAAGTATGCGGCGGTGATCGAGGATGTCGTCATCGTCAGGCCCGGCTACACGTTGCCCTCGACGATCGCGTGGCCGGCGAGCGATGGCGCTGCGCCGTGCGCCGTGTTCTTCGCCGGGAGCGGGCCGACCGACCGCGACTGGAACTCGCCGCTCCTGCCGGGCACGAACGGCGGCGGCGCGCAGCTCGCGCTCGCCCTGCAAGCGCGCGGCGTCGGCTCGATCCGCTTCGACAAGGTCGGCTCCGGCGTCAACATGCCGAAGAGCATGGCGCCGGCGGACCTGAAGATGCTCGAGGTGCTCTCCCTCGCTCACTACACCGACGAGATCCTCGCTGCGTGGGACGAGCTCGCGAGCCACGACCGCTGCGGCCGGCTCTTCTTGCTCGGCCACAGCGAAGGGTCGATCCACGGATCGTCAGCTGCCATCGTGCAGCAGACGACCCTACGCTTCGCCGGCCTGATCAGCATGTCCGGACCCGCGCGCTCGATCCTCGACACCGCGATCGAGCAGATCCGGGCGATGGGTCTCCAAGCGGGGACGGACGCCGCGCTCGTCGACCACGCGCTCGGCGACTTTCGCGCCGCGATGGTGCGCCCAGATGCCCCGGCACCGGATCTATCCGCGCTCCCCGGAGCCGCCGCGGGCTTGTGGCAGGTGGCACACGATCCGCTGCAACAGCGGGTAGCGCGCGAGCTGCTCTTCGCCGATCCGCTCGTGGCGCTTCCCGCCTATTTCGGGCGCGCCCTCGTCGTCTCGGCGGCCAACGATGCCCAGGTGCCCGGGTCCGATGCGGACGCGATCTATGCCGCCCTGGCGAGTGATGCACGGCACAAGACGCGCGTGACGATCGCGAACGCCAACCACGTCTACAAGTCGGAGACGCGGGCGCCATCAACGCTGAGCCCCGCCGAGATCGGCGCCAGCTACGCCGACGACAACCACGCGCTGGCCGACGGGCTCGTCGACGCGATCGTGCGCTTCGTCACTACGAAGTAACTGCGGCTCCTCGTGGGGTTGGTCCCGCGTTAAGAAGCCTGGGCTTGGTCAGGGTCTTGGAGGAAGAACCGGCGCAGCTCTGGCGCCACCTGCTGCGGCTGGCCACCCCGGTTCCGGTTGCCGTACCCGCCGTGGTTCAACCCTGTGAAGTCGACCCGGGCCACGCCTGTGGCGAGTTGCTGGCGTCTCCTAGGGCGACAGAGCGAACGCCACGGCTGCATCCGCGGTCATCCCGCCACCCTCGGCCCATGCCAAGCCCAGGGATCCCGGGTCGAGGTCGTCGCGCAGCCGGCCGACCGCGGAGTCGAACTCATCACGTTCGAAGTCGGACATCGCGGCCTTGGCGACCTCCCGCAGCGCTTCGGCGGCCCCCAGCAGCCGCGCTGCCCGGAGGCCGTTTCCCCGCGACATCGCGACGTACGCGAAGGATTCGAGCTGGTTGGCGACCGCGCCGCGGTTGCCGCTCCGCTGCCAGCCGCGGAGCGTCTGGCGGTACTCCGCCTCGGCCGCATCGATCCGGCCGGAGCGGCGCAGGACGTGACCGAGCTCGCTCTGGACCGAGAGCTCGAAGCGCTGGTCGCCGATGGCGTGGAACTGGACTTGGGATTGCCGGAACCAACGCTCGGCATCCTCCAGCCGGCCGACCTGGCTCGCGACGCGTCCGCGGATCTGGCTGACCCACGCGATCTCTTGCGGGTTGCCCGATCGCGCGGCCGCCTCGCTGGCCCGCACCAGCCAGCGTTCCGCGGCGTCGAGGTCGACCGAGGCCTCGACCAGCGCCCGCCCACCGGCGATCCGGCCGGCGCCTGCCGAGTAGCCAAGCTCGTTCGCGATGTCCCAAGCCTCATCGAGCATCGCTCGCAGGCCGTCGACGTCGCGTGCATCGGCAGCGATGGCACGTATGGTCACCAGGATGGCGATCGCGTCCGCGATGGCCGCGGGATCGCCTGACCGCCGGGCGATGTCCAGGGCTTCCTGGCCGAGCGAGGTGCCCTCCGCATGACCGATCGACTCCGCGACGACGGCGGCACCCGTGAGGCCCCGGGCGACGAGAACCGCCCTCGCCCGGGCCGCGGGCGCCGAGTCGGGCTCGGGCAGTGCCCGCACGCGCTCCACCGCGTGCAGGAAGTGGTCGAGCCCTTCGGATCCCATCGCGCGCGATCGCCAGTAGCGGGTCAGGGCGACGCACATCTCGAGGGCCTCATCGGGGTTCGCACCGTCAGCCCAGTCGAGCGCAGTGCGCAGGTTGCCGATCTCGGCATCGAGGCGCTCCATCCAGCCCGGTAGCTCGGGCCCCTCGAGCCCTTGCTCGGCGTCGCGTGTCAGCCGCAGGAAGACGGCGAGCTGACGGTCACGGAGCAGCACCGTCTCACCGCTTGCCGCGAGCTGATCGGCTGCGTACTGGCGGATCGTCTCCAGCATCCGGTAGCGGGTGGCGCCGGCGTGGTCGACGACGACGAGCGAGCGGTCGACGAGGCGACCGAGACCGTCGAGCGTGGCGAGCCGGGCGCGGCCGTCCGCAGGGTGATCAAAGGTCACGCCCGTCGCGGCCTCGAGTGTCCAGCCCCCGGCGAAGACGGCGAGTCGGCGGAGGAGCCGGCGGTCGTCGTCCTCGAGCAGGTCCCAGCTCCAGTCGATGAGCGCCTGCAGCGTCCGCTGCCGCGGCACCGCCGTCCGTCGTCCGCCGGTCAGCAGGCGAAACCGGTCACTGAGGCCCTGGGCGATCTCGTCGGCAGACAGCACATTCACCCGCGCGGCCGCCAGCTCGAGCGCAAGCGGGATGCCGTCGAGCCGCCGGCAGATCTCCACGACGGCGCCGACGTTCGAGAGATCCAGGGCGAACGCCGGCAGGGTCGCCCTGGCCCGCTCCAGGAAGAGCGAGACAGCCTCCGACTGGCCTGCCTCCTCGAGTGTCTCGCCGTCAACGACCAGATGGCCGCCCCGCTCTTCCACCGGGGCCGGCAGGGCCAGGGAGGGGACGGCGAAGACTGCCTCCCCATCGACGCCGAGGGGTTCGCGACTCGTCGCCAGCACGCTGATCGTGGGGCAGCTGCCCAGCAAGCGGTAGGTCACGTCGGCGGCGGCTTCGATCAGATGTTCGCAGTTGTCGAGGACCAGCAGGAGCTCCTTCGAGCGCAGGTAGTCGGCGATGGTGTCGATCGGGGGCTGCCCGGGCTGTTGTTGCACCCGCAGGACGCGCCCGATCTCCGCGACGACGAGCTCCGGGTCGGTGAGCGGCGCTAGCTCGACCAGCCAGGCGCCGTCGGCATAGCCGTCGAGGGCATCCGCGGCAACCTGCAGTTCCAGGCGCGTCTTGCCGGTGCCGCCGACACCGACCAGCGTGACCAGGCGGCTCCGCTCAAGCAGGCCCCTGACCTCCGCCGATTCCCGCTCGCGCCCCACGAACGAGGTGACCTGAGGTCGGAGGTTGGTGGGGCGCTCGGTCACCGCGCGGAGCGGCGGGAACTCGCGGCGCAGCCCCGTCGCCACCAGCTGGTAGACATGCTCGGGTCGGTCGAGGTCCCGGAGGCGCTGCTCGCCAAGATCGACGAGCTCCGATCCCGGCGCCTGGTCGTCGGCCACGAGCGCCGAGGTCGTCGAAGACACGAGCACCTGGCCGCCGTGGCCGATGGCCATCAGGCGAGCCGTCCGGTTCAGGGCGGGCCCGAAGAGGTCGCCGTCGCGGACCTCGGCGCTCCCGGAGTGGATCGCCATCCGCACACGCAGTGGCCCCGTCGTCGGCCAGGCGTGGCGCTCGAGCGCTCGCTGGGCCTCGACGGCTGCACTAAGCCCCGCCTCGGGCCGGTCGAAGGCGGCCAGCACACCGTCGCCGGTCGTCTTGACGACCGTCCCGCCCGCCTGTTCCACGGCCGCGCGAAGCAACGCGTCGTGGGCTTCGAGCGCGACGCTCATGGCGGCCCGCTGCTCCTCCCAGAGCCGCGTGCTCCCCTCGATGTCGGTCAGCAGGAACGTGGCGGTCCGGGCCGCGGGCGACGTCGTCATCGCCGGCCGGCTGACACGCGCATGGCCAGCATCCTCCGGGCTGGGACGTGCGGCGTCAAGGACGGTCGAGACGTGTCATCTTCTGGTGAGTGACTGAGCCCGTCGCTACCGACGACACGCGCGTCGATCGCTGGCTGTGTGCGGTGCGCCTCGTGAAGACCCGCCCACTCGCGACCCGCATGTGCGAGGGCGGCCACGTCCTGGTGAACGGATCGCGGGCCAAGCCGTCGACGAAGGTTCGCGCGGGCGATCGCATCGAGGCGCTCATCGCCGATCGCAAGCGCATCGTCGAGATCCTGCGGCCGATCGAGTCGCGTGTCGGGGCGGCCATGGCCGCGACCTGCTACGTCGACCACAGCCCGCCCGTCGTGCCGGAGCCCAGGCAGGGGACCGTGCCTGTGCGCGGCGAGGGTCGGCCGAGCAAGCGTCTCCGGCGCGAGTTCGAGCGTCTGCGCCGGACTGCCGACGCCTGAGCGCTCAGCCCAGAGGACCGACGGCCCGCTCCACCTCGTCGAGGATCTCTCCCGAGCGCACCACCTCGGCCATCGCCGTGTGATCGACATGCAGCGGGCGATCCTCTTCGAGGTGCGCGACGTGGCGCCGCACGGCCGCGTGCGCCGTCGTCACGCCGGCGCCGTGGGTGAAGTCGCGGAAGTCGAGCGCCTGGGCAGCCGCCATGAACTCGATGCCCAGGACCCCGTAGGCGTTCGCCAAGATCTGCCCTGTCTTGAGCGCCGTGTTCATGCCCATCGACACGAAGTCTTCCTGGTCGGCGGCCGCGGGGATCGACTGCACCGCCGCCGGGGCGGCCAGGATGCGCTGCTCGACGATGAGCGTATCGGCCGTGTACTGGCTGAGCATCAGCCCGCTGAACATGCCGGCGCCGCGTGTGAGGAAGGCCGGCAGGCCCACGCTCAGCGCCGGGTTGAGCAGGCGGTTGAGGCGTCGCTCGGAGAGGACGCAGGCCATCGTCAGGGCCGTCCCCACCATCTCCATGGGCAGGGACACCGGCGTACCCTGGAAGTTGGCGCCCGTGAGGGTCAGCCGCGACTCGGGCAGGAAGATGGGGTTGTCGCCCACGCCATTGAGTTCGATCTCCACCTGCTGCCACGCCCAGGCGACCGCATCGTGCGCTGCGCCCAGGACCTGCGGCGAGGACCGCATCGAGTAGGCGTCCTGGACGTGCGTCCGTAGCCTGCCGGTGGCCAGGTCACTGCCGGCCAGGCACCCGCCGATGGCGCGCGCGGCCCGGATCGCGCCGGCGAACCCGCGGAGTTCATGCAGACGCACGTCGTAGGGCTGCAGATTCGCCAGGAGGGCCTCCAGCGACATCGCGCAGGCGATCTCCGCCTGCCGCAGCCAGCGCTCCGTGTCCCACAGGTGCAGGGCGCTGATGGCCGTCAGCAGGTTGGAGCCGTTGATGGTGGCGAGCCCATCGCGGGCCTGCAGGCCGGGAATGGGGATTTGGGCACGCGCCATGGCCACCGCTCCGGGCAGCCGCTCACCGTCGAACCAGGCTTCGCCCTCCCCCATCAGCAGGAGCGCGACCTGGGCCATGGGGGCCAGGTCACCGCTGGCCCCCACCGAGCCCTTGGCGCACACGACCGGCGTCACGCCCCGGTTCAGCATCGCCACGAGGGTCTGGGTGATCTCCGGGCGGCAACCGGAGTAGCCATGTGCGTGCACGTTGATCCGGCCGGCCATGGCCGCGCGGACGGACGGGATGGGGGCCGGCTCGCCGATGCCCGCCGCGTGGTTGTAGATGAGGTACCGCTGGAACTGCTCGACCTGCTCGTCGGTGAGCACGACTTCGGAGAACTCGCCGATGCCGGTGTTCACCCCGTACATGATCTCGTGGGCTGCGATCTTCTCGTCGACCATCGCCCGGCAGGTACGGATGCGCTGGACGGCGGCGGGGTCCAGGGTCACCGGGGCACCCTCACGCGCGATCCGGACGAGGCGCTCGATGGTGAGCGACGAGCCGTCCAGGACGATGGGCGCCAGGGGGTGCAGACCCACCTCACCGCGCGAGGCAAGCTCAGGCTCGTGCCCGTGGAGAAGCACCATCAGGCTGAAGGGTGGCCCCCGCGGCGGGGCGCCTGCAGAGCCGTGCGACCTGACCTGACGGGGTCGTTGGTCACCGGCCCTTGCATTCGCGAGTCCGGTGGTTCGAGGAGTTGCACGAGGTCGTACGGGAAATGGATCAGAAGATCGAGGCGTGGACCAAACCCGAGCTGCTCGAGCGGTGGTGGGCGCCGAAGTCGTTTCCCATCAAGCTGCGTTCGTGCGAGACGGATGTGCGCGTCGGGGGCCGGTACCGTCTGGTCTTCGGTTACGAGGGCTCGACCATGGAGTTCTTCGGTCGGTACCTCGAGGTGACACCGTCCTCGCGCCTGGTCTGGACCAACGACGAAGGGGACCAGGGTGGGACGGTCACCACGGTGACCTTCGAGGAAACGGGCGGCAGGACGCACGTGACCGTGCACGATCTCTATCCCTCCAAAGAGGCCTTGGACGATCGCCTCCGGGTCGACGTCAGGGATGCCCGAATCGCTCGGGCAACTGGACGAGCTTCTCGCCAGTCTCGGCGCGAGCGCGGGAGCGTCGTGAAGGCGTCGATCGGCCGTGCTGCCAAGGACCTGGATGGGCTGGGGCGTCAGCCGCTGGATCTCGGCGATGGTCCGCGGTCAGCGCGGCGCGACCGCTCCCGTGCGAGTGGGTGCGGGCGTGCCCCGGTCGACGGGTTGCGCCCCGTGACCGCGTCGTGACGGCCACCAGGCGCGGTCACCGGCGAGGGTCGTGATCGCCGGTACCAGGATCGAGCGGACGACGAAGGTGTCGAGGAGCACTCCCGCGGCCACCACCACGCCGACCTGCACCAGGACGGCCAGCTGGGCGGTCGCCATCGAACCGAAGGTCCCGGCGAGGATCAGGCCGGCGGAGGTGATGACGGCGCCCGTCCGACCCGACGCGATGCGCACGCCCTCGCGGATCGGGCGGTGCTCGCTCTCCTCACGGACGCGACTCATCATGAAGATGTTGTAGTCAGAGCCCAGGGCGACGAGCAGCACGAACACCAGGAGCGGCAGGTAGTAGTTGAGGCCCGCCTCCCCCATCACGGAGCCGAAGAACCACGCCGCCAGGCCGAGCGTGCACAGGTACGACAGCAGCACGGTCAGGACGAGGTAGAGCGGCGCCACCAGGGCTCGCAGGAGGAGAACCAGGACCCCGAGCACGCCCAGGATGGTGATGAGGGCGACCCGCAGGAAGTCGTTGGCGAGGGTCGTCTGGATGTCGGCCAGCTCGGCCGTCGGGCCGCCCACGTACGCCTGCCCGCCGGCCGCGAACCCAGTGGTCGAATCGGCCAGGGTCACCCGCGCCTGGCGGATCGCCTGGAAGGCGGAGGTCGAGTAGGGGTCGTCCGTCGTGGTCAGGTAGAGCCGCGTCGCCTGCCCGTCTGCGGCCACGAACACGGCCAGTGCCTGCTTGACCTGGGTGCCGGCGGCGCCCGTCAACGCCGACGGGATGAAGAGGTCGTCCGAGCGCGACGCGAACTCCGTCGAGAGGGCCTGGATATCAGCGGGCAGCCGGCTGAAGGTCGCCGCCACCTGCTCGGTGAGCAGCGTCGAGGCGGGCGTCGCCGGAAGACTCGTGGGGAACAGGAGCGCATCGGGGTGCGCGTCGAAACCCGTCGCCAGCGCAGAGATCGCGCTCACCAGGTCCGCCGCGGCGCTGGGCGCCTGTGTCTGCTGCAACCGAACGAGGTCCGCCTGCGCGCGCAGGAAGGCCGGCAGGCTCGCCGTATCGGGGTAGGCCGTGACCAGCTCGCCAAGATAGCGGTCGATGACAGCCAGGCCGGCTGCCACCGCCGTGGGTGACTGGCCCGGGGCGGCGATGGCGGCCGCCAGCTCCCGCAGCTGGGTTGACACGCTGGCGGCCGCGCGCAGCTGGGTGAGGAGCTGCGGCGCGGTCGTGAGATCGGCCGTGACCGCGGTGTAGGTCGTCCCGGAGGCGACGTCAGGGAAGGCCGCGCCCAGCTGGTCCACGTAGGCCGACGCCGCGGCCAAGCCGGACGAGACGTTGGTCGCCAGCAGCGTCGCCGGGTCAGCCTGGCCGGTCGACCCGCCGGTGCCGGGGAAGCCCGCCGCCATCGAGGCCAGCGTCTTCGACGGCTGGAAGGCCGCGGGCACAGCGCCATCACCCGTCGGCGCGATGGCGCTGCTGACCGTCTGCACACCCGGTGTCGAGGCGAGCGCCCGCGTGACGTCACGAAGCCTGGCCAGGGAGCTGGGCGCCAGCAGATCGGTGCCGGTGCCGAGCTTGACGATCGCCGTCGAGGGCATGACGTTGCCGCGGCCCATGTGGGCCGCACTGTCGTCGAAGCCGATCCGCGCGTCGGAGGTGG
>Ga0265320_10002967_pt1 | contig 11597 bp, 10 predicted proteins | sample 4827metaG_FD_202087 | JGI IMG/M metagenome (GOLD analysis project Ga0265320, IMG submission 202087) | Rhizosphere microbial communities from Carex aquatilis grown in University of Washington, Seatle, WA, United States - 4-8-27 metaG | ecosystem: Host-associated > Plants > Roots > Rhizosphere >...
CGAGCGCCTTCCGCCCGCCGCCGCGACCGTGGCCCGGCGGCTGGCGGAGCCCGAGGCCGCGGCCGCCGCCCGGGCGCTGGCGGACCGCTTCGCTCATCCGCGACCCCCGGGGGTCGCCGCCGCGCTCGCGCGGCTGGTCAAGCTGCGCCTGCACGGCGACCTGCACCTCGGGCAGGTCCTCGTTCGCGGGGACGACGTGATGATCATCGACTTCGAGGGGGAGCCTTCGCGTCCGCTCGCGGAGCGACGCGCGAAGGGATCGCCGTTCCGGGACCTGATGGGAATGGCGCGATCGTTTGACTATGCGGCGGAGTCCGCCGCTCGCGCCTACGCGGCGGAGTCCGCCGCTCGTGGGGCGTCGACCGCCCTCCTCGCCGGTGCGGCCCCGGCCCGCGCCAGACTCCGGGCGCTGGGGCAGGCATGGAGGCGCTCCATCACCGCGGTGTTCGAGGCGGCCTACCTCCATACGGTGGGTGACGCGCCCTTCGTCCCGCGCGACCTCGAGGCCCTGGTCGTGCTGCGCGGGTTCTTCACGCTCGAGAAGGTGGTCTACGAGATCCGCTACGAAATCGAGCACCGGCCCGACTGGGTCGAGATCCCGCTGCGCGGGCTGGCGGAGCTCTTGGGGCTCGGGCTAGATCCGGGTGGCAGCCCTCTCGACGATGGAGCGCCATGACCAGTGACCCACGCCCCCCGGGCACCCTCGACTTCGGAGACGCCGACCTCCACCTCCTGGCCGAGGGGACCCACGCCAACCTCTACGAGAAGCTGGGGGCGCAGTTCCGGGCTGGCCCCGTCGACGGTGATCCCCATGCGCGGGGCACCGGCACGCGCTTCGCCGTGTGGGCGCCGAACGCCGAGTCGGTCGAGGTGATCGGCGACTTCACCGACTGGCAGCCCGGGCGGGCCATGCTGGAGCCGATCGGAGCCACCGGGGTGTGGCAGGGCTTCGTCCCGGGCGTCGGGCCTGGCCAGCGCTACAAGTACCGGATTCGCTCACGGTACGATGGCTACTGCGTCGACAAGGCCGATCCCCTGGCCTTCGCCACCGAGCTGCCGCCCGCCACGGCTTCGGTGGTCTCGGCCCTCGACCACCCGTGGGGCGACCAGGCCTGGATGCGCGCGCGCGGCCCGCACAACGCGCTCGACGCGCCCATCTCCATCTACGAGGTGCACCTCGGGTCCTGGATGCGGGACCCCGATCGCCCGACCGAGCCCCTCAGCTATCGGGAGCTCGCCCCGCGCCTGGTCGAGCACGTGCGGCGGTGCGGGTTCACCCACGTCGAATTGATGCCGATCATGGAGCATCCGTTCTATGGGTCGTGGGGCTACCAGGTCACCGCGTTCTTCGCGCCCACCGCCCGGCACGGCCACCCCGAGGACTTCATGTTCCTCGTGGATCTGCTGCACCAGAACGGCATCGGGGTGCTGCTCGACTGGACCCCCGCCCACTTTCCGGAGGACGAGCACGGGCTCGTCTACTTCGACGGGACCCACCTCTACGAGCACGCCGACCCGCGCCAGGGGCATCACCCGGAGTGGGGCAGCGCGGTCTTCAACTACGGCCGCAACGAGGTGCGCAGCTTCCTCATCTCGAGCGCCACCTTCTGGCTCGATCGCTACCACATCGACGGGCTGCGGGTGGACGCCGTGGCCTCGATGCTCTACCTCGACTACGGCCGCCGCCCCGGGGAGTGGATCCCCAACCGCTTCGGGGGCCGCGAGAACCTGGCGGCCGTGGAGCTCCTGCGCACCTTGAACCTGGCGGTCTACCGGCAACACCCCGACACCCAGACCATCGCCGAGGAGTCCACGGCCTGGCCGATGGTCTCGCGTCCCACCTATCTCGGAGGCCTCGGGTTCGGGCTCAAGTGGGACATGGGCTGGATGCACGATACCCTCTCGTACCTGGCGGTGGACCCGCTGTTCCGGCGCCACCGCCACCACGCGCTGACCTTCCGCGCGGTCTACGCGGCGAGCGAGAACTTCGTGCTGCCGCTGTCGCACGACGAGGTCGTCTACGGCAAGGGCTCCCTGCTCGAGAAGATGCCAGGAGACGACTGGCGGAAGTTCGCCAACCTCCGGCTGCTCTACGCCTATATGTGGGCTCAGCCCGGCAAGAAGCTGCTCTTCATGGGCGGCGAGCTCGGCCAGCGTCGGGAATGGAGCCACGAGCGGAGCCTCGACTGGCACCTCCTGCGCGAGTCACCCCTGCACGGACAGGTGCAGCTCCTGGTCGGCGAGCTCAACCGCCTCTACGTCACGGAGCCGGCGCTGCACCAGCTCGATGCGGCCCCGGGGGGCGCGGAGGGGTTCGGCGGCGGCTTCGAGTGGATCGCGGCCGATGACGTCGAGAACAGCGTCTACGCCTTCCTGCGCCGCGGCCGTGACCGAGGGCAGGTGGTGCTGGCCATCTTCAACTGCACCCCCGTGCCGAGGTTCAACTACCGCATCGGGGCCCCCGAGGAGGGCATCTGGAGCGAGCTCCTCAACACCGACGCCGAGGCCTTCGGCGGTAGCAACCACGGCAACCTCGGCGCCCTGCAGGCGACGCCCGTACCCTCGCACGGGCGCGCCTTCTCGCTGAACCTCACGCTCCCCCCCCTCGGGGCCCTCTACCTCAAGCTCCGCGGTTGAGCCCTCAGCTCCGTTGGTCGAAACCGAGGCTGCCGAAACCGAGGCTGGCGCGCCGGGGCGTCACAGCGCCAGGACCATTTGCCCGTCCTGCAGCACGCACGTGCCGCTGGCGTCGGGGGGGGCCGAGGTGCGGACCACGTCGGCGCCGCTGGCGGCGATGGGGTAGATGCGAATGCCGAGCTGCTGCGCGGTCTCGAACGCGGAGACCATCGTCGACTCGTGCCCGACGTGGTGGGGGGCGTCGGCGATCCAGAAGAGGACGCGGGCGCCCGAGCCGGGCTGGCCCCGCCAGGAGAGCGCGTTGGCGGCGACCAGCGCCTTGTCGGGCGACTCGGGGTAGTCACCGCCTCCATCGGCTTGCTGCGCCGCGATCTGCTGCTGGAAGGTCGGCAGCGAGTCGGTGAAGTCGAAGGTGCGGGCGACGTAGGCGTCCTCGGTGTCACGGTAGACGATGAGCGCCCATCGCTGGGAGACCCCCGGAAAGTCGGCGGCAACCTGCGCCGAGATGTTGCTGATCTCCACCTTCAGGTACTGCAGCTCGTCCGCCATGCTCCCGGTCGTTGTCGACCACGAGCGCGAGATCCAGGGCGGCCGGCGGCCCGGCGTGAGTCGCCGCCAGACGAAGCGACACCTTGTCGTCGCCGACCTTCGCGACCGCGGTGGCCGTGTCACCTCCGAGGGTCGCGGTGATTTGAAGATCGTCGCCAGGCGCCGCGCCCGCGATGCCTGGAAAGAAGAACAGCGATCCGTCGCCGCGCGCCGGCGCCGCCAGGAGCTCTCCGGTCTGATCGGCGACGGTGACGCGGGCCCCCGCCACGGGGGCGAGGCTGGCGTCCGTCACGACGATCTGAAGACGCGCGTCACGCGGGATCGCCGGCAGCCCGGCCAGCTGCGACACGTCCGTGCGCTTCAAGTACGACAGGTACCAGCCAAAGTTCAGGTTGTCGTCCCATGCGCCGGCGGTGAGGACGCCCGCCTGCAGGCCGTCCTGTGGACCGCCCGCGGCATCGCCCCCACCGACGGGGGCGCCGCCGGAACCGCTGCCAGCCGTGGCGGACGACGTGCCACCCGAGCCCGCGACGACGCGCCAGCAGGGCCCGAGGACGGCCCGCCGAACGAACCCGGGGACGACGCGCTCCCCGAGCCCGAGGGGGCGTCCCAGCCGCGGCCGAGGGGGACGTCCCAGCCGCGGCCGAGGACGACGTGCCAGCCGCGGCCGCGGACGGCGCGCCAACCGGACCCGAGGACGATGTGCCACCCGAGCCCGACAACGACGCGCCACCCGCGCCGCCTACTTGGCTTCGGGAGTCTTGGCGGCGTCGGCGGCCGCGTCCTTCTCCCACTTGCCGCCCTCCTTCTTGCAATCCTTCTTGGTCTTGCCTTCCAGCGTGGCGCCGTCCTTGACGCAGTGGTGATTCTGCGGCGTGCCGCCCTTGGCGAGGGCCGACGCGGACAGGCCCGCCAGCAGGGTGCCGCAGAGAATCGTTCGCAGGGTGCTTCGGAGAATGAGGTTTTTCACGTGATCTCGCTCCCGGTCCGGTTGGTGATGGAGGGGCGCTCGCGTACCCGGCGGGCGAGCCTGGCCACAGCGGCCAGGAGCCCCGAACGTCTTCGCGCCCGAATTCCTCTTTATGACAGAGTTTGTTCCGGTGATATTCACCATTCATCAACCCAAGGCCCACGAGCCAGGCCCACGAGCTCGGTGTGACGGATCTCGCTCTCCCACCAATTCCGGGCCCATTCCTCGTCCTCGTCCTCGTCGCCCTCGTTCCCGTCCTTCGTCCTTCGTCCCTCGTCGCGTCCGCTCGTGAGGACGACTTCAGAACACCGCGCCCACCCCTCCCAGCGTCACCACCCCCGCGTGCATCCGGTCGGTCTCGATGACGGACGGTCCCGCCTGCGCGAGCAGCGCCCACGGGCCGAGTGTGTAGGTCCCGAGCGCGCCGCCCATGACCTCGAACGACGAATCTCCGCGCGCGGTGCGACGCACGTCGGTCGAGCCGAGATCCACCTCGCCGTTGACCGCGACGCCGGCCTGGAACGCGCGCCCCAGACGGCGGGTGAAGATCGCGCTGAAGTTGCCCTTGCGGTCGTCGCCTTCGAGATCGGAGCCGAAGGCACCGCTCGCCAGCAGGGAATAGCGCCCGAACCTGCGGCTGGCGGCCGCGAAGAGCTCGACCATGCCATCGTCCTGGCGATATCGGTCGCGTCGGTAGCCTCCACCGACCGCGAGGTCGAGACCGGACGTCGCCTCGGAGAGCAGCTGGTAGCGCAGATCGAGGCGCGGCTGGATGCTGGCCTGATCGGCCCCGGTGCCGAGGCCCACCGCTCCCATCAAGGTCAACCGGCCCACCACCCGCAGGTCGAAGCGGGATTGAAACAGCGGCGTCGCGTGCGCGGTGTCGTAGCCGCCCACCGTCACCACCTCGGCGCGACCACGGGGCGTCTGGGCCGAGATCCCGGACTCGAGCAGGCCCCCGTCATCGTCGAGGGCCGAGCCAGCCGAGGCGTCCCAGTTCGGGATCCCCGGCGGCGTATCCTGATCGGCGTTCGCCGCGGCCCCGGCATCCCGAGAGATCCCGAGAGTCGTTCCGAGGATCATGGCCGTCGATATCCCGAACGCGAGCCAGAGAGAAATTCGCTGACGAATGGGCTGCAACACGTCACACCTCCCGCAGTCCGCGCCAGCCGAGCTCGTGGCGCGCGATCCGCTCCCAGGTCACTACCCCGGAGGCGGCGCGGGGTGCTGCGACAGAATGACGAAACTCCTGTGACGGGGTGTGCGGGCGGGCGCGGGTGCTCAGGGCTCAGCGCTCCGGCGCTCAGCGCGCGCCATCGAGGCGAAAACCGAGCTGCTTGGGGAAGGGATCGAAGTAGACCTGCTCGGAGAGCCAGCCGCCCTGCTCGTGCCTGCGCAGGTGGTGCGAGAGGAGGGCGAGCGGCACCGCGAGGGTGTGGAGGCCCGAGCGGAATTCCTCGATGAGCGCGAGGATCTCGATCTTCTCGGGCGGAGCCAGCACGTTCTTGAAGAACCCGAGGATGTGCTGGAGCACGTTGGCGTGCTTGCCCCGGGTGGCCACCTGGCCGAGCAAACCCATGGCAAGGCCGATGTACGTCGGCGCGAGCTCCTCGGCGGGCACCTCGGCGACCCGCGCCACCACCCGTCCGAGGGCATGCTGTCCTCGAGGGCTGTGCGCCATGTAGAGGAACTTGTGGGCCGCATGGATCTTCACCAGCGCGTGACGGGCGCTCGAGGTCTCGCGAGCGCGGCTCGAGCTGGCAGCCTCGAGCGCGGTGCGCAGACGGTGGTGGGTGAAGAGCCGCGCCAGAAAGCTCTCGCGGCGTCCGGCGTCCATCAGCCAGCCCTCCTCGGTGAGGGGCAGACCGGGCAGCGCCGAGGCCAGGGCCTGCGCGTAGAGACCGGTGCCGGTGCGGCTCGGCTGCGTGGAGCTCGGCGCGCCCTCCCGGTAGAGGCGCACGCGCTCGAGCCCACAGCTCGGGGAGTCCTTCTTCAGCACGTAGCCATCGAGGTCGAGGCGCGCCAGCTCGGCAATCCGGCCTGCAGCCCAGCCGTTCATCCCGTCCGTGTGATCGCGGCCCGTCTGGTTGCCGACGAGCCGGGGCTGCGGGCGGGCGTCGGTCGGTCGGTGTCGCGGGCCGTCTTCAGGGCGGTCTTCAGGGCCATCTTCGGGCCGGTCTTGCGGGCCGCCGGCCGGCACCACCAACCGCAACGTCTCGCGTGGAACCCCGAGGCCCATCTCGACCTCGGGGCACACGGGCACGAGGTCGACGAATCCCGCCAGATCCTCGAGCAAGAAGGCCTGCCGCTTGTGCCCGCCATCGAACCGAACCTGATGGCCGAGCAAGCACGAGCTCACCCCGACCCGTGGGCGCGACGAGGTGGGCTCCGCGCTCAAGCCTTCTCCGCGGTCTCGCCCGGGCCGGCGGCTCCGGGCGAACCCCCCGCGAGGGCCGCGGCCAGCTCGCCCCGCGCGTCCATCGCCGCCAGCTCGCTGTACCCCCCGATCGGGCGCTCGTCGAAGAAGATCACCGGCACGGTGCGCCGCCCGTTGGCCCGCTCGATCAGCTCTTCGCGGATCTGGGGGTCGGTCGTCACGTCCACCTTTCGGTAGGCGATCCCGCGCCGACGCAGGAGCTCCTCCGCTCGCTGGCAGAATCCACAGTAGGTCGTCGTGTAGATGGTCACTTGCATGTTGGTCGAACCCTTTCCTTTGATGCTGCGCGGGGATATTCGTTTCAAGGCCGCGCGACCGGCGCGCGTGCGGGGGGCAGGCCGATTCGTGCTAGTTTTCCGCGCTCCACCCCTCGAGCCGAAGCCAAAGGATTCCACTTGTCCATCCTGATCGTAGGTGGCGCCGGGTACATCGGCAGCCACACCGCCAAGTTCATTGCGCAGTCCGGCGAAAGACCCGTCGTACTCGACAACCTCGTCTACGGGCATCGAGGCGCGGTGCAGTGGGGGCCGCTGGTGGAGGGCGACCTGGCGGACGCGGACCTCATCGCCCGGGTCCTCCGCGACCACGCGATCACCGCGGTGATCCACTTCGCGGCCTACGCCTATGTGGGCGAGTCGGTGACCAACCCGCGCAAGTACTTCCGCAACAACGTCTGCAACACCCTCAACCTGCTCGACGCGATGGTGGATGCCGGGGTGCGCGACATCGTGTTCTCCTCGACCTGCGCCACCTACGGCGAGCCGACCGCGGTGCCCATCGCCGAGGACCACCCCCAAAGGCCGGTCAATCCCTACGGCGAATCCAAGCTGTTCGTCGAGCGCATCCTGCACTGGTACGCCGAGGCCTACGCCCTGCGGTTCGCGGCCCTCCGGTACTTCAACGCCGCGGGGGCCGATCCCGATGGCCAGATCGGCGAGGAGCACGATCCCGAGACCCACCTCATCCCCCTGGCGATCGACACCGCCCTCGGGCGGCGACCGAGCCTCGACATCTACGGCACCGACTACCCGACCCCCGACGGGACGGCCATCCGGGACTACATCCACGTGGTGGATCTGGCCGACGCGCACCTGCGGGCCCTCGCCGCCTTGCAAACAGGTGCTGGCAATTTGCGACTCAACCTCGGGACCGGGCAGGGGCACTCGGTGCGCCAGGTGGTGAGCGCGGTCGAGGCCGCCACCGGGCGCAAGGTCCCCACCCGCGAGGTCGGTCGTCGCGCGGGCGATCCTCCGGCGCTGGTGGCCGACGCGCGCCTGGCGAGCCGTCTGCTCGGCTGGCGCCCCCGCTACCCCGAGCTCTCGACCATCGTCGGGCACGCCGTCGCCTGGCACCAGCGCCCACGCCCCGCCGCCGCGCCACGATGACGCTCTGGGAGCGCCGCTGGCATCCGCTGCGCGAGGAGTGGGTGATCGTCGCGGCCCACCGCCAGGCGCGGCCGTGGTCGGGCGAGACCATCGGGAGCGCGGCGTCGTCGTCGTCGCCGACGACCCGGGCCTACGACCCGGGCTGTTACCTCTGTCCCGGCAACCCGCGCGTCGGTGGGCACGTGAACCCGGCGTACGCGGGGACGCTGGTCTTCGACAACGATCACCCCTGCGTGGCGCCGGACGCGCCGCCCGCGCCGGCGCAGCCACCCGCGCCGTACCGGGTCGAGCCGGCGCTGGGGTTCGCGCGCGTGGTGTGCTTCTCTCCCCGGCACGACGCCACCTTCGCGACCCTGTCCCTGCCCGAGGTGGAAGGCGTCCTCGACGTGTGGCGCCGCGAGACGCAGGATCTCGGGCAGCGGCCGGGGGTCGCGCACGTGCTCTGCTTCGAGAACAAGGGCGAGGTCGTGGGGGTGTCGAACCCCCATCCGCACGGACAGATCTACGCCACCGGCTTCGTCTTCAAGACCATGCAGACCGAGGCCGCGGTCTTCGCCCGCCACGCCGCGCGGACCGGGGGGCGCAGCCTCTTCGACGAGATCCTGGCAGCGGAGCGCGCCGATGGCCGGCGGATCCTCTTCGAGGACGAGCACGTGCTGGCCTTCGTGCCGTACTTCGCGCGCTACGCCTACGAGGTCTACGTGGCGCCCAAGCGGCGCGTGACCCACGTCTTTCACCTGACCGACGCCGAGGTGGGGTCGCTGGCGGCCGCGCTCCAGAGCGTCACCATTCGCTTCGACAACCTGTGGCGCATGCCGTTCCCGTACGTGCAGGTGCTGCACCAGGGGCCAGGACCCGGGGCGGGGGGGAAGGCCTCCCGCGAGGCGGCCCCGGCGGAGGCCTTCCACTTCTTCATCGCGTTTCATCCGCCGTTGCGACAACCTCGGGTCCTCAAGTACCTGGCCGGTCCCGAGATTGGTGGAGGGAACTTCTTGAGCGACACGTCTCCCGAAGAAAAGGCCGCCGAGCTCCGCGCCCAGTCCCCGACGGTGCACCACGCGTCCCCGGGGCCGATCTCCCCGGGAAGCCGGCCGGGGGGCGCGCCGTGACCAGCCCGTCGCCCGGGATCCGCGACCCCGACCGTCTGCTGGCCCGGTTGCGGATGGTCCACGAGGGCATTCGCGCCGCGGTGCTGGCCGCATGCGACAGCCAGACCACGGACGCCCTCTCGTCCATCGCGGGAGACGACGCGGGGGACACGGTCTACGCCATCGATCGCGTCTCGGAGGCGGTCCTGCTGGCGTCGTTCGAGGACATCGCCCGCGACTGGCCGCTCCTGCTGGTGGCCGAGGGCCTCGGCGTCGACGGTCGCCAGGTCCTGCCGCGCGGCGCCCGCCTCGAGGACGCGGAGATCGCGGTGCTGGTCGACCCCATCGACGGCACCCGCGGGCTCATGTACCAGAAGCGGCCTGCCTGGATCTTGACCGGGGTGGCGCCCTTCGGCTCTGGTGCGGCCGCCGGGCGTCTGCCCACCCTGGCGGACATCGAGCTCGCGGTGCAGACCGAGATTCCGCTGGTCAAGCAGCACCTGTGCGACGTGGTGTGGGCGCGGGCAGGGGCCGGGGCGGCGGGCGAGCGCTTCGATCGGCTGACCGGCGTGCGCCGACCGCTGGTGTTCCGCCCATCGGCGGCGTCGACCGTCCTTCAGGGGTTTGGCGGGGTCTCGCGCTTCTTCCCGGGGGGCCGCGACGTGCTGGCGGCCATCGACGACGAGACCGTCGCGGCAGCGGTGGGGCACGCCCCCGCGGGGCGGGCGCACGCCTTCGAGGACCAGTACCTGTCGAGCGCCGGGCAGCTCTACGAGCTCATGGTCGGTCACGATCGGTGGGTCGCCGATCTGCGGCCGAGGCTGGCGGGGACCTTGCGGCAGCGCGGGCTGCCGGAGGGGATGTGCTGTCACCCCTACGATCTCGCGTGCGAGCTCATCGCCCGCGAGGCGGGGGTCATCGTCACCGACCTCGACGGAGGGCGCCTGGCGGTGCCGTTCGACGTGTTCACCAACGTCGGCTGGGTGGGCTACGCCAATCCGGCGATTCGCCGCCAGATCGAGGGTCCGCTGCGCGCCGCGATGGCGCGCTTCGGCATGGGGGCCGCCACCTGAGCTCCCCCGGGGCGTCCTGGCGGGACTGGGCGGAGGTCGGTCTCCGCGGGATCGATCCGACGCTGCCGGGATGGATGGCGCGCGCGCCGGGCCGCCTCGATGTGATGGGAGGATTCGCGGACTACTCCGGCTCGCTGGTGCTCGAGCTGCCCCTTGCCGTGGGGACCTGGGTGGTCGCGCAGCCGGTGGCCGGGGCGAGCGTGGTGATCTGCAGCCCGGAGGTCGTCGCCGTCGGAGGCCTCTCGCCGGTCACGCTGCCGCTCGAGGCGCTGACGCCTTCGGGCGGCGCGCTCACGGACCCCGAGGCCCGGGCGCTGCTCACCGGGGATCCGCGGACCGCCTGGGCGGCGTACGTCGCCGGTGGCATCGTGCTGCTGCACCGGGAGCATGGCCGCCGTCCGTCGACCGGGCTGCGGCTGACGGTGCACTCCGACGTCCCGTTCGGGGAGGGGGTGAGCTCGTCGGCGGCGCTGGAGGTGGCCGCGCTCGAGGCGGTGTCGGCCATGCTCGGCGTGGAGCTCGGGGCCCGGGCGCTCGCGCTCCTGGCGCAGGCCGTGGAGAACCGGATCGTCGGCGCGCCCTGTGGCGTGATGGATCAGATGACCGCGGCGGCCGGGCAGGCGGACCACCTCCTCGAGCTGCTGTGCCAGCCGGCCGAATGGCGCGGCAACCTGCCCATCCCGGGTGACCTCGAGTTTCTCGGCGTCACCTCCGGCGTGCGGCACGCGGTCGCTGGCGCCGACTACGGGACGGTCCGTACGGCGGCGTTCATGGGCTACACCATGGTGGCGAGCCGGCTCGGCCTTCGTATCGAGCCGGTGGCGCCGGGCCGCGTCCGGGTGGTGGACGACGTCCTCGGTGGGTATCTCGCCAACCTGCCCCTCGCGCGCTGGGACGGCGAGCTTCGCGCGAGCGTTCCCGCGCACATGACCGGGCAGGAATTCCTCGATCGGCACCGCGGGAGCCCCGACCCCGCCACCTCCGTGCGTCCCGAGCAGACCTATGCGGTTCGCGCCTGCACCGAGCATCCGATCCGCGAGCACGCGCGGGTGACCGAGTTCCGCCAGCGGCTCGGGGAGGCCGCCGTCGTCAACTCGACCGTCAGCCCGACCGTCGACGCGCGCGCGCGCCGGCTCGGCGAGCTCATGCGGGCCTCACACGACAGCTACGGCGCCTGCGGCCTCGGCTCGCCGGCCACCGACCTCCTCGTCGCGCTGGCCGATGCCACAGGGCCGGCGGCAGGGATTCTCGGCGCCAAGATCAGCGGAGGTGGCAGCGGGGGCACGGTGGTCCTGCTCGCCCGAAAGGGCCATCGGCACGCCATCGAGGAGACCGTGCTCGCTCCTTACCGCAAGGCCACCGGCCTGCCCGCCGGTCTGCTCGCCGGCTCCTCGTCCGGCTCGCGCATCCTCGGCGTCCACCGATTGCCCTGATCGGGCCCTCGTGTCCCCTCGCCCC
>Ga0265320_10002969_pt1 | contig 11593 bp, 6 predicted proteins | sample 4827metaG_FD_202087 | JGI IMG/M metagenome (GOLD analysis project Ga0265320, IMG submission 202087) | Rhizosphere microbial communities from Carex aquatilis grown in University of Washington, Seatle, WA, United States - 4-8-27 metaG | ecosystem: Host-associated > Plants > Roots > Rhizosphere >...
TCTCCTGGGCAATACCTGACGGTGTGAGCTGCTCGCTCAGCAGCCGACCGAACCGCTCGCGCTCGCCCTGCTCGCTACCTGCCTGCTCGATCCAGGCCGTCAGCAGGCGCTCGCCGCCGGCGTAGCAGAAGACATATGCGCGCCACAGCGGATGGGTGATGAACTCGAGCATCTTTTGCGCCCGCTCGCGGGTGACGAGCGCGTTGCGCTCGAGAAACGTGACGACATCGTCCACTGACCGGCCGTCGCCATGGAGCTGCAGGGCCGCATCGCCCTGGCTGCCGCGCAGGCCCTGGAGCGTGCTCCGGATTCGCCAGTTGAGATTCGCTTCATCGCGGGTCATCGGGATACCTGCGCGTTCGCAGATGCCGAGCAGCAACTCCTGCCAGCGCTCCTCGGGCGCCACGAAGCGCACGCCCGTGTCCGCCAGGCCCTCGCTGATGTATGCCTCAGGGGTGTTGATCAGCTGGACACTCGATTCGAAGCGCCCCTGTTCGAGCACCAGCTTGGCCTCTTTTGTCGCATGTTCGAGGTGGTGGCCCGGAAACCCTTCGTGCGCGAGCAGGTCCATCAAGCGTGGCGCCCGCATCGGCAGATCCGTGTTCACCTCGATGCGCGAGCGGAGGTCGCCGTCGTACCAGTTGTAGGCACCCCACGGCTCGTTCTTGACCAGGCTGATCGTCAGGTCCTCGCGGGCGGGAACATAGAACGCCTGGCGGGCGGCCGTGCGCAACTCGCCGGTCAGCCACTCGACGATACCGGCCAGGAGATCGACTGGAACGGTCAGCGCTGCGTCGTGTGCTTCGAGGCGCTCGCGCACGTTGCCACCTCCGGGCAGGAGGCGCTCGAGCTCGGCTCTGACTCTCTCGTACTCATCGGCTGGGGTCGCTTCCGGAGCGGCGTCGAAGCAGCGTTCGACGAGCTCGCGGTAGGGCAGCTGCTCACCGTCGAGCTGTCCGGCGAGCGTCTCGAGCGCCACCAGCTGTCGGTCGAGCCAGCGGGCGCGCTGCGCGTCGGTGACACCGCTGAGGCGCGCCCGCAGCCCCCGTGCACGAGCGCGCAGCTCGGCGGGCGTGGACTTGGCGGCGCGCGCCTCGTCACGAATCTCGGCCGGGCCGTAGTACGAGTCGACGATGCCTTCCTCGAGCTCTCCGAGCGCGAGCGCAATCAGCAGGTACTCGCGCGCGACGTCATCCATCGAGTCCCTCCCCGCTCATCGCTGGTCGCTCCACGAGCCGCAACCGCAGACGCGCGATCTGGTCGTCGCTGACTCCTGCTGCATTGAGGTAAGCCTCGATGCTGCCGTAACGCTCGCGGACGTAGGCGAGTGTCTCGAGCATCGCCTCTCGGCGTGGCGTTGCGAGCTCACGCATGCGTGCCTGCTCGGCCTCGTCCATCGTCGACAGCCAGTCGTCGATCAGCGGCCCAAGGTTGAGCATCGTCAGCGCGTAGTCATCGGCGATGTCGTCGTCGCTCGCGCCGGCAACGGCGAGCAACAGGGCGACGGTCATGCCCGTTCGGTCTTTGCCCGCGTAGCAGTGGATCAACACGCCACCGGGCTGGGCCTCGGCGACGGCGGCAATAACGGCTCCAATACCGGTGCGATGGACTTCGACGTCCATCTTGTTCAGCTCAGCCAGTTGCGTCGCATTCTCACGCCGTTCGCGAACGCGCGCCTCCTCCTCGTCGGTCAGCGGCGTGACGAACGATACGTTGACGTATTTCGGGTCGGCCGTGCCAGCGGTCCCACGGAACGGGTAGTCGACATCGCGGCCGATCTCCTCGCTGGTTCGGACGTCGACGATCGTGCGCACGCCGTGAGCGACGAGCGCGGCACGGCCTGATTGAGTCAGACGCGAGATGACATCGGAGCGGACGAGGGCGCCGTGCCGGATGTGGCCGGCGTCATGAGTCGGCAAGCCGCCCGTGTCACGGGCGTTGAGGGCGCCCTCCCAGTCGAGGATGCGCTCTTCGCCGGCCATCGGCGATGTCAGAGCCTGGTGTCTGCTCAACTCCCGTGGCAGCGCTTGAACTTCTTGCCACTGCCGCACCAGCACGGGTCGTTGCGGCCGAGCTTCGGGCCGCTGCTGGCGGGAGCCGAACTTGCCTTGGCCGGTGCAGCAGCCATGCCACTCGAGTCCGCGACAGGCTCTTCGCCGTGCTGGAGTGTCACTGCGCGTCTTGGTGTGGCGCCCAGGCCCGGGAGCACGGCTGATGCGCTGGCGGCTGCCAAGGACTTGGCGCCAGCCGTGGCAGGCGCAGCCGTGTCCGCGTGGAACGTTCCGTCGGAGTGAACGTGGCCGCCCTCCACGGGCGTGATCGTATCGACCTGGGACCCGTTGCCGTCGGTGCTCGTTTCGCCGAATTGCGCCGGGACGGGCATCGGAAACGTCTGCGGCGGCGGAACCTGCTGGACCTGGACTCGGAAGATGTTGTTGGCCACCTGGCGGCTGATGAAGCCGCGCAGCTCCTCGTACAGCTTGAACGCCTCGCGCTTGTACTCGTTGAGCGGGTCAGTGCCGCCGTAGCCACGCAGGCCGATGCCGCGGCGCATGTCATCGAGCTCGGTCAGGTGGTCGACCCACAACGTGTCGATCGTGCGCAGCAGGACGAGCCGCTCGACCTGCGCCCAGACGTCCGCTCCGAGCTCTTTCTCGCGCCGCTCGAGCTCTTCGTCGACAACGGTCTTGAGGTGCTCGGAGATGTCCTCGCGGACGCCGATCTCGGCCAGCGCGTCGGCGCTGACCTCCTTGACCGGCAGGCCCATCTGGGTCAGCTCGTGGGCCAATGCGTCCAGGTCCCACTCGGTGACTCCGCCGATGAGGTGCTGGTCGACCAGCAGGTTGAGCTCGTCGTCGACGAAATCGCTCACGGTCGCGGTCAGGTCCTCGTTGCGCAGGACCTTGTCACGCTCGGCGTAGATCGTCTCGCGCTGCTTGTTGATCACGTCGTCGTACTCGACGACGCGCTTGCGGATGTCGAAGTTGTAGCCCTCGACGCGCGACTGGGCGCTCTCGATCGTCTTGCTCACGAGGCGCGACTCAAGCGCAACGTCACCCTCGAGGCCCATGCGCTCCATCAGCCCGGCCACGCGGTCGGACGCGAAGCGCTTCATGAGCGAGTCCTCGAGCGACAGGTAGAAGCGCGACGAACCCGGGTCGCCCTGCCTTCCGGCGCGCCCGCGCAGCTGGTTGTCGATCCGGCGCGCCTCGTGCCGCTCGGTGCCGATGATGTGCAGCCCGCCCGCGTCGACGACCTTGACGTGGTCGATGTCGACCTCCGCCTTGGCCTTGGCGAGCGCCTCGTCGAGTTCTTCCTGGGTCGCCTCGGCCGGGTTGATGCCGCGCCGGTGCATGTCGGTCGAGGCAAGGCCCTGTGGGTTGCCGCCCAGGATGATGTCCGTGCCGCGGCCGGCCATGTTGGTCGCGATCGTGACAGATGCGCTGCGCCCGGCCTGGGCGACGATCGGCGCCTCCTTCTCGTGGAACTTGGCATTGAGCACCTCGTGCTTGATGCCGCGCCGGTTGAGCATCTCGGACAGCACTTCGCTCTTCTCGACACTGGTCGTGCCGACGAGGACGGGCCGGCCGACGTCGGTCATCTCGACGATCTCGTCGATCAGGGCGTTGAACTTCGCGGTCTCGTTCTGGAAGACGAGGTCGGCCTGGTCGTCGCGGATCATCGGCCGATGGGTGGGGACCGAAACGACCTCCAACCCGTAGATCTTGTAGAACTCCTCCTGCTCGGTCATCGCCGTGCCGGTCATGCCGGACAGCTTCTCGTACAGCCGGAAGTAGTTCTGGAAGGTGATCGTGGCGAGCGTCACCGACTCGCGCTGGACGCGCAGGCCCTCCTTGGCCTCGATCGCCTGGTGGAGACCCTCCGACCAGCGCCGGCCGGGCATCTTGCGCCCGGTGAACTCGTCGACGATGACGATCTCGCCGTTGTCGACGATGTAGTCACGATCGCGCTGGTAGAGCGCGTGTGCCTTGAGCGCCTGCTCGAAATGGCGGGCGAGGCGGGGGTCGGCGTCGAACATGTTGTCGACCTTGAGCAGGTGCTCGATCTTGTCGATGCCCTCCTCAGTTGGCGCGACCGCGTGCTCCTTGAGGTCGATGAAGTAGTCGCCGTCCGGAGCATCGCCCTCTTGCCAGTCAGATCGCCGCTCGTGGAGGCGCGGCACGAGGCGCGCGAACTGGTAGTAGAGATCCTCCGATTCCTCGGCCTGGCCGCTGATGATGAGCGGCGTGCGCGCCTCGTCGATGAGGATGTTGTCGACCTCGTCGACGATCGCGAAGTAGCGCTGGCGCTGAACTCGCTCGGCCAGCTCAGTCACCATGTTGTCGCGCAGGTAGTCGAAGCCGAACTCGTTGTTCGTGCCGTAGGTCACGTCCGCCGCGTAGGCCTCGGCACGCGGCACGGGGCGCAGGTTGAGCAGCCGCTCGTCTGTGCCGCGGTGGTCGGGGTCGTAGATGAAGGCGCTCTCGTGCTGGATGATGCCGACCGTCAGGCCCATACCGGCGAAGATCGGGCCCATCCACTGCGGGTCGCGCTTGGCCAGGTAGTCGTTGACGGTGACGACATGAACGCCGCGGCCGGACATCGCGTTGAGTGCCGCGGCGAGCGGCGCGACGAGGGTCTTGCCCTCGCCGGTCTTCATCTCGGCGATCCGGCCCTGGTGCAGGACGATGCCCCCGACCAGCTGGACGTCGAAGTGGCGCATGCCCAGCTTGCGCCGGCTGATCTCGCGCGCCGCCGCGAACACCTCGGGCAGGGCGTCGTCGAGGACGCCCTGGAGATGTTTGATGTCCGCTTTCTCGCGCTGCCGGCGCAGTTCGCGGCGGCGCTCGGAGCTGTCGTTGCCGAGCTCTTCGTCGGATGGATCGGTCGGTGCGGCATCTTCGCGGATCTCGTCGCGCAGCTCGATCATGCGCTGGCGGATCTCGGCATCGGTCAGTTCCTGGAACTCTGACTCGAGCGAATTGATCTCGTCGACGAGCGGCTGAAGGCGCTTTACGACGCGCTCATTTGAATCGATGAAACGGGAAAAGAAGTTCATGACAGCCCCGGAAGTATAGGCGCGAGCCTCTGCCCGCCCCTCACGGTGACCCTGCTAGGCCCAGAACCCGGTGCCGTAGCCGATGACGAGCAGAACGAACGTCAGCGTCGCGAGGACGGCCCAGAAGAGCACTGCCATGCGGCTGCTGGTGGGGTTGCGCTCGGTGTTCTCGAGGGCCGCTGGGCGCCATCGGCGCGACACCAGCCGGCTGCGCCACGTGCGCTGCGCGGCCGGATTCGGCTCGAGGCCGTTCGGGCCCGGACGATAGAGCTTGAGGCTCATCGGTGGGCGCCCACCTCGTGCTCATCCTGGCGCGTCGTCATCTCCGCTTTTGGGTAGTGGCCATCGTCATCCTCGTCGTCGCGCGCTGCTTCCTCGTCCCAGATGAGCATCTCCTGGACGAGCTGCAGGTCGCTCGAGAAGAGCGCGCCGACTGATTCGCCCAGATGAATGCGCCGGATGGCCTCGCCGATCAGCGGTGCAACCGACAGCACTTTGATGCGCGGCAGGTGCTTGGCCGGCGGCAGCGGGATCGTGTCGGTGATGACGACCTCCGTGATCTCCGACTTGCGCAGGCGGTCAATCGCCGGGTCGGACAGGACGCCGTGCGTCGCGCAGGCGTAGATCTCGGTCACACCCTCTCGGATCAGCGCGCGCTCGATCTCCATCAGCGTGCTCGCCGTGTCGATCTCGTCGTCGACGATGATCGCGCGCTTGCCGCGCACCTCGCCGATGACGTTGAGCAGTTCGGCCAGGTCGCGGTTGCCCTGGCGGCGCTTCTCGATCACCGCCAGCGGCGCCTCGAGGATCTCAGCGAATGTCCGCGCGCGCTTGGCAAAGCCAAGGTCCGTGACCACGACGAGGTCGTCCAGCTCTAGCCGCTTGAAATAGTTGGAGAGCATGTGCACGGCCGTCAGCTCGTCGACGGGGATGTTGAAGAAGCCCTGGATCTGGCCCTGGTGGAGGTCCATCGTCAGCAGCCGATCGGCGCCGGCGACGCTGATCATGTCCGCCACCAGCCGGGCCGTGATTGGCACGCGCGGCTGATCCTTCTTGTCCGAGCGGCCGTAGGCGTAGTACGGGATGACCGCCGTGATCCGGCCTGCGCTGGCGCGCTTGAACGCGTCGATCATGATCAGCAGCTCCATGATCGACTTCTGAACGGGCCGGTTCGTGGGCTGGATCACGAAGACGTCGCGGTCGCGCGCGTTGTCCTCGATCTTGACGAAGATGTTCTCGTTGGCGAACTCGAACACCTCGACGTTGCCCAGCTCACGGCTGAGGTAGCGCGCGATCTTGCGCGCGAGCTGCGGATTGGCATTGCCCGTATACAGGTCGAACTGGTCGCTGTACGGGTTCAGGGCACGGCTGCCGAAAGCGGTCACGACGATGGCTCTCCCGACGGGTCGTCATTGTCGGGCATGGAGTCGTCATCTGTCACCTTGTTGTCGCCCCGATTCTCGGCGCGGAAGACGGCGATGCCGGCTACCTCGTCGCCGTCGTTCAGGCGCATGACGATCACGCCACGCGCCGACGAGCCGTAGCGATTGACGCTCTTGACGTCCGTGCGCACGACCTGGCCGCTCTTGCTGATGAGCAGGAGCTCCTCGTCCTGCTCGTCGACGAGCTCCACGGCGGCGACCCGTCCGGTCTTCGAGCCCTCGAGCGAGATGAGCCGCACTCCCTGGCTGCCGCGATGCATGCGCCGGAACTCCGACAGTGCCACGCGCTTGCCGTAGCCGGTCTCGGTCAGGACGAGCATGTCGTTGGTCGGCTGGACGACGCGCATGCCGACGACCTGGTCAGCCTTGTTGGCCAGGCGGATGCCGATCACGCCGGCGGCGTCGCGGCCCATGGGCCGGACCTCCGTCTCGTTGAAGCGTGCAATGCGGCCCTGGGCAGTGGCCAGGATGACGTCGTCTGCGCCCGACGACACGCCGGCCCAGGCAAGCTCGTCCGTCTCGGCCACGGTGATCGCGCGGATGCCCGTCGAGCGGACGCGCTCGAACTGCTCGATGGGCGTCTTCTTGATGATCCCCTGCCGCGTCGCCATGACCATGTTGTGGCCCTTCTCGAAGTTGGGCACGGTCACGATGGCCAGCACCAGCTCACCCGGATCGAGCTGCACGCCCTCGAGGTTGATGACCGGGATGCCCTTGCTCGTCCGCTCGGTCGGGGCGGGGATGGCATGCACCTTCGAGCTGAAGACGCGGCCGCGGTTGGTGAAGAAGAGCGCCCAGTCGTGCGTGCCGGCAACGAGCAGGTGCTCGACCGCGTCCTCTTCCACTGTCCGCGCGCCGATGATGCCCTTGCCGCCACGGATCTGGCGCCGGTATGTCGCGAGGGGCTGGCGCTTGATGTAGCCGCGGGTCGAGACAGTGATCACGACGTCCTCGTCGGCGATCAGGTCCTCGTCGGTCAGCTCGCGGTCGGAGTCGCCTTCCACCCTGGTCAGGCGCACCCCGGAGTACTTGGTCGAGACCTCGCGCAGCTCGTCCTTGATGATCGCCAGGACACGCGCCGGGTTGGCCAGGATGTCCTCGAGCTCGGCGATGAGCTTGATCGTGGCCAGGTACTCGTCCTCGATCTTCTTGCGCTCGAGCGCGGCGAGACGGCGCAGCTGCATCTCGAGAATGGCGTTGGCCTGGATCTCGGTCAGCTCGAAGCGCGACATCAGGTTGCCGCGCGCGGTATCGACGTCAGCGCTCTCGCGGATGGTCCTGATGACGGCGTCGAGATTGTCGAGCGCGATCTTGAGACCTTCGAGGATGTGCGCCCGATCGCGCGCCTTGCCCAGGTCGAACTCGGTCCGGCGCCGGACGATCTCGCGCCGCCAGTCGATGTGGTGCTGGAGGACCTGCTTGAGCGTCAGCGTCTGCGGCTGGCCGTCGACCAGCGCGAGCATGTTCATGTTGAAGGCGAGCTTCAGCGGGGTGTGCTTGAACAGGTTGTTGAGCACCTTGCGCGGCGCGGCGTCGCGCTTGCACTCGATGACCAGGCGCATTCCGTCGCGATCCGACTCATCGCGGATGTCGGCGATGCCCTCGATCTTCTTCTGCTGGACCAGGTCGGCGATCTTCTCGGCCAAGCTGGCCTTGTTGACCTGGAAGGGCAGCTCGGTGACGACGATCGCCGTCCGCTGCTGACGCGTCTCCTCGAACGAGACGGCAGCCTGCATGACGATCCGGCCGCGGCCGTGGGCGTACATCTCGCGGATCGCGTCGACGCGCTCCTTCTGGCCGGTCATCGAGTTGCGCCGCTCTTCGAAGCGGAAGATGGTCGCGCCCGTCGGGAAGTCCGGACCGTTGACGAACTCGCACAGCTCGTCGTTGGTCAGCTGCGGGTCGTCGATCAGCGCGATCGTCGCGTCGGTCACTTCGGCCAGGTTGTGCGGCGGGATGTTGGTGGCCATGCCCACGGCAATGCCTGAAGAGCCGTTGACGAGCAGGTTGGGCAGTTTCGCCGGGAGCACCGAGGGCTGCATGCGCGTTCCGTCGTAGTTCTCGACGAAGTCGACCGTCTGCTTGTCGATGTCCGCGAGCACCTCGGCCGCGATCGCGGTCATGCGCGCTTCGGTGTACCTCATCGCCGCGGGCGGGTCGCCGTCGACCGAGCCGAAGTTGCCCTGGCCGTCGATCAGCGGATATCGCAAAGAGAACAATTGTGCTAAACGGACCAGCGCGTCGTACAGGGCGACGTCGCCGTGCGGGTGGTACTTGCCCATGACGTCGCCGACGATCGCCGCGCACTTTCGGTAGCTGGCCGTCGAGGTCAGCCCCATCTCATGCATCGTGTACAGGATCCGCCGATGGACGGGCTTCAGGCCATCACGGACGTCGGGCAGCGCACGGCTGACGATGACGCTCATGGCATAGTCGAGGTAGCTGGTCCGCAGCTCGTCCTCGATACGGATGGGCAGAACCCGGCCGCCCTCTTCGGTCATCTACTTGAGCTCCCCTCAGACCCGACTCACGGGCAGCCGCTGACGCTCGCCCTGCATACGAACCGCCGCGTCCGACAGCCGCTCGAGGCCAGCGAAATGTCCGGCGATCTGTGACGCCTCGCTCGTCGACTCCCCACCGGCGCGACGCCGCACGCCGGCCAGGGTCACTCGGAGCTCAACGACGAGCGGCGCCGGCGCTGCCAGCCGCTGTTCCTTGACCGCGTCGCGAATGACCCACGCACGGTTGCCGTCGTTCGTGGCTGCCGCGCGGCGCGCCTCGCTGCGCAGCAGCTCGTCGACGCCGCGCGGATCGACCTCGCGCCATGATCGGAGCGCCCAGGACAGGCTCTTGCGCACCATCTCCGAAGCGTCACCGATAAGCGTCGTGACCATCGCCAGTGCCGGCGTATCGAGCAGCTCCTCGCGCCGCCGACGCGGCAGCTCGAAGGGGATCGTCGCGATCGTGGAACCGACCAGCCGCCGCTCCCACTCGTTGGCGGAGAAGACGAGCTGCTCGATCTCCGCCCAGCGAACCCGCTCGAGCAGGATGCCCTGCGCATAAAGATGAGCAAGCGAGTCGACCGAGATCCAGTCCGCGGCGGCGCGTCCCAGTCGGCGCATCAGCTGCCACGCGCGTTCCGGGTCCGTGGGCAGCACCCGTTCGAGCGCCTGATGGGCAAAGAAGACGAACTCGCGCTCGTCCTCGACCGCGAGGCGCTCCGCGAGGTTCAGCGCGAGCGCGGGCGATGTCTCGCGCAACGGCACCCGAAGCTGGCGCATGACGGCCGATAGAAGCGGCGCGCGGACGCCGAACACGAGGCCCGAGCCGGGCGCGATGCGCTCCTGTTCGGCTGCGTACACCGGATCGGCGAGTTGGACGAGCCCGTCACGCAGCGCGGCAACGAACTCCTCCGGATAGTCGATCAACTCAACCAGCGTCTCGCCCAAGCCGCGCGCCTCCGACAGTCGCTCGACCACGAACGCCTGCGCGCGGACCGTCACCTCAGAGGGCAAGGTGCGCCTCAGACATCGAGGTTCTGGACCTGGCGCGCACGGGCCTTGATAAAATCGCGGCGTGGCTCGACCTTCTCGCCCATCAGGGTCGAGAAGATCCGGTCCGCCTCTGCCGCGTCGTCGATCTCGGCCTGCAGAAGGGTGCGCGAGCCCGGGTTCATGGTCGTTTCCCAGAGCTGCTCGGCGTTCATCTCGCCCAGGCCCTTGAAGCGCTGGATCGACAGGTTCTTGGCCTTGAACTCCTTGACGACTCGCTCGCGGTCCTTGTCGTCATGCGCGTAGCGCGTGACCTTGCCGGTACTGATGCGGTACAGCGGCGGCTGGGCGAAGTAGAGGTGACCGCCCTCGACGATCTGGGGCATGTGGCGATAGAAGAAGGTCATCAGCAGCGTGCGGATGTGAGCACCATCCACGTCCGCGTCGGCGAGCAGGATGATCTTGTGGTAGCGCAGCTTGGCAATATCGAACGATTCGCCGATGCCCGCGCCCAGGGCGATGATCAGCGGCCGGATCTTCTCGCTCGACAGGACCTTGTCGATGCGCGCCTTCTCGACGTTGAGCATCTTGCCGAACATGGGCAGCACGGCCTGGAAGTGCCGGTCACGGCCCTGCTTGGCCGAGCCACCTGCCGAGTCGCCCTCGACGATGAACAGCTCGCTGCGCGATGGGTCGCGTTCCTGGCAGTCGGCCAGTTTGCCGGGCAGGGCCGAGCCCTCGAGCGCGCTCTTGCGGATGACGAGGTCGCGCGCCTTGCGCGCGGCTTCGCGCGCTCGGGCCGCCGTGAGTGACTTCTCGATGATCCGCCGCGCGTCCTGCGGGTTCTCCTCGAGGTACTGGTTCATGCCCTCGGTCAGCGCTGCCTGGACCTGGCCCTTGACCTCGGCGTTGCCCAGCTTGGCCTTGGTCTGGCCCTCAAATTGGGGCTCGGTCAATTTGACGGATATTACGGCCGTCAAACCCTCACGGACGTCATCGCCGGATAGGTTGGCGTCGTTGTCCTTGAGGATGGCGTTCTTGCGCGCGTAGTCGTTGAGCGAGCTCGTCAGCGCGGCGCGGAAGCCGGTCACGTGCGAGCCGCCATCGACCGTGTTGATGTTGTTGGCGAAGGCGAAGACGCTTTCTGCGTAGCCGTCGTTGTACTGGAGGGCAACCTCGATCTGCGTCGATCCGTCGCGGCGCTCGACGTAGATGGGCAGCGGATGGAGCACGTCGCGGCCCTTGTTGAGGTGGCGCACGAAGCTGATCAGGCCGCCCTCGAAGTAGAACGACTTCTCGCGGGCGGGCGTCTCGCGCTCGTCCACGAACTTGATCCACACGCCCTTGTTCAGGTACGCCGACTCGCGCAGGCGCTGGCTGATCGTTTCGAAGTTCCACTCGGTCGTCTCGAAGACCTGCGGATCGGCCCTGAAGCCGGTCGCGGTCCCAGTACGGCCGTCAGAAGCCCCGATCGCATGGACCGGCGTGGTCGGTTTGCCGCGTTCATATTCCTGGCGCCAGACCTTCCCATTGAACGCCGACTCGACCCACAGGTACTCCGACAGCGCATTGACGACGCTGACGCCGACGCCGTGCAGGCC
>Ga0265320_10002976_pt1 | contig 11587 bp, 10 predicted proteins | sample 4827metaG_FD_202087 | JGI IMG/M metagenome (GOLD analysis project Ga0265320, IMG submission 202087) | Rhizosphere microbial communities from Carex aquatilis grown in University of Washington, Seatle, WA, United States - 4-8-27 metaG | ecosystem: Host-associated > Plants > Roots > Rhizosphere >...
CGCCGAGCGCTCGGGGACGACGCCAGTTCTTCCCTCGACGGCTCCCTCGGAGCCGAGGTTGCTGGCATCGTCGACCGCTTCGCACCCCACCTGAGGCTGGCTCGGCGAGCGTGAAGAGCGGCGTGCGGCGAGTCGCCCCCGTCGGGAGTGTCTCCCTTTGCCCATATGCGCCGGCTCGGGCGACGGACGCCCGGTGGCTGTGCGAGGGCGCTCGAGCCCGCGCCCATCGGAGACACTCGCGGGGTGTGAGCCCTCATCGCGCGGGCGAATGCAGGCGAGACAAGGGTACGATCGAGTCTCGATCGCGACCGAGCCGTGCCCGAGCACGGCCATCGGACGGCCGGCGCCCGAGTCGGAGATCGGCAAACTGCGGCACCACCGCGCCGCCGCACGTGTGGCACGCGCTCGAAAGCCCGTGCTATATGCAATTCCGCGTTTCCGAACGCGTCTCTCCGACGTTTCCGCGCCCACCGGTGGTCCGCCGTCCCTCGAGCCCATGGCCGACGAGCTGAGCGCGTCCCCGACCAAGATCCCCGCGATTCGCCCCGGCCACGAGGTGGCGCGGCGATACCGCATCGACCACCGGGTCGGCCAGGGCGGCGGTGGCGAGGTCTATCGCGCCACCGACCTGAAGCTGGAGCGGGTGGTCGGCCTGAAGCGCATCCTGGGCGGCGACGCGGACACGCGCGTGCGCAGCGCGGGAGACGAGGCGCGGATCGTGGCGCGGCTCGAGCATTCCGGCATCCCGCAGGTCTACGACCTGATCGTCGACGAGGGCGAGCTGTGGTTCATCACCTCGTTCGTCGAGGGTCGCTCGCTCTACCGCATCTTGCGCGAGGCCGAGCGCTGGTCGTTCTCGACGGCGCTGCGGGTGCTCCGCGAGCTCGGCGAGGTGCTCAAGTTCGCGCACGGACGGCGCATCGCCCATTCCGACATCAAGCCCTCCAACATCCTGGTGGGCGACGACGGCAAGATCACGCTCACCGACTTCGGCGTCGCGCGCGTGCTCACGCTGGAGCGCGGCAAGCGGCCCGGCCCGGCGGTGCTCAAGGGCACCGAGGGCTATCTGGCGCCGGAAATCTACGATGCCGATCCGCGCAAGCTCGACTTCCGGCAGTGCGCGCGCTGGGACCTCTACGCACTCGGCGTGGTGTTCTACAACCTGCTGGTCCTCGACATGCCGACCGACGTGAACCCGGAGAGCATCTCGCTCGAGGTCGCCAAGGGTTTGAAGGAATCGCTGGCGCTCGATCCCCCGACGACCTCCCGGATCAAGGATCAGGTTCCCGACGAGGTTCGCCAGTCGGTGGTGCAGCTGATCACGCGCTGCATGGAACCGGACCCGTCGAAGCGCATCCAGTCGGCCGACGAGTTTCTCGCCGCGCTCGCGGAGATCGAGGAGATCCACGGGCGAAAGCCGAGGCCCAAGGCGCTGCCGGTGGCGGCCGCCATCGCGATGGGCTTGGGCGCGCTGGCCGCGGGCGTCGCGATCGGCGTGCTGCTGCATCGCTGACCGGACGGAGACGAGCCATGCGTCCCGGGCGTCGGCGATCGAGCACTCGCTCGGCGCTGGTGACGCTGGTGCTCGCGTCCGGGTTGGCACTCGCCGGGGTCCGCTGCAATGGCGGCTCGTCGAGCGGTGCTCCGCCGTCCCTACCGCCACCCACGCCTCTCCCGCCGCCGCCGGCCGGATTGAGCGCGGGAGTGTCGAGCCGCTACATCGACTTCCCGGTCGGCGTCAGCCTGGGCGGTTACGGCGGACGGACCGAGGCGCTCATCTATCACCCATTCGGCGGCGGGCCGGAAGCACCGGAGGGCAAGAACGGTCGGCCGCGGCCGCACGCGCACATCATCCCGCCATCGATCGGCGTCTACACGCGGCCGCGCGCGCAAGCGCTGGCGCTCACCTGGACACCCGAGGGCAGCGGTGAAGAGACCGTGGTGATCGCGCACATCGACGCGATCTTCCCGCTCCTGGCGATGCGCAACCGCGTGCTGGAACGCGTCCAGCAGCACATCGGCGTCGACCTCACCCAGAACCTGCTCCTGACCGCGAGCCACAGCCATCAGAGCGGCGCGCCGTTCTGGAACAACTTCCTGGTGTCGGTGGGCGGCATGGACGCCTTCGACGAGGAGATCTTCGAGCGCATGACGCAGAGCATCGCGCGCGCGGTCGAGGACGCGCTCGCGGCGCGCCAGCCCGCGGCGATCGGCGTCGCGACGCGCACCGGCTTCGACCCGAACGACGAGGTCTACCTCGACCGGCGCTTCGACAACGACGACAAGGATCTGGTCACCAACGGCGAGATCGAGCGCTCCGACGACGACGGCGAGTTGATCCCGGACGGCAAGCCCGACGGCAAGATCAAGGACACCCGCCTGAGCGTGTTTCGCGTCGACAAGGCGGACGGCAGCCCGCTGGCGGTGCTCTTCCATTTCGGGGTTCACGGCACGGCGTCGCCGGAGACCAATCTCTTCATGTCCGGCGATGTCCCGGAGGGGATGGAGGTCGCGGTGGGAGACGCGCTCGGGGCGCCAGCCGTCGTGATGCACATCCAGGGCGCCGCCGGTGACATCACGCCGCACGCGGACTCGTTCCAGACGATCGAGGGTGACTCCGCCAAGGCCGCCCGCGACGTGGTTGCGCTCTGGCACCAGGCGCTGCCGCGCGATCACATCGACGGCGTGCAGTCGATCACCTCCATCCAGCGCCAGGATCGGCAGGTGCTCGGTTACGACGATCCCAACCTCCCCGCGCCCTACACGCGCTGGACCGCTCCCTTCGGCCAGCTCCTGTGCGGAGACGGCCTCATCCCCATGACCGGCATCCCGGACTTCACGGACCCGTTCGTGTGCCTGACGCGGCCCGCCGGCTACCACAACCCGCTGATCGGCAAGGTCGCGAGCGAGCTGCTGGTGCCGCTGCTCTTCAACAACGTCACGGTCGACGGCCACAGCGACGACTTCCTGCGCGACATCGTGCTGGGCTCGAACCCCGAGGGCGGTCCCTACAAGAAACCGTCCCTGATCTTCGACACCGAGTTCTCGTCGTTCCGGATCCGCGGCGCGTCGGTGGTGTACGACGGCGCCACGCCCGCGATCCGCGACCTCACGATCGCCGCCGTTCCCGGCGAGCCGACGACGCCACTCTCGATGGAGCTGCGCCAGAAGATCGCTCACCACGTGCCCGACACGTCGTTCTCGGACACGTGGGTGTTCGGCTACGCGCAGGACTACCTCGAATACATCCTCACCAAGGAGGACTGGCTCGACAACGGCTACGAGATGCAGCTACAGCCCTGGGGACCGCTGTGGGGCGAGTTCGTCATGGACCGCTCGGTCAAGCTCGCCCGCTCGCTCGAAACCAGCGATCCGCCGCCGCCCAGCGACGTGCCTGCGTACGACGATCCGGTGCCGCTCGAGCTGACCCAGCCCACGGCGTCACACGCGCCCGGCGTGGTGCGGCAGCCGGACTCCGTCGACCGGCTGCAGACCGCGGTGCTGTCGTTCATCGGCGGCGACCCCGAGCTCGACACGCCCGACGTGGTGCTGCAGCGCGAGAACCCGGCGGGCGAGTTCGAGGACGTCCAGGCCGGGGGCGGTCGCAAGATCGGCGAGTCCGGGCCCGAGACGATGCTGGTCTACGACTACGACGAGACCCACAAGGACACCGAGCCGCACCTCTGGTCGCTGCACTGGGAGACCACGGCCGACACCCCGACCGGCACCTACCGGATGCACGTGAGTGGCGTGAACTACGACGGCAGCCCGGCCAACGCCGAGCCCCCCTACTGGAACGGAGCGCCCTACCAGTTCGACTCGAGCCCGTTCGTGGTGCGCGAGTCGCAGGCCCTGGTGATCTCGGGCGTGACACTCGACCGGAACACGGTGCAGCTCGACGTCACCTATCCCCCATCCCCGATTCCCAGCGACCCGAACACGCCCGACCACTTCCGGTTCCGCCCGGACCGTCCGGGCGCGGCGAACGCCAGCGTCGAGATCCGGAGCGATCACGGCACCGTGGTGACGGTCGAGGGCGACGTATCGAGCGGCGGTCCCCTGTCGATCCCGTCGCCGCTCGCCCCGGGCCACTACGACGTGAGCGTGCTCGCGACCGACGAGCACCAGAACACCGGCCAGTCGCTCATCAGCGGTCTCATCGTGAAGTAGCGAAGCGGTAGCGCACCCGCCGCTCGGTGCTGCCGGCCAGATCCGGCAACCCGTGACGGCAGGTGCACACTTCGAGGGGTCGTTCTGACACACCGGCCCAGCGTGGCCTCCCTGGTCACCGATGACGCGCCGCGTTTGACGCGTTGCAGCATTTGGGAAAATATGCAACGATGTCACCTGTCGAACACACTGGCCCCTGTATCTTGGGGTCACGAGGGGTCGCAGCCGCAATATCCAGGATCACTGGCACAGGGTTTGCGAACCAACAGGAGCAGGCGAGGACGAGTACCTTGGGACGCGAGGCATCAGAATCACGACGGGCCAGGAAGGCGAGCCAGGCGGCAGAGCCGCGGCGCGCCGCCCCTGAAAGGAGGCCCCCGATGAACGCGATGGCTCATTTGGGAATGCGATGGACGGGCGCCGGCCACCAGGTCGACGGTCGCAAGGTGTTGCTGGCGGAGAACCTGGATTCTCACCGTCCCTGGTCGATCGACCCGGTGACGGGAATCGGCGAGCCGCTTCGAGATCCGGTCACGGCTCGTGCCGCGGAGCCCATCCGTGCCACGCCAGCCGCGCTCCCGGTCGCCGAGCCGGCGGCCCATCGCGCTGGATCCGCCGGACCCACCGCTTGCGAGCATTGTGGCGCCAAGAGCGTCTACCAGATCCGCTTCTCGCAGACCGAGTTCATGACGAAGTGCCTGAGCTGCAAGCGGTTCGTGGTCGATGGTCGAGTCGAGCGTCCGGGAAAATCCCGGCCGGCCGCCCGGCGCGGCACCAGCCTCTGGCTCCCGCTCGAGTAGTTACGGGGGGCTGTTCCCGCCCCCCGCCCCGCAAAGAGCGCGGTTTTTGCGGGGCCCACCCGAGTCGGCTCGCGTTACTCGCCGCGCGCCTAAACGGCGCGGGCTCTTTCAGCGGCCCACCGAACCCTCCCGGCTGGGAGGCCGCCTGCGTTTCGCCGACGGCCGAGCCGCGCGCTCGACGCGAGTAGCCAGCCGATCCCAGTCGACGCGCCCGGCCGCATCGAACGGTACGCCCTCCTCGATCAATAGCGCGCGCTGAATGGCCGGCCAGGGGCCGCGAGCGGCTTCCGGGATCGTTCCGTCCCGGCTCACCACGCGGTGCCATGGCACCAGGGTGCCGTCGGGGAGGCCGCGCAGGACCGTTCCGACCGCGCGCGCGGCCCGCGGCCGCCCGGCGCGAGCGGCCACCTCGCCGTACGACACGACCCGACCGCGCGGAACCGCCTCGACCACCGCGCGGACCCGATCGGCGAAGCCGCCGGGCCGAGCGGCCGCCCGGGTACGGCCGCCAGGCGTGCGCGGGCCGGCGCGACCGCGTCTCATGCCCCCTTGTAGCATCGGATGGATTCGCAGGATCCAGGGGATAAGATCGGCGCCGGATGCGGTGCCTCGAGATTCTCTTGGTCGCGCTGGCTTGCACCGGCGCCTCCTGCTCCACCACGGCGCCCGGCCAGCTCGACTCGGACGCCCGCGACCGGATCGCGGAACTGGCGCCACGCCTCGAACGGGTTCCCCCCGACCTCCTGGCCCTCGACGAGACGGTGGCCATCTACGCGGCGAACCAGCGCTACGCGGACGCCGAGGACGCGCTGCAGGGTGTGCTGTCGCGCAGCCCGTTCGACCCCAGGGCGCTGGCGCGAATCGCCTCGTCCTATGCGACCCTCGCGCGTCAGGCCGAGCACCAGCACGCGACGGCCCCGCAGGAGGTGCCCGAGGCGCGGGTCGTCGAGCTGGAACGACGCGCCCAGTCGCTCGCCGCGCTGGCTGCCTTCCGGGGCGAGCGCGGACACGCCGCCGTCACCGCGGATCTCACCCTCGGCTCGGGCGCGCCGCGGCGCTTGAACGACGTGATGCTGGAATGCACGAGCCGCGACTTCGAGCCCGAGAACGGTTCGGATGGCCTGCTCACGGTGAGCTATTTCGGCGACCGCCTGCGGCTCGATGCGCCGGAGCGGCTCGGCACGGCGCCGCGCGAGGCGCTGCTGGGCGAGATCGAGAGACTGACCGTCGAGTCCGATCCGCTGGGCCGCCGCCAGGTACGCATCGAGCCGAGCTCCTGGTCGCGGGAGACCGCGCCGTGCACGGCCTGCAGGATCACCGACGCGTGCGCGCTGGTCGGAGATCGCAATCCCGGCGGCGGGCTCGATCACGTCGACCTCGACTCCGTCGCCGGCGCCGCGTTCCGCGTGGAGGTGCCGTGAGCACCGCGCCACGGGCCCGGCCCCAAGCTCCCAAGCCGCGGCGGTCGAGAGTCCTCACGTGGAGGATCCTCCAGGTTCTGGCGAGCCTCGCGGTTCCCGGGGTGATCGTGGCTTTCTCGAGTGCCTACTACGTGGTACTCCCCAGTGACGACGTCCTCTCGGTGCGGGTGATCCGCAAGCCGCGCCTCGCGTTCAAGGACACCGTGGTGTTCGTCTCCAAGTTCGCCGAGGACTACAATCGCGCGACCGACGAGGAGCAAGAGGAAATCGAGAAGACCTACCTCTACAAGCGCTTGCTGCAAACCGGCATCGTGCGGCGCACCGAGTGAGAGAGTGAAATGAGCTGGACTCATCGGCGATTCCCATCGACGGGCGCGGCGCTGCTGCTGATCGCGGCCGCCCTCGGCCCCGCGGCCTGCCGCACGGCAACCTCGGGTGACGCCGCCGGCCACGGCGACCTCGAGCGCCGGCTCGCCGCCTGCGAGGCGCGTGTCACGGAGCTCGAGGACGACGATCGGTATCTGTTCGCGGAAGCGACCGCCGATCTCGAGCGCGGCTGGACGGCGGCCGCGTGCACCCGCTTCGAAACGCTGACGCGCCGGTTCCCCTCGAGCCCGCTGGCGACCGAAGCAAAAGCGCGCATCGAGCGCTGCCGCGGCGACGGTGCGACTCCGCTCTCGCTCCCGCCCGCGAACGCCGGATCGAGCGCCGACGCTCCGCCGCCCGCCGCAACGCCGTCCGGCGCACCGCCGTCCCCGCCCGCCGCGCCGGGTGAATCGCGACCCACCGACGCGGCCACCGAGCCCGCCGCGTCACCGGACGATACGCCGCTCGAGATCACGCGCACCTGGATCGTCGAGGACCGGTTCGGCGTGCCGCTCGTGAACTTGCGGCTCACCAACCGCAGCGACCGCACGGTCGTGGGTTACAAGGTCGCGATGCACTGTTACGATGAGCACGGAACGGCCCTGAAACACCTCACCAAACCCACCTCGTGGTTCGTCGCGGCCGGCGGAAGCCGCCAGGCGCGGGCGGGCGAGGCGTTCGGCGGGGGACCGTGGCCGCTCACCGGCTTCCTGGGCACCGCCAGTGTCGAGCCGGTGGTGCTGAGCGTCGACTACGCCGACGGCTCGACCTGGACGCGCAAGGACATCGCATCGCTGGGACTCGACAAGGAGTGATCCGCCATGTTGCTGCTGCTCGCCGCCTTCCTGCCTTTCCTGCTGATCGGCTTTCTCCTCTGGTACGGGCTCTTCCGAGCGGGAGCGACCATCGCCGACCTGCTCAGCCCGTTCATCAAGAGCACCGCGCCCGCGTGAACCGCGCTCCCCGCGGGCTCCCTGCGAGGGGCTGCGCGTCCTGCCTGCCACGCCATGCGTAAGGCTCGCATCCTGGTCGTCGACGACCAGTCGCCCAACCGCGAGCTGCTTCGCCGGGTGCTGACGCTCGAAGGCTACGAAGTCGACCAGGCCGAGAACGGCAAGCAGGCCCTCGCCGCCGTGCGCGCCGAGAAGCCGGACCTGATCCTGCTCGACGCGGTGATGCCCGAGCTCGACGGGTTCGGCGTCACCCGCGCGCTCAAGGGCGACCCCTCCACCCGCCTGGTGCCGATCGTCATGGTCACCACGCTCAACAGCCTCGCGGACAAGCTCAAGGCGGTGGACTTCGGCGTCGACGACTTCCTCAACAAGCCGGTCAACCTGACCGAGCTGACCACGCGGGTCCGGTCGCTGCTGGCGCTCAAGCGCTTCACCGACGAGCTCGAGCACGCGGGGCGCGTGCTCGAGACCCTGGCGAGCGTGGTCGAGCGACGCGACGGCTACACCGGCGAGCACTGCCAGCGCGTGGGAGCCTACGCGCGCCTGGTGGGCACCGCGATGGGGCTCGACGAGGAGGCGCTCGAGGCGGTGCGCCTGGGTGGCGTGCTTCACGACCTCGGCAAGGTCGCGATGCCCGACGAGGTGCTGCGCAAGCCGGGCCGCCTGGTCCAGGCGGAGCGCGGGCTGATCGAGACCCACGCCGCGATCGGCGCCGACCTGTGCATGCCGATGCACACCATGGAGCGCGCGGTCCCGATCCTGCGGCATCACCACGAGCGGCTCGACGGCACCGGCTATCCGTCGCGCCTGCGCGGCGACCAGATCGCGCCCGAGGTGCGCGTGGTCACGGTGGTCGACATCTACGACGCGCTGACCACGCGCCGGCCCTACCGCGAGCCCACGGCGCCCGACGTGTCGCTGCGGATCCTGCGCGAGGAAAGCGCGCGCGGATGGTGGGACCCGAAGGTCGTCAAATGCCTGGCGGACCTGGTGGCGAGCGGTCAGACCACCGAGGTCGCCGGGCGAGTGGCGGCCAGCGCGAATCCCGCGGATCGGCCGGATCCGGCGCCGGTTTCCTGAGAAGACCGGCCACTCACATCATGTTCGGCTGCTGACTCGCGGGCTCGAGGTCCGCCCCACCCAGATCGTCCGGGCCGGCCTGCCCGCCGTATCGCAGGAGCTTCCGGTAGAGCGTCTTGGGGTCGATTCCGAGCAGCTCCGCGGCGCGCTTGCGCTGCCCGCCGCTGCGCGCCAGGGCCCGCTCGATGTGCGCGCGCTCGAGGTCGTCGAGGGTGGGAAACGGCGCGTCGGCGGGCAGGTCGGCCGTCGTGAGACTCGGCGCGCGAGTAGCTCCAGCGGTCATCGGGCTCGGCCGCTGCGATGCTTCCGCCTGCGCCCGCCGCAGCGCCGCCGGCAAGTGCTCGACCTGCACCTGCGAGCCACGGCACAGCGCCACCGCGTACTCGATCGCGTTCTGCAGCTCGCGGACGTTTCCGGGCCAGCGGTGCGCCGAGAGCACGTCGATGGCCTCGGGAGCGAAGGATGCGAGCTGTGGGCGGTTGCAGCGCGCGGCTCCCTGCTCGAGGAAGTGGGTCGCGAGCAGCGGGATGTCCTCGATGCGGTCGCGCAGCGGCGGCAGCACCATCCGCACCACGTCGAGGCGGAAGTAGAGGTCCTGGCGCAGCGTGCCGTTCCGGAGCGCGGTCTCGAGATCCTGGTTCGAGGCCGCGATCACGCGCACGTCGATGGGGATCGGCTGGGTGCTGCCCACCGGAACCACCTCGCGCTCCTGCAGCACGCGCAGGAGCTTCACCTGCGCCGAGGCCGGCATCTCCGTGACCTCGTCGAGGAACACCGTGCCGCCGTTGGCGTCGCGGAAGTAGCCGGCCTTGTCGGTGGTCGCGCCGGTGAAGCTGCCGCGGACGTGGCCGAAGAGCTCGCTCTCGAAGATCTCGCGCACGATGGCGCCGCAGTTGACCGCCACGAACGGGCCGTCGGAGCGGTCCGATTCGAAATGGATGGCGCGAGCCAGAACTTCCTTGCCGGTGCCGCTCTCGCCGTTGATCAGCACCGTCGAGTCGGTGGGTGCGAACCGCTCCACCAGCTCGTAGAGCTCCTGCATCGAGGGTGCTTTCCCGTAGAGCCGGCCCATGTGGTAGCGGCTGTGCAGCTCCTTTCGCAGGGTGTGGATCTCGCGCACCATCGAGCGCCGCTCGAGCGCCTTGGCCACCGACAGCGAGAACTCCTGCAGATCGAATGGCTTCACCAGGAAGTCGAGGGCGCCGTGCTTCATCGCCTCGATCGCGTCCTGGATGGTGCCGTGCGCGGTGATGATGATCACCTCGACGTCGGGCTGCCGTCCCTTGATGCTACGGAGCAGCTCGAGACCCTGCACTTCCGGCATGCGCAGGTCGGTGACCACGACGTCGAATTCGCCGAGCTCGAGCAGCTCGAGCGCCGCGCGTCCGTCGGGCGCTTCCTCCACCTGATAGCCGTCTCGGTCGAGGACGCGCTTGCAGAGCGAGCGGATCGGGGGCTCGTCGTCCACCACCAGAATCCGCGGGGTGCGCCCGGAGCGCGTCAGTTGGGCCATGGCCTCGAGTCCCGCGCCGGCCGCGCCCGGATCGCGGGAGCGAGTGAGGGGCCGGCGTCACCTGTGGTTATCGGCCCGTCGGGCCGGACCTTGAGGCGAAACGCCCGATCCGCCCGCGCGGCGCCTTCCAGGCATACTGGCGGCGAGATTCCAGCGGGCAGAACCACGCGGAACCACACGTGTGCGGCCGCTTCACACTCACCCAGGATCGCAAGGCGATCATCGACGACCTGGACGTCGCCGAGTGGGAGGCCGCCGCCGAGCACCGCCCCCGCTTCAACGTCGCCCCCACGCAGCCGGCGCTGACGCTCACCGGGTCGGGCGCCGCACCGGGCTCGCACCGGGTGGTGCACGAGATGCGTTGGGGCCTGGTGCCGGGCTGGGCCGCGGACCCCTCGACCGCCTCCAAACGGATCAACGCGCGCGCCGAGACGCTGGTCGAGAAGCCGTCGTTCCGCAATCTGGTCCCGCGGCGGCGATGCGTGGTGGTGGCCGACGGATTCTTCGAGTGGCAACGAAGCGCCGCCGGTGCGCAGCCCTACTACATCCACACTCCCGGCCGGGCGCTGCTGCCCATGGCCGGGCTGTGGGACCGATGGAAGGGCCCTGGAGGGGAGGTGCTCACCACGTTCACGATCGTCACCACCGCCGCCAGCAACGGAATTTCCTGGCTCCACGACCGCATGCCCGCGATCCTGGAGCGCGGCGAGCTCGACGGCTGGCTCGACACGGAGCGGGTCCCCGTCGAGGACGCCATGGCCCTGATCAAGCCGTTCGCGGGCGCGCTCGAGATCGAGCCGGTCTCGAAGCTGGTCAATTCCCCGCGCTACGACTCGGCCGAGGTGATCCGCCGCGTCGAGCCCGAGCCCGCGGTGCAAGGTTCGCTAGATTTCTCGGGGGGCTGTTCCAGCCCCCCGACCCGTCCGGAGTGAATCCGGCCGGGGCCACACCCCCGAGTCGGCTCGCGTCGCTCGCCGCGCGCCTGGGGCGCGGTGCTTGTGCATCGACCCACAGCCGCAACGGACGTGAGAGGGTGGTGCTTCCGCGCCGCCGCTGCGTCGATTCACTCTCAAGACACGACGCTCCGGTACGGTCTGACTTTGCTCACCTGGCCCGGCTCGGGCGATGGACGTCCGGTGGCTGTGCGAGGGTGCTCGAGCCCGCGCCAATCGGAGGCACTCGCGAGAAGTGAGCCCCCATCGCGCGGGCGAATGCAGGCGAGGCGAGCGCACGATCGAGGCTCGATCGCGGCCGAGCCGTGCCCGAGCACGGCCATCGGACGGC
>Ga0265320_10002980_pt1 | contig 11574 bp, 8 predicted proteins | sample 4827metaG_FD_202087 | JGI IMG/M metagenome (GOLD analysis project Ga0265320, IMG submission 202087) | Rhizosphere microbial communities from Carex aquatilis grown in University of Washington, Seatle, WA, United States - 4-8-27 metaG | ecosystem: Host-associated > Plants > Roots > Rhizosphere >...
ACCATTGCGTTGGAGCAAAGATAGCGAATCCGCCCGGGGTCGGCGAGAAACCGGTCGCGCAACACCGCAGCGCGGTCCGGTTCGGAAATATCGTCACCGGAAAAGATCACGAACAGATCGCCCTCCGCCTCCGCCAACCCGCGTCGCAGCGATTCAGCCCACCCCACATTGACCGGATGCAACACCAGTTTGACGCGCATCCGGACCGATTCCCGCTCGGCAAATTCACGCAAGATTTCTTGGGAACCATCATTTGACCCATCATCGCACAAAACGACATCGTGCCATTCGATGCCTTGCTGGCCCGCCAGTGATGCCAGTGCTTCCGAGAGGAAGGCCCGATGGCGACACGAAAAAAATACGGCAGAAAGTTTCATCAGACGGGTTGGTCTCCAACCAGCACACCTGAACCCGAGCCACCGCCGGACAACATGCGCGGCAACGCCGCCGCGACAAAGGCCCAGTACAACGCGTAGAGCACAATCCAGGCGACCAGCGCACCGCGAGCGCCGCCCTCTCCGCCCGCTCCAACCAGAGCCGTCGAAAGACCGACGTAGAGCGTGTTGAAGATTATTTCGCTGACGATGAACAATCCCGTCTTCGCGCGGGCGAGCATCACAAACGACATGATCCAGCTCCCAATCTTCAGGAAATCACCGGTGAGCTGATAGGCCAGGAGGTCTTTCATCGGCTGGAACTGTGGGGAAAAAAGCATCGGGACCAGCCAACCACGCGCCAGCCAGATCAGAAAAAAACCGCCGGCCAGAACCGGCAAAATCAGCGCATAGCCCCGCTTTAGCTCTCGCACCACCCCAGAAGGATCCAAGGAGGAAAATTTGGGCAGAAAGTACACGCTCAGGGTGGTGGTGAAGAACATCAGATAGGCGCTGGAGAGCCGCATAAGCGCCTGCCAATAACCGGCTTCATCGGCGCTGCATCGTTGGATAATCCAGCCGCGGACCGCGATCTGCGCCACGGGGGCGCAGAGACCGGAGACCACGGCCATCAACGCAAAATTTCCCAAGCGCCGCAGGTTCTCGCGATCGCCCTCCCACGCCAGCCGGCCCAGCCGCAGCCAGGCATGGCGCCGCAATTCCGGCAACAAAATCACAAAAATCACGGTGGCCGCCAAAACCGCCGAAGCGAGCGCGCCGGCGAGGCCAAAACACCACGGCAGCGCCACCGACACTCCGAGACCCACGATGCTTTGCGCGATGTTTATGACCGTCAGCCGCCGCACATCGCCCAGCCCGTTGATGACGGAAAGCACCAGGCTGTTGATCGAAAACACTGGGAGCAACGCGCCCAGCAATGCGAAGACCCACCAGTACTCCGGAGCCTTGAGCAACCAACGCGCCAGCACATAGGAAATGCCGGCCGTGAACCCTCCGACCGCCAGGGAAGCCCAGAAAGCAATCGTGAAGGAAAGGCGCAGGAACGCCTCGCGTCGCACCGGATCGTCGCGCCATTCGGCGGTGTATTTCACGACCGCCGTGCCAAAGATCCCGCTCGAAATATTTTGCAGAATGCTCGAAACATTTTGCACCTGCCCGATCAGCGCCATACCCGGCGGTCCGGCGATCACCGCCACAACCTTGTTCGTCACGAAACCCGCTGCAACCTTGATGACGGTGGACGTACCTGTGAGCAGGCTCGTGCGGATCAAATTCATGATTAGATAAACTCAACATGAGCGGAACCTCCCACCAGCAGGACAAGCGACTTCAATAGCATCACGGCGAAACCAGCTCCTTCAGCCGATTCACGACCTGGCCCCAGGTTTTGATTTTCACTGTGGCAGGATTGACCAGCTTCATCGTGCGTTGTGGGTTTTCCAGGGCCTCCCGCAACGCATTGGCTAGGGCATGGGCATTCCCCGGCGAAACCAGCCAGCCATGTTTGTCACCAATGATCTCAGGCATCGAGCAATGGGCGGTACCGATACAAGGCAACCCATAGGAAAGCGCCTCGTCAAAAACGTGACCATAAGCCTCCCAAAGACTCGGCAAGACGAAGACAAGGGCTTGGTCATAGATTTTTTGCAACGCAGCCTGATCCTTGATACGGCCCAGCCACACGACACCCGGAATCCTCGGTTGAGGAGCGTTTCTACCGACATCCGGACCCGCGATCCACAATTCTGCATCCGGAAAAGAACCGTGGACGGAAGGCCAAGCATCCAAGAGGGTGTTACCGCCTTTACGGGTGAAATCATAACCTACAAACAGAGCCACCCGTTTTTTCATTTTCTCCGGCTCGGATGATCTCAAAGGAATATTCAGGCCGGCACCAATTGCATGAACTTTGGATTCGGCGAGCCCGTAGAATTCGATCACGGACCGGCGTGAAAATTCTGCCATGGTCAGCACCACTTGGCTATTCCCGTAAAGCTCGCGCTCGCGGGTCAACCAAGCGCTCCGATCCGAAGCACGGTTGCGCAAAACCCCGTGGGCCCCGCCATAACGTTCCACCAGCTCGTAGGTCGCATCGGTATAGACCACATAAGGACCGGCCTCCGGAGGCAGGCTGTTATAGATTCCCTCCTGGATAACCAAATCCCACGGCTTTTTCACCGCGAAGATCTGTTGCCTGACCGCCTTCGTGCGAAGGTCAAAAACCTGCGGACTGAACGTAGTCCAAGAAAACCGGTCACCAGCCGGTTTGGCCCGGGCCAAAAGACGCCGCGTGGCGCGGGTAAAAAAGGGAATCGTCGGATTCACGGTGTCAACCAGTTCAAATTGTTGATCCACTTCCCGCCAGAATCCCGCCGTGCGCGAAGGGACCGACGTAAAACGGCGGTTATGCACGTCGGCGGTCGAGACTCCCAGTACGCGTAATTTCCGGCTCAAATGATTTTCCGGTTAAGTGTTAAAGCCGATTTTCGACAACCCTTTCCGAACAGCTCTGCCGAATTTCATCGCCTGACCGTTAAACCCCACGACCCGTTTCAAGAAACGCCGGGATTCCGTTGAGCTGTTTGAAAACGGCGGTGGCGGGATGTTCTTCACCCCCCAGCCCAGGTTGGCGCGCATGGCGACAAATGCCGGCATCACCACGTCGATCGAGAAACGCTCTTCCAAGGTTTTTCTGGCCAATTCGCCCATTTCACGGCGCAGCGTTTTGCTTTGCAGCAATTCCTCAATCTTTTCCATGCAACTGAACTTGGGCAGACGCTCCGCATACTCCCCGACTTCAAATCCATCGTAACTGCCAAAAAAGCCCGGCCCGATGGCGCGCGGCTCGTAAGTAAACGCGACGACCACTGGGATTTTTTGCGCCGCCGCTTCGAGGATCGTCGTTCCCATGCCCACAAAAACGTGGGCCTTGTGGTAATAGCCGATAACTTCAGCGGGCATTCTTGCCCCCTCAAAGGAAACATAGGCGGCAACGCCCAGTTCGCGGGCCAGCATTTCCAGACGTTTCCGGTGCGGGCCATCGCCCACGATCACCAGCTTGATCTTTGGCTGCCGCTTTGCCAATCCGGGCAAATCCCGGATCAACCCCTCGACGTATTCCTTCATCTCATCGAGCCGGGTGACCGTCAGAATCTGCAGGGAATCCCCGGTGGGCTCCGACTCCCGTGTTGCGTCGGTGACAGCCGCCGGCAAAGGCAAAAACGGTTGGTGGACGAATCTGAGTCCGAACTGTTTCTCATGCTCGGCAAAACAGGATTCGCACATGCCGTAGATCAACGAGCTCCCACTCAAGCCTTTCACCACCTCCTCGGGCATCCCCCCCAAAATCCGATTGGCCACCAGATACAATCCGCAGGTGGAGTTATCCAACGTTCGGGTCAGCTCAGAAGCAATGAACAGGCTACGATGATCAAACACTTCCAGATGCAATGGCGCATAACCGGCCAATTTTCCGATCAGGCTTCTAATCAACAGCGAGAACTCATCCACCGTCTGGACCCCGAAGTCATTTTCAAAGTCTGAAAGGTTAACAACGAGATCGAAGGCCTTGGCGTAGATTTTATCCATCGGGCCTGACACTGTGATGAGAACGGCCTTAAAGCCGTGTTGCTTGAGCCAACCAGCTTTCCGCGCCAGCAATGTTTCCAAGCCTCCCTGGCGATTGGTCAGCCAGATAAAACCAAACGTGCGGTGACCAGACCCTTCAACCGGAAAGGTATAGGACACCGGCTGGGTCTCCATTCCAACAAGGGAAGAATTGTGGGCGCTAACCATCGCGATATCGCGGCGGCAATGAATTTCTGCGCAACCTCGGCTGAGCTTCGCCCCGTCGCTTCCGGCGGACGGAAGCGACTGCAGAGGGAAATGCGGAGAGGCGCATCGGAAGGATTGATCGGCCCGGGGAACGGAGAAATTCCAGTCCAAGGGTAGAAAAAATGAGGCTTGGCGGCGCTGGCCTGGCAGAGGGTTGAGACTCCGGCAGGCAGTACCGCTAAACGGACTGAGAGAGTGCCGCGCCCCTGTCCTTTCCTTCAAGAACTGGCTCGTTACATTAAGGCGTCACCTGTGTGTCGGATGCGTTACGATGAATTTCGCTGACCTATTGCTGAACTTCGGAGCCCTCCCGAACTCTGCTAAATCTAGCGGTTAATTCCGACAAGGTTACGGAAAGGTTAAATCAGATGAATCGATCTTGCGGGAGCAACGTAAGCACTTGGCACAGGCATCAGCACCGTTTCGCATAGCGCGTTCAACCCGCCCCCTGCTAGCAGCAACCATGCTGTTCAACTCTTTCGCCTTTGCCCTTTTCTTTCCTCTGGTGACAGCGGGATATTTTCTCCTGCCGCATCGCTGGCGCTGGTTCTGGCTGCTCGCTGCGAGCTGCTATTTCTACACCTATTTCATCCCAATCTATTTTCTCATTCTAGCTTCCACCATCGTGATAGACTATTTCGCCGGTCGGCTCATCGAAGGCTCGAGCGGAGCGCAGCGCAAAGGGTGGCTGATCATGAGCATCGTGGCCAACGTGGGGGTGTTGGCGGCCTTCAAGTATTTCAATTTCATCAACCACAACTTGGAGGCCCTGGCACAGTTGATCGGGTGGAACTATCCGATCAAATACCTCTCGATCGCCCTGCCGGTCGGACTCTCGTTTCACACCTTCCAAGCTATGAGCTACACCATTGAGGTATATCGCGGAAAACAGAAAGCCGAACGGCACTTTGGTATCTACGCACTGTATGTCATGTTTTACCCCCAGCTCGTCGCCGGGCCTATTGAACGGCCCCAAAATCTCCTGCACCAGTTTCATGCCCGGCACTACTTCGACTACGACCGCGTGGCCAGCGGCCTGCGACTCATGGCCTGGGGGTTGTTCAAGAAAATGGTGGTGGCTGACCGGCTGGCGCGAATCGTGAACCTGATCTATGCCACCCCCGGCCAATTCAGCGGACCGCCCCTGACCATCGCCACGGTCTTTTTCGCGTTCCAAATTTTTTGTGACTTCAGCGGCTATTCGGATATCGCCATCGGTTCGGCCCGCGTCATGGGCTTTAAATTGATGACCAACTTCGACCGGCCCTACCATGCGCAGAGCATCGCGGAGTTCTGGCGCCGCTGGCACATCAGCCTTTCCACCTGGTTTCGCGATTACCTCTACATCCCGCTCGGGGGGAATCGCGTTTCGCCGGCGCGCTGGTGTGCGAACATGTTTGTGGTGTTTCTCGTCAGCGGACTCTGGCATGGGGCGAACTGGACCTATGTGATCTGGGGAGCGCTGCACGGCGGTTTTCTCGTCTTTGGCGCGGTGACGGCAAAATTCCGCGCGCGCCTTGCTGAGGGCTGCGGCCTCCGCCAATTTCCCTCCGCGCACACGGTTCTGCGCGTGCTGGCCACCTTCACCCTCGTCAACCTGGGCTGGATCTTCTTCCGCGCCAGTTCCGTGCACGATGCCTGGCTGATCCTCACCCGCCTGGCCACGGGGTGGACTGACCTTGGCGGTGTCGCGGGACTCCGCCATCTCGCCATCGATCTCCAAAGCCCGCTGCCGGATATCGCGCTGTGCTTCGCGGCCATCCTCACGGTCGAAGGGGTTCATTGCCTGCAGCAATTCCGGCCGGAGAAACTTCACATCACCACCTGGCCCTGGTGGCTGCGCTGGAGCACCTACTATGCGGTCATCTGTTCTCTCCTGCTATTGGCCAGTTCAGGAACCGGCCAGTTCATTTACTTCCAATTCTGATCGTGCCAAAAACATTCCGCCTATTCCTTTGCAAAGCACTTATCGCGGCTATTCCCACCGTTCTTTTGCTTGGGACCTATCTGCTTTTAGATCCTTTCAAGGTGGTCCGAAATTACGATAGCTATTACAAAAACGGAGTACCCAGCTACGTCATACTCAACCGAGACTTTGTCTCGACGGAGACGTTTTTAGTTAAAAACTCCGTCGAACACTATGACTCATTTATTTTCGGGAATTCGCGCTCCCTGTTTTATGAAGTGAAAGAATGGCAAAAACACATTTCATCGTCCCGGTGCTTCCATTTTGATGCGTCGCAGGAAAGTCTTTATGGTATTCATAGCAAAATTTGCTACTTGGATCGCAATGGTGTGAACATTCAAAATGCGATCATCGTACTGGATGCAAGCACGCTATCACAAACAACCAATAGCGAGGGGCATCTTTTCAGAAAAGACCCAAAACTCTCCGGAGAATCCAATTGGGATTTTCAAAGAATATATATTGGCGCCTTTCTCGATATAAAATTTATCGGGGCATATTTATACTTCAGTCTATCCGGACATTATCGCGAATCCATGATGAAGCAGATTCTCGATGACCGACCCATGAACTACGACTTGCGCAGCAACGAAATTAGCTTTGGCGCGATCGAAACAATGATCGCAAAAGACCCTTCCTCTTATTATTCAGGGCGTGAAAAGCTTTTTTACCCAAGAAGTACGGACGCAAAATCCAGCCCATCGGTTATCGGAATACCTCAAAAAAACATGCTTTCGAATCTGGCCAGCACTTTGAAAAGGCATAATTGCAATTTCAAGATCGTCATAAATCCCCTATATGATCAGCAAGCCATCGCTCAAGAAGACCTAAAATATTTAAAGGAGTGCTTCGGTCGCGAGACAGTATTCGATTTTAGCGGGATAAATAAGTTCACTCAGAGTTACACCAATTACTATGAAACATCGCACTATCGTCCACACGTGGCACGTGAGATCATGGCGATAATCTACCGGGATAAGAACTGATTCGGCACCTTACTGAGCTTCGTAAAATAGAGTGACCAAATTGAGTCTCCCGAATTTTGCATTCCTCCCCTCTGAAAGCAATCGAATCATTGGAGGGTTTATGCAAACCTATTTTACGAAGCTCAGTAATTACCTCGAGGACGGCAGATTCGGAATCGAAGATTTTTATGCCTCTGACCACTTGAACACCGAAGGCGCGATCAAGTTCAGCAAACTACTGGCAATCGAAGCTCTCTCACGAGATTGATCCGAATCGGCAAGGCAATAGATGACGTTAACTAATTAATGTCGTTCCAGTCGGTCCGCCAGAGAGGTTTCTAAACGCGGTATGGCAGGGCAAGGGGGAGGCCGTTTGATGACGGCAAGAGCCACCGGAAGTTCATTTGGCACCGGCTGCCGGGGACAAAACCGTAACATTCCCGTCCCGAATTGGTCTCAAGCATTGTGGTGATCAACCGATCTCTAAGGCCATGAAGGACCAGCTCTTTCATTGTGCCGCTTCAATCGCCAGACGAAAGGGGCGGCCAGTTTAAACACCCGATCCCGTCCGTTCTTGGACCGGAAAATAACCCGCAGGCACAACACCGCTCGCATCGCGCCAATCCATCATATGTTCCGCAATTTGTTCCTCACTCTGGTTCTCGCCGGAGGTGTCTGTGCCCAGGTTCCGCTTGGCGCGACCAAGCAGGAGGTCATTGCGTATCTCGGCCTGCCACAAAGCACGTCAGATTCCCCCAATCAGGAAACCCTGATGTATTCCGATTGCGCCGTGCAACTCGACAACGGCGTCGTGGTGGATCTGCAGTTCAAGCCCCAGCAGGCAACGGTATTATTCAGCTACGGGGCGTCTCCGCTCCAAACCTCTTTCGCCTACTATCCTTCATTCAATAAAGTGCAGTTAATTGTCGGGCTTAGCGCCAAGGATGGCGGGGACAAGGTCCGCGACGCCTCCGTGGTGCTACGTCGCAAGGGAAACCCCACCAGCCTCGCGAGCACCACCATCGGCCCCTTCAGGAATCTTAGCGCGCGGCTGCTGTGGGACGTTCCTTCCCTGTCCGACGGTGAGTATGAATTGGGCATGACCTTTAACGGGATCGGTTCGGCCGAGGTGGTGATTCCCTTTGTGCGTTACACGATGGCATGGGAACACAACACCTTGGGCAAATCGGACATTGTGGTGCCACCCTTCACTCCGATCCAGATCAATGGATCCGTTGTCAGCACCCTCTTGAGGGACCACACCGTGGGTCCGCTGGGTCTGTGGGACCAGGTGCAAAGCCTGGGGCGTCCGCTGCTCGACAGCCCGATGCGCCTCGAACTCACCAGCGGCGGCCAGACCATTGATCTCACCGGGGCCAGCCTGAAAATCGCCAGCCAAAGCAATACGCGCGTGGTGACGGAATCCCAGTGGACCAACGGCAAGCTTCAGCTCCAGACGACCGCAGAGTGGGACTATGACGGCATGATGAAATGGACCCTCCATCTGAATCCGATGGTTGCGACCACGGTGGATTCGCTCGTGTTGGTTGTCCCGCTTCGGAACAGAGAGATGCCTCTCTTCCATGCCTGCGTCCCTGGCATACGCATAAACGATGCGGGTTTCACACCCGCAGGCCAAAACAGCGTTTGGAACGGCACCCAAACACACACCTACTTCCAACCCGGAGAAACGATCAGCGGGAACTACGTGCCCTATATCTGGCTCGGGGCCGAGGAACGCGGCCTCAGTGTGTTCGGCGAAAATGACCGGGGATGGATCAATGCCAAAGATGTTCCGTGCCAGGAGTTGGTGCGCCATGGCGAGGTGCTAGAGTTGCGTCTCAATCTGATCGCTCAGCCCACCGTGCTCAATGCCTCGCGGGAAATCCGGCTCGGTTTCGAAGCGACTCCCATCAAGCCGATGCCTCAAGGCTGGCGGAGATGGGCCGAGAGTTATTCCATGCCATTGCCGGCCGACGGCCGGCTCATCCGGTTCGCCGGCTCGTGCTTGAGTTGGGGAGCCTGGACGCCCTGTCTCGATCTCTACCCGATCAACGAGGATTATAAACTCTTCGAGAAATATGGCGAAGCGCGGCAGACGGGAGTGATTGACGAGGCGTACTTCACCAACTGGGTGGCCCGCTATGCGCCGCTCTTTGCCAAGCTGCATCCCGATCTGGATGCACCGACACTCCAACAAACGGTTCTTAACGAAGTCCATTACGGCGTGCATTTGGCGAGTACCCGCCCCCACAATCTTTTGCTTTACACCAATGCCCGAGGCGTGCGCTTCGACACCCGCGAAGGCCAGACTTTTCTTGACGAATGGAACCGTCAGGCCTTCAGCAGCCGGATTTGGTCGCCACCCAACGGTCCGGCGTACGACCTCAACCCTGGAGAGAGTTTCCGGGACTACGCGATGTGGTATTACAAAAAGATGAAAGTCGCGTTTGCCGACTCCATCTATTGGGACGATATTTTTTTGCAGCCGGATTTCAATGTGGTCTGCAGCGACGCCTATGAAATGCCGGATGGAAAAATCCAGCCTTCGTCCGGACTTTTCGATATGCGGGAGCTGATCCGCCGCACGGCAGTTCTCGATCAGGAATTGGGACTCACCGACTCCGTGAATCAGGCGCACTTCACCAATACCGCCATTGCCCCGATCCTTGCGTTCGCCCGATCCGGTCTGACCTGGGAGGACCGGGGCGGAAACACGGATTATCAGGATCGCTTCCCCCGCGACTATATCCGGGCGGAAAGCATCGGCCGCCAGTTCGGCAACCCTTCATTTGTCCTGGATCTCTTGAGCAACATGCCCGATCCCACCACGCCGGAGGGCAAGGCGAAATACGATTGGATCGATCGCACGTTTGCCGCCACCATTCTGGTTCACGAAATCCGCTACATCAATCCCTGCCTGGCGGATTCGATCCTGAAAATGCTGTATGACTACGGCTATGGCGGGAGCGAGACCCAGACTTTCAACTACTGGGAGGAAAATCTGCCTGTCACCCTCTCGCGGGCGGATGCCTCGCACCTCATCGTGACGAAGCCGGGCAGTGCGATGGTCGTGGTCAGCGATTTTGGCGAAGGCGGCGACGTGTTGCTCACGCTCGACCGAGGCCGGCTGGGCCTGGGCGCCAGCGTGTCCGCGACGGACATGGAAAGCAATCTGCCCGTTGAAGTGACCGCTGACGGCAAAGTGCGGATCGTCCTCCAGAAACACGATTTCAAGATCGTGAAAATCCAGACTCCCTGAAGAGAGCCCACTCGGCCGCAGAATGGCTATTTTTCACCGGCACGTTGGAAAACGATTATATCCTGCTTGCGAAGGGTTACGAGGATCCAGATCAGCACTGGCACGACAAAGCTCGCGCCCATTTGCGTGATCAGCGTTTCCTCGAGCCCGCCCAGCACCTGTTGCCAAAACGGAGTGAGCGTGAGCAACGCAAGATCCGCCGAGTTGTTCCAGATGTAGACTCCCACCGAAAACAGAATGTAGCCATGCACCACGAGCAGGCCCCAGAGCAACGCCCAGCCACGCCGGCGCCAGGGCACGGGTGTGGCCAGAATCAGTGCAAGCAACAACGCCGTCGGCACCCAGCCGACACCGCGGGTGTCGAGTTCCAAGTAGTGCACCGGTCCCTTCCCATCGCGATCTGCCTGATCGCGATTCGCCAGAGCGATCCGCGTGTCGAGCCCATGATGCAGCTCGGCGGGCACGGCTTCAAAGCGCAGCATGCGCCGCTCCCCTTCCCGCGCAAAAACCGTCTGGCCCAGAGTCCGAAAGTACTTTCCGTACGCGGCATTGAAGCCCGGCCAGGGTGCGATCAACAGTCCGTACAACAGGGCGACGCGCCAGAGAAAACCCACGATCAGCTTACGCGGCGGCATGCGGGAGGGTACTGGCCGGGCGCTTCGTCCATCCGATCCAGCCGATCCAAAGCGCAATCGCCACCAGGATAAACACCACCGGCCAGATCTCCACATGGGCCGGGCCAAAAAAACGGGGGTAGTGCAGGCCGATGAAATACAAAGTCACGATGCGGACCAGATTCAGCACCTGCAGCAGCGCCGCTCCGGCCAGAATGCCCATGATTTTTTTTGTGAGGGACGCAGGAAAAGCCAGCAGCGCCGCACAAAAAAACCACGAGGGCTCGATGGCGTCGCAGCCCCGGCGCACCGTGATGGCGAAGCGGGCCGACCGGATCGTGATTTCCGACACGTGGCTGTCCTGACCAAATACGTTCAAGATGCCGTTCGCCGCCCACGCGTTCACGGTCAGGTAGGAATAGAGCAGGTGATCGAAACAGGGCGTCAGGATCAGACCGTAGAAAAGAATCATCAGCGCAGCGAACTTCAGCCCGAAGCGCCAGACCGGGCCGGTGTTCGCATTCCACGCCGACCAGCG
>Ga0265320_10002981_pt1 | contig 11573 bp, 6 predicted proteins | sample 4827metaG_FD_202087 | JGI IMG/M metagenome (GOLD analysis project Ga0265320, IMG submission 202087) | Rhizosphere microbial communities from Carex aquatilis grown in University of Washington, Seatle, WA, United States - 4-8-27 metaG | ecosystem: Host-associated > Plants > Roots > Rhizosphere >...
AACAGGCACGTACAACGGAACGATGACCATCACCAACCAGAGCGCGAAGGCCATCCCGGGACCGCTCGAAGCCGTGCTGACCAACCTCCCGGCGGGCGTCACCCTGTTCAATCTGAGTGGAACCACAAATGGGTCGCCTTTCATCACGGTCCCAGGCGTGGGCAGTCTCGGCGCGGGCCGGTCGGCGACGGTAACACTGGAGTTCAAAGACCCGTCCTCCGGCTCGATCACGTTCACGACAACGGTGTATTCCGGAACTCTCTGAGATACTGAGCCGCCCCGGTCCCCAACGGCCAGGCCGGTCGCCTCACTTCGAAGGTCGGACCAGGCCGCTCGTCGCCACCTGGATCGCCTGCCTGAGGTCCGCCACAGCCACCGGCTTGGAGACGTAGCCGTCCATGCCGGCTTCCAGGCACTTCTCCCGGTCGCCCTTCATCGCATGCGCGGTCATGGCGAGGATCGGAATGTGGCGCCCCGAGCCGGCCTCGAGCTCGCGGATCGCGCGCGTGGCCTCCAATCCGTCCATCTCCGGCATCTGCACGTCCATGAGAATCAGGTCGAAACCGCCCGCGCGATAGCACTCGACGCCCTGTTTGCCGTTCTCGGCCCCCACCACGCGATGTCCCTCGCCTTCCAGCAGACGCGTGGCGATCTTCTGATTGATCCGGTTGTCCTCGACCAGGAGGATCCGCAAAGCGTGTGTTCGCGGAGCAGTGGACTCGGCCGTGGGGCGCGCACTCTGCGGAAGGTCGGCCGCCCTGGCCGCCCCGAACGGCACCGTGAAGCGGAATACGCTGCCTTGGCCGGGCTCGCTCTCCACCCAGATGCGCCCTCCCATCATCCGGACCAGTTGGGCGCAAATGGCCAGCCCCAGCCCGCTGCCTCCGTACCGGCGCGTGGTCGAACCGTCGGCCTGCCGGAACGGTTCGAAAATCAGGTCCAGCTTCTCCGGCGCGATTCCGATCCCGCTGTCACGGACCGAGAACTCCACGCCCGCCTCGATCGCAGCCGCGCTCAGGCAGATCTCGCCCTGCGCGGTGAATTTCACGGCATTCCCCAACAGGTTGACCAGCACCTGCCGCAGCCGCATCGGGTCTCCCCGCACCCAATCCGGCACGCCGGGTTGGCAACGGACCGTGACGGTCAGGTTCTTCTCCGCCGCCTTGGGCCCGATGTTTCGAGCGGCCTCCTGCAGGATCCGCGGCAGCGAGAAGGGCACTTCCTCCAGATCCATTCGTCCCGCTTCGACGCGCGATAGGTCCAGCACGTCGTTGAGCAGGTCCATCAGCGAATGCGCCGATGTCAGCGCGTCGTCGAGGCAGGCGCGCTGGTCGGTGGCCGAGTCCGTCCTCAAAGCCAGGTTCAGCATCCCCAGAATCCCGTTCATGGGGGTGCGGATTTCGTGGCTCATGTTGGCCACAAACTCGCTCTTCGCACGATTGGCCGCCTGCGCCCGGTCTTTGAGGGCCGCCTCTTCCTCCAGCTTCTTCCCGATGACGGCCGTCTGCCTTCGGACGCGCCGCCGGAGAACGAATACCCACACCGACGTGATCAGGGAGGAGAGCGCCATGACGGCGATCACCTGCGACCCGGTCCGCGTGGTCCACCAGGGAGCGTCGCGCAGAATCGTCATGTCGGACGCCGAACGCATGTCCAGCCGAAACGCCTCGGGCACGGCCCTGGCGCTGTCCGCACCAATCTGGACGGAGCAGACGCCCGTGACCCGCACCCGCGCGCCGTTTCTTGGCCACGAAAAGTGCCCCAGCGCCTGATCGAGATAGGTGCGAAAAGTGGTGTTCCCCGACTGTAAATCGAGAACCTGTTCTGTAGCCGTGGTCAGGTGATCGATTACCTGGGCGTCAATTTCAACCAGGCGCGAATCGTACTGGCCTTCCAGGGCTTCCGCGGCCGTAAGCCGGGTGGGGTGGAGCCGGGCGCGCCCGGGCGCCAACCGCACTTCGGCGCGGTCGAGCACGGGCGCCAGCGGGCCGTTGGTGGCATACCCGACGGCGTCCACTACGTCGCCCGGCTCCGCCCGCGCCGGCACAACCTGCCGCACCTGGGCCGCCCCGGTCGCATCCTCGATATAGATCAGGCCGCTGATCTGCCGCAAAGTGACTGCGCCCCGAACATGGACGCGGTGCCCGGATGACCCCGGCGAGTACAGCATGAGTGCGCCGGGGCTGCGCGCCGGCAAGGCGAAGGGGTCTCTCGCCCCCGGCTCCAGCGGAACCACGTAGTCTCTGCCGGGCGAGGTCAGTTCGATCCCGATAATCTGGCGCGCCTGATTGAACAGCGCGTTCGCGACGCCTCGCACACGCACCCTTGCATCGATCAGATCCCCCAGACTGGACGGGGGCTCCAGGATGTGGACGCGGAACTGGTGCGTGCCCTCCACCATCTCCAGCACTCCGTGCATACCCTCCACGGAAACCGCCTGCACCACCCCCGATACTTCCACCCACCGGCTGTCGTAGTGTCCGCTCAGCAACTCGTCGATACCGGGAGCGTCCGGCGCCGGCATGGTCCCCGGCCCCAGCACCGCGATCCTCGCCTCGCGGACCGTGGGCGCGAAGTCTCCCGTCGCGCTCACGCCGTCGACCCGCACCTGCTGGCCCGACCTGAGTTCGATGGCTGGCTTGCCCCGTAGATCGACGTAAATGCCAGCCGTGCGGTCCTGCACGAACAGCGTCCGCCAGTAAGGGTCATAGTAGGTCACCGTGGCGCGCAGGCTGACCGGATATCCCGCTCCGGCCTCCTCGGGCGGCAGATCATGCACCGCGGCAACCGTGGTCAGCAGAGGAGGCCTCCGCCCAACCCGGCTCGCACCCGGCCGCACTACTGCATCCTCGATCACCAGTTCGCCGGCTCGGACTAGCGGGAACCCAATCACCACCACGCTGGCTCCGGTATAGACAGGCTCGGCGGGCGCCGTGTGCACTTCCGCCTGTCCGGTGCCATCCCTCAGCCGAAGTCCGGGCCCATCCCCCAGCGCCGAAGCATTCCCTCGCAGCACCACGCGATGCCGCCCCGCCGCCGCCCGCGCCCGATCGATCGAAAGGGTGGGCAGGGCCGCGATCTTCGGCGCCGGAATCTCGATGTCGAAGTACTTGAAGTTCGGAGTCCAGGTTTGGACGGCGATCCGCCGGCCGTCCAGATCCGGGCTGCTCGTCAGCACTCCGCGGAACCTCACCTGGGAATCCACCAGATCGCGGTAGGGTAGGGCTTCAAACTCCTGTACGTGGGCCCGCACGCGCGTGCCGCCGACGTCAATGTCCACGCCCAGGTCGGCTGTGCGCTCAATGTAGGCCGCCCGCACCACGCCCCTCACTTCCACCCACATGCCATCGAGGCGCTCGGAAGCCAGGTCCGCGGCCGTTATGGGAATCGCCCGCGGCAGTGGCCCCGGCGCGCCCAGGCTGGTAGCCCTGGGCTGCACCAGCGAGAGCGTCCGCTCCTTCGGGCCCGCCAGCGCGCAGATTTCGAACGGCTGCCCATAGGACAGCTGCAGCCCGGCGCCGCGGATATCCACGCGGATTCCGGCGTCCCCGTCCTGCAGGTACAGGAAACCCGAGACGTGGTCCGCATACGTGACCGTTCCGCGGACGCAGACCGGCGTGCCGGAGGCAAGCCTGGGACCAGTCACCAGCGTGTGCAGAGACACCAGCCCCGGCTTGGCCCCGTCTCCGGCCAGACCGAGCATCGCGCAACAGAGCAGGACCGTCGGCGCAGATGACACAAATCGTCCCAATGGCTCTTATCGGTAGCGGAGGGCGGTTCATGAACCGCCGGGCCACCCCGGCTGCTAGCCTGTGGTCATGGCCGACTCTCTCGAACGCATCCTCGACTCCGGCGACGCATCCATCTTCGACATCCGCGCCCACGCCCCGGGTCCCCAGGGCTCCCTGCCCCTCACCCCCGAGATGCTCCGCGAACGGCCTTCGGGCGACCTGTTCGCCTGGTCCCAGGATGTCGGCATGGGATGGAAACCCCAGGACCTCGGCGGCAGGGAAATCCTCCTCCTCAGCACCCACGGCGGCATCCGCGACCCCCAGGGCAAACCCATCGCGCTCGGCTACCACACCGGCCACTGGGAAGTCGGCCTCCTGATGCAGGCCGCGGCCGAAGAGCTCAAAGGGCTCGGCGCCGTCCCCTTCGCCGGCTATTGCACCGACCCCTGCGACGGCCGCACCCAAGGCACCACCGGCATGTTCGACAGCCTGCCCTACCGCAACGACGCGGCCATCATCTTCCGCCGCCTCATCCGCTCCCTCCCCACGCGCCGCGGCGTGCTCGGCTTCGCCACCTGCGACAAAGGACTCCCCGCCATGATGATGGCGCTCGCGGGTTCGGGCGACATGCCGAGCGTGCTGGTCCCCGGAGGCGTGACCCTGGTTCCCGAAAAGGGCGAGGATACCGCCAAGGTCCAGACCATCGGAGCGCGCTTCGCCCACGGCGCCATCACGCTCGAAGAGGCCGCCGAAGCCGGCTGCCGCACCTGCGCTTCGCCCGGAGGAGGCTGCCACTTCCTAGGCACCGCCGCCACTTCGCAGGTTGTCGGCGAGGCTCTTGGAATGTCGCTCCCGCACTCGGCGCTGGCGCCTTCGGGACACCCCATCTGGCTCGATATGGCCCGCCGCTCGGCCCGCGCCGTTCTCGATCTCGAGCGCCGCGGCCTCGCCATGCGCCGGCTTCTCACCGATGCTTCGGTCCGCAACGCGATGGTGACCCACGCGGCCTTCGGCGGCTCCACCAACCTGCTGATCCACGTGCCCGCCATCGCCCACGCCGCCGGCCTCCGCAAGCCCACGGTGGACGACTGGACGGCGGTCAATCGCCAGGTACCGCGCCTCGTCGACGCGCTCCCCAACGGCCCGCAAAACTTCCCCACCGTCATGGTCTTCCTCGCCGGCGGAGTCCCCGAGGTCATGCTCCACCTGCGCCGCCTGGGACTGCTTTCGCTCGACGTGCTCACCGCCTCCGGAGCTACCCTCGGCGAGACCCTCGACTGGTGGGAGTCCTCCGAACGCCGCGCCCTCCTGCGCCGCCTGCTGAAGGAGGGCGAAGGCGTGGACCCCGACGACGTCATCATGGACCCCGCCACCGCCGCCCGGCGCGGCTTGACCTCCACCGTGACGTTTCCCAAGGGCAACCTCGCGCCCGAAGGTGCCGTGATCAAGAGCACTTCGATCGACCCATCGGTGGTGGACGCCGACGGTGTCTACCGCAAGCGCGGCCCGGCCCGCGTCTTCACCAGCGAGCCCGCGGCCATGGAAGCGATCAAGAACGCCACCGTGCGCGCGGGCGACATCCTGGTACTGGCCGGCCGCGGTCCCGCCGGCGCGGGAATGGAGGAGATCTACCAGATGACCTCCGCGCTCAAGCACCTCGACTTCGGAAAGCACGTCGCCGTAATCACCGACGCGCGCTTCAGCGGAGTCTCGACCGGCGCCTGCATCGGCCACGTTTCGCCCGAGGCGCTCGCCGGCGGCCCGCTGGGTAAGTTGGTGGACGGCGACCTCATCGAGATCGTCATCGATCGCGTTCGCCTGGAAGGTTCGGTGAACCTGGTGGGAGTGGACAACCCCGAGCAGCTGCTCCGCGATCGTCCGGCTCATCCCGCCCTCGCCCCCGATCCGGCCCTGCCCGCCGACACCCGCCTCTGGGCCGCCCTCCAGAACGTCAGCGGAGGCACCTGGGCCGGCTGCGTGTACGACACCGAGCAGATCCTGAAGGTGCTGGAAGCCGGCCAGGTCGCGCTGGGAAAAAATATGGCCCAAGCGCGGTTCGCCGAGGCAGTTCGACTCGAGGAGGTTGGCCAGGACCAGAGCGCGCTGGCAGTGTGGCGCGAACTCACCATTTCCCATCCAACCCGAAACGGATTCTTACGGCTGGCCAGTTGCGCACAGGACCTAGGGCTCAAGGATGAGGCTGAGAGCGCCTTCACAAGCGCGCTCAAGATCGATGGCCGTTCATCACCCGCCTTAAATGGATTGGGGCTCCTAGCCATTGAGCGTCGCGACTTCGCGGCTGCGGAAGGCTATCTCCAAAGGGCGTGCGCAGTAAAAGAACTTGCAGTGAGCTTCACCTTGCTGGGATTCGTGCTGACCAGACAGGGCAGGCCCCTGGAAGCGGAGGAGGCCTACCGACAGGCCATCCGTTTCGACGCCAAGTACGAGGAGGCGTACTTCAATCTCGGCGTCCTCCTCCGCAAGAATCGCTCGCCCGAGGCGCAAGCACTATTCAGGAAGGCCTTGGAACTCGACCCTAACTACGCCGTCGCCCACAGGGAGCTGGGATGGGCCCTGATCAAACCCGGGACTCATGATGAACAGGCCGAAGGCCACCTGAGAAAGGCCATCGAACTCGAGCCCCGCGACGCTTGGGCCCACATATACCTCGGGACCTATCTGTGGGACAACGATGTCGAATCGGCAGTGGCGGAGTTCCATCTCGCGCGCGAGCTTGAGCCCAAATGGATCCCCCCGCTTTCTTCGTTGGGGAACATCCACGCGTTCGTGCTTGAGGACTTCGAAGCAGCCCAGTCGTTCTTCGAGCAAGCCCTGCGCTTGGACCCAGACGATGCGGTGATATTGACGGCGTTCGGGCGGATGTGCAAGAAGCGTGGTCAACTCGACCTCGCGAGGCACTATCTTCATCGGGCCTTACTTCTCGACCCTCAGGACGAAAAGGCTCTCGCTCTCCTGGCCGACATCGCCGGTGAATGTGCGCTGTAGGTCACTAGGTCCCCGGCCCCCGCGCGCTACGATAGAATTGCCTTTTGGCCGCGATAACAAAGGAGCGCTCGTGAGTCAGCCCGCATCTGGCCGGCAGTCCTGGAAGCGCGTCCTGCTTGCTCCCCTGGCCGCCCCCGGCGTCTCCCGCGTGCTCGCCGGCCTCACGGACACCTCGGCGACCGTCTTCATGCTTCACCGCTTCGCCGTGCCGGAACTCTCCATCCAAGGACATTCTCCCGTAGCCGTCGGCGCCATCCTGGCCGCGCTGAGAAAGCGCCGCTTCAACCTGATTTCCCTTCACGAGCTGTTTCGCAAACTCAAAGCGGGCGAGCCTCTGCAGCGCGCCGTCGTCTTCACGATCGACGACGGCTACTTCGACCATGCCAGAGTCGGCGCTCCGGTGTTCGTCGAGTACGATTGTCCGGCTACCATCTTCACCGTCAGCGGCTTCCTCGACGGAAAGATCTGGCTGTGGTGGGATCAGCTCACGTATATCTTCGCTCAGACCCGCAGAACGGAATTGACCGCGCGCCTCGCCGGCCGCGAGATCCCCTTCACGCTGGATTCTCCCCAGGCGCGCCGCCAAAACGACATCGCCCTCAACCTTCTCTATCAGGACGCTTCCCAGTCCGACCGCCTCGCCTCGCTGGCTGACCTGCTCCGCGAGGCCGATGTCGAGCTGCCCGCGGCTCCTCCCCCGGAATTCGCTCCCCTCACCTGGGATGAAGCCCGCCGCCTCGAAAGGAAGGGAATCTCCTTCGGCCCGCACACCGTCACGCATCCGATCCTCTCCAGCACCAGCGCCGAGCAATCCGCGTCGGAAATTGAGGAGTCCTGGGCGCGCCTCCGCGCCGAGCTCCAGAGCCCCGTGCCCGTTTTCTGCTATCCGAACGGACGCCGGCGAGACTACGGCGACCGCGAGATGGCTCAGGTTCAACGCCTCGGCCTCCTCGGCGCCGTCAGCGGACATTTCGACTTCTTTCGCCCTCAGCTATACCGGGAGCCGCCTAACATCTGCCGGGTCCCCCGTTTCGGTTTTCAGGACGACACTTCCTCCGTCCTGCAGTGTGTCTCCGGTCTGGCGTCGCTGAAGGCAAAACTCCGAGGTTATCGCGCATAGATGTTAGATCACCTTCTCAACTTACTATCTGCCTTGAAGGCGCGCGTCCGAAGCCGCCTCCTCAAAAGAAGGTGGAGCAACCTCCGGGCCATGGGAATGGACCTCGGCCAGGGCGTCAACCTGCCGGCCTCTACATGGATCGACATGTCCGCCTGCCACCTGATCCGCATCGGGGATTGGTGCGGCTTCGGCCCTCAGTGCGCCATCCTGGCCCACGACGGCCAGATGGACGAGTTTCTCGACGCTGGCCTGGTGGGCCGCGTAACCATTCACGAGTCCTGTCACTTCGGTTATCGCACCGTGATCCTGCCGGGAGTCGAGATCGGGCCTCGCACCATCGTCGGCGCAAACTCCGTCGTCTCTAAGTCGCTTCCTCCGGATACCGTTTGCGCCGGAGTTCCGGCCCGGGTAATCTGCACGCTGGATGAGTACCTGGCCCGGCATCGCGCAGCAATGGCGAGCGGCCGCGTTTTCCCATGGACGGAGTACAATTCCAGTGCCCTTACCGCGGAGCGCCGCCAGGAGCTCGACCAGGCGCTCGCCGATGGCCCCGTCTATCTGACCGGAGGGTTTTCGGAAGAATTGAAAGGTCGCGGCGGCACGGCCAGGACGCCGCACGACCACACTGCCCTGCCGCCTGGGATCGAGCGTTTCAAGAACGGCGACGGTTAGCGGCGCCATCCCCTGCGTCAGCCGTTTTCGCCGTCGCTCGGTTCGCTTTCTGGCCCGCCCCGCGCCGCGCGTAGCCGTCCCATCAAACGCTGCCTCGCTCTCACCATCGCCTTCGCGGCGTTGCGCAGCCTGCCCAATGTTTTGTATTTGGACTTCGAGAGCCACACCGTCGCCGACGGGTTGGGCCCGTACTTTTCTTTGTAACTCCCGCCGCCACCCCAGTCGAAGACCTCGATCCCCCGCGCTTTCCAATACCGCATCGCATACCAGTGCAGCGTCTCGTTCGGCCGCAAAATCTGCATCGAGCGGTAACTCGCGTTTCCCCAGAAAAGCGCAATCTTGTTAAATCCCGGATAGATTCCCGTCCCCATGCACTTACCCTCCGGGTCGAGCGCGCGAATCAGCAGCAGCCGTCCCGTCGGCGCTAAATGCCGGACAAGCGCCCTTACCCGCTCCACGCCGTAAGTGGGAACGAGCTTCTGCTTTCGAAACACGTCCTGGAGCTGGTCGTAATACTCCTCGGCAAACGCCGGGTCCCGTGTCTCCTCTACCGTAACTCCGCTCTTCTCGGCTTTCCGGATGCAGCGCCGGCAAGCGCTGGTCATGCGCCGGAAGATCTCCTCCTCCGTCTGCCTGAGATCGGTCTCGTAGGATTCCAACGACCCGATTTCGAACCCCAGGGCCTTTCCATCCTCCACCGACAAGCCGCGATCCGAGATCTCCATGTGCAAACAGTGCAATTCGTCGAACGCCAGCCGCTCGATCGCCGCCAGGGCCTCGCGCCGCGGCGCGCCTTCCCTCATGTTGAAGCCGATGTAAGGCGTCGTCCATCCGGGGAAGGAGCCTCCCAGAATGCGGATCCCGAACCGCTGAAACGTCAGCCCCGCGTAATACCCCGCGATTTCGGCGCCATCGCGCAGCTCGGCGATCACCGGCCGTGCGCCCTGCGTCTCCTCCAGAAACGCCAGCCACTCGCGCGTCTGGAACACCGTCCGGTCTTCGAATGCGTCCAGTGCGCTGTAGGGGACATTCGCCGGGTCGAGGATTGTGGCCTTCACTGACCCGTCTCCGGCGCGATGACGGCGCGATACAGACATAAGCCCTTGGTAGAGGAGACCAGTCTCAGCCACGGCGTCGCCTGCCCGCCGCCCAGTGCGGTTAGTAACTGCGATTGCTCCACCACGGGATCGAGCGCGGCATTGCGGAATACCAGTAAGTATCTCGTACCGAAACGACTCATCTCCGTCCGCAGCGTATCTTCATTCCAGGGCATGCGGCCATAAGGGAGCCCCACCAGCGACAGCGTGCGGCGTTTCAGAATGTATCCAGCCATCTGTCCATTCGTGGCGGCGATCGCCTCGCCCGGTTCAAGCTCCCGTCCAAGATGCCGTTCCACGCTCAGCCCCGTTGCATCGGCCTCCATCAGCGCCCGCTGCGTCTCCTGAAACCCGTCGGCGGCGCCCCGCGCGCCAGAGAGCGCGTTCGCTACGCAGTAGCCCAGGACAAGGCAGGCGGCTATCCCGGGGCCGGCCGCCCTCAGCCAGCCCTTCTGGCGGCCAATCGCCACCTCGACCGCCGCCACAAACAACGCGATCAGTTCGGGCAGAACCGGAAGGTACATCCGGGAGTCGTACGAGATCACGGCACGGAAAGCGATTGCTGCGATGCCCCCCAGGTAAATCGACGACGCCGCGAGCACAACCCACCAACCCACCGCCGGCCGCGGCGGTTCGGGCATGACAGCTGGGAATTTTGGCGCCCGCATGAGTGCGACGACGCAGAATCCCGCGATTCCGATCAACGCTATCGCCGCAGCCAGCGCAAGCTGCCGCACGGTGCCATCGCCCACGGCCGTGTGGATGAAGGCTCTGACGCCGCTGATCGCCAGCCTCACCGGAGAGATCGAGAACGGCGTATTGTTCCCACCTCGCCAGTCGCCCACCAGCATCACGTTCCGGATTGCCAGCGGCAAAATCGACACAACTGCCATGCCCGTGGCGGCGACCGCTGTGCCCCAAAAGCGCTCCCCTTTCTTCCTGCGCCAGAAGTCAACCCATATAATCGTTAGACAGGCGGCGATCCATAGAATCCCTGCGTACCGGATCCAATAGGACAAGCCCACCAGCGCAACCGACCCGATCCGGCAGACCCCAATGCCAACGCCGTCGCTCTTTCTTGCCAGGCCCACCAGGACCAGAACGCCGGCAAGGCCGACCAGCGTGAAGAGGGATTCGCTCATCGCGGCCACGGAGTATGTTTGGGCATTGCTGTTCGCCAGCCAACACAGAACGGCTGCCCACGCCGCCCAGCGGGAAGCCTCCAGCGCTCGCATCAAATACCAGAGAACGCCGGCGGCGAGCGCGAACGCCGCCATCGAGATCCCGAGCGCCGCGCTCTCGAGACTGACCCCGGTCAGGCTCACCAGCGCAATCGCCGCGGGGTACCCCGGGGGAAACCACGTCAGGGGGGCCGGAATTGTGCCATGAGATCTCTCGGTATCGAAGTGCACGAGCGATGTTTCCATCCGATGCGCCGAGCGGAGATGGTCCGCGGCGCTCAGGTACTGGCATGAGTCGGAGTAGATATGCGGAGCGCCTCCGCTCGGGATCTGCGCCAGGGTCACGCCGAGCGCCACGCAGAACCACACGATCGGCTCCAACCGCAGCCACTCTTTGCGTTCGGCAAACTGGGGGAATCTCAAAGCCACCGAAGACTTTCCTCGCTTCTTGTTTCAGAGCAGACCCGGCCGCCAACGCCGAGTCCGGCGGGTGCGTAAGCGGCAGTATAGCACCCTGTCCGTCGTCGAATTCCTACCGCTTAGCACCGAACCGCGACCGTCAGGGAGCGGACCACTCGCTGATGACTAGCGGTTCGGCGCCCGGCAGCGCCGTACCACCGCCGCGCCACATGCTTCCGGATAAGGAACGCCGGTCGCTGCGCTATGATGATCCTGCTAGGTGGGACGCAACCTGATCCAATGAGACGGCTCTCTACACTACTCGCCAGTTTACTGATCGTAGCCGGCGTGGTACTCCGCGTGGGTG
>Ga0265320_10002982_pt1 | contig 11570 bp, 7 predicted proteins | sample 4827metaG_FD_202087 | JGI IMG/M metagenome (GOLD analysis project Ga0265320, IMG submission 202087) | Rhizosphere microbial communities from Carex aquatilis grown in University of Washington, Seatle, WA, United States - 4-8-27 metaG | ecosystem: Host-associated > Plants > Roots > Rhizosphere >...
AACTGCATGACGAACCCTGGCTGGCAGCCCGCGACGTGGCGCTGTTCACCCTGCTCTACGGCGCCGGGCTGCGCCTGGGCGAGGCCCTGTCCCTGGTCCGCCGCGACCTGCCCAAGGGCGACACCATGGTGATCACCGGCAAGGGCAACAAGCAACGTGTGGTGCCCATCCTGCCGGTGGTCAGGGACGCCATCACCGATTACCTGAAGCGCCTGCCCTATCCGTCCGAGCCCACCGATCCCGTCTTTCTGGGGGCGCGCGGCGGCCCGCTCAATCCCGGCGTGGTGCAGCGCCAGATGCGCCGCTTGCGCCTGCTGATGGGCCTGCCCGACACCGCCACGCCGCATGCGCTGCGCCATTCCTTCGCCACCCATTTGCTGGCCGGCGGCGGCGATCTGCGCACCATCCAGGAATTGCTGGGCCATTCCTCGCTGTCCACCACCCAGCGCTATACCGAGGTGGACGCCGCCCGCCTCACCCGCGTCTACCGCGACGCCCATCCGAGGGCCAAGGCATGAGTCTGATCATCTCCTTCGACCTGCCCACCGAAGCCGACACCATCGCCCTGGGCCAAAGGCTGGCGGCGCTGGTGCGCCCCGGCGACGTCATCGCCCTGGCCGGCACGCTGGGCACCGGCAAGAGCACCCTGGCCCGTGCCCTGATCCGGGCGCTGACCGACCCGGAGGAGGAGGTGCCCAGCCCCACCTTCACCCTGGTACAGCAATACGAATCCCCGGCCGGGCTGGTCTGGCATTTCGACCTCTACCGCCTGGAGGCGCCCGACGACGCCCTGGAACTGGACATCGAGGAGGCCTTCGCCGACGGCATCAGCCTGATCGAATGGCCAGACCGCCTGGGGCCGCACTTGCCCCGCCGCCGCCTGGAAGTGCTGCTGAGCCAGGACGAGGCCGGACTCGGCCGCCACGCCACCTTGACCGCCTATGGCCCCTGGGCCGAACGCATCGGAGAGTTAGCGCATGCCCCCGGCCTCTAAGACTGAGCGCGAAAATCTTATCCAAGACTTCCTGGCCAAGGCCGGCTGGGGGAATGCCAAGCGTGGGCGCCTGGCCGGTGACGCCAGCTTCCGCCACTACGACCGGCTGATGCTGGATGGCCGTCCCGCCGTGCTGATGGACGCGCCGCCACCCAAGGAAGACGTGCGGCCCTTCGTGCGCATCGCCCGCCACCTCAAGGAATTGGGCCTCTCCGCCCCGGACCTGCTGGCGGTGGACGAGGAGAACGGCCTGCTGCTGCTGGAGGATTTGGGCGACGGCACCTATACCCGCCTGCTGGAAGCCGGCCACGACGAGACGGCGCTCTACGCCCTGGCCACCGACGTGCTGGCCGAGATCGCCGCCCGGCCCGAATCCGTGCTGGCCGGCACCCCGCCCTATGACGACGAACGCCTGCTGACCGAGGCCTGCCTGCTGACCGACTGGTACATGCCGGCCATCGGCGGCCAGGAGACCGACGCGGCGGCCCGCGCCGAATACGTGGATATCTGGACGCGGCTGTTCCCGGTGGCCCGCATGGCGCCAGACACCCTGGTGCTGCGCGACTTCCATGTGGACAACCTGATGCTGCTCGACCGCCCCGGCCTCGCCGCCTGCGGGCTGCTGGACTTCCAGGACGCGGTGATCGGCCCGGCCACCTACGACCTGATGAGCCTGCTGGAGGACGCCCGGCGCGACATCGACCCGGTGCTGGTCGAGACCATGAAGGGCCGCTTCCTCAGGCGTTTCCCCGCCATGGATCGTTCGGTGTTCGAGGCGTCGTGGGCGGTGATGGCGGCGCAGCGCCACGCCAAGGTGATCGGCATCTTCACCCGCCTGTGCAAGCGCGACGGCAAGCCCGGCTATCTGATCCATATTCCCCGCGTCTGGCGCCTGCTGGAATCGGCCTGCGCCCATCCGGTGATGGCCGAGCTTTCCCGCTGGCTCGACCGCCATATCCCCAAGGGCAGCCGGGGAGTGCCCAGCCCGTGAGCCTCATCACCCATGCCATGGTCCTCGCGGCGGGCCTGGGGCTGCGCATGCGGCCCATCACGCTTTCCACGCCGAAGCCGCTGGTCAGCGTCGCCGGGCGCACCATGCTGGACCGGGCGCTCGACCATGTGGCGCGGGCCGGCATCGACGATATCGTGGTCAACACCCACTGGCTGGCCGACAAGGTGGCCGAGCATCTGGCCGGACGAAGCGAGATCACGCTGTCCCACGAGCCCGATCTGCTGGAGACCGGCGGCGGGGTGGCCAAGGCCCTGCCCCATCTCGGCCATTCCTCGTTCTATGTGGTCAACAGCGACATCATTTGGACCGATGGCGAGGTCCCGGCGCTGACCCGGCTGGCCCGCATGTGGGACCCGGAGCGCATGGATGCGCTGCTGCTGCTCCAGCCGGTGGCCCGCGCCGTGGGCTACGAGGGCAAGGGCGATTTTTTCCTGGACGCCGCCGACGTGCCGCACCGCCGGGGCGAGGCGCCTTCCGCGCCGTACCTGTTCTCCGGCGTGCAGGTGCTGCACCATCGCCTGTTCGAGGGCGCCCCCGAGGGCAAGTTCTCGCTGAACGTCCTCTACGACCGGGCGGCCGGGCGAAAGCGCCTGTTCGGACTGGTCCACGACGGCAACTGGTACCACGTGGGCACGCCGGAGGCGCTGCCCGAGGTGGAGCGTCTGCTGTCATCGCCATTGGTATGACAAATCGGCGGGGGGCCATATGAGCCATTGCCCGCCGGCCCCGCCTCGGCTAAAAGATTTCGTCGTCGCAACGAATGAGTGGATGATGGGCGTTACCCTGAAACCGGTGCAAGCTCTCGACCTCTGGCGCGGAGCCATCGTCGAAAGTGTCCGCCGTGACGCCCCCGACCTGTCCGCCCGCCAGATGGCGCTGCTGCTGACCGTCTATCTCACGCCGCCGCCCCACACGGTGCGCGGCCTGGCCACCACGCTCAACATCTCCAAGCCGGCCATCACCCGCGCGCTCGACCGCCTGACCGAGTTCGGTCTGGTCAAGCGCAAGGTGGACGACCAGGACCGCCGCTCGGTGCTGATCCAGCGCACGGTGAAGGGCTCGGTGTTCCTGCGTGAATTCGGCGACATCATCGTCACCGCCGGGGCCGCCGCCGCCGAGGCGAGCTGACCACCGCCAATCCGACGAGCCGTCAAGGCGAGGAGGCAAGGGCAAGGCCCGCCGCGGCTTGTGCCGCGAAAGCCAAGCGCGAGCGCCCGGCGACTGGGGGCCATGATGATTTGGGAAGGGTGGGAGACCGGACACGACCCGGACCGGAAATCGTTACGGCTGCTTCCTTCCGGACCTGACCGGGTTGGCGACGGGTCCGTCCATGCCGATCTCCCGGGGCGGACCATAAGAGCAACCGGCAGCCCATTGCAAGACCGATTCGAGTCATGTTACCGAATCCCGATGAGTGAAACTCGGCGGGATTCGGTTAGGTCCAAGGGACCGCGCGCCTTATGGCGCGGAAGCCAAGGGTGCACGGCACCCGCCCGGCGCATGAGGGCGGCGATGATCGCCCTCGATCATCGCAAAATAACATGACCCGCATCCTTGCCGTCCTCGGCCCCACCAATACCGGCAAGACCCACTTCGCCATGGAGCGCATGCTGGCCCATGCCAGCGGCATGATCGGCTTTCCGCTGCGCCTGCTGGCCCGCGAGAACTACGACCGGGTGGTCAAGCTGAAAGGCGCCGCCAGCGTGGCGCTGATCACCGGCGAGGAGAAGATCATCCCGCCCCATCCGCGCTGGCTGATCTGCACGGTGGAATCCATGCCGCTGGACCGCCGCGTCGCCTTCCTGGCCGTCGACGAGATTCAACTGTGCGCCGACCCCGAACGCGGCCATATCTTCACCGACCGCCTGCTGCACGCCAGGGGCGATTCCGAAACCCTGTTCCTGGGCGCCGAGACCATCCGGCCGCTGATCCGCCGGCTGGTGCCGGGCGTCGAGTTCATGAGCCGGCCGCGCTTCTCCCAACTGACTCATGTGGGGGCCAAGAAGCTGGGCCGCCTGCCGCCGCGCTCGGTGGTGGTGGCCTTTTCCGCCGCCGAGGTCTACGCCATGGCCGAATTCGTCCGCCGGAGCCGGGGCGGCGCGGCGGTGGTGCTGGGCGCGCTCAGCCCCCGCACCCGCAACGCCCAGGTGGGCATGTACCAGGCCGGCGAGGTGGATTACATCGTCGCCACCGACGCCATCGGCATGGGGCTCAACATGGACGTGGACCATGTGGCCTTCGCCGCGCTGCGCAAGTTCGACGGCAGGGCGCCCCGCCCGCTGGAGCCCGCCGAGATCGCCCAGATCGCCGGCCGGGCCGGGCGGCACATGAACGACGGCACCTTCGGCTCCACCATGGATGCCGGAACCATCGCCCCCGAGATCGCCGAGCAGGTGGAGAACCACCGCTTCGATCCCCTGAAGACCCTTTACTGGCGCAATGCCGATCTGCGCTTCGCCTCGGTGGCCGCGCTGCTGTCCAGCCTGGACCGGCCGCCGGACAAGCCCGGCCTGCTGCGCGCCAGGGACGCCGACGACCAGGTGGCCCTGGCCGCCCTGGCCCAGGACGAGGAGGTGGCCCGCCTCGCCAACCATCCCGAACGGGTCAGACTGCTGTGGGAGGTCTGCCGCATTCCCGACTTCCGCAAGGTGATGGACGAGTCCCACACCCGGCTGCTCGGCCGCATCTTCCGTCATCTGGCCGCCCCCGCCGGCCGCCTGCCCACCGACTGGCTGGCCGAGAACATCAAGCGCATCGACCGCACCGACGGCGAGCTGGACACCATCGTCCAGAGAATCGCCAACATCCGCACCTGGACCTATGTGTCGCACCGGGGCGACTGGCTGGCCGATTCCGCCCACTGGCAGGAGGTGACCAGGGGGGTCGAGGACCGCCTGTCCGACGCCCTGCACCAGCGCCTGACCAACCGTTTCGTCGACAAGCGCACCGCCGTGCTGGTGCGGCGCATGCGCGACGGCGACGGCATGGAGGCCGAGATCGGGCCCGAGGGCGATGTGCGGGTGGAGGGCGAGTATGTGGGACGCCTCGCCGGCTTCCGCTTCGAGGCGGACAAGGCCGAGACCGGAGCCGCCGCCCGCACCATGCTGGCCGCCGCGCTCCGCGCCTTGCAGCCCGAGGTGGAGCGCCGTCTGGCCCAGGCCCTGTCCGACCCGCCCGAGGCCTTCGACCTGACCGCCGACGGCCTGTCATGGCGGGGCGAGCCCCTGGCCCGCCTGACGCCCGGCGCCGATGCGCTTCATCCCCAGGTGGAGGCTCCCTTGGGCGACCTGCTGCCGCCCAAGGGCCGCGAGCGCCTGCGCCGCCGATTGGCCGAGGTGGTCCCGGCCTGGCTGGCCGCCCGCCTGCCGTCGCTGTTCCGGCTGGCCGAGGCGCCGCTGTCGGGCCCGGCGCGGGGACTGGCCCACCAACTGGCCGAGGGGCTGGGCTCCATGCCCGGCGGCGAAAGTCTGGTCCGGACCCTGTCCAAGGAAGACTCCCTGGCCCTGGCCCGTCTGGACATCCGGGTCGGGCGGCACGGCCTCTACATCCCCGCCTTGCTCAAGCCCAAGGCCCAGGAATTGCGCGCCCTGCTGTGGAGCGTCCACGCGGAAGCCCCCGCCCCCGCCGTGCCCGGCCCCCGCCCGGCGGTGCTGATGGCCGATGGCGTGCCGCCGGCGTTCTACGAGGCGGTGGGCTATGGCGTGCTGGGCCGCGTGGCCATCCGCCGCGACGTACTGGAGCGTTTCGCCGCCCTGGCCCGCGCCGCCGCCCACCATGGAACCTTCCAGCCCGACCACGCCATGCACTCGGCCCTCGGCCTGGGACCGGCCGCCACGGAAGGCGCGCTGGAGGGGCTGGGCTATGTGCGGGCGGCCGAAGGGTTCAGGACGGGGAAGAAGCCCCGGCGGAAAATACAGCCGGAAAAACCGTCGGACTCACCCTTCGCGGTGTTGAAAAAGCCGCGCTGACATCTTCCATGTCGTCATGCCCGGACTTGATCCACTTCCGTCCGGTTTAATTTGAGGCGGCCGGAATGGAGTCACAAGACACGGAAGGCACGGATGCGGCGCTTCGCACCGCGCGCGGATGGACACGGACATGCTGTCGTTTCCGGCCTCCTCCCAGAGCTTGCCCCAGGATGACGATACGGGACTTTCATTGTCCGTAATCATCCGTGGCCGCGAAGCGGCATCCGTGCCCATCCGTGTCCATGAACGGATGAGACCAGCATCGGCTCTGCCATGCGAGCTCCTCACCGAAAATTAATCCGGACAATTGATGGAGGGTCCGGGGCGGAAGCCCCGCGAGGACCTCACGCAAACAGATACGGCACGAACGAGCGGTTGTTCTCGTCCTCGCGGATATGGCTGCCGATGGGCCTGACGGCCTATTCCACAACTAGAGTGAGGCATTAATGACTAAATGATACGTACGAACATTTCGGTCGCCAGAAGAGAAACTGGCGACCGAAAACCAGCCCAGGCACTAAGCAAAATTAACAATATGCGCAATTAATCTCGATATAGAAAGCGCTACCGGAAAAACCCCGAGTCCAATTTTAAAATTAACTTCGCGCTCGCACGCAGAAAACGAGCAATAGTCAGCGCCAGAATTATGATGGAAAATTGACTTCACCTTATAATTAAACTCCATATCTCACCCCTTCATCTCAGGCCTAGCCACGACAATCACGGCGAAATTCCATGCCGCCCGACACATCCAGACTGTATAACAAGGCACGCAAGTCAGTCAATACTTGCGCGCTTAAGCATAATTGTCATTTAAAATCAACGCGATATATTTTTTGGCCGAAATATTTGTGCGAATATTGTCACAAATAACCCTCACGCAAACAGATACGGCACGAAGGACCGGTTGTTCTCGTCGACGCTGATATGGCTGCCGATGGGCGGGAAGGCGCGTTGGCGGCAATCGTCGCGCTCGCAGATACGGCAGTTGACGCCGATGGGCACGGCGGCCTGCTCGCTGGTCAGGTCCAGACCGGCGGAATACACCACCTCGGAGGCATAGGCCGTCTCACAACCCAGGCCCACGGCGAACTGGCGGTCGGGCCTGAGGTACGAGCCGCCGCGCTTGGACACGGTACGCGCCACGCAGATATAGGAGATGGAATCGGGCATGCGGGCCAGTTGCACCAGGATCTTGCCCGGCTGGGCAAAGGCCTCGTGCACGTTCCACAGGGGACAGGCGCCGCCGAAGCGGGTGAAGTGGAAGCGCGTCGCCGAGTGGCGCTTGGTGATGTTGCCGGCCATGTCGACGCGGACGAAATAGAACGGCACGCCGCGCGCCCCAGGGCGCTGCAGGGTGGAGAGGCGGTGGCAGACCTGCTCGAAGCTGGCGCCGAAGCGGCTTTGCAGTTGCTCGATGTCGTGGCGCAGCGCCTTGGCCTGACCGGCGAAGGCCATGTAGGGCATGACCAGGGCGCCGGCGAAGTAATTGGCCAGCCCGACCCGGCAGATGGACCGCGCGTCGTCCGACGACAGCTTGGCGCCCCCCACCACCTCCTCGATCAGTTCGTGATAGGCCAGCAGCGCCACCTGATGGGCCAGTTGGAAGGTACGGCTGGGCACCGACAGCAGCGCCGACAGTGACAGCGAGCCCGCCCCCGGCTCGAAAGTGCGCATGCCCGCCGTATCGTCCTCGGCGACGATGCGCACCCGGACACCGTGGCGGTTCTCGAGATAGGCCACCAGATCGTTGTGCATCTGGCCCAGGCGGAAGCCCTCGGCCTCCACCAGCGCCTCGGCGGCCTCGTCCAGGCTGCCGAAGTAGTTGTTGCAGTAATAGAAGAAGTCGCGGACCTCCTCGTAGGGGAAGTGGGCGTGGCCGCCACGATCTTCCCCGTTGCCCTCCCCCGTCGCCGTGGACAGGTTTTCGGTCAGCGACTGCATGCGCTCGTCGAGCTGGCGGAAGGTCTGGTACAGGGTCAGCACCCGCTTCGCCAGTTCCGGCGAGGCCGAGGCGGCGTTCCGAAGCTCCGACAGGCCTATGGAGCCCGAACCGAACACCGGATCGTTCAGCGCCTCGCGCAGATCGGCGACCAGACGGGATTCCTCGTCCTCCACCAGGGTGGCGAGGTCCACGTCCAGCACCTTGGCGATGCGCAGCAGCACCGGAACCGTCAGCGGGCGCTGGTTGTTCTCGATCTGATTGAGATAGCTGGGCGACACCTCCAGCAGCGCCGCCAGCGCCGCCTGGGACAGCTTCTTGCCGTCGCGCAGGCGCCGGAGCTTGTAGCCGAGGAACAGCTTCTTGTTCATAAACCTAGGTTATAGCCGCCCCGGCGCATCTTCGCAACCTTAGCAAATTCACAGGTCACGGTTGCGAAGACCTTCGCAACACCGCCCTTTTCCCCGCGACTCCTGTTGCCTAAGGCATGGCTTTGCGAATACACCCGACGCCAATGTCACTCTGCCCGCCGGAGGCCCGCGTCCATGCACGAAATCATTCAGCAGCTCGAGGAAAAGAGGGAAGGCGCCCGTATGGGCGGTGGCGAGAAGCGCATCGCCGCCCAGCACAAGCGCGGCAAGCTCACGGCGCGTGAGCGCATCGAGCTTCTCCTCGACCCCGATTCCTTCGAGGAATGGGATATGTTCAAGGAGCATCGCTGCACCGATTTCGGCATGGACTCGGAAGAGAACATGATCCCCGGCGACGGCGTGGTCACCGGCTACGGCACCATCAACGGCCGTCTGGTCTTCGTGTTCAGCCAGGATTTCACCGTGTTCGGCGGCTCGCTGTCCGAGGCGCACGCCGAGAAGATCTGCAAGATCATGGACAAGGCGGTACAGGTCGGCGCCCCCGTCATCGGCCTCAACGATTCGGGCGGCGCCCGCATCCAGGAAGGCGTCGCCTCGCTGGCCGGCTATGCCGAGGTGTTCCAGCGCAACGTCATGGCGTCGGGCGTGGTGCCGCAAATCTCCATGATCATGGGCCCGTGCGCCGGCGGCGCCGTGTACAGCCCGGCCATGACCGACTACATCTTCATGGTCAAGGACAGCTCGTACATGTTCGTGACCGGCCCGGACGTGGTGAAGACCGTCACCCACGAGACGGTGACCGCCGAGGAACTGGGCGGCGCCATGACCCACTCCACCAAGTCGGGCGTCGCCGATCTGGCCTTCGAGAACGACGTGGAAGCGCTGCTGCAACTGCGCCGCTTCATGGACTTCCTGCCCAGCTCCAACCGCGAGAAGCCGCCGGTGCGCCCCACCAGCGACGGGCCGGAGCGCATCGAGGCCAGCCTCGACACCCTGATCCCCGACAATCCCAACAAGCCCTACGACATGAAGGAGCTGATCCTCAAGGTCGTGGACGAGGGCGACTTCTTCGAGGTGCAGCCCGGCTATGCCGGCAACATCATCGTCGGCTTCGCCCGCATGGAAGGCCGCACGGTGGGTATCGTCGCCAACCAGCCCATGGTGCTGGCCGGCTGCCTGGATATCTCGTCCTCCATCAAGGGCGCCCGCTTCGTGCGCTTCTGCGACGCCTTCAACATTCCCATCGTCACCTTCGTGGACGTGCCCGGCTTCCTGCCCGGCACATCCCAGGAATACGGCGGCATCATCAAGCACGGCGCCAAGCTGCTTTACGCCTACGCCGAGTGCACCGTGCCGAAGATCACCGTCATCACCCGCAAGGCCTACGGCGGCGCCTATGACGTGATGAGTTCCAAGCATCTGCGCGGCGACGTCAACTTCGCCTGGCCGACCGCCGAGATCGCGGTGATGGGCCCCAAGGGCGCGGTGGAGATCATCTTCCGCTCCGATATCGGCGACGCCGAGAAGATCGCGGCGCGCACCGAGGAATACCGCCAGAAGTTCGCCAATCCCTTCATTGCCGGCCATCGCGGCTTCATCGACGACGTCATCATGCCCCGCAACACCAGGAAGCGCATCTGCCGCTCGCTGGCCATGCTGAAGGACAAGGACGTCAAGAATCCGTGGCGCAAGCACGGCAACATTCCGCTCTGACGGCGAATTGGTTTAACCACGAAGGCACGAAGACACGAAGGAGGGACGAAGAAAAAGAACGGCTTAAGGCGCGCCCGGCGCGCCATTTGGACCTTCTTGTTTTTCTTCGTGCCTTCGTGTCTTCGTGGTGAATGAAACGGTCTGCCCGCCAAGAGCGCGGGCCACGAGGGGAAGAAGCCAATGTTCTCCAAGATTCTGATCGCCAACCGCGGCGAAATCGCCTGCCGGGTCATCAAGACCGCGCGCAAGATGGGCATCAAGACGGTGGCGGTGTATTCCGACGCCGACAAGGATGCGCTCCACGTCGCCATGGCCGACGAGGCCGTCCATATCGGCCCGGCCGCCTCGGCCCAGTCCTATCTGGTGATCGACAAGATCGTCGACGCCTGCAAGCAGACCGGCGCCCAGGCCGTCCACCCCGGCTACGGCTTCCTGTCCGAAAAGCGCGAGTTCCAGGAGGCCCTGGGCAAGGCGGGCATCGCCTTCATCGGCCCCGACGCCCACGCCATCTTCGCCATGGGCGACAAGATCGAGTCCAAGAAGCTGGCCCGCGAGGCCGGCGTCAACACCGTGCCGGGCTATCTGGGCGTCATCAAGGACGCCGACGAGGCGGTGAAGATCGCTCGTGAAATCGGCTATCCCGTCATGCTGAAGGCCTCGGCCGGCGGCGGCGGCAAAGGTATGCGTCTGGCCTGGAACGACGCCGAGGCCCATGAAGGCTTCACCAGCGCCACCAACGAGGCCAAGACCAGCTTCGGCGACGATCGCGTCTTCGTGGAAAAGTTCATCGAGCAGCCCCGCCACATCGAGATCCAGGTGCTGGCCGACGGCCAGGGAACCACTCTGTATCTGGGCGAGCGCGAGTGCTCGATCCAGCGCCGCCACCAGAAGGTCATCGAAGAGGCGCCGTCGCCCTTCCTGACGCCCGAGACCCGCAAGGCCATGGGCGAGCAGGCCTGCGCCCTGGCCCGCATCGTCAACTACAAGTCGGCCGGTACCGTCGAATTCATCGTCGGCGGCGCCACCGGCGAGTTCTACTTCCTGGAGATGAACACCCGCCTGCAGGTGGAGCATCCGGTGACCGAGATGATCACCGGCCTCGATCTGGTCGAGCAGATGATCCGCGTCGCCGCCAGCGAGAAGCTGGCCATCACCCAGGACGACGTCAAGCTGAACGGCTGGTCCATGGAGGCCCGCGTCTACGCCGAGGACCCCTTCCGCAACTTCCTGCCCTCGACCGGCCGTCTGACCCGCTACCAGCCGCCGGCCGAAAGCCAGCACGTCCGCGTAGACACCGGTGTCTACGAGGGCGGCGAGATCAGCATGTTCTACGATCCCATGATCGCCAAGCTGATCACCTACGGCCCGACCCGCGACGCCGCCATCGCCCACATGCGTCAGGCGCTGGACGAGTACCACATCCGTGGCCTGTCCCATAACATCCCCTTCCTGGCCTCGCTGTTCTCCAAGGAACGCTTCGTCAAGGGCCAGCTCACCACCAACTTCATCGCCGAGGAATACGCCAACGGCTTCCACGCCAACGACCTGCCCGCCGATGATCCGACGGTGC
>Ga0265320_10002984_pt1 | contig 11569 bp, 12 predicted proteins | sample 4827metaG_FD_202087 | JGI IMG/M metagenome (GOLD analysis project Ga0265320, IMG submission 202087) | Rhizosphere microbial communities from Carex aquatilis grown in University of Washington, Seatle, WA, United States - 4-8-27 metaG | ecosystem: Host-associated > Plants > Roots > Rhizosphere >...
GGGCATGCCGTACACGGTGCTCATGCCCGTGATCGCGACGCGCGTCCTGTCGGGCGGCGCGCACACGCTCGGATTTCTCATGGCGGGGAGTGGACTGGGTGCTCTCCTCGGGACGCTCTACCTCGCGTCGCGAAAGACCGTGCTCGGACTCGGCCAGCTCATCGCGTTCGCTGCCGCGGTGTTCGGCACCGGGCTCGTCGCCTTCTCCCGTTCGCGAGAATTCTGGGTGTCGTTCGCCATTCTCGTTCCGACCGGCGCGGGAATGATGATTCAAATGGCGGGGAGCAACACGATCCTTCAAACCCTGGTCGACGACGACAAGCGCGGCCGTGTCATGAGCTTCTTCGCGATGGCGTTCTTCGGGACCGTCCCCTTCGGTAGCCTGTTCGCAGGCACGATGGCCGCCCGATTCGGTGCCGAGAACACGATCCTCGTCGGCGGCGTGAGCTGCATCATCGGCGCTGCCACCTTCCAACGCGCGCTGCCCGAGCTCCGCCGCTTGGCGCGTCCTACTTACATTCGGCGCGGCATCCTTTCCGATATCCCCGACGAGTAGGGCGCGATAACGCGCGCTGGCAAGCGCCCTGGGTGGCCGAGCACACGGTGAGAGCGGTGCTACGTTTGTGAGTCATGCCGTCGGTGCCCGTACGACACGCGAAGGGAGTGAGCTTCGGTGGACTTGCGAAGCTTCTCCGTCAGCAGCGCGTGAAGCGACCGTTCGTCTGTTCCCAGAGGGCGGCCGAGCTGCTCGAGCTGAACATGCTTCCCACCGAGTGGTATCTACTCTCGGATCTTCACGAGCTCCTCGCCCTCATGGACCGCGAAGTCCTCATGGGCAACGAGGAAGCAGGGATCAAGCTCGGCACCGCGGGCGCCATCAAGGCACTGAAAACGTATCACAAGGGGTTTCTCAAGCCGGGCGATCCCGAGAGCACGTTACTGGCCATGCAGCACGCGTGGCCCCGCTATTTCGACTTCGGGACGCTCACCGTGACCAGGGAATCGCCGAGCACCATGCATTTCGTCGTCGGAGGCTACACGGACGTCCCGAGTTACCACGGCGGGACCATCATCGGCTGGCACCTCGCTGCGGCGATCAGCGCCGGATCGTCGCGCGCTTCGGCGGAAATTCTCGAGCGCCCCTGGGTCAAGGGATTCGGAAACCTGATCTACCGCATCCGGATCTGACATCGGCGTGAAGGCGACACGGACCGTGTCTCGGCGTCCGGCGTCTCGTCGTATGCTCGCGCGCGATGACGCGACGGTTCGAAGGGCTCGCCAGGGTCGCGCGATCCTCGCTCTTCGCCGTCCTCGTCGGCGCCGTCGTATTGCTCTCGGCGGCCTTCTACAATCGATTTCCCCTCACCTTCTGGGACACCCGCGCGTACGTCGAGCACGCCGGCACCCTCGTGCCGCGTCCCGATCGACTCATCGGCTACAGCCTGTTCATTCTGGCGACGAGCCTCCACGTCTCGCTCTGGCCCGTGGCGATCTCGCAGTGCCTGCTCGTGTCGTGGCTTCTCTTCGTCGTGAATCGAACGCTGTTCCGCGAAGGCGCGTCGCTTCGTCATCTCGCGGTCGTCGTCATCGTCGCAACATTCACCGCGCTACCGTGGATCGCCGGACAGCTGATGCCCGACGTGTTCACGTCGGTGCTCGTGCTCGCGCTCTTCGTCCTGGTCGAAGACCCCGAGCAGGGAGGCGCCCTCCGCGCGGCGCTGCTCGGCCTCGTCGCGCTCTCGGTGAGCGTGCATCTGACGCATTTTCCGCTCGGCTTCGGCGTCCTCGCGAGCCTTGCCGGCGCGGTCTGGTTCACGAGAGGGCGCGTCGTTTGGTCTCGGTTTCTTGCCCCCGCGCTCGCGCTCGTGTCGGGGCTCGTGGGCATCGCGGCGTTCAACTTCGCTGAAAGCGGCAAACTCTCGCTCGCGGGCGGGAGCGACGCGTTTCTCCTCGGGCATCTCGTCGATTCGGGCATCGCCGAGCGCATGCTCGACGAACATTGTCCGGCGCGAGGCTACCTCCTCTGCCCGTATCGCAAAGCGTTCCCGATGACCGCGGACGAGTTTCTCTGGGACGACAAGCTCGATCTCGACCCCTGGCATCACCCTGCGCCCATCGCCAAGGAAGCGCATCGGCTTCTTCAAGATTCACTCGTCGAACATCCGGCGATGCACGTCGGGGTCGCGCTCTCGTACGCTGGCCGGCAGCTCGTCCGGTTCCGAACCGGCGAAGGCCTCGACGCCGACGCCGTGCCTCTCATCGAGCCCCGCATCGCGGAGTTTTCGCCAGGGGATCTTCCCGCGTATCGAAAGGCACGCCAGCAGACGGGCGCGATCCCCGTCGACGCGCTTCGTCGGGTGCACACGCCGGTCGGCGCCGCGGCGCTGCTCCTCGGCATCGCGTTTCTCGCCGTCGCCCGATTTCCGAATCTGCTCTCCCCTCGACTCGACCCCGCCGTGCGTTTCGTGAGCGCTCTCTGGACGGTGCTCGTCATCAATGCCGTGCTCGCCGGTAACCTCTCCGGCGTGACTGATCGCTATGGCTCACGACTCGTCTGGCTGATGGTCTTCGCGATGCTGGCCATCGGGGCGGACGCGCTCTCGGCGGAACGGCGCGGGGTGACGTCGGCAGTCCGGCGCGGGCCTCGCAGCTGCTAGAGTCGGGCGGTGCGCCCGCTCATCGCGTTCGTCTGGTGCTTGCCATGGGTCATCGCGTGTGCCGGCGCGCCGGTCGCGAGAGAGGCGTCGTCTGCCGGCACGTCGGCGAACACGGACGGCACCGTCGCGTGGACGAGCGCGCTCGATCGCGCGCATATTTTGGTGGGGCGGATCTGGGACGTCGCGGGGCGGAGGTTCGTCGATGAACGGACGTTGACGAACGCCGTCCGGGCGGCGCCGCTCGTCGTCCTGGGCGAACAGCATGACAACGCCGACCATCACGCGCTCGAGGCCCGGCTCGTCGGCGCGATGAGTGCCGGAGGGCGGCGCCCGGCGCTCGTCGCGGAGATGCTCGACGAAACCGTACAACCGGAGATCGACGAGGTCGTCCGGACGCACCCGAACGACGCCGAGGCGTTCGCGCGCGCCGTAGATTGGGAGCACTCGGGGTGGCCCGCGTGGAGCCTGTATCGACCCGTGTTCGCGACGGCGCTCGGCTCCGGGCTTTCGGTCGTCGCCGCGGGGCTCGAGCGCGAGCGCACGATGACCATCGCGCACGCCGGCCTCGCTGCCGTCGACCCCGCCGTCGTTCGGACGTTCGACCTCGGGGCGCCGGTGCCGTCGGATGTCGAGAGCGCGCTCGAGAGCGAGATGAGCGACGCGCATTGCGGTCTCTTGCCGGAGTCGATGCTCGGCGCGATGGCGCTCATCCAGCGGGTGCGCGACGCGGTGATGGCGAAGCACTTGACCGACGCCGCCCATTCGGACGGCGCGGTGCTCATCGCCGGCAACGGACACGCACGGAGCGACCGCGGCGTACCGGCGCTCGTGGTGCGGTCGCTTCATCAGCGGGTGCTCGCCGTGGGTCTCGTCGAGGTCCACCACGATTGGACCACGCCCGAGCAATATGCCGAATCGTTCTCGGCATCGGAGCCACCACGGCCCTCGGGCCCATTGCCGTTCGACTACGTGTGGTTCACGCCCCGCGCGAGCGACGCCGACCGATGCGCCGAGCTCCGCTCGCGCGGACACCAGAAAGATCCTAAGCTCGCGCCCCCGTGAACGAACCCATCTTGCTGAACGAGCGGCGCGGCCCGGTGGTGACGCTCACCCTGAACCGACCTCGCTCGCGGAACGCGCTGAATCCCGAGCTCATCGCGGAGCTCGGACACGCGCTCCGCCTCATCGTCTCGAGCGACGTGCGCGTCGTGGTGCTGACGGGCGCCGGCGGCGCCTTTTGCTCCGGCGCCGACCTCAAGGCGGGCCTGGGCGGCGCGGACGCCGGCAACTCCGGACTGACGATCGACGCACTCCACGAGGTCATTCGACTCATCGTGTCGGCGCCGCAGCCGGTCATCGCCGCGATCGACGGCGCCGCGGTCGGGTTCGGCTGTGACCTCGCGCTTGCGTGCGATTTGCGCGTGCTGTCGTCGCGAGCGTACTTGCAGGAAATTTTCGTGAAGATCGGTCTGATGCCGGACGGCGGCGGCACGTTCTGGGTGCCGCGGCTCGTCGGGATGGGTCGCGCGATGGAGTACCTGCTCCTCGGGACGCGCATCGACGCGCCGCTGGCGCGCGAGGTGGGTCTGGCCAACCGAGTGGTCGAGCCGCAGCTCCTCCACTCCGAGATTACCGAGCTGGCGGATCAACTCGCCGCGGGGCCGCCGCTCGCGCAGGAACGAATCAAGCGGGCGCTTCGAGCGAGCCTCGCGGGCGGCCTCGACGACGCGCTCCATCGAGAAAAGACGAATCAGCTCGAGCTGCTCCGCAGTAAAGACCTGCTCGAAGGTGTGACGGCCTGGGCCGAACGCCGCCCGCCGTCGTTCAAAGGCGAGTAGCGCTCGCGCTCACTGCACCCGCGACGCCGCGGCGACGGCAGGGGGCTCGCAGCGCCTCACCGGCTCATACCCGCGACGCGACCGGACGACAGTGCGCCCCGCACCGCGTCCGCACCCGCGACGCGACCGGACGACAGTGCGCCCCTAAAATAAATGCCGCTCGGCCCGTCGCTCGCGGTGACGTCGCGCTCAGAACAAATAGCGTTCGCCGGAGTCGCACAGGATGGTGACGACTTTGCCGGCGGGGTGGCGCTTGGCGACCTCGACGGCGGCGTGGACGTTGGCGCCCGACGAGGGACCGACGAGGAGGCCTTCTTCGCGCGCGAGGCGGCGCGCCATGCGTTCGGCGGCGACGTCGGTGACCGTGACGACTTCGTCGATGACGCTGCGGTCGAGGATTTTCGGGACGAAGCCGGCACCGAGCCCTTGAATGCCGTGCATGCCGGGCGGTCGACCGCTGAGGACGGCGCTTTGGGCCGGCTCGACGGCGATGATGCGCACTTGACGGCCGAGCTCGCGTCGCAGTCGCCTGCCGACACCGGTGATCGTGCCGCCGGTGCCGACGCCGGTGATGAACGCGTCGAGGACGCCACCGGTTTGTTCGAGGATCTCGACGGCCGTGCCGTGCTCGTGACTGTCGGGGTTCGCCGCGTTCTCGAATTGGCTCGGCATGAACGCCGACGGCGTGCTCTTCACGATGTCGTGGGCTTTTTCGACTGCGCCGAGCATGCCGTCGGTGGCCGGCGTGAGCACGATCTCGGCGCCGTAGGCGCGCAGGATGTAACGGCGCTCGACGCTCATGTCTTCGGGCATGACGAGCACGCACTTGTACCCGCGGAGCGCGGCGATCATCGCGAGGCTAATTCCGGTGTTGCCGCTCGTCGCTTCGACGAGCGTCGCGCCTTCGGTGAGCCGGTCTTCGCGCTCGGCGGCGACCACCATCGACAGAGCGGGCCGATCCTTCACGCTGCCGCCGGGGTTCAGAAATTCCGCTTTCGCCCAGACCGCAGCGCCGCCTTCGGGACTCAGCCGCGTGAGCCGCACGAGGGGCGTGTGCCCGACGAGGCCGAGAGGACCTTCGTCACTGGTCGTCGTCGCACGCCGAGCCGGCTCGGCCGTTTCGGCGTCGCGACCCCGGCGGCCCGATCCGGCGCGTGTCGTCATCCACCGGGACGATACCTCGCCGGCCGACGCCCGTCAGCGCGGCTCGACGACCTGCGCCGGCACGTCGCCCACCGAGAGCGCGTGCCCCGGCGACGCCGCGTCGGCGGAAAGCAACGCCATCGCGACGGCACCGCCGAAAAGAGCGCTCGCCGCGGCGCTCTTGGTTTCGCCGACGACCGAGCCCGCGACGTCGCGCACGGCAGTGCCGGGCGCGGGTAACCCGTGCTCGCCCCCTTGCCCTGCTTCGAGGGCAACGATGGCGAGACGGCGCTTCACCTTGCCGCGCATGTCTTGCATGCACACGGCTTCTTGCCCGAGGTAGCAGCCTTTGGTCCACGAGACGGCGCGGCGATCGAGCGACGCTTCGTGCGGGTTCTGCTGATCCGTCATGTCGGTGCCGTAGAGCGGCACGAGCCGTTCGACGCGGAGCCTCTCCCAATCTCCGGCGGTCGCCCAAACGACGTCCTTCTCCGCGGTGAGCGCGCGACGCACGTCGTCCAGGGCAACTCTCGGGACGACGAGAGCCGCGCCCCCGAGCCCCGTCCAGTCGATCGTCGCGGCGGCGCCACCGTGTTCGGCCGACCAGCGCCCGGCGAGGTCCGACGCAAGGGGGCCGTGGAGCATGAGCCAGGACCACTTCGGCGATGTTTCCGCGACCTCCGCGTCCTCCATGATCAAGAATCGTCCCAGGTGCTCTTCGGCGCGCGGCAAGACGTTCTCGAGGATCCCGAGATGCACTGCGCCTTTCGCGGCGACCACCGTAACGTCAGCGAGGATCTTTCCAGGCTTGGTGAGAAGTAGCCCCCAACACCCCGAACCGTCGGGAAGATCGGCCACATCGCAAGTGACCAAACCCTGGAGCCAGCTGAGTCGCTCGGACCCCGTGACGGTCAAGGTACCGAGGTCCGGTCGAGGAACGACGAGCGCGCCACGCCGCGCCGCATGATCGGAGGGAAACACGCGGAAAGAATTGGGCGCCGCGCTCGAAGCGTCAACGCCGGAACGAGTCATTCGATCGGAATGCCTTCGTCGACGACCGGATAAATGACGCCCTCTTTCACCGAAACCGTGTGCTCCTTCTTGTCGGCACCCACGAGAAGAAGAGAAACGCCCACTTGCCGGTTCGCGTTGACGAGACTTTGGGGTTCGCCTTCGTCCATGGGGGCGACCTTCTTTCCCTGGATCTCCACGATTTCATCGCCGGGGTGGATGCCGGCGCGCGCCGCCGGGGATTCGACGAGGACGCGCGTCACGGAGATCGCTCCGTCGGTCTTGAGCTCGTAGGCAAAACCGAGCCCCCATCGCGCGTGTGCCGGTTCGACCTTCATCTGGATATGAGCGCCGCTGTCACAATCGATGTCCACCGGCGCCGGCCCGACCTCTTCGAGCAGGTCGCGCACATTTTTCACGCAGATGGGCCGGTTATTGAGGGCGTTGCTGTCCCAGAGCTCGACGCGATAACGCGCGCCGGCTTTGAGGCGATAGTTCGCACCCGTCTTGTCCGGCCACGTCGGTTGAAGCGTGTTGGACTGGACCGGGGTGCGCAGGAGCTCCTTATCGTTCACGAAGAGGATCGCAAAGGGGTCGGGTGCGCTTCCGCCGATGGCGTCCCACTGACGGCCATCTCGGGTTCGGTCCGGGATCGTTGCGGAAGTGAACGACATGAACGCGAGATCGCTCGGCGGCGGCGGGGCGAGCGGACGGCCCGGCGGCGGGGCGTTCACGGGTGGTGTGACCTCGGGAAAGACTGCACCACAACCCGTCAAGAGGAGCGCGCCGAAGAGCGGTCGCCACGAAGCCGTCATTGCCGCCAGGCTATCGCACGAGCCCGGCGAGCGAAAGGCGTACGAAAACGCAAGCCGATTTGGTGGATGCGAGAAGGCCGTTCGAGCATTATCCTAAAGGCATGGCGCGAATGTTCGGGTTCATCGGCAATCGCGCCGATCTCGGTGCGCGTGTCCTGTCGTTGCAAGCGGACGTGCTCCGCGTGCGCGTCCCGCCCGGCGCACCCATGGGGTGGGGCATCGGGTTCTATCAAGCCGGCGAGGTGCTCCTCCGGCGTCGTCCGATCGACGAACGCGAAGTGATCGATCCGACGCCGGTGATCGAAGGCGTTCGTACGGACGTGCTGATCGGTCACGTCAGACGCCCGACGGTCGGCGGTCTTCGCACGGAGAACACGCACCCGTTTCGTTATCGTCAGTGGCTCTTCGCGCAGACGGGAACCATCGGCGGGTTCTCGATGCTCCGCGAGCGACTCCTCGAGTCGCAGCCCGAGTTTCTTCGTCGCAACGTTCGCGGCGACACCGACAGCGAGCTCTTCTTTTATTTGTTCCTGTCGTTCTTGCACGACGCGGGTCACCTCGCCGAACAGGTCGTGTCGCCGGAGCACATTCGCACGGCCCTTCGCGCGAGCATTTCCCTCGTAGATCGCCTGTCCGCCGAAGAGGGCTTTCCGAAGAACGCCGGCGATCTCCTGGTCACGAACGGCGAATATCTGGTCGGCGTTCACCGCGGCACCGAGCGAACGGCGTATCGCGTGCTCAAGGGACGCCAGGACGTCGAAGAGTTGCTCGGCGACGACGGAATGCAGCAAGCGCGGATCCCGAACGTGGACACGACGCATTTCTCCATCGTCGTCAGCGGGCTCGAAGTCGTCCCGGACGGCTGGCGCAACGTGGCGCAGCAAGCGTTCGTCACGATGACGCGTGCCGATGATCCGACGTTCGAGTCGATCTGAAGCGCAAGGCCGGGTGACGTCGAGAGCACTCGGCGGCTGCGTCACCTCCGCGTGCGTGAGCACCCTCCTCGCGATGGCGTGCGCTGCGGTCGTTCCGGCGGAGAGCGGCGTCGCGACCACGCCCGTCCCCCCGCCCCGGCCGCCGGGGATCGCCATCGAGCCCGCGCTCGAGTTGCCCGAGCCGAAAACGAGCGCGACGCCGGAGAGCGGACTCGTCGTGCTCACCGAGCCGATCGACACGCGCCCCGCGCGTCGCACCGTCGACGATTTCTTCGCCGCGGTCGTGCGAGAAGACGCCGATGCGTTCGAGCGCTTGTTCGATCGCGCGGCCCACGTCCGCACGCGTCCGCACGGCCGCGCGGAGCAAGCGCTCACCACGTGGCGTCGCCGGCTCGACCGCGTGGACTACACTGCGCTCGCCCCCGAGGTGCTCTATCGCTCGGCCGAGGTCGAAGTCCACGTCGAGAGCGACGGCGCCAGCGCCGATCGCAATTTGCCCATCGCGCCGCACGGCGACCAGGTGCTCGTGCGCGTTCCCATCTTGTCGGGCAATCCGTCGCACTTGCTCGGCAGCGAGCTCGTATTTTTGCTCGGCCCGAGCACGGGCGGCTACCGCATCGAAGAGATGTACGAAGACGCTGGCCTGCCGTAACCTCGCTCGCACATGCAGTCGAGCTCGCGCCACGCCTGCTGGCAATGCGGAACCGTGATTTCGGCTTCCGGCGGACGGTGCCCGATGTGCGGCGCCGAGCAACCGGACGTCACCGCGTCGAGCGCCGGCGCGTCGTCCTCGCCGTTCAACCGCGCCCCGATGCCGAGCGAGTCGTTCGATCCGCCCGTGAGCGCGCCGAAGGCGCTTCCGTGGGTCGTTCTCGCCGTGGGGCTCGCGGCGCTGGGCGTCGTCGCCGTACTCTATTCATCGCATCACCGCGAGGCCGCCGCGGGCGCGCCCGTGGCATCGGCCGCGAGACCCGCGGCCGCCGCGCTCCCGTCCGATCCGAATCAGATCCGAGTGCCCGACCCGAAGAACGCCGATCCCGTCGAGCTCCTCGCCCAGGTCAAGGCGCGCGCGTTCGCGTGGAGCTCCGACGCGCTCCTCGTCTCGGTGCGCGCACAGCCGATCGCGAACGGTCGCGTGAATCTGCAGAGCGGCGGCACCATCGAGTACACGTTCGGCACCCCGAGCCACGAGCGCCTCGGTCGGTTCTCGCGCGTTGCCGGCAAGGGCTTCGCCGTCACGTTGACGTCCGCCGGAACGACGGCCCTTCCGACGCCGCCGCGCGACGGCCTCGCCGCGCTCGAACCGACCTGTCCCCTGGACGAAGCCGAGACGCACGCCGAAGCCTCCGGTGTTCCCAAGGGGCCGAACACCGTCGCCACGTACGAAGTGAGTGAGACGTATCAAAAAGCCGTGTGGCTCATTACCGTGCCGAACAACGCTGCGGCAAGCCGCACCATCGACGGCTGGTCCTGCGCCATCCTGGTGCGTTGATTACTGCGCCGCGACTCGTGGCGGCGCGCTCACGCGCTTGTCGAATACGCCCTTGCGGCGCGCTTCGCCGAGGGCGCGAAAGGCCGCGCGATAGCCGCGCATCAAGAGGGCGCGCGCGGCGAAGCGGTTCAAATAGTCGAACATGCCGATGTTCGGCGCGATGTCGATGAACGTCGTGTTCGGATGGACGCGCGAATAAAGATCGAGGCCGCGCTTCTCCTTTTCCGTCAGCATGATGTTCAACGATTGGGTCATCACCTTGGCCGCCGTGAGCCGCGCGATGCTCCGCGTCGATTTCTTCGTCGGGCGGTAGATGTTCGAAATGATGACGATGTCCGCGCCGACCGCGACGGCGATGTCCGCGGAGAGCGTGCGCGCGATCTCGCCGTCGACGTGATAACGCCCGTCGATCTCGTAAGGGCGAAAGAGCCCGGGCACGCAGCACGACGCCGCGACGGCTTGGCTGATCGGCGTCCGCGAGTCGTACCCTCTGCCGAACACGACGCGCTCGGCCCGGTCGATGTCGACGGCGGTGATGAGCAACTGCGCGCGCACCTTCTCGAAGTCGTTGGTCGGAATGTGGCGGGCGAGGTAGCGCTCGAAGCCGTCGATCGAATAGAGCCCCGAGAGGAGATAACCGGGGTCGAGAAAATCCCGCGCCCGCGGTGGGCCGGCCAGAGTGAGTCCGTGAAACCGGGGCCCGTTGTGTCTGCGGCGCCAGGGGCTCCGGAAACCGTCGATGAGGACATCGAGCGGAATGCCCTGTCCGTACGTCGCGGCCACGATGGCCCCTGCGCTGGCCCCGACGAAAATATCGGGCTTGATCCCGAATTCCTCGCACGCCTTGAGCACGCCGAGATGGGCGATACCCCGGGCCGCCCCCCCCGTACCTACGAAGGCGATCTTCGGTTCGTGCATGGAGACTTGGGCTGACCGGCGGCCAGCCGACGAGCGCTTCACCCTAGCGCCGGGGGTCTTCCTGCGCAACGGACCGAGACGAGCTCGCGAGAGTAGACGCTCACATGCCGGCGAGGATCCGGAAGCTTCCGTCCGCGGGCGTCAGCTCGAGTCGATTCTCGGCGACGCGACGCCGCCAGAGCTCACCCGTCGGAGTCGGGATTTTGTAACTCGCGCTGTACGTGTAGTCCACGTAGATGCTCGTGTTCTTCCGTCCTTCGCCGACCCGGCGATACCGGATCTCGTAACGGATGGCGCGCGTGTCCTTGAACCGCGTCTCGAGGTAGTCGCGCAGGCCCGCGTAGTCGAGGTCGTCGGTGGCGTCGACGTTGCCGCCGTCCTCGTAGTAGCTCGGGTCGGCGAGCTTCAGTAACTTCGGGACGTTCTCCGTCTCGACCGCGTGACGGTATTCCTCACAGAACTCGATCACTTTTCGATTCTGGTCGTTGTCTTCGACGTCGGTGTTCGCGATGTAGTGCTCCGCGCAGCCGCTGAGCAGCGAGACGAACAGGGCCGGCGCGAGGATGCGAAACGCCATTTTTCTTCCGAACGCCGAATCGATGCGAGTCATTCCGTGGGGCGGGACAGTGCCAGAGACCCGCGCCGGGCGGCAAGCCCGTCGACGCCCGCCGCAGGCACCCACGCCGGCGTTTCCGTTTGGGGTTGGAGCCCCAAACCGGGGAGTGGGGCCCCGATCCGATTCACTCGGGCGGGGCGAGGG